>LFIK01000742.1_pt1 | contig 24823 bp, 40 predicted proteins | sample 643401 | NCBI WGS metagenome assembly LFIK01 (sample SAMN03777447, study PRJNA286221) | soda lake metagenome | biome: soda lake; feature: Kulunda steppe; material: water; isolation source: sample T5-Br brine of Lake Tanatar-5 | place: Russia: Kulunda steppe | collected 2010-07
TGCAAAAGTGAAGTACATTTTTGCTTTTGTTTGGCAAAACAATGCGCTTTTGTTACCTCACATGCAATAATTGTTGCTAATTGCTGAGGAAGTTTGGCGAGCGCTTGCTGTTCCTGGTGTCTAAACTCCATCTTATCATTGTTCCGTGGCAGGCAGTGTGGCATAAGTGTGTATGCTACAGTGCGAAGAAATTGAAAGGAAATGAAACCTCTTGCAATGAAACACTTTGATTGCCAGGGTGCCTGGCTTAAGTCCTGACAAGACTTGCAAGCATAATGACACAAGTGCACCATTTAGTGCATTCCACTATGAGCATGTCAATACAAGTCGCAAGTTGCAAGTTGCACATGGCATGCTGGCATGTGTGTTGCTGTCCTGCACAGTGCCACTTGGCAAGCTAGCATGCGTGGCACTTTGCTGCACCTTGCCGCTTGTCACGCTGCACAGACGACCAATAAGGCGCTGCATGACCAAAACGAGGCTTGTGTGTCGCTTGTGCTGCACAGGTGTCCAACAAGGCGCTGCATGACCGCCACTGGGAGCAGATCCTGGGCCTGGTGTACGATGCCAACTTTGACCCTGATCACCCTCCCACGGCAGGGGACTTGATCAAGTGCGTGGCTGGTGCTGGGCAAGTGCTGGTCTGCGTGAGTCTGCTGGGCAAGTGCTGGCCTGCTTGAAGTCTGCTTGAGTTTGCTGGGCAAGTGCTGGTCTGCTTGGGGCTGGCCGTGCTGCAAGTGTTGTGGGTACTTGTGGGTTGGATCGTTGCACTGCCTTGCTGGCAAGGCAGCAGGGTTTATGGGGATGCAAAGCAAATCTCCCATCTCTGCATTTATTCTGCATGGTTCATCCTGCGAGCGCAAGTTGGTGTCCAGCATTTGCTACAATGCGGAAGTTTTTGTGGGCCTGCATATACCTGCAGGTCCAGCATTGGTTTGAAGCTGGAGCAGCTGCAGACTGTCAGTGCTGCTGCTTCCAAGGAGCAGTCCATGCTTGTAAGCCTGCAGAAGATGGAGGCAGAGTGGGCAGATCTGGCCTTCAAAGTCTCGCCCTACAAAGACACAGGTGAGGCCATGACCTCCTTTGGTACTGAGCCTATTCTGTTGCGTGCTTACAGTTGCAAGAATGTTTATAGACAGGCACAATAATGCGCTTATGCTTGCTTGTATTGTTGGGCCGGGTGAATCTGGCCGACAACATAGGCGCTTGCCTGCATCGTCGGGGAATTTTTGCTGGGGGATTTACTTTGTACAAGGGCACAGGCAGTCAGGTTGTTAGGTCTTGTGTTCATGCCTCGGCTTGTAATCAGGCCATCACTGAGGCTTGAGGACTGAGGCGTACAGACCTGGATGCAGGCATGAAACTTAAGATATTCGACGGCAAGCATTTCCCCAGGTTGTGTGTCTGAAGCACAATCGTCATGGCCTGACTGTGTGAGCAATGGCCTGACTGTGTCAGAAATGGCCGGACTGTGTGAGCAAATACATTAGTGCTGCTGTTCTGCTACAGTCCTGTGCATTGCAAGCGCTGCCTGCGCACACGCGCATGCTTGTGCTCGTACATGCAGGCACCTATGTCATCGGAGGCACCGATGAGATCCAGCAGATCTTGGACGACCAGATTGTCAAGATCCAGTCCATGCATGCATCGCCCTTTGTCAAGCCCTTCAAAGAGCGCGTGGTGGCGTGGGAGTCCACTCTCCAAACCCTGCAGGTCTGCCCTTCTTGAGCATTGAGACACTCTCCAAACCTTGCAGGTCTGCCCTTCTTGGGCACTGACACGATCTGCTTGCGCACCCCTTGTGAACCTTTGTTCTTCCTTCCCACCTCATTCATCAAATCACCAGCGGCAGAGCTTGGTGACGTGTGCGTGCATGAGCAGACAGTGAACTTTGAAGGGGGTGGGGGGGTGAGCTAGCTTGCTCGTGCTTCGCAGCATGTTTTGTAGAGGTTTAACCAGGCTTTAGAGCATTTTTGACAGTCTTCCCGGGAATGCAGCCGGCCATCCAGGCCACATGCTGCTCAGGGCTTTTGCAGTGTTGTGCCATGTGCCATGTGCAATTGCAAGGCACGCTTAGGGGTCGTGCACGCTTATTGCGCGCATGGCTTGCATGTCAATTACTGATGGCTGCGCTGCCCTGTGGTCTGCCAGCTTATGGCAGGCACGGGTTTGCATGCGCAGTCAATAGTGGCTGTGCTGCTCCGTGTGCGTCCTCAGGATATGCTGGCTAGATGACCGGCATGGTTTCCCATGCGCAGCAATCAACAGTGGCTGTGCTGCTCCATGTGCGTCCTCAGGACATGCTGGACAACTGGCTGCAGTGCCAGGCGACATGGTTGTACTTGGAGCCCATCTTCAGCTCCGACGATATTGTCAAGCAGATGCCTGAGGAGGGTGACAAGTTCAGGTGCGGGCAAGGGCCTCCCACCGCCAGCCTCTGTGTGTGGATGACTCGTGACTCGCAAGCTGTGACCTAAAGGAAGGTCGGGGGTTGTGGCACCTCATGGAGATGTTTGGCATGCACCACTTGTTGGCTTTACTGGTAATGGTCAGAGCTGAGAGAGCACCCAGAACTTGAATGCACCTGATGTGCGACCTGGGGCAAAATTCACGGGTGTCGCATTGTGATGCATGCAATCGTTTGGAGAGTTTGGGGCGGAAGCATAGCTGCCGTGTATACTGGCCCAAGCCAACACTGCACACAGCATCTGAGCCAACACTGCCCATAGCCTCTGAGCCAGCTTAATCTTGTTTGTTTTTGCATTCCATGCCTGAATATATCAGCATGCTCAGTAGTTACTGCTCGCATGTCAAGGGACGTCCTTTGCTTGTGTCGCCTTCCTTGCTGCCTGCAGACAAGTCAACAGCATGTGGCGTGCTATGATGCAGTCCTCCTTCGAGGCGCCAGCAGCCATCCCTATTGCACGGGAGCCAGAACGCATGGAGCACCTGATCAAGTGCAACAAGCTGCTGGAAGAGGTGACGGGGCCGCCTCTGAAGGCTGGGCTAGCTTTGTCTGCAGAAAGAGATGATGGGGCTGCCTCTGCCTGCTCTTCCTGCTGGGCCGACTCTGCCTTACTCCGGATGGCTCAGTCCAAACAGGCTACTGGATAGAGGGCTGGAACCAAATCAGTCTGCCCTGCGGCCAGCAAAGCCAGATCCCGTGGGCAGCTCTATTTCCGTGCTGCAAATAATTATCCATGCTCTTGCCAGTTTGCAGGTGATGGTGGTGTTGGTGCTGTCCTTGTCGTTGCTGCTGCTGGTGATTATGATTGCAATGGCGGCTGTGTTGCTGCAGGTGCAACGCGGCCTGGCTGCATACCTGGAGCGCAAGCGGCTGTTCTTCCCACGCTTCTTCTTCCTGTCCAATGACGAGATGCTGGAGATCCTGTCTGAGACAAAGGTGCATGCTGGGTGTGCAAACGTCCGACCCATGGAAATTATAGAGTACACAGAATTTGGCTTCACTGCTCTGTTGAGGTTACAGGGACCTGGCCCCTGAAGCCAGCCTATAGCTTGTTGGTATCCCATTTGCGCCTGTGTCCCTTGAATGAGGAATTGTCTATAAACCAGTCAATCTGTCTCTTCAATCTGGCCAAGCTTCCTGGGCGGCATCACACTGCCTGTTACACAAGGTATGTCTGGTGTATCTGCCAGCCTCGACAATGAGGATCTGGTGGCTTGATCACACCTAACATTTGAACGCTTGCTCATGCCTCACTGGCTGCCTGCCTGTGCTTTCAGGACCCTACACGTGTGCAGCCGCACCTGAAAAAGTGCTTTGGCGCAATAGAGAGCCTGGAGTTCACAGAGGAGCTGTACATCGCGGCCATGATGAGCGCGGAGGGCGAGCGCGTACCACTGAAGGGCATTGTGGACACTGTGAAGGCGCGCGGGGCTGTGGAAAAATGGCTGCTGCAGGTGAGCACGTGCCGTTGCACCTGTGGTGTGTGCAGGCATGTGTATGTGCGCGTGTGCGGGAATGTCTGCATGCGTGTGTGTGTGTGTGTCCGTGCCCATAGGCTTGCCCAGGAATGCATGCATGTGCGTGCTCATTTAGTCTGCCCCTGAATATGTTTTTCAGGAGGACATTCTGATTGTGCTCTGAATGTGAGTACATTGCTACAAACTTACAAGCAAAAGGACCAATCAATGGTCCTTTCAAACTTTGCCTGCGTTCATGCTTGCATGCAGCACAGCCTGTTCGCTTCGTTTAGCCATTTAGCCTGTTCGCTTCGTTTAGCCATTTCAAATGTTGGTCCCTGCTGCCAGAACCTCCACCTAAAACCCAGACAAATTCCCCTGGAGCAGGCGGTGGCAGGTGTTCTGTTCTGAGCCCCATACGGTCGCCCCTTCCGCCCCCCCTCCGTGCAATGCAGGTGGAGGCCCGCATGTTTGAGGCTGTGCATGACATGACTGCGCGCGGCCTGGAGGACTTCCCCACCAAGCCGCGCCACGAATGGGTGCTGCAGTGGCCGGGCATGAGCGTCCTGGTGGTCAGCGCCATTTACTGGACCCGAGGTGCGCGCTCATGTGGGACCCAAGGCGCACACCAGCTGGCCCAAGGGCATGAGTGCTGCTCATGAATCTCCTATACATCCTATGTGGTCTTAAAGCCTGTACGTGCAAGGGCTGGGCTGTGTGGGCGCACACAAGCGTCCAGTGTGCACACAAGCTCCAAAATGCCTCAGGACCCAGGGTGTGGGCTGACATTGTGGCTTGTCTGTGCCGATTCCACAAGGAGCCTCACACGGCCGTGTGTCCCCTGTTGCCCCGTGGCCAGCTGCCCGAGGCTGTGTGTGTGTGAGTGTGTGTTTGAGCATATTTGTTTGCATGTGGGTGTTTGTGTTTGTGGAGGGATGAATGTTAGGATGCACTCATCACTTGCTGCAGCCACATTTTTGGTAATAGCGTGCACCACCGTTTGGTTTGTGTGCCTGATGTGTGCAGGTGTTACGAATGCCCTGCTCAAGCACAGCATTGCCGAGTACGAAGAGGAGTGTACAGAGAAACTGACCCACATTGTGGATCTCGTCCGAGGGGACCTCACAAATCTGCAGCGCATCACCCTTGGTCTGTGTGTGTGCGCGCGCGTGTGTGTGTGTCAATTCCTTTAGCATGCAGGCAAGCATTCACCCAATACGGCAGCAACATGAACATTTTCCAGTACCCATGTTGCTGCTCTCCGACCCGGTACAGGATCTCAACACAAAGCCTTGTATGGTCAAGCATGCCTCTAAGAAGGATCAGTCTGCAGAAGCGCGAGTAGCAGGCCGTGTGCTACGCAATCCTTGCATCCGCCCAAGTGCGCTGCTGTGTCTTGCAACCCTTGCATAGCTGAGTATGCACTTAGGGCTGCCTTGAGCACCCATGGCAGGCAGGCTGGCTGGCTGGCTGCAGGCTCGCTCGTGGTGATGGATGTCCATGCCCGGGATGTGGTCTCCAGGCTCGTTGAAAAGAAAGTGGACAATGAGTTCGATTTTGAGTGGCAGGCCCAGCTGCGCAGGTTGGTCCATTAGCTGCATGCTCCGGACTGCTGAATGGATGATGGGCTTGCATCTTTGGGTGGCAAGTTTGGCTAGACAAGGGGTTCTAGCATCTGCAGCAGAGATTGCTTAGTCCGCAAATATCGGTGCTGACGCCCCTAAGATGAGCAGCAGGCACAGCAGCAATTGCAATAGCCTCAAGGCACTGCCTAGCAAGCACACATTTTGTGTAGACTGTAGCTTTTGGGTGGGAGAGCTGCAAAGCTGTGAAGGCCACCCGATTTTTTAGGCTTGGAACTTTCTTTGGTAACCGTCTTATTTGGAACACTTGCGCTCCAGCTGCTTTAAATTGGCGGCAAGGCTCTGTGTGTCAGTGCTCCCAGCAGCAACAGGTCAAGTGCCAAACACTCTCCACCTGCATTTGGGCAGTAGAGAGCAAGCAGTGGATGAGGTTGATGGGAGTGGTGAGGTTCTCTTTGCCATGGGAGAGACACACACCTTTAAAATTGGCTTCAGATTGGTTGCGTTTTGTGCTTGTGCACTGTGTGTACGTCTTTGTGTGCAGCTACTGGGAGGCAGACTTGGAGGGCAACCGTGGCTTCACCATCAACATGCGCATGATGAACGCCACAATCCAGTACGGCTATGAGTACCTGGGCAACTCCTCCATCCTGGTCATCACACCCCTGACTGACAGGTGGGCACGTACCCAAAACGAGGTGTGCCCGTCATCTTCCTCGGTGCCTTGTTTCAGTTGACACACTTCTTTTGCCGATCGTTGGTGACCCACGGCATATGATTTCCGGCTCCTGGTCACTGGCTCCCTTGAACCAAAATCCCTCCCCAGCAACCCACACCCTGCATACTTATGGTGATCCTGCTGGCCAAAGGTGCCAAATGACAGGGTTGTGACTGATCAAAGGAGCTGATTAAAGGTGACAAACGACCAGACTTCGGGCTCCTGGTTGCCTTGCGCCTTTGACTGAACGGGCCCCAGCATCTTTCCCCACCCCACATGGTGCCCCCTCGTCAAGGAGCTGTGCACCCAAGCCGCCAAAAGCTATCTGTGTCCACTAAGCACATTGTCTCAACCCAATCAAAGGTAGATGACTCATATCATTGTCATCTCGCAGGTGCTACCGGACCCTCATGGGGGCCATCCATTTGACACTAGGGGGTGCGCCAGAGGGGCCTGCAGGCACAGGTAACAACATGGAGGCGCACTTTGGTTGGCACCCACATACTTGATTTGGTGCCTGAGAGAAGCTTGCACCTGGGGCAACTATCTGCAACCCCCTGCCAGAAACCCACCCAATCTGCCGTCATTCTGGGTGCGTAGGAGAGACTAAGGCCGTCAAGGGCCTTGCAACAGCCCAACTTGAAAAAGCAGGAACCGCACATACAAGCGCACATGCACAAGCGTGCGCACACACGCACACACAAGCATGCGCACATGCACATGCACACACACATGTGTGTGTGCTGCAGGCAAGACTGAGACTGTCAAAGATCTGGCCAAGTCCATGGCCCGCCAGTGCGTGGTGTTCAACTGCAGCGACTCCCTAGACTACTTGGCCATGGTGCGTGCCCAAACCCCCCTTTAGGTCAGCTCCTTGCAGCTGGCCTATTGACCCGCTAATAGCCGCTTCCCCTATGTTGGGCCAAACCCTCCAGAGCTTGCCCCAATCCCCCGGGCCAAAAAGGCCTTGCAGACATGAATGCTGCGCTGATAGCAAGCAGGACATGCTTGTGCTGTGTGAGGGCGCTAGTGTAGTGTGGGGACACACTGTGAGGCAGCAGAGGCGTCGGCTGGTTTAGTCAGTCAAAGTGAGGATGGCTGTGGGAGCAGAGCAGCGTCCAGATCTGCTGATCGGTCTGCCTAAGCGATAGTGTGCCTCGTGCTTCTGCTTACAGGGCAAATTCTTCAAGGGCCTCGCGTCCTCTGGGGCCTGGGCTTGCTTTGATGAGTTCAACCGCATCGACCTGGAGGTGCTGTCTGTTGTGGCGCAGCAGGTGAGCAGGTTGGCATGCATGAATTTGCTTGGGCTGGATCAGGGCAGGTTTTGTTAACATGTAGATGAAAGCATAAGTGGATTAGCATTCCACTTGATGCCAAATGGATGGATATAACCAGGGATTTTACGGCAAGGAGCTGCTGTCCGTGGTGCAGAAAGGTAAGCGGGTAAGGAATATGTGTTCCCTTTTGAGGTGTCCTAAAGGGAGCAGCAAACAAGGCGGCTGCTACCTGCAGGCCTTTCTTAAGGTAAGCAATGGATGGATGCGATGAGACCCTGGATCTGCTTTTGCTCCATGCAGCATAGCGCAGCATTTGAAATGTCTACCCCTGCATAACCTACTTCAGCTTGTGCATGCTGGGCCTGTTGTCGTAGGAGATGCAAGACTGGTAATCCCCTGCTTCTGCATGCCCTGCACCTCCGACACGCTTTTAATTCAGGCAAGCACACTGATTTCCCTCGGGCTCTTGCACAAAATGCAGGTGCTGGATATCCAGCGTGCAATTGGCGCGCGCCAGAACAATTTTGTGTTTGAAGGGACCACGATGCAGCTGAAATGGAGCGCCTGGTGTGCAATCACAATGAACCCCGGCTACGCTGGCCGCACTGAGCTGCCAGACAACTTAAAGGTGAGCTGCAGCAGAAACTGGCTTGATTCGTGGTCCTTTGTGCTTTTTTGGCCTTACCCTGCCAAAATCGTTGTCACGCAAGCCTACCTTGAAGGGCCTCTCAGCTGCCTATGCTCAACTTTGCAAGAGAGTTGTAGAATGCCTTTGATTGTTTGTAAGGTGCTGCAGCAAAACCCTGGAGAATCCTGTGCTCTTAAATTGAGTGCATTCAAATATGCTTGCAAGGCATGTGCCAGCTGATCCTTTGGGGTTGGCAGCTGCACACCTCATCACAAAGCGCAAAATTGTGGCAAATTTTGTGTAGGGATTCCTGCATACCTTCTGCACGATTTTCTTGTCCTTACAACATGCTCAATCTGACAAGATGCAACCACATGAAATGTCCTTACAGTCCCTTTTCCGCACGGTTGCCATGATGGTCCCTGACTACGCCATGATTGCAGAGATCATTCTATTCAGGTGAGCCCCTGCGTCCTTTTGCATCTCACTGCTCTGCAGTCACACATTTTTGTTCTGAAAATGCTCCTGTCCAATGCCCATCTTGCACGTTAATGCGCTCTTCATGACATGCAGCATTTTATTTTCCACCCTTCACCCCTCATCCCCCACCCCTCATAAATAGCGCCCACGTGTCTGTAACGACTGCGAGCTAGCACCAAGATGACGCACCTCGCACCAAGATACTTGCACCTGATGCCATCCAAGACCCCGTTGTGCCCTTTTGCCTGGCTCTGCAGCTATGGCTATCGCAAGGCACGGGACCTGGCCAAGAAGATCGTGCAGTGCTACAAGCTGTGCTCTGAGCAGCTTTCAAGCCAGGTGGGGCACGGTACACCGCCCTGCACTGCGCCATCATCTCAAGGTGTAAACACGACGTGTCTCTACAATCCGCCACAGCATTGCAGTCCATCTGGGTCTGGTATATGCTCCCTGGTTAGCCACCAAGACTTGCTTGCCGTGCTCGGAGATAAGAAGGCTCACCTGCAGGGGCACTGGTGCAGAGGCCTGTGTAGTCAGCACGTGGTCCATCACCCTGCCTTTCTGCCTCTTGCTTGCTTACACCCGCACCGCTGTCAGCTGACAAGCATGCGCATGTTCAGAATTCAAACAAAGTTCGACACTGGACTGGGCTGTTCTGTGCACCTGTAGGATCACTACGATTATGGCATGCGGGCTGTAATTGCGGTGCTTCGTGCAGCAGGCAACCAGAAGCGGCGCTTCCCCACAGAGGATGAGTGAGTTCGGAGGGCTGGGAACGCTGAATCATGTGGGGCCACATTACCTGTGTATGGCCTGCCTGCATCCCTGCCGGTGCTGCTCAGCATGCAGCAGCTTGAGGCATATTTGGGGGGTCCTACCTTCTGATGTCTAGTGTGGCAAGCAATGACTTGTGTGGCACCTTTGCCCTTGCAGGCACAAGCTATGACTTGTGTGACACTTTTACCCTTTCGCAGGTACAAGCTATGACTTGTGTGGCACCTTTGCCCTTTTGCAGGCACAAGCTCCTGCTGCGGTCCATCGTGGACGTCAACCTCTGCAAGTTCCTGTCGCCTGATGTGCCTCTGTTCCAGGTAAGCAGGTGTACAGGCTACGCAAGGAGCAACTGGTAAAATTATCAGCCCTGGTCTTGTGCATATGCCCTTCTGCACCCCTTCCTATCTCTGTTCCTGGACTCCTTTGGCCTGTCCGTTGTGCGAACCACAGTTGTGACTGAGCGTTGATAAAGGCAAAGCCCGCACCATCCTGAATCCTGTGCATGGCACCAAGCAATGTTTTCACATGTGCCTCACTGTTGACCTGGGTCCTACATGCATGCAGTAGCCAGGGTGAGGCTGCTGAGCCTGAGCATGCCGTGGCAAACTGTCAGTAGCCTGCCCTTGGTTCATGCGGCATGAATTATGCCATACGACATCTTGTGTCTGCCCCTGACCATATGCTATACATCCCCTGGTGCTCCTCCACGCCAAGCATCCTCATTGACCCAGTCGCCCCCCACCTATTTTGCTAAAATGGCTAACGCCCCGCTGTTGTAACTCTAAAACTCATCCGCGCAGGGCATCATCAGCGACTTGTTCCCCGGCGTCGACCTGCCCAAGGCCGACTACAAGGACATGGAGCAGGCCATGCGTGACGTGTGCGCAAAGAAGAACTTGCAGCCTACAGAGTACTTCCTGACCAAGGTGCTGTGCAGGGCTGGTGCTCTGTTTGTGCTGCACAGTGTTTGATGCCTTTGCATTTGATGGTGCGCTTTCGGTCGGTGACAATGCTCCTTCCTCCAATTTGCAGTACCTGGCCTGTGCAGGCAGATGTGTGCAGTGCCCTGCTGGCGCTGTGGCAGGCCAGCACGTGGAGCCAATGCGCCTGCTGCTGCACCCTTGAGCCAAAGGGGTCTGCATGGTAGCTTGTGTTTGGATGTGGGTAGGATGTGTGTTTAGGAGGGAGGGATGCGTGTGTGCCTGATGCTGCCTGCAAGCAAGGCAGGAGCCAGCACTTGCCTCCCTGCAGTGTTTCTCACACACAAGCATGGCAGAGGTCCGTATGACTTTTAGCTAGCTGTGTCTGGCAGATCCAGCAATCCAAAACCTTGCAAATCCATATCACACACACTGAGCCGTGATGAACAGTCAACATGGATCTTCTCACTCTCTCTTTCAAAGCTCCTGCAGCTGCCCTGCCTCCTTAATTTATATGTCAAGAAAGCCCATGTCTTGTCTGCCTCCATAATCTAGCCCCCCTCCCCCTCAAGGCCATGCTCTTTTGCTCCATCTCTTGTGCAGGCCACTCAGCTGTATGAGATGATTGTCGTGCGCCATGGTCTCATGGTGGTGGGCATGCCCTTTTCCGGGAAGACCGCCATCTACAGGTTTGTCCGGACGTGCATCGCAAGCCTACCCAATGCCTGCTTTGGACCTGGAGTTTCCATTCTAAACTTTTAGCCCGTGTGTGTATATATGTGTATTTGTAAGTGTGAGTGTGTACACTGCTGAAACCCTTATACATCCATTATATTGCCGCCTGTGCAGGGTGCTGGCTGAGGCGCTGTGCCTTATGCACGAGCGGGGCCAGGACGGGCAGCTGGGTGCGGAGTACCACGTGATCAACCCCAAGGCCTGCACCATGGGTCAGCTGTACGGCCAGGTAAGGCGTACACATCAGGGGTGAGCATCGCGGGCTGTTACGATATTAAGGAATACTTAAGGGAAGCATTATCCTAGGCGAAATTGCATCATCACCTTATTTATCTGTTTATGCTTTGCTCTTCTGTGCAGTGTAATGATGTGAGTGTGGTGCTTTTTTGTGCTGCCTTTGGGTGTGTGTGCATGCATGTGTTGCGAGTGTTGTGGTACGCAGTGTGATGCCCCAAGCCACAGGCGTGCCTAGCACACACGCCCCCACTGTCTTAGCAGCAAATGCGGCGTTCTGACACGATGATCCACACTTTGCTTCTCAGTTTTGCAGTTCGATGCAGTGAGCCCTGCTTTACGTAGTTCGGTGCCATGAGCCCACAAACTCAATTCCTCTGACACACCTCTGCGCAGTTTGATGCCATAAGCCACGAATGGACAGAGGGCGTGCTGGCTCTGACCTTCAGACAAGTGGCCTCCAACACTGCGCCAAACCGCAAGTGCGTGCGCAGGCATGCACCTAGCTGCACTGCACCCAAGTCGTATGTGCGCTGGGGGCTTAAGGCAGGCCTTAGAAGTGCGCTCGCTTGGTACTCCCCAGAGCATATGCTCACACACAGGAGGCTTGCAAAGAACAGCGGTGGATGGGACACCTTGCCTATCATCTCCCTTGCGGCGCATGCCCTGCAGATTCCAGATATCTCTGAACCTGACAGTCTTGCATTGACATTGAGCAGCTGATGGCTCTTGTGCACAAAAGGTATTGCTTGCATGGCACGTGGTAACCCATGTTCGCTTGCCATGCGCGGCTCAAGCAGGTGGATCGTGCTGGATGGCCCTGTGGATGCGCTGTGGATAGAGAACATGAATACGGTGCTGGATGACAACAAGAAGCTCTGCCTGAACAGTGGGGAGATCATTCAGATGAGCAACACCATGGTGCGCTGGTGTGGACAATGCACATGCAGTCATCAATTTGGGGCTTCAGGATCTTAACGTTGATTTACAGAGTCTGAACCCTTGTCATAAGACTGTTGATAGCACTCTCATTCTGCTTGATACACCATGTGATATTTCTGAATTGAGTTGGCAAGGCACGCTTTTGTAAACGAAGTATGCCGTTTGTTTTCGGCTGGTACAAGCCCATGAGTGAACTCCCTTAAGGGAAATCTCACTAGGACACAATTGCATGCTTAGGCGCATGCACAGGACGCATAGAATATGCACATTTGCTCATGATTTCTTTTCATCAAACATATTGAACACAGAACATGATATTTGAAGTAATGGACTTGGCGGTGGCATCTCCGGCAACTGTTAGCCGCTGCGGCATGGTGAGTAAGCACACACCAGGGGCTGTCAGATCAAACTTGTGGAGATGTTAAACTCCACTTTCTTGTGATCAGGGGGATTGCATTTATAAAATGAGCCAGACAATATTTGCACTGCCTTGAGGCTTTCCAGTCCTGGGCTGTGAAGACCTTTATGCCTCAATAAAGTCAGCCTTGTGTATCTAAATTGCACACAATGTCTGAATGCGCTTGCCTCAAGGATCATGTGGCTGCAAGCAGTGTGCTGTGTTTGTCAGCATATGCAGTGCAGGTGTGCGCAAGCAATAATGCCGCGTACCTGCTCATTGTTTTCTTTTGTCATTCCCACATCAAACTTGCTGCCATATGTCTTTCCTGCAGGTGTACGTGGAGCCTCACCAGCTGGGATGGCGCCCTCTGGCCATCAGCTGGATCGCTACCCTGCCTGCCCACATTGACCAGGTGTGTGAATGCAGGCGCACACACGCATTTGCCAGCACACACGCTCATGCGCACACGCACACACAAACAACACACGGTAGATTCAGCGCCCAGGTCTGCCTCATTCACACCTTTGTCTATCAAATTCTCAGGAAGCAGTTGCTGCAATCACATGATTTGACCTTTCCTAAAACCCGATGTGTATTCAGCACCTCAAAGCTGGCTCTGATTGAGGCCAGAGCTCGGGATTATTGATGGTGTGCTGGCACATGCTCAAGATGATATTTGAAAAGCAGGCTGCGTAGCCTCAGCTGCTAAGACACGCGCCGCACTTTTTTCCCTGCAAGGCAGGCAATGCCAACCTCTGCAAGTGTGGGCGCCTAGCATCTGGGCTTCCCAGCCCCCATGGCTAGCAGGGGGCAGCTGCTGTGGCCAATGGTTGACGTTGGTGTTGGTGTGTGGGTATGCGCGTGCCCGCCCTGCCGTTGCTCCCCCCTCCCCGCACAACCACAAGGACCAGCTTTCACACGCACACACACACACACGCACACAGAACCACAAGGACCAGCTGCTGGCCCTGTTTGACTGGCTGGTCCCGGTGAGCCTGCGCTTCCTGCGGAGAGAGATCACTGAGGCCTCCCCCACCCTGGACGGCAACCTGGTGTCCACGCTCATGCGCAACATCACCTCCCTGACCAGCCACCTGGCCGTAAGTCGTGGGCCACAGCCGTGAGGCGCTGCCGTGCCGCCCTCTGGACGTGTGGTGTGCTGTGTGTAGTTTTGGAGGCTGTGCAAGGTGCTGTTGTGGTGCTTAAGCTGTCAAGGCAGTGCCGGGCCGCCCGCAGGACGCACAAGGTTCTCCTCATATCAGGTGCCGCTAGTGCGGTGTGCGCCCCCTTGGCTGTGGGCTGCTCTGTTTCGTACCCCAGGGGTTTGAAGGGGCAGTGCTCTTGTCATCCAAAGAGGCCCTCTAGCACGAGGGCAGCCAGAGACTCTGGACCTTTGGGCGCTGCCCTCTGCTCAGCCCCCTGTCCTCTTGCAGCAGGCACGGTGCATACACATGATGGGCCTGAACATTATTGGTTGGCTTTGTGTGCCTAGGCTCAAACAAAAGGGCGCCACTGCTCAAGACGCCCATGGCCGCCTGTGGAAAAGCCTGGATATTGGGCTGGCGTCTTGGCAAAGCCTGGAGTGTCTGTGCAAGCATTGAGGCAGGCTGGGCCCTCGCGCGGGTTGCAGGCATATCCATGTGCTTATGGTGCACAGCAGCTGCGTGCTTGCGTGTGTGCATGCTGTGTGCCAGCATACATATGGGCACAATCTGTGCCTGCATCACGCACCCCTGCCCTGCATGCCCCCCCTCCCTCCTATCGCAGGACCCGGAACTGGTGGCAGACATGATATTTCTCAAGGTGCAGCAAGATCCACACATACTGCCAATCCCTCTTGCCCCTTCCCCCTCCTATTGCAGGACCCGGAGGCGGTGGCAGCCATGGAGCCGTTCAAGGTGCTGCAGCACCTGGAGTGCACGTTTGTGTTTGCGGCTGTGTGGAGCCTGGGGGGCACCGGCGCCAGCAACGCGGACCGTGCGACATTTGAGCAGTTCTTCCAGCATGCGCTCAGCGGCACGCTGCCGGAGTATGTGGGGCCCTCGGGTGAAAGGTGGGGCGTGGGCCAATCAGGGACGCCTGGAATAGAGCCTCAGCAGAAAGTTGGGGCGCGATGTAAAAAGGGAAGGGCGGGGGTGGGGATGGGGATGGGAGGAGGGTGAAGCCAGGGTCTCTTGTTTGCTGGTCTTTAAAGTATGCATGCAATGGGGAGGAGGTGGGGTTGATGGGTACACCTTGCAGGTTGAGATCACCTAGGCCCGCCGTTTACCACATCCTGCTGGGTGCCAGGCTTGCTGTCCAGGCTTTCCGCTTACCACACTCAGGAGCGTGAGACTATCCAGGCCTGCCATCCATCAGATCTGGCGTTGTACTGGTGATCCTGAGGACGCAGGAAATGCTGTGTGTGTGTCCGCTCCTTCTTTGTTGAGATAGCGCATGGCGATGCTGCTGGAGAAGGCCCTGCCTACGGCTGTCTGGGCTCTTAAGGAGCACCAACTGAACACAGCACATGACACACATACGCACATTCCTTTCATCCCTTCCTGTCGCACGGCCGTGGCGCACAGTGCAGCATGGTACTCACTTGCTGTGCCACTGATCCATGCTCGGCATTCCATCCCTCGCTGTGCACCCCTGCTGATGCACAGCCCTGCCGTTCGGCCACCAAGCCAAACGATCAACCCAAGCAGCATGCTGTGCACACTTGTCTTGCACCATGCACTATATGCGTCCGCTTGCATACCGATTCCTGGGCCTGGCGGAGGTGCGGTTGTGGGCGGGCAGCCGCCGATACTTGCTCACACATGCCCACACACGCGCGCAATCACATGCACATACACTAGCACACATGCACGCGTGCATGCGCTCCCGCGCACAGGTACACCCTGCCTGAGGACATCCCGGAAGGCCACACCACGCTCCTGTCCAAGAATGCCACCATGCCACGGGAGGGTTCCCTGTATGACTACTTCTTTGACAGGCCCTCTGCAACGTGAGTGGTCAAGGATTGGGTGGCGGGGCTGCAGGGGAGCCCTGGTGCCCAAATTCTCGCCCTGTAGATCCAGCGGGGCGCAAAAGGAGCTGTGGTGCATATTGTTTTGGGAGGAGTCTGGCCAAGGGCGTGGGCGGTGCTTGTGGCCACCAGGTTGCTCATCGCCTGTCAAGAGAGCGCGCGCCTGCCGGGGATGCGTGCGCCTGTCAGGGAAGCATGCGGCATCAGTTGTGGCAGCACGGTGCACGCAGTGTCTATTGCTCAAGGCAGGCAGCGCGGGCATCAAGGTGGTGGGGGGCAGGCCCCCCTGGTACTTTTTAATGCAGCTTTTGAGTGGTCTGCGTACGCGGCTTTCATACGCCGGACCTAAAGTCTGCCCTGTGCCGCAACACCCCATAAGGGTGGTACGCAGCATTCTGCTTGCCACGCCTGTGCCGCCTCTGCAGCTCCCATCATGCACCTGGCAGCATGGGTCAAAGATGCCGCCCCTGCCGCTGCCATTGTGCAGATGGCAGCCTTGGTCAAAGCTGGTCAACATGGACCCCATCCCGCCCGAGACGCCCTTCCGAAAGATCATCATCCCATCCATTGACACCGTGCGGTGAGTGACCTGGCCTGAGGCTGTGCCACTCAGTGCAGTGGTGCGGTGCAGTGGCGTGGTGCAGTGGCTTGGAATGCCAGCTGAGCGATCACCATAAGGTGAGCGGGCTGGATTAAGAACACTTTTTTTCATTTTTGGTGTGTGCCCCAGTAACCTGCCAATACACAGGATGAATCTGCGTGTCCGCGCCTTCAGGATGTCTGCATGCGTCGGCCATCACAACCTCTTAGTTGCTGTGCACGCCACTTGTCAGAGTTGCTGGCCTGCACCTTGGGCTGGGTGGGAGCCAGCACAAGCGCAGCTTGCCTTTCTAAACCCCTGCCAGCTTGAAGCACGCCTGCCAGGGCACTTGAGTGCTTCACCCAGCTTGTTCGTGGTGTGCCATTGCTGCTGCTGCTGCTGCTGCTGCTCCTGTTTCGTTTTATATCATATAACTGTTTGGCCACGTGTTTATTTTGCGGCTTGTGCCGTTGCATAGTAGACCTTGCGTGTTTGAACACACGCTTGTTTTCTCTGCAGGTATACCTTTCTTTTGAAGGCAGCAGTGGGCCATGCGCAGCCTGTGCTTCTGGTGGGGCCCACAGGTGCGTGCTTAGAAGAAATCATCATCGGGTTGCAGACCAGTCCACAGCATGCCTTACAGGTTGCATACAAGTCTTGCCAAGTTTGTACTGCATAACATACTTGGAACATAATTAAGGTTGGGCAGGGGTCTCGCCGAGACTTGCCGACGACGAGACTCGGCGAGATTCGCCGAGTCTCTTTGGGGGATGGGGGGGACCCTCGTCACCGACGAGTGTCACCTAATTGACTGGTAAACGCCATTATTGTGCAAAAATGAGCTGGACCCAAGCCATGAATAACATTTTAAGATAAATTTATGAGGGACAAGGTGGTGTGGGACGATGAGGAGCGTAATGATGTGATGAGCATGACTGACAGGGTAATGGGCTACCAATCCTTCCAGAGAGCCAATGTGTCTTTAAACGTGTGAAAGAATGGAAGGAGAAAGGGAAGGAAAGCACTTGGCAGCAGCAGGCACTTCAGACCCCACCATCCAGTGTGTCAACTTCTTGCGCCTGTGGGCTTCCAAGCATGGCTTCCCCATGGGCCACCCTTGCCAAAGTGCAGCTGCTATGCATGCTCCCACAGCTTGTGTCTGCGAGCGTAACTGGTCAGTTTGGGGCCAGATGTGCACCAAGCACTGCTCAAGGCTTGCTTTGGCGCGTGCACGGGAGCTGATTCACATCTGCTGCAACACAAGGATTTATCTGTGGGCAACCCGGAGTCCAGCCTGCAGCTGCTTGCCAAACAAGATGAAAAATGCCAAGGATTGAGCAGCTAGGTTGATAAGGGTGGAATTGAGGGGGGAGGGACAGGGGGGAAAGAGGACGGAACAGCCTGTGACACATCCCGGCCTCTGGAATGACCGAACCTGTTAAATAATTCGTTTATTATTGAAGTCCCATGAAAATTTTCAGGACCAAAGGGCGCGCCTGTGAAAAGCAGTTTTCTAATGTTAATCTCCCATAAAGGCCCTACCCATCTACAACGAGCCTCGCCGAGTCTTGGCGAGTCTCTTTAGCAGACTGGACCACCCTATTAACCCATCCTTAATCCTGTTACATAATGCTTTGGGCCTAAAGGTCCGCAATGTTTGCACTGCATTGCAAGCTTTGGAACCTGATATTTTGAGCCTCAAGGATTGCAAAAGCTGTTGCAGCCATAGCAGCAAGAGCAGAAGCAGCTTACCACACAAAAGCCTATCCATTAAGCACGTCCTCATTCCTGCTCTCACACTGCCACACACAGCCCCTTTGGTATGGCATTCCAAGGCAGCAATGGGCTGCATGAGCTCAAGCATCTTCATGGCATGCAGACTTATCCTGTGCCTCAATAGACAAATTGCCGGCCCCTCCTCCCTTCTTTTTGCTCTTGTGTATGTCTGTGCGTGTGCGAGTGCGAGTGTGCATATGCAAGTGTCATTTTCCCCTCTTCACCCCAGCTTCCTCTGCTTATGGTACCTGTTTTTCTGCCAGGCATCTCACACCACCGCCTCTCTATGATACCCTCCTACCTATTTGGCAGGCACGGGCAAGAGCATCCTGGTGGCCAGCTTCGTCAACAGCCTGGATCCTGAGGTGTACGCGCCAGCCAATGTGGTGGGCTTCTCCGCGCAAACCACTGCCAACATGGTGCAGGTGAATAAGAGCCTTGGTGAAGTGCCATAAAATGCATCTGCCACGCAGGAGAGCACTGATGACAGCGGCCTGCCCTGTTTTGTTCGCGGCGCCTGAAGTTTGAGTATGTGCCGCTGCATGTTGAAAGGATACAGTGGTATGGCTTGCATTCACACGCCTGGTTGTACAAATGCACAGGATGGGTGCCTTAAGGATTCACCAGCCTTTGGGTGGCAAAACCCAGAGCTGCTGTCCTTGCACCATGACCATGATTGTTGTGACTTGGAACTGCTGGCACCACCTGCTTGTCCTACAGCGCTTGTTCAGAGCCTTGCTGCCTGCCCTTTTGTGTGCTAGCACCACTTGCATTTTCTGTTGTTTGCATGTTTGTCCTGCAGCACCTCATTGACTCCAAGCTGGACAGGCGGCAGAAGGGCGTGTTTGGCCCAAGCCAGGGGAAGCAGGCAGTGGTCTTTGTGGACGATTTGAACATGCCTCAGGTGATTTCTCCTCTGCAAATGTTTTTGGCTGGTGCTCTTGTGGATCACACGTAGTTCTCTGTGAATGTATTTTGGTCAGTGCTCTTTTGGGTCAAAGCACCTTGCATCTCAGCACGCTGGGCTTACACCGCTGCTTGCCTGGCTCTGTGCGCATCACTGTGCACGCTCACGTCCAGCTGCCAACTTGCTCAAGCACACACCAGAAGCATACTCTGCTGGAGCCTGTCATAAGCGTGGCAAGTCATGCAGCAACTCATGAGCCATGCCTTCTGAAATCAAACTAGCGGTGTACCAGTGCCAGATGCCCTTGCCCACATACACCTTCCCTGTGGTGTAATGTGTGTCCTTTCCTGCTCAGCTGGAGCACTATGGTGCCCAGCCGCCCATCGAGCTGCTGCGGCAGTACATGGACCATGGCGGCTGGTATGACCGACAGAACGCGTTCCGGCGCATTGAGGACTGCAAGTTTGTGGCTGCTATGGGGCCCCCAGGTGTGTGTGTGTGCATGCATTTGATTGCTTGCTTGCCTTGAATTTGCTGTGTGGCACATTGACCTGAGCAGCTGTGGCAAGTTGAAGCAGAGAGGAAAGCACAATGTGTGTTGCGATCTTTGAGGCAAAACAATCCTAAGCTAGGCCCTTAAACATTCCAGATATTACAAATTACACAGTCTGATAAATGTGTATTGGACCCTGTCTTGCTCATTTACTACATCAGAAGCTTATGCACCTTGCAGAGGTTCTGGATCGCTGGACATGCTGCTTGCACTGCAGGCGGAGGGCGGCAGCGCGTTACCCCGCGCTACCTGCGCCACTTCAACACTGTGTCCATGACTGAGTTTGACAGCTCCACCATGGAGCGCATCTTCAACAGCATCATGGACTGGGGCTTGGCCAAGGGCGGCTTCAGCAAGCAGATCCAGGCAAGTAGGCAGGGCTAGCAAGCAGGCACAGACATATTGGCTGGGCCAGCAACCGAATCCGGCAAGTCTGGTGGCCCCAGCAAGCAAATCCAAGCAAGTAGGGCGGCTCCTGCAAGCAGATCCAGGCATGTAGGAGCATGCTATCCTATGCTGCCTGCTCAGCACTGAGGCATGTGTTTCATACTCTGCCTCAGGCAATTGGTGCAAGTGATTCTGCCGTTTCTGGATCAGCTAAATTATTGTGAATGTAGGCCCATGGCGCATTAGACATTGTGGGCTGGACAGAGCAGTTTCCGCACGTCCGCGCGGTGAGGTGGTCGCGGCATGCCAAACACTGCAACTGCGTGCAGACGTCAGGTCCCTGCTGGCACCCCCTCCCACGCCACTCGCGTGGACTTTGGTGCCAAATTTGTCCGCCGTGGTGTTTTGGTGGCAAAATGGGGCTCGGCAAGGGGCAACTGGGGGCAAGCGTGGTGTTTCCACACGTGCTTGCACGGAGTATGTGCGCACCTACCTCTCTCTGTCCGTCCGCATCTCCGCGCAACCGCCCCTCATAGCACAGCGCGCCACGCATTGCGTGCAACAGACATCAAAGACAGCAATTGTCTGCGGGGTAGGGGGCGGGGCACCGGCGCTGGCGGGTGAGGGCGTGGTCAAGGAGCTGTGTGTGCGTATGCAAGCACGCAGACGTCCGGCAATGTGCCATGCTTGCATCTCAGAGGCAGTGCGTGCCCCTTTCCCTCCCTTCCCTGGTGTGCGCCAGGCGCGTTTCCTTTTTGAACCCGCGCTCGGACGCGCACGCCTGCCTTGCTGCCTCTCCCTCTGTCTCCCCCTCTACCTCACTCTCATCCACTTGGCGTTGACAAGGTGGAGACAAAGAACTCCTTACAAGGCATCAGCCTCCCAATAAGGCATCAGTACAAACACGAGGCATCAATACAAAGCTTGTGCCGTTATGGGCGGATGTCCTGCGACAGGGTCAGACACACCGACGCCCTGATCAGGAGAGGGACACAGTGACACCCTGATCACAGGGTCTGACACACCCACACTGTCATCAGAAGAGAAACACAGTGACACCCTGATCACATTGACACCCTGCAACAGGGTCTCACACAGGGACACCCTGATCAGATGAGGTGGTTCAGATGTGGCATGCGTGTCCGTGGTCTGGCTGCGGATGTGGCTATGCATGCTCTAACAGGCCTCCAATCACACTTTCTCCCACCAGCTGCCCATGTCCAAAATCTGCACAACAGCAATGGAGGAGATTCTGGCTCTTCACGGATCAAAGCCATTGTATCCAAAAATGGCTCGCTGATGTTTTGTGCAGCAAGCAGTGCAACCTTGCATGTGCTGCTCTCTGACTGCTGGATATTTGCACCAAAGTCGGGCAGGCCGCAATGGTGATCTTGCATGCGGTAATCCCTGCCTGCAGGACATGCGCAACACAGTGGTGCAGGCCACATTGGACGTGTACAAGAAGGTCACATCATCTCTGCTGCCCACGCCCACCAAGAGCCACTACACCTTCAACTTGCGCGACATCAGCCGCGTCATGCAGGTGAGTTCATCAGGGCAGGGCAGAGCCATGCTAAGCATGTGTCTGCTGTGACAGAGCCTTTGATTTTGCATGCGCTTTGCATGCAGGCACCTGCCATTTTGTGCGAGTATACAGAATTAAACCTCTGTTTGCTTTCTGTTTCCCTGGGACGTTTTACTACTTTTAAGAAATTTTGATCGGGTGCCCTCATGGATGCGACTTATCCATTGCACGCTGCACTGCATTAATGTTATCATGAGAAAGGGGAAGGGATAAAACACAAGCACATCCTCTGTGTTGCTTCTTTATCTGCAGGGTATACTGTTGCTTGGCTCTGGTCAGCTTGAGGCAGACAAGGACAACGCCAAGGAGAAGTACAAGCGCCTCTGGGTGCATGAAGTGAGAAGATGACCCTGACCTTGTCCTTCGCAGCTCTAGGAAGGCAGTCAAAAGCCCAATGCATGCAGTGCACGGATAGGGAAAGCCTGCACACCCTGGCAGGTTCATTTCTGCATACATGACTTTTTGGTTCGCAATGTATATGCGTTGAAGCGTGGATCAGCCTGTTCTCAATGCTCGGCCTCCACCCCAGGGCATGCACACACGCCCAGCATTCACAATGACGTGAGCTGCAGGCCTGAGGCTTGTGCACTCCGCAAGCTTGAAATGCAAACTCGCAGCCATCACGAGCTGCAAAATTGCTGGTCCGCATGACACACTTGGCACCTGCCGGTACCGGTGTGCCGCAGACCCTTGCTTGGCCTTACCAGGTGCCCCTGCCTGCTGGCCCATGTAGGTATTGCGTGTCTTCTACGATCGCCTTGTTGAGCAGAAGGACCGACAGTGGTTCCTGGACTTTATCAAGCTCACAGTCATGGTGAGGCAGGCGTGCCACAGCTGGTTGGGCTCAGAGCTATTGTAGGCAGAATACACAAGGGCAGCACCTGCAGCACCAACACATGCACCAACCAAATGTTGAGATGACATTTTGCGTCCTGTGTGAGTTCCTTTGTACATGCTGCGTACGCACACTCTAAACCCTGCTTGACCCTCAGGAGCGGTTCTGCACCCCATTCGATGACCTCTTCCGGCACCTCACGGATGTGAACAAGGGCAAGCAGGTTGGCATTGACGAGGTGCGTACCAAGTTTGTGTGCACATGGGAACCTAGGCGTGTGGGAGAAGCAAAGGAGATTGGCATCAACAGGGCGTGCGTTTGAATTGTTAAGCATTTTGGAGCTGCACTTGAGGCACGCGCCCGTGTGCCCCAAAAGCAGGGTCTAGGGGTGTCTGTCAAGCACTGTGCAGCACTGGCATCTTGAGAATCCAGCTTGTGGATCAGGAGTGCAGAGCCAGATCAATCACGCCAGCTCAGCACATGCGCCTGACTCGGTGTACGCCTACAGCTGCAGCACCTGGCAACTGAAGCAAGCGCAGGGCCCTGGTGTGCCCTGTGACCATGCAATCCTTGCACTCCTTCTGAAAGGCAGCCAGCCACACACCTGTATTTTGGTGCAAGGGTTCAGGACTCGGTTCCGGGACACATGACAGCCGAGCAACAAGCCGCCGTGGATGCCATTCACATGATTAACATGCACAGAGTGATGTAACGGCCTTGGCCGCCCTCGCCTGCACCGCAGATGCGCAAGCTCTTCTTTGGGGACTACATGGACTTCATGGACACTCAAGAGAGCCCAGAGAACGAGGCTGCCCCGGATTCTAGCATGCGCCGCTATGACGAGGCAAGCGGCACTTTGGCCATATCATGTGCCAACATTGGGTAGTGCCTGTCCTGCCCCCAGACCCCTGCAGATGAGACATGCACGCCCAACCAGGGGCTGGCACAGTGCTTATGGCATGCAGCGCACGAGGGCAGGTGCTTTTGGCGGGGGCTCTTGCAGGCCCAGCAAGTGCCTTGTGTCCTTGGTGCAGGCCAGGCTGACTGCCTGATGGGCAAAAGCGCCTTGCTGGACTTGCAAGAGCGTCCACCCACCAAGGCTCTTGGGGATCCATTGGGGCCTGCGCACCCACATCCATTGGGGCCTGCGCATCCAGGTCCATTGGGGCCTGCGCATCCAGGTCCATTGGGGCTTATGCACGCACGAACCCTTGCAGAGCAGCCCTGCAATGACATGCCTCAGCCTTACTGGAAACCCAGGCTTAGCAAGGCTGGCTCCTTGCACAGGCCTCCATTCCTGAGTGTGCTCAGGGCTGTCACAGTCCCATTCAGCCCGTGCTCGCACACTGCTTGTGGCATTGCCACATTGGAGTATATGGCGAAGGAAGCAACTTTCCCATGCGCTCCTGTGCGTGCGCCTCCATGCAGGTCACCGACACGGCTAAGCTGATGACTGCTATGGAGAGCTTCCTTGCCACCCACAACGAGACTAGCAAGAAGCCCATGAACCTCGCCATATTCCTGTGAGCAGCGCCCCGCCTCATTGGCCCTCCCTTCCTTCTACAACCTGTGATGCGTGCCACTCTGCCACACCTGAAGCATGCCTTTCCTGACTAGGCGCGGGCATGGGAAAGGCCCCTCTGGCACATGTTGTAGATTTGCGCGGCAGGCAACGCAAAAAAGCGTACACAGTGTGTCTTCCTGACCATCGATGGCCCTCGATGGCGTAAAAAAAGCGTACACAGTGTGTCTTCCTGACCATCGATGGCCCTCGATGGCGTAAAAAAAGCGTACACAGTGTGTCTTCCTGACCATCGATGACCATCGATGGCCCTCAGTGTGTCTTCCTGACCATCGATGGCCGCACTGGAGAAGCCTCATTTTGAGTAGATACGCTACAAAGACGCTCATGCATGCACTTGCATGTGCCTGCCTGCCGTTCAGACTGTTCCTCATAAGGCCCATTGCATGCCGTTGCCAACGCTGCTGCTGCTGCTGCTGCTGCTGCAGGTATGCCGTCGAGCATGTGTCGCGCATTGCGCGCGTGCTCAAGCAGCCAGGCGCGCACATGCTGTGTGTGGGCGTGGGTGGCAGCGGCCGGCAGTCCTTGACCAGGCTGGCGTCATACATCATGGGTATGCACACATTCCAGATCGAGGTGGGTTGTGGGGTGAGCAGGATGGGCCGGTGAGACGGCCAGAGGTGGTGTTGTTTAGAGGACTGCCAGGGAAGCCAGGCAGAAGGCATATCAGGAAGGCCAGCCAGAGGGTGCGATGGGCAATGTGGACTGGGTGTCGGGCAAGCCAGGCGGAGGACATGCCAGAGCATGTGTCAGGCAAGCCAGAGGGTGTGCCGGGCGAGCCTAGCAGGTGACCATGCCAGCACAAGTGGCTCTTGATGGAGGTACTGTGCGCTGTGCTGAGGGGCAAGCAGGCTGCCACTAATCGTGCCTGGTCTTGTCGCAGCAAAACCAGGCTGTTGCGCACACACACACACGCGCGTGCGCAAGTTTGAGTATAGATTTGCAGGGCTGTTCTTGGATTGGGCAAGCAAGCCCCATCACCCCCCCCCC
>LFIK01000746.1_pt1 | contig 24820 bp, 20 predicted proteins | sample 643401 | NCBI WGS metagenome assembly LFIK01 (sample SAMN03777447, study PRJNA286221) | soda lake metagenome | biome: soda lake; feature: Kulunda steppe; material: water; isolation source: sample T5-Br brine of Lake Tanatar-5 | place: Russia: Kulunda steppe | collected 2010-07
GACGCGCTGCACCGGGCAAGATGTCGGGATAAGCCCCCAGCCCGATTTCGCGTTTCTTGCGCCCGCGCTGGATCGTGCCATCGGAAAGACGGGTTTCGGCCCATTCCCCGTAACGGGTGCGCAAAACCCAGGACTTGGCGTTGTTTGGCGTGATCTGGATATAAAGCCCGGACACGCCCCCCACGGCTATTTTGACGGGGTGTTTCCCGCCGGGGTGTTTCAGGTTCTTGATCTGCGCCGGTGTCAGTTCCTTGGCTCTCGCTGGCATTTCCTATCCGCCCTCTTAGCGTCACTAAGCTATGTTCTGCAACGTAAGGGCATGAAAGGTGGTGAACAAGAGAGAACGCGCGCGCGCCTTATTTTGCTGGTGTTCTTTGCCTTCATGGCGTTAAATGAAAGCCGGGGTTGGCTCCTGCCGGGGTCGCCAACAAACCAAAGCTCAACCCATTATCTTCTCTCGCACATTTTGCCTCTGTCGCTTTTGCGTGGCGTTTGCCTGGCCGCTTGACTTGCGAACGGTCCGGGCACTTGGAATCCGCTCCGCGTCTCGCACCGGTTTCGGCTTTCCCTCACGCGTTCGAGCGTGTCGCGGGTCAGTCAGTGCCAGAAGGCTTATCCCTTTGAGGCCGGCTGCTCCATATCTGGTAATCCACCCTTGCCGGTAACGGGGGACGACACCGTGCTTCTGGGCACGGAGACCGGCCGTTTCGCCCGCTCGCATAAACCGATCGTTCAGGCTTTGCGCGTAGTCCGTGACCCAACGCTCTCTTGTTGGGACAGATGACCATGCTCGCAAAGACACGTATCTCGACGCGCATCGCTGCCGGGTTCGGGGTGATTCTGGTGCTGCTGCTCGGCCTCGCCGGGGCAAGCTTCAACGCGATTTCACAGTTCGACCGGCAATTTTCGACCTACGCGACAGAGGCCGATACCGCCTTCGCCGCTGCCGAGCTGCGTCATGACACCCGCGTTGCGCAGTTCGCGGTGGCGGATTTCTCGGCGCAGCCGACACCTGAGCGCGCCGAAAGGCTGGATGAGGCGGTCGCCGCGCTTGGTGTGCATGCGCAGGATCTCCGCACCCTTGCGCGCGGACCGGCGGAGACTGCGCTGGCCGACGATGTCGCGATGGCGGTGGACGGGCTGGTCGCGGTCATCGGCGCCTACCGTGACAGCGCACTTGCAGCGGACACCGATGCAGCGCAGGTGACCGAGCTGGGGATCGCGCATCGCCGCGGGATCGGCGCGCTCAATGCCGCGCTGGAAGCCCGCGATGCGGGCGAGCTTGCTTATGACGCGCTGCGCGCCAGCGAGATGTTCCTGGTTACCCGCGTGCGCATCGACCGCTTCCTTGACGGTTGGCCGGCCGAGGAGTTCGACACCGCCAACGCCCCGTTCGAATCAACGCTCGCCGCGCTCGACCGGATCGGCTCGGGGGTGCTGATGGCCGACGAACGGACGATGCTGCGCGCCGAGCGCGCCGGGATCCTCGAATTCCGCTCGGTGGCCGAACGTGCGCGCGATTCGGAACTCGGGCGCCGCGCGGCCTTTGCCGATCTCGAGGCAGCACTTCCGCCGCTCACCGCCGCGGTGGATGCCGTTGTCGCCTATGCGCTCGACGCTCGCGCAGATATCGCCGAAAGCGTCGTGGCCACATTGTCCGCCACCGGGCTGATGCTGATGATCGTCTCGGCGCTGACGGTGGCGCTGGGCGTTGGTATCGCCGTGCTGATCGGCCGTTCGGTCGCCAGCTCCGCGCATGGCATGACGCGAACCATCGAAGGCCTGGCCGAGGGGGACCTCGACACCCCTGTCACCGGCACCGAGGCGCGCACCGAGATCGGCGCCATGGCGCGAGCGCTCGAGGTGCTGCGCGTGAAGGGGCTGGAGGCGCGGCAGCTGGAGGCCGAGGCCGAAGCGGACCGGGCAGCCCAGGCGGAACGTGCCGAAAGCGAGCGCGCGCGCCAGGAACGGGTGGTGTCCGACATCACGGCCGGGCTCGATCGGCTTGCAGATGGCGATCTGACGACGCCCATCGACAGCCCCCCCAGCGATCCGTTCCCCGAGGAGTACGAGGCGCTGCGCACGTCCTACAATGCATCGCTGGAGCGGCTGGGCGATCTGGTGGCTCGGATCGCGGATGTGGCAGGTGCCGTGCACGGGGGCGCAAACGAGATCTCGTCGGCATCCTCCGAGCTTTCCAGCCGCGCCGAGGCGCAGGCCGCCACGCTCGAGCAGTCCGCCGCAGCGCTGAACGAACTCAATGAAAGCGTCCGGTCCACGGCTGGACGTGCCGGTGCTGCCGAAGAGGCCAGCCGCCGGAACCACGGTGTTGCCCAGCAGGGCCGCGGTGTGGTCCGCGAGGCTGTGGACGCGATGCTCGGCATCGAGCGCAGCTCGGAGCAGATCACCCGGATCATCGGCGTGATCGATGATATCGCGTTCCAGACCAATCTTCTGGCGCTCAATGCCGGGGTCGAGGCCGCGCGCGCAGGTGAAGCGGGGCGCGGCTTCGCGGTCGTCGCCTCCGAAGTCCGCGGTCTGGCACAGCGCGCCACCGAAAGCGCGCGCGAGATCAAGGGGCTCATCCAGGAAAGTGCCACGCAGGTGGAAAACGGCTCGGCGCTGGTGCGCCGCACCGGCGAAAGCCTGGAGGATATCCTGACCCAGGCCGCCGAGGTGTCGGAACTCATGGGCGAGATCGCCGCCGCAGCCTCCGAGCAGGCGGCCGGGCTCGACGAGATCAACACCGGGGTCAATCAACTCGACCAGGTGACCCAGCAGAACGCGGCGGCTGCCGAGCAGACGACGGCCTCGGCCGCTTCGCTCAGCCAGAAAGCGGAGGAGCTTTCCGACGCGCTTGCGGGGTTCCGCGCCCAAGCCGCCCGGAGTCTGCCGAATGTCGTTCCGCAGGCAGCTCCGGTGCTGCCCAGAGTTGCTGCGAATTCCGCATGGAAGGGGTTCTGACGCGGAACTGTCGCGGCGGATGGTGTCAGGGTTCGCGCCTGGCACACCGGGCGTGGTTCAGCGCGCGGCTGTCGGGAGGCGTGGCGGCAATCAGCGATCCTGGGCAAGGCCTCGGATCCTGGACGACCGGATCGGCAGGAGCCACGACGTCACCGTCAGGCGCGGCGTGGTTTATCCTGGGGCGCTGCTGCTTGAGGGCACGCCCCGCGCGAGTTGTTGACGCGCGCCCCGCGCGAGGTGTTGACGCGCGCCCCGCGCGATCCGGCCCTGCGCCGCATCGATGCTGCGATGCGAGGCTCTCACGCGCGGGGCCATGTCCATGCAGGGGCCGGCCGCGACGCCGCATGCGAGGCCCTGATCGAGGGCGCGGACCGCGCGCGCCAGACCGACCCCCAATACGCGCCGCATCATCATGACCCACGCCAATGGCGCCACCCGCGCCCTGAACCTGGCCGCGCAGGACCGGATGCGCGCGGCGGGCGTTCCGGGCGTCGAGGGGCGTCTGATCATCGAGCGCGCCCCGTGCGACTTCGCCACGGGTGATCGCGTGAGGTTCCCGCAGAACGACCGTGGCGTCGGGGTCAAGAATACCAGGCCGGGGTCCGTCGACGCGGTCCACCGGCAGGCGAAGACCGTGGGATCCGATGCCGCCCACGTCGTCCGCTTCGATGCGAGCGAGGGCGAGCGGATCGATCCCGCAATTCGGCAAAGATCCGCGACCCGCGACGCAGGGCGGTCGACCGCGCCCATGTGCCGGCCACGCCGGGCAGCCTGCTGGCATGATGCCGGCCGCTTGCCGCCCGTCTTCGCGGTGGATGGTCACGCGCGGGTCGGTGAACAGCCCGTTGGTGTCATCGCCGAACCGGTCACGCACGAAATCCACCGCGTCGGACAAGAGCTCGCACACCGTCACGCGGCCTGGGTCGGAGAACAGCCCAGCGCCGGCCGATATCCCGGTGCCGAGGCCGAGGAAGAACACCTTGCGCGGGGCGGGGTGGGTCAGCAGCGGGATCATGGTCTGGTTGCGCCCGGCCAGCAGCACCACCGCGCCCGAGTGCGTGAACAGCGCGCCGAGAGCCAGGGCTTCGAAGCGGGCCGGAGCGGTGGCGGGCGACTCTGCGAGAACCACGACAGGCGTTATGACATAACAAGCCCGTGGGCGAGGGGATTGCACGCCCGGTCACTGGCGACACGCTCGCGCCTGCGTGCCTGACACCGCGTGTGCCGCTTTACCCGGCGCGTTCGCTTCGGGTCGACTGCGGCGCGGGTTCGCCGCGGCCGCGGCGCCCCTCGCCGCAGCAGGCGCAGTCGGCGCGGCGGGACACGGCGATGCTGCGGGTGTCGGCGTGCAGCGCGTCGTGCAGGACCAGCCGCCCGCGCAGGGTCTGGCCCGCGCCGGTGATGTGCTTGATCGCCTCGGACGCCATCATCGCGCCGAGGATGCCGGGCAGCGGCGCCAGCACGCCGGCTTCGGCGCATGGCGGCGCAAGGCCCTCGGCCGGGCGTTCGGGGAACACGCATTCGTAGCACGGGCCGCCCGCCGCGGGGTGGTAGAGGCTGATCTGCCCCTCCCATTGCGTGATCGCGGCGGCGATGAGTGGTGTGCCGGTCGCCACGGCGGCGCGATTGACCAGGAAGCGGGTGTCGAAATTGTCCGACCCGTCAAGGACCAGGTCGTAATCGGAAAACAGCTCGGCGGCGATCTCGGGGGTCAGCCGGCGGTGATAGGGGCGCACGGTGATGAAGGGGTTGAGCGCCTCCATCGCCTCCTTGGCCGAGAACACCTTGGACATGCCGATGCGCGGGTCGGCGTGGATGATCTGGCGTTGCAGGTTCGATCCGTCCACGGTGTCGTCGTCGATCACCCCGATGGTGCCCACGCCTGCGGCGGCCAGATACATCAGCGCGGGAGAGCCCAGCCCGCCGGCGCCCACCACCAGCACGCGCGCGGCCTTCAGCCGTTTCTGGCCCGGCCCGCCGATCTCGCGCAGCACGATATGGCGGGCGTAGCGGTTCAGCTCGGCCTCGCGGAAGCGATCGGGGTCGGGGGCGGGCGTGTTGGCGGCGATCACGTCCGGCCCCGCGCGCCGGCGCAGGCGGCGCACCATCGCGCCGTAGCCCGCGCCCAGCGCGGCCACGCCGCCCAGCGCCAGCCACGGCTCGGGGCCGCCGCCGGTCGCCTGGCGCAGCTCGGCCTCGGGCGGCAGGACCAGTTGCGCGCTCAGCACCATCGCATAGAGCAGCCCGATCATCACCAGCCGCGCGCGCACCGGGGCGTTCATGAACCACCCCACACCCCACAGCACCGCCATCAGGAACAGCACGAAGCCCATCAGCGCCCTCCGGTCGAGCCGAAGCCGCCCGCGCCGCGCGCGGTGGGCGGCAGTGTGTCGGTCTGCACAAAGGTCGCGCGCGCCACCGGGGCGATCACCGCCTGCGCGATGCGCTCGCCATGCGCGATGGTCACCGGCGCGGCGCCCAGATTGACCAGCAGCACGCCCACCGCGCCGCGATAGTCGGCGTCCACCGTGCCCGGCGCGTTCAGCACCGTCAGCCCGTCGCGCAGCGCACGCCCCGAGCGCGGGCGGATCTGCATCTCATACCCTTCGGGCAGCGCGACGCGCCAGCCGGTGGGGATCAGCGCGCGTTGCAGCGGCGCCAGCGTCACCCCCGCGGCGCGGTCGGCGGCGGGCAGGTTGGCGCGGATATCGGCGCCGGCGGCACCGTCGGTTGCGTAGTCGGGCAGGCCCAGCGCAGGGTCGGCCCAGTCCTCGAACACCAGCGCGGCGCGGATCATGCCAGCGCCTCGGCGATGCGGCGGGCGAGGCGGCGGGCGACCTCGGCCTTGGGCAGGCGGGGCCAGTCCTCGGACCCTGCGGCGGTGATCAGGGTGACGGCGTTGTCGGCCCCGCCCATGATGCCGGTGCCGGGCGAGACATCGTTGGCCACGATCCAGTCGCAGCCCTTGCGCGCGCGCTTGGCCTGCGCGTGGGCGGTGACGTCGGTGGTTTCGGCGGCGAAGCCAACGACCAGCGTCGGGCGCGCCGGGTGGGCCGACAATTCGGCCAGAATGTCGGGGTTTTCGGCAAATTCCAGCGCGGGAGCGCCGCCGGCGGTTTTCTTCAGTTTCTGCACCCCGGCATTGGCGACGTGCCAGTCGGCCACCGCAGCGGCGCAGATCGCGGCATCGGCGGGCAGCGCGGCCAGCGCGGCGTCGCGCATCTGGCGCGCGGTTTCCACCCGCGTCACCGTCACACCCGACGGCGCAGGCACCGTCGCAGGCCCGGTCACGAAGCTGATGCGCGCGCCCAGATCGCGCAGCGCCGCCGCCAGCGCCGCCCCCTGCGCGCCCGAGGACCGGTTGGCGATGTAACGCACCGGGTCGATGGGCTCATGCGTCGGGCCCGAGGTCACCAGCACGTGCCGCCCCGCAAGCGGCCCATCGCCCAGCGCATCGGCGATGGCGGCCATGATCGCCGCCGGTTCGGCCATGCGGCCCGGGCCATGCTCACCGCAGGCCATGTCGCCGCGCTCCGGGCCCACCGTCAGAACCCCGTCGGCGCCGAGCGTCGCCAGATTGCGCTGCGTCGCCGGGTGGTCCCACATGCGCACGTTCATCGCGGGCGCGATCAGCACGCGCTTGTCGGTGGCCATCAGCAGCGTGCTGGCCAGATCATCGGCGTGCCCGCCCGCCATCTTCGCCATCAGGTCCGCCGTGGCGGGCGCCACCACCAGCAGATCGGCGGCGCGCGAGAGCTGGATGTGCCCCATCTCGGTCTCGGCGGTCAGGTCGAACAGGTCCTGATAGAGCGTCTCGCCCGCGAGCGCGGCCACCGACAGCGGCGTGACGAACTGCGCACCCGCGCGGGTCAGAACGGGGCTGACCGCTGCGCCCGCGCCGCGCAGCAGGCGGATCAGCTCGAGGCTCTTATACGCCGCGATGCCGCCGCCGATGATCAGAACAATGCGCTTGCCACCCAGCATCGGCCCCCGTCCCTTGCTGCCCGCCCAGCACATAGCACGGCGCGGCGCGGTTGCGACAGCCCGTGCTGACGCAGGGGCTGGACAAGGCCCTGCGGCCGCCGCGTGACAGGCTCAGACGAAGCGGTTGACCAGGTTCTCCAGCTTCTCGTGCTTGCCCGAGCGGGGCTGCGGGTTGATGTCCTCGGCCTCGACCCGCGCGGCGATGGTTTCCAGATCGCTGCCGAGCATGGCCTGCGCGGCGTCCTGCTCCCATCCGGCGTAGCGCGCGCGGCGCGCTTCTTCCAGCCGGCCATCCTGCAGCATCGCGGCGGCGGCCTTGAGCCCGCGCGCGCAGACATCCATCGCACCGACATGGGCCAGGATCAGATCCTCGGGGTCCAGCGACTGGCGGCGCAGCTTGGCGTCGAAATTGGTGCCCCCGGTGTCGAACCCGCCCGCGCGCAGCACCTCGTAATAGGCCAGCGCGACCTCGGGGGTGTTGTTGGGGAAATGGTCGGTGTCCCAGCCGCACTGGTAATCGTTGCGGTTCATGTCGATCGAGCCGAGGATGCCGAGGCTCGCCGCCAGCGCGAGCTCGTGCTCGAAGCTGTGCCCGGCAAGGATCGCGTGGCCCTGCTCGATGTTCATCTTGACCTCGTTTTCCAGCCCGAAGCGGCGCAGGAACCCGTAAACGGTGGCGACGTCGTAGTCATACTGGTGCTTGGTGGGCTCCTGCGGTTTGGGCTCCACCAGGATCGTGCCCTTGAAGCCGATCTTGTGCTTGTAATCGACCACCATCGACAGGAAGCGGCCTGCCTGTTCGGCCTCGCGCGCAAGATCGGTGTTGAGCAGGGTCTCATACCCCTCACGCCCGCCCCAGAGCACGTAGTTCTGCCCGCCCAGCCGGTGCGTGGCGTCCATGCAGCTTTTCACCGTGGCGGCGGCAAAGGCGAACACGTCGGGGTCGGGGTTGGTGGCCGCGCCCGCCATGTAGCGGCGGTTGGAAAACAGGTTGGCCGTGCCCCACAGAAGCTGCGGGCCGCCGGCCTCCATATGGGCGGCGAAGTGGTCGACGATCTCATTCAGGTTGCGGGTGTTCTCGGCGAAGCTCGCGCCTTCGGGGCGGACATCGGCATCGTGGAAGCAGAAGAACGGCACGCCCAGGATGCGGAACATGTCGAACGCCACATCGGCCTTGAGCTTCGCGTGCTCCATCGTGTCGCCGAACCAGGGCCGCAGGAAGGTCTGCCCGCCGAACGGGTCGCCGCCGGGCCAGGCGAAGTTGTGCCAGTAGCATACCGCGAAGCGCAGGTGGTCTTCCATGCGCTTGCCCATCACCTCCTCGTCGGGGTTGTAGTGGCGAAAGGCGAAGTCGTTGTCGCTGTCGGGGCCCTCGTAGCGGATGGCGGGGATGCCGTCGAAAAAATCTGTCATGTCAGTCCCTTGATTGCGGATTGGGCGGCGCGGAAGCGGTCATGCGCCGACGCGAAGGCATCGGTGAGCGCGGGATCGGGGGCGATCTCGTGCGCGAGGGGGGGCGGGGTGCAGATCTCGGCGGGGGCGGCGCCGGTCGCGGCCAGCAGCCCCAGCCGCGCCGCGCCGAAGGCCGCGCCGAAGTCGCCGTCGCGCGGCACCGCGACGGGGGTGTCCAGCGCGGTGGCGATCGCCGCAAGCCAGTAGTCCGACCGCGCCCCGCCCCCCGCCGCGATCAGCCGCTCGACCCGCGTGCCGGTGGCGGCCAGCGCATCGCGGCAGTCGCGCAAGGCGAAGGTGACGCCTTCGAGCACCGCGCGCGTGGCGGCGGCGCGGTCCGTGGCGTGTTCGAGCCCGGTGAACGCCCCGCGGATGGCGGCATCGTTGAGCGGTGTGCGCTCGCCGCCCAGATAAGGCAGGAACAACGCCCGCCCCGGCGCCTGCAGCGGCCCCAGCCCGGAGGTGAGCGCCGCCGCGTCCGCGCCGGTCAGCCCCGCGAACCAGTTCAGCGCATCGGTCGCCGCCAGGATCACGCCCATCTGGTGCCAGGTGCCGGGCAGCGCGTGGCAGAAGCTGTGCACCGCGGTCTCCGGGGCAGGGCGGTAGCCGTCATTGGCGGCGAACAGCACGCCCGAGGTGCCAAGGCTCACGAACGCCTGGCCCGCCGCGATCACCCCCATCCCGACGCCCGTGGCGGCGTTGTCGCCGCCCCCGCCCGCGACCACCACATCCGCCGCCATCCCCCAGCGCTGCGCCAGCGCCGAGCGCAGCGTGCCCGAGACCGCGCAGCCCTCCACCAGCCGGGGCATCTGCGCCGCGCTCAGCCCGGTGGCCTCCAGGAGCGTGTCGGACCAGGCCCGCGCGCCGGTGTCGAGCCAGCTTGTCCCGGCGGCGTCGGACATCTCGGCCACCGCCTCGCCGGTCAGCCACAGCCGCAGGTAGTCCTTGGGCAAGAGCACCCGCGCCGCGCGGGCGAACAGGTCGGGTTCATGGGCGCGCATCCACACCAGCTTGGGCGCGGTGAAGCCCGGAAAGACGATGTTGCCGCTGATTGCGTGGAAGCGCGGGTCGGCGTCGAGCGCGGCCGCCTCGGCATGCGCGCGGGTGTCGTTCCACAGGATGCAGGGGCGCAAGGGCTGGTCCGAGGCGTCCAGCACCGTCGCCCCGTGCATCTGCCCCGACAGCCCGATCCCGCGCACCGCGTCCAGCGGCTGCGCGGCGGCGAGCGCGTCCAGCACGGTTTCGGCGGCGGTGATCCAGTCGGCGGGGTCCTGTTCGGACCAGCCCGGCGCGGGACGCCCGACGGTCAGGGGCGCGGTTGCTTCTGCCAGCACGCGCTGGTCGTCGTCGATCACGATGCCCTTGAGCCCGGACGTGCCCAGATCAAGCCCCAGATACATGGTGGCGCGGTCCTCCTCCTCTCAGCGCCACGTCCCCGCGGGAATGATAGCGCTCCCATCTGCAATCTTGCCGGAAGCACGCGGAAACACAACCCGGCCCGTCACGCGAAAAGGCGCGCGCCGTCGTCTCCGGTGATCGTGCAGGGCACGATGGCGCCTTCGGGGTGGTCGCGGTCGAACGCGACCTCGGTGAACTGCTCGGTCCGGCCCAGGCGCGGGGCTTCCATCAGCACCCGGTGCGCGCGGCCGTGCTGCGCGGCCAGATGCGCGGCCAGCCGCGCCTGCCCGGCGGCGCGCAGCCGCGCGGCGCGGTCGCGCACCACATCGCCCGGCAGTTGCGGCATGCGCGCGGCGGGCGTGCCCTGCCGCGGGCTGAACGGAAACACATGCAGCCAGGTCAGCCCGCACTCGGCGACCAGCTTCAGCGAGTTGTCGAACATCGCCTCGGTCTCGGTGGGAAACCCGGCGATGATATCGGCGCCGAACACCATGTCGGGGCGCAGGCGGCGGGCTTGCTCGCAGAAGGCGATGGCGTCGTCGCGCAGGTGGCGGCGCTTCATGCGCTTGAGGATCATGTCGTCGCCCGCCTGCAGCGACAGGTGCAGATGCGGCATCAGGCGCGGTTCGGTGGCGATGGCCTCCATCAGCGCGGGGTCGGCCTCGATGCTGTCGATGGAGCTGATGCGCAGCCGCGCCAGATCGGGCACCAGCCGCAGGATGCGTCGGACCAGATCGCCCAGCCGGGGCTCGGCGGGCAGATCGGCGCCCCAGCTGGTCAGATCGACGCCGGTCAGCACCACCTCGGCGAAGCCGCGCTCCACCAGCCGCCTGATCTGATCGACCACCACGCCCGCGGGGACCGAGCGCGAATTGCCGCGACCATAGGGGATGATGCAGAAGGTGCAGCGGTGATCGCAGCCGTTCTGGACCTGCACATAGGCGCGCGAGCGGGTGCCGAAACCGTCGATCAGATGGGTCGCGGTCTCGCGCACCGACATGATGTCATCGACCTGCACGCGCTCGGTCTGCCCGATCAGGTCGGGGGTCAGGCGCGCCCATGTCCCGGGCGCCATCTTGTCGGCATTGCCGATGACGCGCGTGACCTCGGGCATGGCGGCGAAGCGCTCGGGCTCGGTCTGCGCGGCGCAGCCGGTGACGATGATCGGTGCGTCGGGGTGGGCGCGGCGCAGGCGGCGGATCTCCTGGCGGGCCTTGCGCACGGCCTCGGCGGTCACCGCGCAGGTGTTGACGACCACCGCGTCGGTGATCCCGGCCTCGGACGCAAGGCGCTTCATGGCCTCGGTCTCGTAGGCATTGAGCCGGCAGCCGAACGTGGCGAAGACGGGTGTGCTCATCGGTCGCATCCGCGGCGAAGGGGCGAAATCGGGGCGCAAGGGGTCATGTGCGCGCATATAATCCCGCCCGCGCCGCGCCGCCAGTGACCGCGGGGCGCGCTGTCCGCGCCGCCGCGCGCGTTTTCGGCACTTGCATTCCGCACAAAGCTGCTTTTCACTCGGCGCATGAAGCCCGTGCAGCGACGCAGAGCGCCGCGCGGGTCTCAGACGCGAAAAAACGGGAGGTTCCGATGCGTTTTTCCAAGTTTGCCGCCACGAGCGCCGCAGCGATCATGGCCGTCACCGCCGCGCAGGCCGATGACCGCGCCGATTGGCCGTCCGAGCTGACGGTCGGCACCGCCAGCCAGGGCGGGGTGTATTTCGTCTACGGCAACGGGCTGGCGTCCTTCATCTCGGAAGAGCTGGGCATCAGCGCCAGCGGCGAGGTGACCGGCGGCCCGGTCCAGAACGTCACGCTGCTGCAGATGCAGGAGCATGATATCGGCCTGGTGACCATGGGCCCGATGTTCGAGGCCTGGAACGGCGAGAGCGAGCTTGCGCCGGGCCTGCCGCATACCGATGTGCGCGCGCTGTTCCCGATGTACGAGACCCCGTTCCAGGGCATCGCGCTGTGCAGCCAGGACATCAGCTCGGTCGGTGATCTGGCCGGCAAGCGGGTCAATGTGGGGCCCGCAGGCGGCACGCCCGGCACCTACTGGCCGCGGATCCTCGATGCGCTGGACGTTGACGCCAACGTGTCCTTCGCCGGTGCCGCCGATGCGGCAGGCCAGCTTCAGGACGGGCTGATCGACGCGTTCGTGTTCGCCGCCGGCGTGCCGATCGCGGCGTTCTCGCAACTCGCCGCCGAGGCCGATGTCTGCACCTTCACCTTCTCGGACGAGGAGCACGCCGCCGTGCTCGAGGCGTTCCCCGAGGTGTCGCCCTTCACCATCCCCGGCGGGTCCTACACCGTGCAGGACGAGGATCAGGAATCGGTGGCGATGTGGAACTTCGCCGTCGTGCATCAGGACATGCCCGAGAGCCTGGCCTACGAAATCACCAAGCTGGTGATGGAAAACAACGAGCGCATGATGCAGATCCACGCCGCCGCCGCGGCGACGTTGCCCGAGAACTTCGTCAACAACGCCTTCCTGCCCTTCCACCCGGGCGCGGTGCGCTGGTTCGAGGAGAACGGGTTCGAGATCGACGAGGATCTGCGCGGCTGAGGCCGGCGCACACAGCGTGATTGCAGGAGGCCGCCCCGCGCGGCCTCCTCGCCGTATCCGCAGGGTGCGGGCGGTGCTCTGAGCGCCCGGCATCGGAACACGAGGACGCGACATGGCAACGCAACGCGACGGCAGCGCCGCGAAGGTGGTCGAGGAAACGCTGGGGTCAGCGCCCGACAACATCGCCGAAGGCGTCGACCGCGAGATCGTCATGTCCAACCAGCGCGTGCCCGCGGGCGCGCTGGGCATGGTGCTGGCGCTGGCCTGCATCGTTTACACCGCGTTCCACATCATCGCGATGAACCTCTACCCGCTGGAAACCTGGGTCTACCGGCTGAGCCACGTCACCGGCGGGCTGATCCTGGGGTTCCTGCTGTATTCCGCGACCGTGTTCCGTGACGCCGACGCCGGCACGGACCGCCGGTCGTTGCCCGAAATCGCGCTGCTGGCGCTGGGTGCGCTGGGGATCGGCACCGCGCTGGTGCAGATCTCGTGGGCGGTGGCGACCGGGCAGCTGATCGCCATGGGCGCGCCGGCGGATCAGATGAAATACACCTTCGGCTGGCCGCTGACCGCGGGCACGGCGGTGGCGCTGCTGGCAAGCTGGGCCTATCCCGGACGTGACCGCGGGCGGATCGCGCCCGCCGACGTGCTGCTTGCGTTCGCCGCGCTGACGGTGGGCATCTACATCATCGCCCATGCCGGGTTCCTGCGCAACCGCGCGGGGGTGTTTCCGCATGTCAACGACATGTATGCCGCGATCGCCGGGATCGCGCTGATCCTCGAACTCACGCGCCGGCTGGCGGGGCTGGCGCTGGTGATCATCGTGGCGGTGTTCATCGGCTACGGGTTCCTGGGCCCCTGGCTGCCGGGCTTCCTGAACCATCGCGGCTATGCGCCCGAACGCTTCTTCGCGCGGATCTACACCGATGTCGGCGTGCTGGGGCCGACCACGGCGGTGTCGTCGACCTATATCATCCTGTTCATCACCTTCGCGGCGTTCCTGCAGGCCAGCCGCGTGGGCGAGTATTTCATCAACTTCGCCTTCGCCGCAGCGGGGGGCGCGCGCGGCGGGCCGGCCAAGGTGGCGATCTTCGGCTCGGGCCTGATGGGGATGATCAACGGCACCTCGGCGGGCAACGTGGTGTCCACCGGGTCGCTGACCATCCCGCTGATGAAGAAGGTGGGCTACAAGCCGCAGACCTCGGCCTCGGTCGAGGCGGCGGCGTCCTCGGGCGGGCAGATCCTGCCGCCGATCATGGGCGCGGGCGCCTTCATCATGGCCGAGATCACCGGCATCGCCTACCGCGAGATCGTGATCGCGGCGGTGATCCCGGCGATCCTGTATTTCACCTCGGTCTATTTCATGGTCGACAAGGAGGCGCTGCGCAAGGGCATGCGCGGCCTGCCCCGGTCGCAGCTTCCCAGGTTCCGCGAGATGGCGAAGCAGGCCTACCTGTTCATTCCCATCATCATGCTGATCGGCGCGCTCTATGTCGGCTATTCGGTGATCCGCGCGGGCACCTACGCGATGATCGGCGCCTTCGTGGTCAGCTATCTGCGCGTGGTTGTCGACGGCGCCGAGGATGGCATCTGGAACCACCTCACCGGGCTTGTGCTGTGCGTGCTGGCGGCGATGCCGCTGGTGGTGGGCGCGAACATCCTGGTTGACGGCTGGCATGACGGCACACAGCTGCAGCTGCTGGTGTCGGTGCTCGCCAGCGCGGCGGCGATCTTCGGCATCTGGCGGCTGCTGAAGCAGGACGGCCGCCTGTCGGCGGGCGTGTCCAGGGCGGTCGAGCATTTCCGCATGGTCCCCTTCGCGCTCGAGATCGCGGCGAAGATGTCGCTGCAGCTGGTCGCCGTCTGCGCTGCCGCCGGGGTGATCGTGGGGATCATCGCGATCACCGGGATCGGGGTGCGGCTGTCGGGGGTGCTGATGGCCATTGCCGGGCAGAGCCAGCTTCTGGCGCTGTTCTTCGCCATGTGCGTGGCGATCATCCTGGGCATGGGGATGCCCACGACGGCCGCTTATGCGGTCGCGGCCAGCGTGATCGCGCCGGGGCTGATCCGGATGGGGATCGAGCCGCTGACCGCGCATTTCTTCATCTTCTACTACGCGGTGATGTCGGCAATCACGCCGCCGGTGGCGCTGGCGGCCTATGCGGGCGCGGCCATCGCGCAGTCGGACCCGATGAAAACCAGCGTCGAGGCGTTCAAGATCGGGCTTGCCGCCTTCGTGGTGCCGTTCATGTTCTTCTACAACGCGGCGCTTCTGATGCAGGGTGAACCGGCCGAGGTGCTGCATGTCTTCATCACCGCGGCGCTGGGCATCTATCTGCTGGCCTCGGCGGTGCAGGGGTGGCTGTTCGGGGCGATCGGCTGGGTGCTGCGCGTGCCGGTGGGCATCGCGGCGCTGGCGATGATCGCGGGCGGCTGGACCTCGGACCTGATCGGGCTGGGGGTTGCGGGCTCGGTGTTCCTGTTCCAGCGCTACATGCGGGCGCGATCCCCGGCGCTCTGACGGGCGGGGCAGTTCAGGCGCGGGTGACGCGCCCCTCCATCGCCACCGGGCCGCCCTGCGCGGCGGTCCACAGGCGCAACTCGCCCGCGCCTTCGGGCGTGGCGTGCAGCTCGACCGTGTCGCCAATGAACAGCGGTGAGCGGTTTCGGAACTCGAAGCGCGCAGGCTCGGCGCCCATCAGCCGCGCGGCGAAGTGATAGAGCAGCGTCGCCTGCAGCGGGCCGTGGATGACCAGCCCGGGATAGCCCTCGACTTCGGTGGCATAGGGGTGGTCGTAGTGGATGCGGTGCCCGTTGAAGGTCAGCGCCGAGTAGCGAAACAGCATCACCGGCGTGATGTCGACGCGCTCGACATGCGCGCCGCGCGGGGCGGGCTCGGCGGTGCGGGGCACCTGGCCCTCGCCGCGATAGACGATGTCGTGGCGTTCGCTCAGCGCCGGCCCGCGCGGGGTCGAAAGGTCATGGATCACGGTGACGAAGCACAGCGGCCCGCTGCGCCCCTGCTTGGGGGTGATCGATTCGATCCGTGAGGCGCGCGTGACGTGATCGCCTGCGCGGAGCGTGTCGGTGAAGCTGTAGGCCCCTCCCGCCCACATGCGCACGGGCAGATCGACGGGCGGCAGGAACCCACCCTTGGCCGGGTGCCCGTCGCGGCCCAGCCGGCCCGGCCGCTCGACCGGTGGAGCAAGGCACAGATGGATCAGATTGGGCGCCGCGTCGTCCGCGTCCATGTCCAGCGTCGCCCGGAACCGGCGGATCGTCTCGGGGGTCAGGGTCTCGGCGGCGGTCTCGGTCCGGCCGATCCAGTCCGCCAGCGCTGCGGGGTCAGTGCTCATGCGGGCCTCCTCGTTCGCCCAGCGCGGGCACGGGGCCGGGCACCGGGTCCCCGCAGCTGAACCGCGGCGCGGGCGCCGGTATGGCAACGGGGCCGCCGGGCGTGTCGACGCTGATCCGGCGCAGATGCGCGTGGCGCGCCAGTTCGGCCGTCCCGTTCACCCGCGCGAACGCGATCGAGGCGCGTTCCAGCACGGCCTCGATCTCGGGGGCCGTCCGGCTGGCGAAGGCTTGCGCGACGATGGCATCGGTCTCGTCGCGGTGGGCGACGCGCGCGACGTTGCTGGCAAAGCGCGGGTCCTGCGGCAGGTCGGGCTGGCCGAGCACCTCGGCGCACAGGATCTGCCACTCGCGTTCGGACTGGATCGAGATCAGGATGCGCGTGCCGCAGGCGGCGACGAAGGCCCCATAGGGCGCGATCGAGGGGTGCGCGATCCCGATCCGCTGCGGCGGGTGCCCGGCTTCGGTCAGCAGAAGCGGCACCGTCATCCAGTCGGCGATCACGTCGAACATCGAGATGTCGATCCCGCAGCCCTGCCCGTGGATTCCGCGCGCGATCAGCGCTTCCAGGATCGCGGCATGCGCCGTGGCGCCGGTGGCGATGTCCACCAGCGAGATCCCCACCCGCGCGGGGGCGTCGGGGCCGCCGGTGATCGAACACAGCCCCGATTCGGCCTGGATCAGCAGGTCATAGGCCTTGCGCTGCGCCATCGGACCGCTGTCGCCGTAGCCGCTGATCGAACAGGTGATCAGGCGCGGATGCGCCTTGCGCAGGGCGGCCGGGTCCAGCCCCAGCCGCGCCATGGCGCCCGGCTTGAGGTTCTGGACCAGCACGTCGGCCTCGGCGATCAGGTCGCGCAGCTGCGCGCGGTCGGCCGCGTCGCGCAAGTCGCAGATGACCGATTCCTTGCCACGGTTGAGCCACACGAAATAGCTGCTCTGTCCGGCGGCGGCGGTGTCGTAGCCGCGCGCGAAATCGCCGCCGGGGCGTTCGATCTTGAAGACACGCGCGCCCGCATCCGCAAGCCGGCATGTGCAGAAGGGCGCGGCGACCGCCTGTTCGACAGCGACGACCGTGACTCCATCGAGCGGCGCGAACCCCGGCATCACGCCGCCGCCGCCATGAATTCGGCGCGCCGGCGTCGGTGCGCCACGCGGGCGGTGGCAGGGGGTGTCAGGTGCAGATCGGTCTGGCGCATCGGCGTGAGTGTCCTCGCTGGTGCGTGGGTGCTATGCCCGAGTTGTCGCGTGGCCAGCGCCGGATCGCAAAGACGCGTTTTCGCTGGGAGCCATAAGAATGGTGTATAGCCTCTTGCCGCGGCGCGGCCAATGCGCAGGCAGCGCGGCCCGGTCTTTACTTCCGCCGCAACAGGCCTCACCCGTGTGAAGGCCTCCGACGCGCGCGCCAGCGGCCGGCGCCTGGTGGTCTGCGCGCCGCGGCGCCCGCCGCACAGGACCGTTGAACCGAGGAGCCTTGACCATGCCCAAACGTCTGCGGCTGACCCGCCGCCGCAACATCGCGATGTCCGAAGACGCCTATCGCCGATTGCGCCGTTTCAGCGCCGAAGCCGGGCTGGACGAGGGCGAAGCGCTGTCCTTCCTCTTCGAGAATTTCGAGTCCGTCACCGACGGCGACGCGCTGGCGCACCGGCTGCGGCTGTTCAACGCCGAGCTCGAGGCGCGCAAGCGCTGAATGGACGCGCCGCCGCAAGGGGCACGCGCGCGCGCCTTGCGGCCTGGCGTCTACATCACCATCGAACGCGCTTCCGGGGCAATGGCCCGGATGGCGCCGCGCTCCAGCGCAGCGTGCGTGCCGCAACCCTCGCCGCGCCTGAGCCAGATCGCGACCTGCTCCTCGCGCTCGGGGCTCATGCGCGGATAGAGCGTTGTGCCCGCCGTCCCGCGCGCCTCGGGCGCTGCGGGGCACAGCATCAGCGCCGAGCCCGAGACATGGACGATCTGGTCGTCGTCGAACACCAGCGTGACCAGCATGTCCGACGGCGCGGCCGCCACCGGTGTGATCCCGCGATAGCCGATCAGCCGCCGCGCGGTCATCAACAGGAACGGATCGCCGGTCAGCGCCTCGGCCAGATCCGATTCCACCAGCACAGTCTGCGCGCCGAGGACCCGGAACGGCCAGTGGTTGTCAAGCGCGCCGCGCGGAACCTCCAGCACCAGACGGTCGGCGCGGTGCCACGCGCCTTCGGGTGGCGCGACCGCGATGCGCACGTCGCGCACCGGCAGCAACCCGTAATCGAAGGTGAGCACGTGATCGCCCGGGACGATCATTTCGGCGGCGCGCCACCCGTTTTCCGTGGCGATTGCGGTTCCGGCCAGCAGACCGGACATCCCCGCAGGCTGATCGGAGCCGTCGAAGACCGTGCCGGACGGCTCCGGCCAGACATCACCCCGTTCGTGGAAGGAAGCGACAACGCCGCGCTTGTGCGGCTCACCCATCACGCCATGAAACATTGGTCTTACCCTCTTGCACATGATCGCGTTCTGCGACCCTGTTCGCACTCAACCCCGGAGGCTGGGCGAAAACCCGGATGGATTGTGGCGCCGTCCGGGTCTTTTCCGGGAAACGGGTTCGGAATGCGACACAATGCGGGGCCATAACGTGCGGCATAGGGAAACAGCGCGGCACGATGGCCGGGTTTGGCCGCGTGGCTTGGGGTAATCCCGTTCGCGATGGCCACGAATACGAAACAGTGGGCGGGCATCGGGCGCGGCGGTGCCGATCGCGACCGCCGGGCAACCGGCGCCGGCAGCACGGTGCCCGCCGCCGTCCGGATCCGCATGCGTGACCACCCCGCGAAGCATCAGCCGATTGTCGGCTCCACCCGGCTGGGATAACAGGTAAGCATGCGCGTCGGGACCGCCTGCCGGGGGCGGGAGCATCGGCGCGGGGGGTGTCGGGATGGATCTGGCCGCATGACAGCATTCGAGCGGTATCAGCGGCTCGAGGGGCCGGGGCTCTGGGCGCCGTCCGCCGAGGATCAGCGCCGCGACGTCGTGGTCCGTTTCGGCGAGGCCACGCTGATCATCGCCGACGCGCGCTCGGATCAGGTGCTGAGCCACTGGTCGCTGGCGGCCACCCACCGGATCAACCCCGGGCAGACCCCGGCGTTGTTCGTGCCCGCGGACCGCTCCGACGCCACCCCCGAGGAACGGCTGGAGCTTGACGATCCGCTGCTGATCGAGGCGCTCGAGACCCTTGATCGCGCCCTGTCGCCGCCGCGGTCGCGCTGGCTGCGGCGCGGGCGCAGTATCGCCATCGCGGCCAGCGTGGTCGTGGGGCTCATGGTCGCGGTGCTGTGGCTGCCGGGCGCGTTGATCGGGCATACCGCGTCGGTGGTGCCGCTGGCCAAGCGGGTGCAGATCGGGCAGGCGATCCTTGACGATCTGACGCGCGACGGGTCGGTGGCGGTGTGCAGCGACGCGCGCGGCAGCGCCGCGTTGCAGACGCTGGGGGGGCGGCTGTTCGCGTCGCCGCGGCGGCTGGTGGTGCTGCGCGGACTGCCCGAAGATGCGCCGGGTGCCTTCGCGCTGCCGGGGCGCATGATCGTGGTCGGGGCGCATCTGCTCGACCGGCTCGACTCGCCCGAGGCGCTGGCGGGGGCGCTCCTGGTCGAGGCCGAGCGCGCCGGCGCCCGCGACCCGCTGCAGGCGGTGCTCTCGCATGCCGGAGTGCAGATGACCGTCCGGCTGCTGACGACGGGCGATCTGCCCGCTGCGGCGCTTGCGGGTTATGGGCAGGTCACGCTCGCCGCGCCGCGCGACAGTGTCGACGTGGGCGCGTTGCTCGATCGGTTCGAGGCCGCGCGTATCGACCCCGTGCCCTTCGCGCATGAGGCCGCGCAGGGCACGCTGGGCGCGGTGATCGAGGCCGGCTGGGACGCGCGCCGCTTCGACATCGCCGTGCCGCTGGCCGATCCCGACTGGGTCGGGCTGCAGAACATCTGCGGCAGCTGAGGCGGACGGCGCGGGGGTTCACCGAGGCCACCGCCTGCGTTACGCTCGGCGCCACGCATCCAGAGCCACAAGGAGCCGCCGATGTCCCGCACCGTTACCCGCACGCTTGGCGCCGCCGAGGTCACGATCCTCACCGATGGCGGCGTCGATTTTCCGCCCGATCTGTTTCCGGGCACCGACGAGGCCCGGATCGGCGCGCTGCTGTCGCAGGCCGGGCAGACCGGCATCCGGACCAATTTCAACGCTGTGCTGGTGCGCAACGGTGGCAGGGTGGTGCTGCTCGATGCCGGGCCGCGCGATCTGTTCGGGCCCAGTTGCGGGTTTCTGCCCGATGCGCTGGCCGAAAGCGGGGTGAAGCCCGACGCCGTCGACACGCTGTTTGCCACGCATCTGCACCCCGACCACATCGCCGGGATGGTTACCCCCGACGGCGCCGCGGTGTTCCCCAACGCCGAACTGGTGGTCCCCGAGGCCGAGCGCGACTTCTGGTCCGATGAAAGCCGCTTCGAGGGCGACACCGCCGACTGGGCGGCGCTGGCGCGCACGGTGCTGGCGGCTTATGGCAACCGCCTGCGGGTGATCGGGCGCGATGCCCAGATCGCGCCGGGGCTGACCGCCTTTGCGCTGCCGGGGCACACGCCGGGGCATTGCGGCTGGCGGCTCGATACCGGCGGCGACGCGCTGCTGCATGTCGGCGACATCGTGCACGCCCCCGATCTGCAGGTTGCCGACCCCGAGATCGGGATCGCCTTCGACGTGGACGCCGGCACCGCGCGGACCACCCGAAAGCGCCTTCTGGATGAACTGGCAACCGACGGTGCGCTGTTCACCGGCGGGCATTTCCTGCACCCGGCGTTTCACCGCGTCGAACGCAGCGGCAGCGGCTACCGGTTGGTCTCGCCCTGAGGGTCGGGGTCGGCGGCGGGTGGGGCGCGGCGCCGCGTGCGCCCCAGCAGCCACTGCCCGCCCCGGATCAGCGGCCAGCGCAGCACCGACGCCGCGCCCGCCAGCACGATCAGCCCGATGACCGGCCCATGATCGCGCGTGATCAGCCCGATCAGCGGCACGCCCAGCGCGATCAGCACCACAGCGCCGGGCCAGTGGAACCGCTGCGGCATCAGCGCGATCGCGGTGGCAAGCACCACCCACAGGCACGCAAGCAGCAGCGACGTGCCCATCACGCCACCTCGCGCAGCAGGCGCGCGGGCAGAGCTTGCGCCCAGGCCGAGATCGTGCCCGCGCCCAGACAGACCACCATGTCGCCGGGCCGGGCATGGGCGCGCACCAGCGCTTCCAGTTCGGCTTCGGTGTCGATGGCGTGCGCGGCGCGGTGGCCATGCGCGACCAGCCCGGCCACCAGATCGTCGCGGCTGGCGCCGGCGATCGGCTCTTCGCCCGCACCGTAGACGGGGGCGATGGCGACCAGATCGGCCTCGTTGAAGCAGTGGCAGAAATCCTCGAACAGCGAGGACAGGCGCGTGAAGCGGTGCGGCTGGTGCACGGCGATCACGCGCCCGCCCTCGGCGTCGATGGCCTGGCGCGCGGCGCGCAGCACGGCCGCGATCTCGACCGGGTGGTGGCCGTAATCGTCGATGACGGTGACGCCATGCGCCTCGCCCACGCGGGTGAAGCGGCGGTTGACGCCCCCGAAGCCGGCAAGCGCGGCGCGGATATCCTCGGCCGAGATGCCCAGATGCCGCGCCACCGCCACCGCCGCGAGCGCGTTCGACACGTTGTGATCGCCGGTCATCGGCAGGGTGCAGCCCTCGATCCGGGTCTCCTCGGCCTGCAGCGCGATGTCGAAATGCGCGACACCCTTGGCATAGCGCAGGTTGACCGCGCGCACATCGGCCTGCGCGTTGAACCCGAAGGTGACCACGCGGCGGTCGGTGATCCGCCCGACCAGCGCCTGCACCTCGGCGTGGTCGGTGCAGCACACCGCCAGCCCGTAGAACGGGATGTTCGACACGAAGTCATGAAACCCGCGGCGCAGCGCGTCGAAGCTGCCCCAGTGTTCCAGGTGCTCGGGGTCGATGTTGGTGACCACGGCAATGGTCGCGGGCAGGCGGTTGAACGACCCGTCGCTTTCATCAGCCTCGACCACCATCCATTCGCCGGCGCCGGCGCGCGCGTTCGAGCCATAGGCGTGGATCACGCCGCCGTTGATCACCGTGGGGTCCAGCCCGCCGCGGTCCAGCAGCGTCGCCACCAGCGTGGTGGTGGTGGTCTTGCCATGCGTGCCCGCCACGGCGACGTTCGAGCGCAGGCGCATGAGTTCGGCCAGCATCTCGGCGCGGCGCACCACGGGCAGGCCGGCCTTGCGCGCGGCCACCAGTTCGGGGTTGTCGGGGCGGATCGCGGTGGAGACCACGACCACCTCGGCGGCGCGCAGGTTCTCGGCGCGTTGGCCGAGGAAGATCTCGGCGCCCAGGCCCGCCAGCCGCTCGGTCTGCGCCGACGCCTTCAGGTCCGAGCCCTGCACCGTGTAGCCGAAGGTCAGCAGGACCTCGGCGATGCCCGACATCCCGATCCCGCCGATGCCCACGAAGTGGATCGGCCCGATGCCGGTGGGCAGTTTGGTCGCGGTGTTCATCGGCGCTCCTGTGCAAGGGTTTCGACAAGCTCGACCAGCCGGTCGGTGGCGTCGGGGCGTCCGCAGCCCAGCGCGGCGTTGGCCATGCGCTGCGCGCCCTCGGGGTGGGTCAGCACCGCGGCGATGCTGTCGCGCAGCGCGTCGGGGGTCAGGTGCGTTTCGGGGATCACCACCGCTGCGTCGGCTTCGTACAGCATCCGGGCGTTGGCGGCCTGGTGATTTGCGGTGGCGGCGGCATAGGGGATCAGGATCGACGGGCGCCCGATCACCGCGATGTCGGCGACCGAGCTGGCGCCGGCGCGGCTGATGACCAGCTGCGCCTCGGACAGGCGTCGGGGGATGTCGTCGAAGAAGGGGGCGATCTCGGCGCGGATGCCGGCGGTGTCGTAGGCGTCGATCACGCGCTGCATGTCCTCCTCGCGCGCCTGGTGGGCGACGGTCAGGTTGCGCGTGACCTCGGGCGGCAGCGCGGCAATGGCGGCAGGCACCACATCCGACAGGATGCGCGCACCCTGGCTGCCGCCGATCACCAGCAGGTCCATCGGGTAATCGCCCGGCGCGATGTAGCCCGCGCCCGCGCGCTCCAGCACCGCGCGGCGCACGGGGTTGCCGGTGTGTTCGGCCTGCACCCCGGCGGGCAGCTCGGTGGGCCAGGTGCCGCAGGCGACGCGGTGCACGCGGCGGGCGAAGATGCGGTTCACGCGGCCCAGCACGCCGTTCTGTTCGTGGAGCATGCGCGGGCGGCGCAGCAGCCATGCCGCCGCCAGCGCCGGGATCGACGGGTAGCCGCCAAAGCCCACCACCACCGCGGGGCGGTCCCACAGCATGCGCGCTGTCGCCGCGAGCACCCCGCCGGCCACGCGCAGCGGCACCAGTGCGCGCTCCAGCCGCCCGCCGCGCGCGGGGCTGGCCGAGGGGACGACCTGCACCGCCACATCTTCGGGGAAGCCGCCTGCATACCGCGCGCCGCGCGCGTCGGTGGACAGGCGCACCCGCCAGCCGCGCGCCAGCATCGCCTCGGCCAGGGCCTGCGCGGGGAACATGTGCCCGCCCGTGCCCCCGGCTGCGATCAGCAAGAGCGGCTGCCGGCCCATGCTATGTGCGCCTCCGCCGTGTCAGGATGTCCCCGATTTCGCCCTGCGGACGGCTGCGTGTCAATGACAGAAGCATCCCCAGACCGATTCCGGCAGCCACCAGCGACGACCCGCCATACGAGATGAAGGGCAGCGTCATTCCCTTGGTGGGCAGCAGCCGCACCGCAACGCCCATGTTGATCATCGCCTGCGCGGCCAGCATGGCGATCAGCCCGGTGCCCGCCAGCCGGATGAACATGTCGCGCTCGCGCATCAGCCGCGTGACCGAGCGCAGCACGATCGAGGCGAAGAGCGCGATGATCAGCAGCACCAGCACCACGCCATATTCTTCGGCGGCGACGGCGATGATGAAGTCGGTGTGGGCATCGGGCAGCGACCACTTGACCTGCCCGCCACCAACGCCCACGCCGAAGAATCCGCCTTCCTGGATCGCGTTGGTGGCAAAGCCGATCTGGGTGCGGGGGTCGACCTCGGGGGTCAGGAAGCCGTAGATGCGGCGCGCGAAATGCTCCGAGCTGTGATAGGCCAGCAGCCCGCCGAGGCCCGCCGCCCCGCCCAGCCCCAGCAGCAGCGCGATCGGCGCCCCCGAGACGAAATACATCACCCCCCACGCAAAGGCGATGAGCGCCGCCTGCCCGAAATCGGGCTGAATCACCAGCAACGCCACCGCCAGCATGGTGAACCCCAGCGACAACGAGCGCCCCGGCGGCCCGTCAGGGGCATGGCCCGCCGCCAGCAGCCACGCCGCAAACACCGCCAGAAACGGCTTGAGGAACTCGGACGGCTGCACCGACGTGAAGCCCAGCGAATACCACCGCACCGCGCCCTTGCCGAAATCGGTGCCCAGAAACGGCAGCGCCAGCAACGACAGCAGCGTGGCGAGGAACCCCACCACCGCCAGCCGCCGGATCGTCGCTGGCGACAGCATCGAGGTGATGAGCATCACCACCATCGCAAGCAGCCCGAACACCAGCTGCCGCTGCACGTAATGGAACGGGTGCAATCCGTTGCGCGCTGCCAGCGGCGGCGAGGACGCCAGCGCCAGCAGCAGCCCGATGCCGAACAGCACCACCACGCAGCCGATCGTCCAGCGGTCCACCGTGCGCCACCAGCGCGGGAGCACCGCCTCGGCGGCGCGCAGGGGCACGCCGCCATGAGCCATTTCCGTCATGTCACCGCCTCGAACTGCCTCGGTGCCCGTTTCCGGAGCCGCCCGGTTTTCCGGGTCTGTCGCGCAGACTACCTCAACACCGCGCGGCGTTCCAGTCAGGACTGCGTGTGCGCCCGGTCGCCGGCGTCAGGGGCGGATCATGGCGGTCATGTCGATGTCGATCGCCTCGGACAGGCTGTGCAGGCTGTCGTGCAGCAGCTGCATCATGTAGCGCGGGTTGTGGGCATAGGCGCCCGGGTTCAGCCGCGCGACCTGGTAGTTGTAGGCGGC
>LFIK01000747.1_pt1 | contig 24811 bp, 21 predicted proteins | sample 643401 | NCBI WGS metagenome assembly LFIK01 (sample SAMN03777447, study PRJNA286221) | soda lake metagenome | biome: soda lake; feature: Kulunda steppe; material: water; isolation source: sample T5-Br brine of Lake Tanatar-5 | place: Russia: Kulunda steppe | collected 2010-07
CGCGTTCCCGCCCACCCACCCCACACGCCCGAAAGCCGCGCCGGTCATTGCTGCACAGGCTGCATCTGGCCAAGCCGCGCGGCTTGCGCTAAGGCGCGGGGCCGAGAGTGGCAAAGGGTGCGCGCATGAAATTCCTCGATCTGGCGAAGGTCACGATCCGCTCGGGCGGCGGCGGGTCGGGCTGCGTGTCCTTCCGGCGCGAGAAGTTCATCGAATACGGTGGCCCCGATGGCGGCGATGGCGGGCGCGGTGGCGATGTCTTGGCCGAAGTGGTGGACGGGCTGAACACGCTGATCGACTTCCGCTACCAGCAGCATTTCTTCGCCAAGTCCGGCCAGCCCGGCATGGGCAAGGGGCGCACCGGCAAGGATGGGGCCTCGGTCACGCTGCGCGTTCCAGTGGGCACCGAGATCCTCGACGCGGATCAGGAAACTGTCATCGCCGATCTGACCGAGGTGGGGCAGAAGGTCCTGCTCGCCAAGGGCGGCAATGGTGGCTGGGGCAACCTGCAGTTCAAGAGCGCCACCAATCAGGCCCCGCGCCGCGCCAATTCCGGCCAGCCGGGGGTCGAGCGCGAGATCTGGCTGCGGCTGAAGCTGATCGCCGATGCGGGGCTTGCGGGGCTGCCCAATGCGGGCAAGTCCACCTTTCTGGCCGCCACCTCGAATGCGCGGCCCAAGATCGCGGATTATCCCTTCACCACGCTGCACCCCAATCTGGGCGTCGTGGGCATTGACGGGCGCGAATTCGTGATGGCCGATATTCCCGGGCTGATCGAGGGGGCGTCCGAGGGGCGGGGCCTGGGCGATCAGTTCCTCGGCCATGTCGAGCGCTGCGCGGTGCTGTTGCAGCTTGTCGATGGCACCTCGGAGGATGTGGCCGAAGACTGGCGGATCATAGATCACGAGTTGCACGCCTACTCGCCCGATGTGGCGCTCAAGCCGCGCATCGTGGCGCTGAACAAGATCGACGCGCTGGATGCGGAAGAACGCCAGGCGAAGCGGGCCGCGCTGCAGGCTGCCTGCGGGCGCGAGGTTTACCTGATTTCCGCTGTCGCGGGCGAGGGGGTGGCCGATGTGCTGCGCGCCCTCATGGCGCGGATCGACCGCGCCAAGCCGCGCGCGGAGGATGAGCCGTGGCAGCCCTGAGCCCGGCGCAGGCGCTGACGGCCGCGCGGCGTGTCGTCGTCAAGATCGGCTCGGCGCTGCTGGTCCAGGGGGGGCGGCTGCGGGGCGCGTGGCTCGCCGCACTGGCGCAGGATGTCGCGGCGCTGCGGGGGCAGGGCGCGGATGTTGTGATCGTATCCTCGGGCGCCATCGCGCTGGGGCGCGGTGTCGCCGGGCTGTCGGGCGCGCTGGCGCTCGAACAAAGCCAGGCGGCGGCGGCCATCGGGCAGATCCGCCTCGCCCGCGCCTATGAAGAGGTGCTGGCCCCGCACGGTATCACCACGGGGCAGGTGCTGCTGACGCTCGACGACACGCAGGACCGGCGGCGTTACCTCAACTCGCGCAGCACGCTGGGCACGTTGCTGGCGCTTGGCGCGGTGCCCATTGTCAATGAGAACGACACGATCGCCACCGACGAGATCCGCTATGGCGACAATGACCGGCTGGCGGCCTCGGTCGCGGTGACAGTGGGGGCGGACCTGCTGGTGCTGCTGTCGGATGTGGACGGGCTTTACACCGCCAACCCGCAGACGGATGCGGATGCGCGGCATCTGGCCCGCGTCGACCGCATCACCCCCGAGATCGAGGCGATGGCGGGCGCGCCGGTCTCGGGGCTGTCGCGCGGGGGGATGCAGACCAAGGTGATGGCCGCGAAGACCGCCGTCAGCGGCGGCTGCGCGATGCTGATCGCGGACGGGCGCGCAGCGCATCCGCTGGCAGGGCTGCGCGAGGGTGCGCGCGCGACGCTGTTTGCCGCGCAGGGCGACCCGCGTTCGGCCCGCAAGCGCTGGATCGCGGCGATGAAGCCGCGCGGGGTGGTGCATGTCGATGCAGGTGCGGTGCGGGCGCTGGGGCAGGGCAAGTCGCTGCTGCCCGCTGGCGTGGTGCGCATCGAGGGCCGGTTCGGGCGCGGCGATCCGGTGACGATTGCCGGGCCGGACGGGACGCTGGGGCAGGGCCTTGCCGGGTATGCGAGCGATGAGGCCCGCGCCATTGCGGGACGCCACTCGCGTGAGGTAGAAGCAGTGCTGAACTATCCGGGCCGCGTGGCCCTGATCCACAGAGACGAGATGGCGCTATGACCGAGATGAGCAGGACAATGCAGGAGATGGGCGCGCGCGCCCGCGCCGCGGCCAGCGTGCTGGCGCAGGCCACGCCCGAGACCAAGGCGCAGGCGCTCGAGGCCGCCGCGAGCGCACTGTGGGAAGCCCGCGCCGATGTCATCGCCGCCAATGCCCGCGACATGGAGGCGGGCCGCGCCAAGGGGCTGTCGGCGGCGATGCTCGACCGGCTGTTGCTGGATGAGGGGCGCGTGCAGGGCATCTGCGACAGCCTGCGCGCGGTCGCCGCGCAGCCTGACCCGGTGGGCCAGGTCATCACCGAATGGGACCGGCCCTCGGGGCTGCATATCCAGCGGGTGCGCACGCCGCTGGGCGTGGTCGGCGTGATCTACGAATCGCGACCCAATGTGACCGCCGATGCGGGGGCGCTGTGCCTCAAGGCCGGGAATGCCGTGATCCTGCGCGGCGGCTCGGAGAGCCGACACTCCTCGGGCGCGATCCATGCAGCACTTGTGGCGGGGCTGCGCAAAGCGGGGCTGCCCGGCGATGCGATCCAGCTGGTCGCCACGACCGACCGCGCCGCCGTGGCCGAGATGCTGCGCATGGTGGAGCATATCGACGTGATCGTGCCGCGTGGGGGCAAGGGGCTGGTGGGGCTGGTGCAACGTGAGGCGCGCGTGCCGGTCTTTGCCCATCTCGAGGGCATCTGCCATGTCTATGTCGACGCGCAGGCCGACCCCGACAAGGCGCGCCGCGTGGTGCTGAACGCCAAGACGCGGCGGACCGGGATCTGCGGTGCAGCCGAATGCCTGCTGATCCATGAGGACATCATCGACGGGCTGGGCGCACAGATCATCGCCGATCTGGTGGCCGCCGGGGTCGAGATGCGCGTCGGCGAGGGGCTGCAGCACCTGCCCGGTGTGGTGGCGGCGAAACCGGCTGATTTCGGCTGCGAGTTCCTCGACCGGATCATGGCGGCGGCGGTGGTGCGTGATCTGGACAGCGCCATCGCGCATATCCGCATGTTCGGCTCGCAGCATACCGATGCCATCGTGACCGAGGATGATGCGGCGGCGTCGCGGTTCTTCGCGGGGCTGGACAGTGCGATCCTGATGCGCAACGCCTCGACCCAGTTCGCCGATGGCGGCGAGTTCGGACTGGGCGCCGAGATCGGCATTGCCACCGGCAAGATGCATGCGCGCGGGCCCGTGGGGGCCGAGCAGTTGACGAGTTTCAAGTATCTGGTGACCGGCGACGGGGCGGTGCGCGGCTGAGCGGCACCCGGCGTAAGCGTGGGTCGTCCGGGGCGCTGATGGCCCGGCACAGTCTTGCGTCGGTGACAGGTGCATTCCTGTTGCGGTTTTCCACGGATGCCGGGCAAGCGCCTGCGCGGGCGCCGACAGGTCCCGGCCAAGGTCCCGGGGAAGGCTGGCCTTTGCCTGGCCCGCGGATGACGCGGACCGGGCGCGCTGCTCGGGCGGCCCGGGTGGATCGCGTGGATTGGATGACCCGGGCGGGTTAACCCTTTGTTAACATTTAAAGCGCGCTGGCGCAGTATCTGCGTTATGCCCCGAACAGCGAGTTCTGTTTTCGGGGGCGCGGATGTCTTTTCTCATGCGGCTTGTGTTGAGTGTCGGTCTTGTTGCGCTGCTGGCGCCTGCGCCCGCAGAGGCGGGCGGGCAGCGCTGGGACGGGGTCTATCTGGGCGTCGGAGTGCTGGGCAATCGCGCGACGGCCAGTCACAACGGGCCGGGCGTCGGCCTGCCGCAGGCGCGCGGGCACGGCGGCAGCGTGATCGTCGGGCGGTCCTGGCAGCGCGGCGCGGTCGTAGCGGGGGCCGAGCTGGCCGTCAGCCGTGGAAATCTGCACGGGCAGGGTGGCTGCGGCGCGGCGCATCAGCGCTGCCATGTGCAGGACACGCATTACGCTTCGGCGCGGGTGCGGGTCGGGGTCGCGCAGGGACGGGCGCTGGGCTTCTTGACGCTGGGGGTCGCGCAAAACCGCTGGGAGCAGCGGATCGGGCCGCAATGGGCGACAGTCCGCGACCGGGGGCTGGTGATCGGCGTCGGGGGCGAACTGGCGCTGCGGCCCGGGCTGGCACTGCGCGTGGATGCGGAACGCATGCGCATGGGACGGTCGCAGCGCCTAGATGGCGGCACGGGGCGGCTGCGCACCGACACGCTGCGTCTGTCCGTGGTGGGGCGCTACTGAGCGGGCGCGCGCTTCAGAAGGCGCGGAAGGTCATGGTGGTCAGGGTGCGGCTGATGCCGGGGATGTCGAACAGCGACTCGTTGAGATAGTGGCCGATATCGGCATCGTCGGGGATGTAGATCTTGGCGATCAGGTCGAACTCGCCCGAGGTGGAGTAAAGCTCCGAGACCACTTCGCGGTCATAGATGGCCTCGGCCACCTGGTAGGTCTGGCCGGGGATGCAGCGGAACTGGACGAAGACACAGCGCATGGGGATCCTCTGGGTTGCGGGGCAGACAGTGCGCTTGGCCGCCTGTCTGGCCTCTGGCGGGGTCAGGATATGGGAACGCGGGTGAAAGGCAAGGGCGGGGCGGCGAGGTGGCGCCGCGATGGTGCCGCGATGGTGCCAGGGGGCTTAGCCCCCCGCTGCACCGGTCTGCCGGAGAAAGGGTCGGATAGTCCCCCCAGGATGTTTTTGCAAAAATGAATGGCAGGCGCGCGCGCGACGGTGTGTCGGGTCATGCTCAGCCGGGCGGGTCGAGGCGCAGGGCCGCCGGGGCGGTGCTGGCAAGATCGGCAGTGGTGAGCGCGGCGCGCGGGCGGGCGAGGCGGTTGCGCACCACCCAGTGCAGTCGCGTCTCGGCCCGGGTGATGGCGACATAGGCGAGGCGTTTCCAAAGTGCGATGCCGCCCTCGCTGCGGCCCGAACGCGCGGCGGCATAGAGGTCGGGGGCGAAGACCTGCACATCGGGCCATTGCGAGCCCTGCGCCTTGTGGATGGTGCAGGCCGCGCCATGCACGAAGGCCGCGCCCATGGTGGCGGCATAGGGGATGAGGGGCTCGGCCTCGGGGTCGGTCTCGATCTTGATGATTGAGGCGACCGAGAGCTGCGGCTCATCCGCCCCGAAGATGTGCAGCCGCGCGAAGCCGGGCTTGCGCCCCGGGCCCAGCCAGACCACCTGCGCGCCCTTGATCAGGCCGCGCGCCTCGAGGTCGATGCGCTTCTTGCGGTGCTTGAGCGGCAGTTCCAGCCCGTCGCAGATGAGTGGCTCGCCGGGCAGGAGGCCCGTCTCGGGGGCGTCATGCGCGGCGCGGAAGGCGTTGATCAGGCGCAGCCGGGTGGCGTTGCGCCACACCAGCACCGGCGAGCGCGCCATCAGGTCGCTGTCCACCCGCTCGGCGAGTTGCACGCGCTCGTCGCGGGCGCTTGCGTCGCGCACGCGCTCCTCGAACGCCTCGAACCCCAGATCGGGGTCGGCGAGCGCATGGGCGAGATCGAGGATCGGGTTGTCGTCCGCCTGGCGGTGGATACGGGTCAGCGTCAGCCGCGCGGGCGCGGGCAGGTGGTCGAACACCATCTCGCCCGACTGGCCCACTGGCGCGAGTTGCGCGGGGTCGCCGAAGAGCACCAGTGTCGTGAAAAGCTCCTGCAGATCCTCGAGCTGGCGGGCGTCGAGCATCGAGCTTTCATCGACGAAACCGATATCGAGCGGGTCGTCGCGGCGTTTCCAGCCGGTGATGAAGTCCGACCCGCGCAAACCGGCAGCGGCCAGCGCGCCGGGGATCGACTTCACCTGCTCGTAGAAGGCCTGCGCGCGGTCGAGCGCCGTGTCGGTCAGCCCCGGCACGCTGGGGCGTGGGATGTTGCCTGCGAGCCATTCGGCGATGCGTTCGTATTCGGGGTCATAGACCGGGGTGTAGAGGATGCGGTGAATCGTCGTCGCAGGCACACCGCGCATGCGGAGGACAGAGGCGGCCTTGTTGGTGGGGGCAAGCACGGCGAGGCTGCGTTTCTCGCGCCGACGGCGGGGCTCATACTCGCCCGAGACGATCTCGACCCCGGCCTCGCGCAGCGCGTCGGTCAACCGGGCGAGCAACATGGTCTTGCCCGAGCCCGCCTTGCCCATGATCGCGCGGGTGACCTGCCCATCGCCTTCGGGCGGGCGGGATGTGCCCTCGACAAGGTCGATCCCGGCGCGGGCGAGAAGATCGGCCAGCGCGTCCCAGGCCGTGGCCTGATCGTCGGAGAAGGCGAGCGGATGCTGCGTCATGGCGCGAACCTAGCCCATCGGGCGGCAAAGGGGCAGGGCAAACCGTGCGGGGGATGAGCGATCGCGCGACCCGGCGGGGTCGCGCGATGGGGCGTGCGGCCCCGCTCGCGGATCGGCCCGCCCGGCCAAGTCGCACGGGGCGGCAGGCCGGGTGCGGGGCCGGACAGCCCGCCCCGGCGTCCAAGCTGGCGGCGCGGTGTCGCGGACAGGGCAGTCGCGCATGTCGGGTCTTGCGGAGTGCAGGGTCAATCGCGCGCGAGCGTGGCCCTTGGCAAGGCGGGCTGGAGAAGGCGGTGCGGAAGCGCGCTGGTTCGAGGGCGTGAGAGTTGCGGGGCCGTCAGGGCGGCGGGAGATGGGGCAGACCCCTGAGGCGCGATCGGGCGGGGCTGTCGCTTGTGCGCGATGTCGGGGGTGGGGCGGCGTGTGCGGTGTAGCGCGAAGCGCAGGAAGGCCGGGGGGGGGGGTGATCCGTGCTGCGGGACCCTGCATTTTCCGTGTGGCGGTCAGTTCCGGGGGTGCTGCGCCCTGCCATTCGGTGGGCTCTGCTGTAGTTGTCGCCCACAAGGGCGGGACGCGCACCGCTGATCCGTGTCCAGCGAGAATCGCTGCGCGTCGCGCGATGCATGCCGATGGGGTGCCGCGTTCGCTGCTGGCGCTGTGTCGTCGCGGACGCGACGGCGCGGGCACCTGCGCGCGCTCAGCGCCGGGGTTTCGCGCCGATGTCGGGCGGGGGCGCGGACTCCTTCGAGGCGATCTCGACCATCGCCAGGCGCACGGCCTCGTCCAGATGCTCGGCCACGGCGGGCAGATCGTACTGCGCCGCGTCATCACGCAACCTGACCAATCTCTCGATCAGCGGGCAAGACGGCACGGTGAAGGCTCCCTCCAGGTCGCGGCACTGGACATTGCGTTGCGGGGAGCATAGCGCGTCGGAGATTACGAAAACATTGACATTTCCGGGTGCAACAGGGCCGCTCGGCGAAAAGCCGCGCGGCCCGCGAGGGTGGGCGCGCGTTCAGGTGCGGCCGGCCTCCAGCGCATCGGCGAAGGTCCGCAACCCGGTGCGGGGCGACTGCACCAGCACCGCCATGTTGCCGGGCTTGTGTTCGTTGCGATACATCTTCATGTGCGCTGCCGGGATCTCGTCCCAGGGAAAGACCTCGGACATGCAGGGGTCCAGACGGCGCTCGATCATCAGCTTGTTCGCCGCCGAGGCCTGCGCGAGATGCGCGAAATGCGAGCCCTGCAGGCGTTTCTGGTGCATCCACATGTAGCGCACGTCGAACGTGCAGTTGAAGCCGCTCGTCCCTGCGCAGATCACCACCATGCCGCCCTTCTTGCACACCAGCGCCGAGACCGGAAAGGTCGCCTCGCCCGGGTGCTCGAACACCATGTCGACATTCACGCCCTTGCCGGTGATGTCCCAGATCGCCTTGCCGAATTTGCGCGCCTCTTTCAGCCAGGCGTTGTATTCGGGCGTGTTGACCGTGGGCAGTTGCCCCCAGCAGTTGAATTCCTTGCGGTTGATGACGCCTTTCGCGCCCTGATCCAGCACGAATTGCCGCTTGCTTTCGTCCGAGATGACGCCGATTGCGTTTGCGCCTGCGGTGTTGGCCAACTGGATCGCGTAAGAGCCCAGGCCCCCTGACGCACCCCAGACCAGCACGTTCTGGCCCGGTTTCAGGTCATGCGGCTCGTGCCCGAACAGCATCCGGTAAGCGGTGGCCAGAGTCAGCGTGTAACAGGCCGATTCCTCCCAGGTCAGATGCTTCGGGCGCGGCATGAGTTGCTGCGCCTGGACATTGGTGAACTGCGCGAAAGAGCCGTCGGGCGTCTCGTAGCCCCAGATGCGCTGCGTGGGCGAGAACATCGGGTCGCCGCCATTGCAGTGCTCGTCATCGCCATCGTCCTGGTTGCAGTGGATGACGACCTCGTCGCCGACCTTCCAGCGCTTGACCGCCGAGCCCACTGCCCAGACGATCCCCGAGGCGTCCGACCCGGCGATGTGAAACGGCGCCTTGTGCACGTCGAAAGGCGAAATCGGTTGCCCCAGCCCGGCCCAGATGCCGTTGTAGTTGACGCCTGCCGCCATCACCAGCACCAGCACCTCGTGGCTGTCGAGGGCGGGGACATCCACCACCTCGACCTGCATGGCGGTGGTCGGCTCGCCATGCCGCTCGCGCCGGATGGCCCAGGCATACATCTGCTTGGGCACATGGCCCAGCGGGGGCATCTCGCCGACCTCGTAGAGATCCTTTTCGGGGGCATCATAGGGGGCGATGCCGTCTTGCGTGTCCAGAGCCATGTGAGCCTCCATTCTGGTCCGATTGCGTCGCGCATCCAAGTTGCTGCGATGCAGCGCTTGTGGGTTGGATAAAATTGCAGACGCAACAATGCAACCCATAAAGCGACATATTTGTAATTTTATGTCGCAGGCTCGCGCGTGTCATCGGGCCGGTCCAGCACGCGGCGGTCCTCGGGGGCGATGCCGGTCGCGGCCTTGCAGCGTTGCAGGGTCGAGGCCGCGTAGAAATCCAGCACCTCGGCCTGGCCTGGTGCCGTGCGGAGCTGCGCCCCGTCGACCGTGACGATCCCGCGCAGCGCAAGCGCGGCTATCCCCTCGTCGAGCGCGGCCTTCAGGTCCGGGGCGTCGAGATGCAGCCACGCATGGCGTTCCTGCAAGGTCGCGAGCAGGGCCTCGGCGCTCGCCTCCAGCGTATCCCGCGTGGCGTCGCCGTCGCACTTCACCAGCGCGGCAGCGGCCAGTGGCACCGGCAGGACCGGCACGGCGGCGCGAATGCGGTCCATAAGCGTCTCGGCCAGCGTCTCGGTGCTGGCCTCGGGTGCCTGATGAAGGAAGTCGCGCAGCGACAGCGGCGCGCCGTAGCACACGGCGGCATAGCCGAAACGGGTAAAGCGCCCGCGCAGCTTCTGCCACAGGACGCGCAGCGTGAAGCCCAGCACCACGCGCACCCGCACCGGAAAGCGCCGGATGCCTTGCAGCCCCGCGCTGATCAGCACGCGATCCTCCAGCACCCGGTCGTAATTCAACGCTACGGGTACGAAGACCACATCGGGCCCCTCATGCAGGTTGAAGCCGCGCACGATGTAGTGCAGCAGCCCCTTGCGCGCCGCGCCCACCGCGCCGTCGAGGCTGAGCCCCCCCTCGGGGAAGATCGCCTGGGTGGTGCCCTGCTGGATCGACATCTGCACATAGCGTGCCAACACCGCGCGATAGAGTGGGCTGGAGTAGCGCCGGCGGATGAAATACGCGCCCATTGCCCGGATCAGCGCCTTGAGGGGCCAGACCCGCGCCCATTCGCCCACTGCGTAACTCAGCGCCGAGTGTTTCGACGCAAGCCAGGTGATCAGCACGTAATCCATGTTCGAGCGATGATTCATCACGAACACGACCGAGGCATTCGGGTCGATGCCGCCCAAAGCCGGGCTGTCCGCCCCCCCCAGCCGCACGCGATAAAGCCCCTGGCTGAGGCGCTGCGCCAGCTTGATGGCAAAGCCGAAATAGGTCGCTGTCGAAAAGCCCGGCACGATCTCGCGCGCATAGCTGCGGGCCTTCTCGAAGGCGACATTGGGGGGGATGCCCTCCTCGCGGGCATGGGCGCGGACGGCCTCCATCACCTGGGGGTCATAGATCAGGCGGGTGACCTGATCCTCGCGGCGCATGATCTTGAAGGGCTCGATGGGCCGTTGCAGGCGGGTGTTGAGGCGCGCCACGGCCTTTTCCATCCGGCGGCGGAAGAACCAGCGCACCGAGGGGAACAGAAAATGCGACGCAAACGTCACGGCGGCAAAGCCGAGAATCAGCAGAAGCGACCAGAAGGGCAACTCGACAGTCTGGAACATGGCCGCTTTGTTGCAGGAAACGCGCCGGTGGTAAATATCGCGCGCGGGCGCGGGTTTGCAGCGGGGCAGGGCAGCCCCGCTGCAGGGTGTCAGGGCCTCAGAAGGACCAGAAACGGGCGTTTTCGGCCATCATCGCCTCGGCCATGGCGGGCGGCTGGGCAACGCCCACCCCATCGAGAAGCACGGTCTCATCCGCACCCAGACCCGGCAGGTAGATGGCGCAGACCTCGACCGTCACGCCATTGCCCATCAGCATCTGCATCAGGCCCTGCGGGCTGGCATCCCGCGGGGGCTGCGCGGCGGTCGCGCTTTCGGGCGCATCGCTAAGCCCCAGATCGCCGCCCGCGCCGCACAGCAGGATACGCGCATCGGCGCCCTGTTCGACCGCCTGCGCGGTCAGCACCATCGCCATCAGTTGCGTCTGCGGGTTTTCCGAGGTGACCACAGTCACGAGGGTCTCGGCGCTCTCGGCCGCCGCTGGTGCCGCAAGTCCCAGCGACAGAACGCCGGCGAGCGCCGCGGCGGGAAGGGTCGGTTTCATCATGGTTATCTCCTGTCTGTGACAATGGCACCGGTCTAACAGAAAGATGCAATAATTCAAACATTAAGATATTACATGCCATTTCAGGGTGGAGACCCGCTCGCATCGCCCCGGCCGGACAGGTCGCGATCCCCAGCGGAATGTCGAGGCATCGCAAGGGTCCAGCCCACCGCGTCGGCACCGCGCCCCGCTGCGCGCTTAGGGGTCACGGCGAGTGCGGCGGCTAAGGCAGACGGGGCGGGCCAGACGCGACCGCCGCGGCGAAATAGGCACAGAACACGGCGACACCGACCTGCGCGGCGCCGAAAGGACGGGGGGGGTCGCAATCCGCCGCGCCGCGGATGATCCGTGCCAGATCGCGAGTGTTCAGTGCCGCGACCCGCACCTGCATGACGCGATGGAGGGTCGACAGGTAAGCCGCCGGGTCGGGGATCGGATCCAGCCCGCCGGGGTGAATGCGCGAGAGGCTTCCGTCCGCGTCGGAAAGCAGTTGAACGGCGCTCCCGTCGCTCAGGTAATGCAGCGGGAAATACGCCTGCGCCCAGGCGCCGGAGCCATCGTGAACGATGGCGGGTTGGTCCGTATCCGCCCATAGCGCCCCCAGCCAGCCGCCCGGACCGTTGCTGTAGAGGGGGGCATGCGCCAGCAGGACCGACCCCGCGGCCAGATGGCCCGCGATGACCAGACCGCCGCTGACCTGCGCGAGCCGGCGATAGACGGCCCGGCCGGGGCCGTGGGCGAACGCCCCGGCCAGAAAGACGGCCACCAGCGGCACCATCCAGAGATTGTAGTGGACTTCGAGTACCGAAAAGCTGCCGATCCAAAGCTCCAGAACAGGCAGGACCATTGCGGCCAGCAACAGCGGGAACAGCAGCAAGACGCCATTTCGGGGGCGGGAAAGCCCGCTGCCCCTCGCGCGGCCTGCCCGCGCCAGCGACAGGATCACAAGGCCCAGCAGCCCCAGCCCCGTTCCCAGCACCACCGCAGCATAGACGCCATGGCTGCCATGCATGAGCAAGCGATAGCCAAGGCGCAGACCGGCCGTTGCAGCCTCGCGCAGCGAAGCGGTCGTAGCCACGCCCGCATTGTCGGGAATGGCGAAGGCCGCCAGCACGAAGGGCAGCAGACCGGCCAGCGCGACAGCGCCGAAAAGCCCGGCCAGAAGGAGCGGGCGGACGCTTGCGCGCGCCAGGATGCGCGCGCCCAGCAGGGTCACGAAAAGCGCCCCGGCCAGCACGATGCCGAAGAAATGCGTGTAGGCGGTCAGCACCAGCAGGAGCGCGAGTGTCGCGACCCTGCCGACCCGGTTGCCGGTCTCGGGGTCAAGACATCGCAGGAAGGCCCAGACACTCCATGCCGAGAGTGTCAGGAACAGCGGATAGGCGCGGATCTCGCCCGCCATGACAAGCGTGTTGGGCGACAGCAGCACCACGGCCATCGCAAACAGCCCGCCGGGCATGCCGCCCCGCATCCGGCCTGCGAGGTAGAGCGCTGGCGCGGCAAGAAGGCTGGCCGTGATCCCGAACCAGCGCATCGCGGACTCCGAGAGGCCGAACACCGCCGCCCAGAGTCCCCCGGCCCAGTAACTCAGGGGGGGCATCCGGTCGGGTGGCACACCAAGCTGGATCTCGGATCGTCCGGCAAGCCATCGAAGCTGTTCGCCCCAGGGCAGGGCGAGGCCCGAAAGCTGGGTCGTCTCGTCGACCCAGATCGACTGCTGGCTGGCAAAGAGCCCCGCCATGACGGTAAAGGCGATCAGGATTGCCGCCGCGGCAAGGCCCGGAATTGCTGCCCGGGCGGCAGTCATCGGGGCTGACCAGTGCGTGCAACGGCCATCGTTCAGTCGCTCCTGCCGCTCTCGTCCTGCGCGGCCCGGATGAACCGCTTGCGGAACACCACATAGCGGTTGCCCAGATAGTTGAAGATCACGCCGCTTGCGATCCCCGCCAGCGCCGCCAGATACACCGAGGACGGTTGATCCGGCAGGACGGCCAGCACCAGATACAGCGCAACCGTGTAATTGACGATCATCCCCAGTGCCGAGGCCCCGATGAAGCCGACAAACTGCGCCCAGGCGTTGCGGTCGCGCGCATAGCTGAACGTGAAACGGCGGTTCAGAAGGAAATTGGTCACTACACTGACGCCGATACCGCCAGCCAGCGCATAGGCCTCGGTCAGTCCAAGGAACAGCAGCAGCGTGAGCACCAGCAGGTTGACCACTGTGCCCGACGCCCCGACAACCAGGAATTGCAGGAAATACATCGCGTTCCCGAATTCATGGATATAGAGCCGCCGGACATGCTGCAGGTATTTCAGCTGCTCTTTCAGCGTCAGCTTGCTTTCGCCGTGAACGCGGTCGGAAAAGTGGATCGGCACCTCGCCGACATTCTCGAACCCGCACTTCACGATCAGTTCCAGGCCGATCTTGTAGCCGACCGGATTGAGGTCCTGCGCTTTCTCGAAATCATCCTTGCGCAGCGCGAAGAAGCCGGACATGGGATCACGCGCCGTGGTCAGCGGGCGCGCCAGCAGGGTGGCGATGCGGCTGTTCAGCCAGCGCATCATGCCCCAGTCGTCATCGGTCGAGCCGCCATGGACATAGCGCGATCCGATCACGAATTGCTGGCCGGAAGAGAGCGCCAGTACAAGCGCGGGGATCTTCTCGGGTGGGTGACTCAGGTCGCAATCCATGCACACCAGAACGGGGTTGCGCGCCAGCCGAAAGCCATCGATCACCGCCGGGCTGAGGCCGCGCTCGCCATCGCGCTCGACGATCCTGACCCAGTCCAGCCCCGCATCGGCGACGGCTTCGACACTGCCGTCGCGGCTGTTGTCGTCCATGAAGATGAGTTCGACGGAAATACCCTGCGCCTCTTTCAGCGCGCGGACGCGGCGGATGAGTTCGGGGATGTTCTCGGCCTCGCGGAAGGTCGGCACGATGATGCTGATCGGCGTCGAGATGACGATCTTCGCCAGCGCATCCTCGGGCTCGGGCGATTGGGGCTCACCTGATCTTGCGGCCAAGCCTTCCACTTCCATCGCCTCATGAACATACGAAAATCGGGCCCGAGGAACGCGCACGTCCGCGAAGTCAAGCCGATCCGCCGGGTGATTGCAACACCCAAACCGATCCGGGCGAGTCGTGCCCGGATGGCGCGGTCGCCCTCGCCGCTGCCCCCTGTTGCCCGTCCATGCCGTGCTGCGGTTGACGCATGATAGCTCTCTTGCGCCATCATGGCGCCGGTCTGGCGCGCCCTGTCACCACAGCCGGTCGCAGACGGGCTGACGCGAGCTTTCGCCAAACAGATCCGGCCGCCACGCTCACAGGGACCAAGCACGCACCCCACCAACGGCCGCGCGGGAGCCGTCGAGGCGGGCGCCCTCGCCCTCCATGCACCGCGCCCTTACTCCTCCCACCACCAGACATCGGGCTGGAAGCCGATCCAGTCGCCATACATCGGCAACTGCTCTGGGAAGCGCAACTCGCGGGCATGGGCGATGCGGGCGCGGTCGGCGAACCAGAAGGGCACGACAAAGCGCCCCGAGGTCAGCACCCGGTCGAGTGCGCGGGTCGTGGCGATGAAATCCTCCTGCTCGGTGGAGTTCAGCAGCCGCTCGATCAGCGCGTCGATGGCAGGGCTCTGCACCCCCATCAGGTTGCGCGTGCCCGGCGTCTCGGCGGCCGCGGAGCCCCAGTAGAGCCGCTGCTCGGTGCCGGGCGAAAGCGACAGGCCGCGCACCATGTAGGTCATGTCGAAATCGAACCCGTTCACCCGCTCGGTATACTGCGCCGAATCGATGCTCGAGATCGTGACATCCATCCCCAGCCGCCGCAGCGCGTCGTGATAGATGTCGGCGATGGAGGCGACTTCGGTCGAGCCCTGGCGCAGCAGGATGCTGAAGCGGAAGGGCTGGCCCTCGGCATTGCGCAGCCGACCGCCCGCGTCGGCCTCCCACCCGGCTTCGGCCAGCAGACGGGTCGCCGCGCGCATGTTGGCGCGATTGGCGGTGGTGCCGTCCGAGACGGGCAGGCTGTAGCCCTCCATCGCGCCGGGCGGCAGTTCGTCCGCGAAGGGCTCGAGAAACTCGGCCACGCGCCCTTCGGCCGGGCCATCCTGCATGCCAAGCACGGAGTTCGAGAAATACGAGGTGATGCGCGGGTCGACGCTGTCGTTGATGACCTGGCTGATATACTCGAAGTTGAAGGCGTGGATCATCGCCTCGCGCACGCGCCAGTCGGCGAACAGCGGATTGCGGGTGTTCATCACAAAACCGGTGATTCCCGAGGGGCGCTGGTGCGGGATCTCGGATTTGACGATGTCGCCCGCCTGCACGGCGGGAAAGTTGTAGCGCGTGTTCCAGGCATTGGCATTGGTCTCGCGCATGGTGTTCAGAAGGCCCGAGGTAAAGGCCTCGAACATTGCCGTGCCGTCGCCGAAGAACTCCATATGGATCCGGTCGAGATTGGCCTGCCCGCGCATGAAGGGCAGGTCGTTGCCCCAGTAGTCGGGGTTGCGGCGCAGATGCACATGACGCCCGGCCTCGAAATTGTCGATCACATACGGCCCGGTCGCGATGGGCACGACCGAGGTGCCCGATTCGGCGAAATTCTTGTCTTCCCATTGCGCCTTCTGCAGGATCGGGCGCAGGCCCATGATCAGCGGCAATTCGCGGTCGGGCTCTACAAAAGTAAAGCGCACCGAGCGCGGGCCGGTGGCCTCGGCGGTTTCGATCTGCGCCCAGCTTCCGTGAAAGCGCGGGTGGCCTTCGGTGCCGAGGGTCTCGTAGGACCACAGCACATCCTCGACCGTCACCGGGCTGCCATCGGAGAATCGGGCCTCTTCGCGCAGGGTGAATTCGACGAAGGACCGCGCCTCATCGGTCTCGACTGATTCGGCCAGCAGACCGTAGAGCGTGAAGGGCTCGTCCCAGCTGCGGCCCATCAGGCTTTCATAGACGAGATACTGCAACTGCCAGGGCGTGCGCCCGCGCAGGATATGCGGGTTGAGCGAGTCGAAGCTGCCGACCTCGCCCTGCACGATCCGCCCGCCGCTTGGCGCGTCAGGATTGACATGGGGCAGATGCTCAAAATCTGGTGGGAGCGCGGGGTCGCCATACATAGCTATGCCATGCATGGGCTGCGCCGATGCCGTCGGCACCCACCCCGAGATTGCGAAGATACATGAAAATGTGGCAGCGATATGGCGGGAAGATGGCAGCATTGGCGCGTCTCCGGGGTGTTCGGGGGGCGAAGTTTCCAGTGACGCTACAGTGCGTTGCCAGAGTTTTCAAACTTTTAGCTTGGAAGCGCGCGGCAGAATGGTTATAACGGTGGCACTGCTCGATAGGTTTCTTGCCTGTATGAAACCTGCCTCAATAACTGACGCCCGCCTTGTGCGGGCGTTTTTTTTGGCCTGTCGCCGGGGGTCTGACAGGGGGTCTGACACGGGGCCTAACACGGGGCCTAACACGGGGCCTGACGGAGCCCCATCGCGATAGCATCAAAGCCTGCCTTGCGCCCCGTCGTGACACCGCGCGGTGTCTGGCCTTTGACGCCGCACTTGCTATGCTGCACGGCAGAGACAGCAAGCAGGGGACATGCGACATGCAACTGGCAGGCAAGCGCGCGATCGTGACCGGATCGACATCGGGAATCGGGCTGGGTGTGGCGCGCGAACTGGCGCGGGCCGGGGCGCAGGTGGTGCTCAACTCGTTCAGCGATTCGCCCGAGGATCACGCCGTCGCCGAAAAGCTCGCCCGCGAGACCGGCGCCGAGTGCCGTTATGTTCAGGCGGACATGGCCGATGCCGGGCAATGCCGGGCGCTGATCGAACAGGCGGGCGGCTGCGATATCCTGGTCAACAACGCGGGCATCCAGCATGTCGCGCGGCTCGAGGAGTTTCCGGTCGAGAAATGGGATGCGATCGTCGCGATCAACATGTCCTCGGCCTTTCACACCACGGCGGCGGCGCTGCCGGGCATGTACAAGGCGGGCTGGGGGCGGGTGATCAACATCGCCTCGGCCCACGGGCTGACGGCGAGCCCCTACAAGGCGGCCTATGTCGCGGCCAAGCACGGTGTGGTGGGGCTGACCAAGACCACGGCCCTTGAGGCGGCGGGGACAGGCGTCACCTGCAATGCGATCTGCCCGGGCTATGTGCTGACACCGCTGGTCGAGTCGCAGATCCCCGACCAGATGAAGGCGCATGACATGGACCGCGAGACCGTGATTCGCGAGGTGATGCTGACGCGCCAGCCCTCGCGCGAGTTCGCTACGGTCGAGCAGATGGGCGGAACGGCGGTGTTCCTGTGCTCGGACGCGGCGGCGCAGATCACTGGCACGACGATTTCGGTCGATGGCGGCTGGACGGCGCTGTGAGAGGCGGGGCGCGCCCGGGCAGCGCCGCGCCGGCGGCAGCCGGGTGTTGAGTATTTCTGGCAAGAAAATGTGAGGGTCGGGGCAGCATGAGCAAACGCATCAATCTCGCGCTTCAGGGGGGTGGGGCGCATGGGGCGTTTACCTGGGGGGTTCTGGACCGGCTGTTGCAGGAGCCGGATATCGAGATCGCGGCGATGTCGGGCACCTCGGCCGGGGCGCTGAATGGCGCGGCACTCAAGGCCGGCTGGGCCGAGGCCGGGGCCGAAGGGGCGCGGGTGCTGCTCGACCGGGTGTGGCATCAGGTCGGTGCGGTGCATGATCTGCGCCTGACGGGGTGGATCGCGCAGGCGCTGCCGCCAGTGGGGGTGATCAATTCCTGGATGGAGCAGATGATGCCCGTCTCGCCCGCCGATCTGGCCGCGCTGGTCACGAGCCCCTATCAGTATGGCGCGCTCTATCGCAATCCGCTGGAGCCGGTGGTGCGCTCTCTCAATTACGACCGGGTCTGCGCCTCCGACGGGCCGGAGCTGCACATCGCCGCGACCAATGTGCGCACCGGCAAGATCCGCGTCTTTTCGGGGCCGGAGGTGTCGGGCGAGGTGATCCTTGCCTCGGCCTGCCTGCCGACGCTGTTTCAGGCGGTCGAGTTCACCGACCCGCGCACCGGCGAGGTCGAGGCGTTCTGGGATGGCGGCTACACGGGCAACCCGGCGTTGTTTCCGCTGTTTCGCAGCCATCTGCCCGATGATGTGGTGATCGTGAACATCAACCCGCTGCGGCGCGATGACGTGCCCCAGACCCCGCAGGCGATCCAGAACCGTATCAACGAGATCAGCTTCAACTCGTCGCTGTTGCGCGAATTGCGCGCGATCCGCTTCGTCAAGGACCTGATCGCCGAGGGGCGGATGGAGCGCGGCACCATGAAGGATGTGCTTGTGCATATGGTCGCCGATGACGACCTGATGACGACGCTTTCGGTGACCAGTAAGGTGACGCCGACGCCCTATCTGCTGCACACGCTGAAAGAGGCGGGGCGCAAGGCCTGCGACGGGTTCCTGTCGCGCCACAAGGCGGATCTGAACGCCCGCGCGACCGTCAGCCTGGAGGAGATGTTTGGCTGAGCGCGGCTGCCGCCGCCGGGCGCGGTTTGCGCGATGCGGGGTAGACCAGCCCCGCCGAGATCACCAGCTTCGCGGCATCCTCGATCTGCATGTCGAGTTCGATCACATCCTTGCGCGGGACGAACAGCAGAAACCCCGAGGTCGGGTTGGGCGTCGTGGGCAGGAAGATCGAGATCATCTCGCCATTCTCGGCCAGGTGTTCGCCGATCTCGCCGCGGGTGGTGGTCGAGATGAAGGCCACCGCCCAGACCCCGGGGCGCGGATACTGCACCAGGCAGGCGCGGTCGAAGGTCGGCGCCTGGCGTGACAGGATGGTGTCGGCGATCTGCTTCACCGCGTTGTAGATCGACCGGATGACGGGCATCGCCTCGACTATGCGCTCGCCCCAGGCGACCAGCGTGCGCCCGATCAGCCCCTTGGTGAAATAGCCCATCACCAGGGTGAAGACGAAGAACAGCACGACACCGACACCGGGGATATCGAGCCCCAGCACGACCTCGGGCCGCAGTCGCCGCGGGATCAGCGGCATCACCAGCCCGTCGATCCAGGTGATGACGTTCCAGACCAGCCAGATGGTGAGCACCGCAGGCGCGATGACCGCGAGCCCGGCAAGGAAGTTGCCGCGCAGCGAGGCGACCAGGCCGCGTTTTCCGGGGTCAGCGCTCATGGGCCGAAATCTCCAGTTGGATTTCGCGCTAGATGGGGCAGGGCGGCGCGGATTGCAAGCGCGGGGCTATCCGGCCAGTGCGCAGGCGATCTCGGCGCCGAGGCGCGCATTGTTGCGCACCAGCGCGATATTGGCGGTCAGCGACCGGCCCTCGGTCAGCTCAAGGGTACGGCCGAGCAGGAAGGGCGTGACCTCTTTCGCAGTGACCCCCTGCGCTTTCGCCTCGTCCAGCGCCTGCGCGATCAGCGGCGCGAGGGTTGCAGCGGGGATCTCGGCCTCGGCGGGGATGGGGTTCGCGATCAGTTGCCCCCCCGGCAGGCCGAGGCGCGCGCGCATCCTGTGGGCAGCGGCGACCTCGGCGGCAGTGTCGAGCCGCAGGGGCGCCATGAGCCCCGCATCGCGCGACCAGAAGGCGGGCAGGGCGTCCTGCCCATAGGCGATGACCGGCACGCCGAGGGTTTCGAGCACCTCGAGCGTCTTGGGCAGATCGAGGATCGCCTTGGCGCCCGCAGCGACCACTGTGACCGGGGTCTGCGCGAGTTCCTGCAGATCGGCCGAGATGTCGAAACTGCTCTCGGCGCCGCGATGCACACCGCCGATCCCGCCAGTGGCGAAGACCGCGATCCCGGCCAGGCGGGCGCAGATCATGGTCGCGGCGACAGTCGTGGCCCCCGTCCAGCGCTGCGCCAGCGCAACGGCAAGGTCCGCGCGGCTGAGTTTTCGCGCGTCGCGGCTCTGGGCAAGGCGGGTCAGGGCGGCATCATCAAGCCCGATGTGGATTTGCCCGTCCATCACCGCGATGGTCGCGGGCGTCGCCCCGCCCGCGCGGATATCGTCCTCGACCGTGCGGGCCATTTCGAGGTTGCGCGGCCAGGGCATGCCGTGGGTGATGATGGTGGATTCAAGCGCCACGACCGGACGGCCCGCCTTGCGGGCAGCCTCGACATCGGCAGAGAAGGTGAGGGGCGGCATGGGGGCTTTCGGGTTGCGTTCGGGCAATTTCGCGCCTCTGGCGGGGCGGGTCAAGCGGGTCCTGAAACAGCGGTCATGCAGGCCGTCCGCTGCCGCCGCAGGGGGCGCCCGGGACACCGGCAGACGCGGTGCAGAGCGGCAGCGGCCGGGAAAGCGGTCCCGACGTGCCGGAAAGCCGCAGGCGACACTTGCCCCGCATCGTCGGCCGGTTACCCGGCGCGCCAGGGCTGTGCCATCTGCGAGGAGGCCGCGCTCTTGGCTCGCGCCTACAGCGTCGTGGGATCGTGGCGCAGCATGTCGCGGTCGTTCACATGCCGCGCTGCCGCGCCGACGGCGCGCGCAATGTCCCCGAAAGACCCCTGCGAGATGACCGGATAGGGGATGCCGCCAAGATCGAGCTTGTTCAGTCGGGATTCCAGCAATCGCGCCATGCGTGCGCGGATTTCCGGGGGGAAGGCGCCGTCGATGATGACCTCCTCGAAATCTATCACGGCACTCGCCGAAACGACGGCATGCGCCAGGCTGCGTGCGGACCGCAGGATCCAGTCTGACAGGACCGGCTCCAACGCGGCCCAGTCGACCGGGGGAGAGAGAAGCGCCTCGCCGGTTTTTCCGTGGCGTTCCAGCATCTGGCGCAGAACTGACAGCGACGCGTGATCGACCAGCCGTGTGCCCCCCGGCTCGTCGGGGATACGCAGCGGCCCCAGAGCGCCCGCATTGCCCCGGCATCCGCGATAGACGGCCCCATCCAGCACCACACCGCCCCCGATGAAGGTGCCGATGAAGAAATACAGGCTGTCGGGTCGGGCCTGCCGCGCCCCGAACACCCATTCGGCATAGCAGGCGGCGGTCGCGTCGTTTTCCACCAGGATCCGTCCGGGCAGGATGCCCGTCAATGTTGCCGCGATGTCGTGGTCGCGCCAGACATCCATTTCGTCCTGCAAGGCGCCGAAATCGCCCGACCAGTGCCAGAGTTGCGACGGGATCGCGATACCGCTGCCCGCGATGGCGTCACGGGCGACGCCGGCTTGTTCGAGCAGATCGTCCAGTTTCGCGTGCAGAAAGGCTATGGTGCGCTCGGGTGTCGGGTAATCATGGGGCTGGGTGCAATGCGCGCGCACGCTACCGCAGAAATCGACCAGCACCATGTCGAAGCCGCGCCGCCCGATCTTGAGGCCGATATGCAACCTTGCATCGGGGTTCAGGCGCATGGGGGTCGAGGGCTGCCCGATGCGCCCGCGCATGCGCTCGCCGCGCAAGAGCATCCCTTCGTGTTCGAGCGCATTGAAGATCACCGAAATAGCATTGGGCGAGAGGCCGGTCTCGCGGGTTGCCTCGGCCTTCGTCATCGCCCCGTGGCGGCGGATCAGATGCAGCACAAGCCGTTGGTTGCTGTCGCGGACTGTGAGTTGGTTCGATCCCTTCATCCTGTCCCTTGGCGCTATGGGGCGCGCCTTGCATGCGACGCAGATCGGTATCTCTAGGTTATTATTGTGGCGCGACCCCGCGACAAAGTAAAGCGCCAGAACAAGATGCTAATTCATCCGCAAGTCAGAAATGGATGCACGGGATGCAGCGTCAGCAATCTACAGCGCGTTGTCCGGCGCGGGGCATCTTGATCGCGCAAAGCGCTGACAAGCGCCCTCGGAACGTGCCCACCCACCCGCCCTTGCACCTTCCGAGGGCGCTTTCAGCAGTGTCGTTCGGGCCGGGATACCCCGTCCCGATGCGCTGTCTCGAGCCTGGGGCGAGGGGTCACGTCCGTTCGGGCAAGTGCAATCTCGTATTTCTTTCGGCAAAAATTAAGCAGGTGCATCGCGACAGGCGCTGGCGCGTTCGCGCGCGTATGTCACGCTTCGCAGTCGCCTGGCCGCGCGGCCATGCGCGCCAGCGCGCCGACTGCACGGGGCGTCACCCTAGCGCAGAAGGCCCGCGCGGCGGGCCGTCTGGCGGATCGTCTCGGCCACAAGCGCCGGGTCGGCATGGTGGGGCATGTGGCCCATGTCATCGACGCGGGTCAGATTGGCGCTTTCGACCTCGACCTCGAGGCGTTCGGCGTGGAACTGCAACCCGACCGTCACATCCTCGCGGCCATGCAGCACCTCGATGGGCAGGCTCAGCGCGGGGTAGCCGGGATACATCGCGTCCAGATGGCCCTTGAGGCTGTCGACCTGTCGTGCATTGAGCGTGAGCTGGCTGGCGCGCATCGTCAGGTCGAATCCCAGATGATCGAGATACCCCTCGGGCACTGGGTCGGGGGCGAAGACGCGGCCCAGCGTGCGCTCGACCGAGCCGCGCGGGGCGAGGCGTGCCACAACCGGCAGCACCAGGGTCTGCCCCATCGCCGAGGCCGACAGGCGATACCACAGCCCCAGCTCGCCCGGCCAGGGGTGCGAGGCGGGGGCGAGCAGCGTCAGCCCGGCAAGTTCGTTCTCGGCGCGCAGCGCCCAGGCCAGCGCCACTGCCCCGCCATAGGAATGGCCCAGAAGGATCGGATCGCTCAGCCCCATCTCGGCGGCGGCCGCGCGCAGGATGTCGGCCTGCTCGACCGGGCCGTCGGGGCCGCCGAAATCATCCGAGAATCCGAAGCCGGGCCGGTCAAAGGCGATGACGCGAAACTCGCCTGCCATGCGGTCCATCAGATCGAAGCTGAAATCGCGCGCATTGCCATTGGCGCCATGGATCATCACCAGATCCGGCCCCTCGCCGCGCACGATGGCGTGGATGCGCCCCTCGGGCAGGGTGACAAACGCGCCCTCGGGGGGAGTCTCGGCCCACGCGGCGCCATCCTCCACCGCCGCCGAACAGGCTGCGAGCATGAGGGCGCCGCCAAGCGCCGCTGTGGTTTTACTGGCCGATCTGTGCAAGGTCATAGGGCGTGGTCTGGTAAATCTGGTTGATCCAGTTGCCATATAGAAGATGGGCATGGCTCCGCCAGCGATTGAGCGGGGTTTTCACCGGGTCGTCATCGGGAAAGTAGTTCTGCGGCACCGCGATCGGCTTGCCGGCGGCGATGTCGCGGTCGTATTCCTCTTTCAGCGTGGTGCTGTCGTATTCGAGGTGGTTGAGGATCACCAGCGCCCGGTGGCGCGCGTCCTCGATCAGGCAGGGGCCGACCTCGTCCGAGGCGATCAGCGTCTCCAGCCCCGCCGTGGCGTCGATCTCGGGCTGGCGCAGTTCGGTCCAGCGGCTGACCGGGATCAGCAGATCGTCCGAGAAGCCGCGCAGATAGGGCGAGGCCGGGGCGCGATTGCGGTGGCGGTAGCAGCCGAAGGCTTTTTCGGGCAGCAGGTGCTTCTGCACCCCGTGGAAATGCCACAGCAGCGCCATGCCGCCCCAGCAGACGCCGAAGGTATTGTGCACATGAGTCTGGGTCCAGTCGAAGACCTCGGCCAGCTCGTCCCAGTAGGTGACGTCTTCATACGCCAGATGCTCGATCGGTGCGCCGGTGATGATCAGCCCGTCGAAGCGTTCGTGCTTCACCTCCTGAAAGGGGCGGTAGAACTCGGCCATGTGCTCGGCTGCGGTATTCTTCGTCTCGTGCTCGGACATGCGGATCAGCGAGAACTCGATCTGCAGGGGCGTCGCCCCGATCAGCCGGGCGAACTGCGTCTCGGTCTGGATCTTCTTGGGCATCAGGTTCAGCAGCCCGATCCGCAGGGGCCGGATATCCTGCCGCGCCGCGCGCATGTCCGACATCACCATCACCCCCTCGCGGGTGAGGATGTCGAAGGCGGGCAGGGTTTCGGGCAGGGTGATGGGCATGGCTGATCACGGGTGAGAGTTGATGATACGCAGGCGGGGCGGCAAAGGTTTCAGGGTAGTTTGCTGGCGACAAGTTCAATTATATCAGAGGCGTCGTTGGCGTTCTTCATGTCCTCGGGGGTAAAGGTGATGCCCCAGTTCCGCGCCATCGCCGCATAGCGCGGCGCGCGGTGCGCGAGCGCGCGGGCATAGGTCCAGCGCACGAAGGCGTCGGGGTCGATCCGCTCGGGCGCCTGGCCCGTCTCGGCCTGATAATCGGCCCAGGCGCGGCGCAGGAAATCGGGCTGGTAATACATCGGTTTTGGCGCGCGGTCGAAGCGGCGGATCAGCTCGGCCGTATGCGCGTCGCTGCCCGCGATCCAGACCGGCAGGACATGCGCGGCAAGCACGCGCATCAGCGGGTCCTCGGGGTCCTCGGGGTCGATCACCTCGCAGATCGACCCGCCCGTGTCGCAGACGAAATGCGGGTAGCCATACAGCGCCTCGGCACGGGCGATGAAGGGCGCGGTGTCGCGCAGCGCCGCAATCTCGGCGCTGCGGTGCTGCTCCTGGCGGGTCATGTAGTCGTCAAAGGGCAGCCCGCCCTTTTCCGGGTCGCCGGGCTTGCCGAGATAGGTCGAAAGCGGCGCGAGATTGTCGAAGGTGATATTCGACGAGATATAGACCGAGTCGGTCAGCAGCAACTCGCGCAACAGCGGCACGCGCATCGCCTCGCGCTTGAAGTTGTCGGCGATGAACTCGCCCATGTAGCGGGTGCCGATACGATAATCGACCGAGTAATGGAACCAGTCGCCCGCCCTGCGCAGCATGTTGGCCAGATGCGTCTTGCCCAGCCCCGACATGCCGTAAAAGAGCAGGCGCTTGCGCGGCGCGGCGCGCCAGTCCGCGGCAGTGGGGTAGAGCATGACATGCGGTCCTTCGGGCCGGTCTTCGGACAGGGGCAGCGGCAGGATTGCCTAGCCAAGCCCCGCCTGCCGGTCAAGAGCCCCCCGCGCGCGCCGCTACGGTCGGAGTGCCCACCCACCCACCCTTGC
>LFIK01000750.1_pt1 | contig 24733 bp, 26 predicted proteins | sample 643401 | NCBI WGS metagenome assembly LFIK01 (sample SAMN03777447, study PRJNA286221) | soda lake metagenome | biome: soda lake; feature: Kulunda steppe; material: water; isolation source: sample T5-Br brine of Lake Tanatar-5 | place: Russia: Kulunda steppe | collected 2010-07
CGGAATCCAATCTCAAGCTCGCCAGCGGCTTCTGCCCGGTGGATACACTCCAGAAGGCGGGCATCAATGTCACCCTGGGCACTGATGGTGCGGCGTCAAACAACGACCTGGACATGCTCGGCGAGTTGCGGACTGCGGCGCAGCTGGCCAAATCGGTGAGTGGCGATGCCGAAGCCCTGCCCGCCCACAGCGCCATTGAAATGGCCACTATCAATGCCGCACGCGCCATGCGCCTGGAGGATCGACTGGGATCACTGGAAGTGGGCAAATGGGCCGACATCATCGCGCTGGATTTCAGCGAAATCGAAAGCCAGCCGCTCTATGACCCGGTGTCACACATCGCGTACGCCACCACCCGCCACCAGGTGTCACATGTCTGGATTGGCGGTCAATCCGTCATGGCCAACCGGCAATTGAGCACTCTGAATGTGGATGAAATCCGGCGCAAGGCCATCGCCTGGCAGCAACGCATCACGCAACAGGCAGAGGGCGCCCGCTGACATGACCCAGAATGTTGACCCGGAAGAGATTGCCCGCTTTGATCAGGTGGCCGCGCACTGGTGGGATCCGGAAGGTGATTTCCGCGCCCTGCACGACATCAATCCATTACGCGCTGCTTATGTGGATGAGCGTACCGGCGGCGTAGCCGGAAAGCGGCTGCTGGATATCGGCTGTGGCGGCGGCCTCATGGCCGAGGCCATGGCACATCGCGGCGCTGAGGTGCTGGGACTGGACCGCAGCGAGGTAGCCATCGAGGTGGCACGCCAGCACGCGAATGAGGGTGGACTGGATTCGCTCACCTACCAGTTGGCCTCGGTAGAGGAACTGGACGAACCGGCAGGTTTTGACATCGTAACCTGCCTGGAAATGCTGGAACACGTACCGGACCCGGACGCCATCATCCGGGCCGCCGCGAATCTGGTCAAACCCGGCGGGCACCTGATTGTGTCGACCATCAACCGCAACCCCAGGGCCTTCGCGACCGCCATTCTCGGTGCCGAGTACGTGCTCGGACTGGTGCCCAAAGGCACCCATGAATACGCCAAACTGATCCGGCCCAGTGAAATGGCTCACTGGGCGCGCAGTGCCGGTTTTGTGCTGGCCGATGAACGCGGCATTGCCTACAACCCACTGACCCACAGCGGCTCGCTGACCGCCGATGTGTCCGTCAATTATCTAATGCATTTTATCCGGGAGTCCTGATGACCAAGGTAGCCAAACTCGACTTGAGCCAGTTTCAACCCGAGCATGACCTGTTGAAAGGACAGGTGATTCTGGTCACCGGTGCTGGCAGCGGCATAGGTGAAGCCACCGCCGAAGCCTGCGCTGCGCATGGCGCTACAGTGATTCTGCTGGGACGCACCCAGGAAAAGCTCGAGGCGTTTTATGACCGCATGGTTGAAGCGGGCCTGCCGGAGCCCGTGCTGATGCCGTTTGATCTGGAATCCAGTGATGCGGAAAGCTACCACCAGATTGCCGCGGCCATTGCCCAGCAGTTCCCGCGTCTTGATGGTGTGGTACACGCCGCCGCGGTACTGGGCCAGCGCACACCCATTGACCACTACAACCACCAGGCATGGGAGCGTGTGTTCCAGATCAATGTCCACGGTGCGTTTCATCTGACTCGAGCGGTACTTCCGCTGATGAAGGAACAGGACCGGGGTCGCATGGTCTTCCTGACCTCCAGCGTCGGGCGGCAAGGTCGTGCCTATTGGGGCGCCTATGCGGCAAGCAAGTTTGCCGTCGAAGGGCTCGCCGAAACATTGGCGGACGAACTGACCTCGCACCCGGACTTCTGCGTCAATCTAGTGAATCCGGGTCGTACGCGTACCGCCATGCGGGCGGCTGCCTACCCTGGAGAAGATCCAGCCACGGTACCCACCCCCGAATCCCACAACCCGCTCATGCTCTACCTTCTGAGCCATCATTGCCAGGGGCTCACCGGCCACAGCTACGATGCTCAATAGTGGTTGATGCCATCCCCAACCCGGCTTTTCACCCGGGCTCGCCCTGTCAATCGTAGCCTGCCCGAGACTCGAATGGGCGTGATTATGGCGACAACTTTTTGTCGCCCTGATCATCAAGCCCAATGCCTGACAACGTGACCAATCTATAACTTATTGTTTTCAAAGCACTAATTCCTTTTTGCTCAGATTGGCACAGTTATCGCTTAACTTGACCATCTTCGTCAAAAACGGATAACAGTAAAGTGGAACTGGATAGCCTGACCTACCGGCATAATGCGTCAGACATTTATCATGCCGAGGGCACACCCTCCAATCACAAGGCCAGTTACCGCCTGAGCACACGAGACGACCATTTCGGCGAGATCCAGTTCTCCCGGCGCCGTCGCTTCATGGAGCACGAACTGGTCAAGCTGGAGTCCCTGTTGGATCTGTTCGTGTACCCCATGCGCAACGCTCTACGCTATCGGGAGGCTGTGCGTTCGTCTCTGCAGGATTCGCTCACCGGCGTGGGCAATCGTCTTGCCCTGACCAATGCACTGAGGCATGAAATCGAGTTATCGCGCCGCTATAAACGCCAGCTGTCAATTCTCATGCTCGATATTGATCGGTTCAAAAGCGTCAATGATCTGTTCGGTCATCAGGTGGGCGACAATGTACTGAAATCAGTAGCCCACATTGCTCACGAATCCCTGCGGGAAGTCGACTCCGTCTATCGCCTGGGCGGTGAGGAGTTCGTGGTATTGCTTTCCGACACCAGTCTCGAAGATGCCGCTTTTGTCGCCGAAAGGCTGCGTGCCAACATCGCTCAATGCGATATCGGCGTGGGCTCGAAGCCCGACATCACGGTGAGCATCGGGGTGTCCGAATACGAGGCCGGCATGACCTTTGACGACCTGATTCGCACCGCCGATGAGGCCATGTACAAGGCCAAACGATCCGGGCGCAACCAGGTCAAGCAGGTCTGAGACGACCTGCCTGCCGGCTTTGCGACCGGTTAGCGGCGGGAGCGACGGGGTTTTACGGCCCGGTGCGCGCCAGAACGACGCGCCGGCTTGTTGGCGGCACCCACCCCGGATCGCTTGTGCTTGAGACGTTCGGTTTTGGCTTTGGTCTCGCCGGCCAGTTTGGGCACCTTCACCGACGGCAGATCCACCTGAGCGGCCAGGCTGTCCACCGCTTTCTGATCCAGCTCTTTCCATTGACCCATTTTCAGATCAGAGTCCAGAAAGACGTTGGCGTAGCGAACGCGTTTCAGACGGCTCACCGTAACACCCTGAGATTCCCATAGCCGGCGAACCTCCCGATTGCGGCCTTCCATGATCACCACGTGATACCAGATGTTGCTGCCGGTACCACCAAACTCCTGAATATCGGTAAAACGAGCTACGCCATCTTCCAGCATGACCCCTTCGTGCATGGCCTGGACCATGTCAGGCGTCACTTCGCCCATGATGCGCACGGCGTATTCCCGCTCAACGGCTGACGAGGGATGCATCAACCGATTCGCCAACTCTCCGTCTGTGGTCAACAGCAGCAGGCCTGACGTATTGATATCCAGCCGCCCTACCGAGATCCAGCGACCTTCGCTCGCAGGCGGCAGACGGCTGAATACCGTCGGACGTCCTTCCGGATCATCCCGGGTGCACACTTCCCCTTCCGGCTTGTTGTACACCAGCACCCGACGCACAGTGCCGGGAACAGAGATTGGTCGGCCATCAAAAACCAGACGATCGGCAGGTGTGACCCGGACGCCCAGTTTCGCGGGCAATCCGTTCACCTCGGCGCGACCGTTCTGAATGGCGGTCTCCATTTCACGCCGGGAGCCCAGACCCGCACGGGCCAGCAATTTCTGCAGCTTTTCACTGCCCTCCGTCGAGGGATCACCCGGTGTGTCTGATTTCACATCAGTCGGTTTCGGGGTCATCTTTTTTCTCGTCATCCTGCTTTGTCTGCTCCAGCAAGTTGGCCTGCTCGGCCAGTTTCTGTTGAATGACGGTCAGCTGTTCTGACTCGGTCATCGCGGCTTCATGGGTGCTGTCTGTGGTATCTTCCTGCTCCGTGACTGGTGCTTCCTGCTCACCCGCATCGGTATCGTCTTCCGGCTGATCCTTGCGGCGCAGGCCGGTTTCAAATTGGTCGTTCAGTTCGTCCAGAGTCTCCCACTGCTCACTCAATTCCTCTTCCAGAGAAGTGTCCGCGGCGTCCGAGTCCTCTTCCTGCAGCCGGTTCAGCATGCTGGCAAACGATTTGGTTTCGCCCTCTTCAATGCCGGTCTCCAGATCCAGCTCCGGCTCCAGTTCGGCCATGGACTTGATTTCGTCCAGTGGCGGCAACTCGTCCAGCGAATTCAGTCCGAAGTAGTCGAGAAAACCCTGTGTGGTGCCGAAAATGGCGGGACGGCCCGGCACATCGCGGTGCCCCAGTACCTTAACCCATTCGCGTTCCAGCAGCGTGCGGATGATGTTACTGGCCACGGAGACGCCGCGGACATCCTCGATCTCACCCCGGGTGATGGGCTGACGGTAGGCGATGAGCGCCAGGGTCTCCATGAGCGCACGACTGTATTTTTTCGGTTTCTCATCCCAAAGGCGCGATATCCAGGGGTGCAAACCGCGCTTGCTCTGGTACCGGTAGCCGCCGGCCACCTTGACCAGCTCAATGCCCCGCTGATCATTCAGCGCCTGCAACGCCTCTACAATCTCGCGAATCTCTGCGCCGGACAGAGGTTCGTCCTCGCCAAACAGCGTTTTGAGCTGATCCAGTGTCAGGGGCTGGGTGCTGGCAAACAGCGCCGCCTCGATAATCTGCATGCGGGCATTGTCCTGGTCGGGAAAGCCGCTCAGTTGATGATTGTCTGCTCCGGCGCCCGGCCCGGATTCATTCGTTGTTGTGTCAGTCATTGCTGTCTAGTCACCGTACACGGCCGTGTCTGTATCACCTGATCCGTCACCGGCCCGAATATGGATGGGCCCGTACAGTTCGGACTGTACCACCTGAATCAGACGCTCCTTGGTTAGTTCCATCATGGCGAGGAAGCTTACCACCACACCCGCCCGGCCTTCACTGGGGTGCATGATGTCGGTAAGCGCTACCTGAGTACGCTGTTTCAGTAGCTCCATTATGGCGTTCATGCGGTCACCCGTCGACAGGGTTTCACGGCTGATCTGGTGTTCCTCGAACATGTCCTCGCGCTGCATGACGTGTTTCATGGCCAGCATGACTTCCAGCAAGGCCACGGGAGGATGCTGGGCCCGGGCGCCGTCGATGCGCTCCCCCGGGCTGGTAAAGAACTCGCGGCCCTGGCGCGGCAAGGCATCCAGGTTTTCCGCCGCGGCCTTGAACTGCTCATATTCCTGCAGTCGACGGATCAGCTCGGCACGGGGGTCACCTTCTTCTTCCTCTTCTTTCTCCCGGCGCGGCAGGAGCATTCTGGATTTGATTTCTGCCAGCATGGAAGCCATCACCAGGTAGTCACCGGCCACATCCAGCGCCAGTTCCTGCATGACTTCCACATACTGCATGTACTGGCGGGTAATCTCGAAGACATTGATGTCCAGAATGTCGAGGTTCTGTTTCTTGATCAGATAGAGCAGCAAGTCCAGCGGCCCCTCGAAAGCCTGCAGAAAGACCTCCAGCGCCTCCGGCGGGATGTAAAGGTCCGTCGGTACTTCCGTGACCACCTCGCCCAGCACGATGGCGAAGGGCAGCTCCCCCTGTTCCTGACGCGCCGCATCGCGCAAGGCAGCCAGTCCGTGAACACCTGACACAGCCGGCTCGTTGGCGGGACTCACTTGGACAGACGGATCATTGGCCATGGCGCATGCTCTCAGAATTCAAAGGGTTCGGGATCGCCCGTGCCTTCACGCAGGACGGTGGGCGTATCCTCCAGCAGACTGACCACGGTAGTGGGTACAAACCCGCAATAACCCCCGTCAATAACCAGATCCACGCTGTGCTCCAGGGCTTCGCGTATGGCCCAGGGTTCGACCATGGGCTCGTCTTCGCCCGGCATGATTAGCGAGGTGCTCAGCAAGGGCTCACCCAGCTCAGTAAGCAGATGCTGGGTGATGGGATGGTCGGGAATGCGCAGACCGATTTCCCGTTTTTTGGGGTGCATAAGGCGTCTGGGCACTTCCCGGGTTGCATTCAGAATAAAGGTGTAAGCACCGGGTGTATTGTTTTTCAGCAGGCGAAAATCGGCGTTGTCTACCTTGGCATACAGAGACAGCTCGGACAGATCACTGCAGACCAGGGTCAGATGATGGCGCTCGTCGATTTTGCGGATGGTGCGAATCCGATCCACTGCTTGCTTGTCACCCAGGTGGCAGCCCAGAGCATAGGCGGAGTCCGTGGGGTAAGCAATGACGCCGCCATTCCTGATGATTTCCACGGCCTGCTTGATCAGGCGTGGCTGAGGCGTTTCCGGATGAATGGAAAAAAACTGACTCATGCGGAGACTCCTTAAAAACGGTTCCAGACCGGCTGAATGGGTTGTGGCAACGGCGGCACACGCCCCAGCGCCAGCCAGTGTTGATCATCGTGATGAAAGTCACTGCCCGATGAGCCCGCCAAACCCTCGGCCTCGGCCAGAGCCACCAGATGCTGGCGCATATTGGGCGGTATGCCGGGCACGCCCAGCTCCATGGCCTCACCACCGGCCGCGGCAAAGTCAGCCAACAGGGCCCGCCGCTTACTCCACGTCATGCGATAGCGATGCGGGTGCGCCATCACCGCCACGCCGCCTGCCTGGGTAATCCAGGAGACCACGGTGTCCAGATCCGGCCAGTGTGCTTTCACGTCGCCCACTTTACCCGCCCCCAGATAGCGTTTAAAGGCGTGGGCCGAGGATTTTATCTGTCCGCTGCGTACCAGAAAGTCAGCAAAATGCGGTCGCCCCAGCGACCCGGGGTTCGTCTGCTCCGCCAGCCAATCCTCCACCCCGTGAAACCCTTCTCGGGTGAGTTTATGGGCGATGCGCCGGGCCCGCTTCTTACGTGCCGACGCTTGCTGTTCGGCCGCCTCCAGACTGGCCGGATGCGACCGGTCAAAGTTCAGGCCCACGATGTGAATCAGGTAGCTGCCCCAGACCGCCGACCACTCGACGCCCGAGACATAGGAAACCCCTCGTGCCTGCGCCTCGGCAAAGGCCTCGGGCTGGCCGTCCAGAGTGTCATGATCGGTAATACTGAAATACTTTAGATCACTGGCCTGGGCACGCGCCATCAGCGCCGGCACGGACAACGCACCGTCGGACCAGGTGCTGTGGCAATGCAGATCCACGGCATCGTATCTGGGTGAGGCCGTCTGATAGACAGCCTCTGCCTCGCTGTTTAAACTGTCGCCTGAAATAATAGATAACCCGGTCATAAAACTGTGGGCCGAGTATACGTGAGAATAACTTTAATTTCCCGCCTATCATTAAGGGATGCAACATGTATTATGCAATCTTGTCCGAAGACTTAGAAAACAGTCTGGCTCTGCGAAAGCAGGCGCGTCCAGCTCATCTGGCACGCCTGGACATACTGCGTGACCAGGGTCGTCTTCTGATCGCCGGTCCGCACCCTGCGGTGGACTCGGAAGACCCGGGTGAAGCCGGGTTTACCGGCTCACTGGTTATTGCCGAATTCGCTTCGCTGGCAGAGGCTCAGCAATGGGCTGATGCAGACCCTTATATGGACGCTGGTGTGTATGCCAGCACAACCGTAAAACCTTTCAAGAAGGTACTACCCTGATTATGAACGTGCGCACACTGACTCAAAGGACTTGTTCCGTTTCCCGCTTCCTGCTGACCACTTGCCTGGTCGGCCTGCTGCTGGCCCCGGCCGCTCAGGCGCAGCAGAACATTAACGAAACCCGCTACATCTCCGACATTCTGCTGGTGCCTTTGCGTACCGGACCGTCACTGGAATACCGCATTGTGAACGCCGGTCTGCGCAGTGGCACAGAGGTGACCCTGATGGAAAACGATCCGGAGACTCAGTGGTCACGGATCCAGGTCGGTCAGCAGGAAGGCTGGCTGCCGACACGCCACCTGATCGATGAGCCTGTGGCTCTGGAACGGATTGATGAAATAGAAGCCGAAATGGCCGCCCTGCAGGCGGAGTACGATGAACTGCAGACCAGATATGACGATCTGGTAGAAGATCGTGTTTCAGCTGACGAAGCCTATGCGGACATCGAAGCTGATCGCGATGCTGCCCTGGCCGAGGTCGAACGCATTCGTGAAATCTCCGGCAACGCCGTGATGCTGGATGAACGCAATGAAGAGCTGCTGAGCCGCAACCGGGTACTGGAAAACGAAAACGAACAACTGCGTTCGGTCAATGAGAGCCTGGAAGGCGACACTCAACAATGGCGCATGATCATAGGTGGCGGTCTGGTGTTCTTCGGCCTGCTGCTGGGCTTGCTGTTACCCGCCATGCTGCGTCGGCGCAGCGGTGACGGCTGGGCCTGATCCCCATGCCCTGGAAGCAGGTCACCATAGAGCGCCCTTATGAACCAGACAGTCTGCACAAGCTTTTGGCAGAGGGTTCAAAGGGGTCGCTCTCGCGCTATACCCACTCGGATATCATTGACTGGGCCCGCGGCTATGCCGACACGCTGCAAAAAATGGCGCCACTGGAGCCTGACCTGCTCCCTTACTGGCAGGTAGCGGACGACATGGGTCTGCGCTGGGAACTCTACATTGCCAGCACCTATTCCATCGACGACATGAAGCGCTTCTCGCAAACCGACATTCTGCTGCCCAAACATTATTTTCATAGCTGGCTGGACTGGCTGGAGCAACAATGACCCTGTTAACAAATCTGCGTCACCCCCTACCCATGATTTCCCGGGCGGCACTGGCCCTCGGCCTGATGCTGGCACTCCCGGCCTGGGCAGAAGACCGCGTGGTCCTGATCATGGAGACGTCAAAAGGCGATATGACCCTGGCACTGAACTCTGAAGCTGCACCGGAAACCGTGGAGAATTTTCTGCATTATGTGGATGCCGGCTTCTATGATGGCCTGACCTTCCATCGGGTGATTCCCGGCTTCATGATTCAGGGGGGCGGCTTTAATCCGGATATGACTCAGGCGGAGACGAGAGCGCCCATTCAGAACGAATCCGACAACGGCCTGAGCAACGAGCGCGGCACCCTGGCCATGGCGCGTACCCAGAGCCCGCACTCGGCCACCTCGCAATTTTTCATCAACCTGTCTGACAATCAGCGCCTGGATCATCAGGGTAATCGCTGGGGGTACGCGGTATTTGGTGAAGTGACCTCAGGCATGGAGGTGGCTGACGCCATTGTCGAGGTACCTCGTGGCCGGCAGTCCACGGCACAGGGCAATTTTGCCGACGTGCCCGAAACACCGGTGATCATTCACCAGATTCGTCGTCATTAATTCGTCTGGTCAGCAAGGGTCAGCCGCATGCAATTTGCCGATATCACCCTGCGCGATCAGACACCGGTGGCGTCTCGATTTGATGACGTCTATTACAGCCTGCACGGCGGCCTGGCAGAAGCACGACATGTCTTTCTGCACCAGAACGGCCTGCCGGAACGGCTGCCACGACAAGCCGGTGAGTGGTTTGTCATCGGCGAAACGGGATTCGGCACCGGCCTGAACTTTCTCACCACCTGGCAGGCCTGGCGGGACCATCGTCCGGCCGACCAGCCGCCTGGTCGGCTGCACTTTATCAGCACGGAGAAATACCCGGTCCATCCGGATCAACTGGGCATCCTGCTGGCACCCTGGATGAACGACCTGCCCCTGGCGGCCGAACTGGTCGCACAGTATCGCTTTCTTGTGCCGGGCTGGAATCGGTTCAGTTTCGACGACGTCGAACTGACCCTCTACATCGGTGATGCCACCGAGGGGCTGCGCGACTGCATAGCCCGGGTGGATGCCTGGTACCTGGACGGGTTTTCCCCTGCCCGCAACCCCGATCTCTGGCAGCCGGAGCTTTTCACTGCCCTGGCGAGACTCAGCCACAGCGGCACCACTCTGGCCACCTTCACCGCCGCAGCCGTGGCCCGGGAAGGCCTGAAAGCCGCTGGCTTTGCCATGGAACGGAGCCCGGGCTTTGGACGCAAGCGCCACATGCTGCGTGGTCGATTCACGGGGTTTCACGGCCCCCAGCCCTTCGTCAGAAACACCTACTGGTGGCCGCGTCCGGACACCCGGTTGACGCCGGCTCACTCAATTGCGCTCATCGGCTCGGGTCTCGCCGCAGCCGAAACCGTGCAACGTCTGAAAAGCCGTCAATTTGCACGCCTGACGCTCATTTCTCCGGACCAGCCGGGCATGGCCGCGTCCGGCAATGAGCAGGGCGCCGTCTACGCCAAACCGGGCCTGGAAGCAGACCCCGCCACCCAGTGGTATGCCCAGGCCATGAGTTACCGCCTGCGGCTCTGGCACAGCCGGGGACAGCACTGGCCCGGCGACACCTGCGGTCAGCTTCAGTTGCTCAATGCCGAGCGCTGGCAGGCCATGACGGACGCCCTGCCTGAGCACCCTTTTGCCCAGCTTGCGCAATCGGTAACCGCCGCGCAGGCCAGTGAGCTGGCAGGGGTCCCGCTGGATCAGCCAGCCCTCTGGTTCGCTGGCAGCGGCTGGCTGTCACCGCAGCGGTATTGTCAGCAAATACTGGCGGACCTTCCCCGCATCAACGGGCAGGCCACGCAGCTTGCACAAACCGCAACAGGACAATGGCGGATCACCCTGGACACCGGCGAAGCGGTGGACGTAGACGCCGTGGTCATAGCCGCCGGTCAGCACAGCCACGACTGGCCACAGACCGCCTGGTTGCCGCTGAAACCGGTACGCGGCCAGGTATCCGCCAGCCGGACGAGCGGCGCCCCGCGCACAGTGATCTGTGGCAAGAGCTACGTGACGCCGGCCAACAGGGCGGGCGAGTGGCACTTTGGCGCCAGCTTTGAACTCAACACCAATCACACAGAACTCAGTGCCGCCGACACCCAGGGCAACCTGAATGCCCTGGCGCGGATCTCTCCCTCAATGGCTGAGGCGGCAAGCGAGCAGGAAACAACGGATCGAGCCGGTGTTCGGGCCACCACGCCAGACTATCTGCCTCTGGCCGGCCCGGCAATCAGCGACGCTTTGCGTGCTCGTGACCCCAGACGCTGTTTTGCACCCTGGTCTGATCTGTATCAGCCGAACCTGTTCGTGCTCACCGGCCTGGGCTCCAAGGGTCTGGCGTCAGCCCCCCTGCTGGCCGAATATCTGGTCTGTCAGATGACCGGCGAGCCCCTGCCCTTTGGCCGCGCGCGTGATAAGCGTATCCACTGTGGTCGACACTGGTTGAAACAGGCCTTTCGAGGCAATCACTCCGTCTCGTAACGGATGCTGTTGATGTACCAGCGCACCTCGCCGCTGGGGGTCGGCACCAGGGTTTCATCGTCCACGGATTTTTTCAGCAAGGCGCGCGCCATGGGCGAATCAATGGAGATGTAGTCTTTACGCCCGAAGATCTCGTCATAGCCGACAATTCGAAACTGGCGCGTGTCACCGCCCTCGTTCTCCACCTCTACCCAGGCCCCGAAAAAGACCCGCCCTTCCTGCTGTGGTGAATAATCCACGATCTTGAGGCGATCCAGGCACTTGCGCAAATAGCGCACGCGCCGATCAATCTCGCGCAACCGCTTCTTGTTGTACTGGTAGTCGGCGTTTTCAGAACGGTCGCCAAGGCTGGCGGCCCAGGTCACCTTGCGCGTGGTTTCCGGGCGCTCGACGCGCCACAGGTCGTCCAGTTCCTGTTTCAGTGCCTCGTAACCGGCACGGGTAATCAAGGGTGTTTTCATCTGAGCTCTGTTGATTCCTTCATGTTGCCCCATTGTCGGGTGACTGCACCCCCAATGTCGAGGCTGCGTGTTGAACCACCGCCTGGCGCAACGCTTTCATGGCGTCGCTTTCCGTTTGCCAATAGTGCCAGTACAGAGGGACATCCAGGTGGTAATCCGGGCCGACATTGACCAGGTCGCCCGAGGCGATATAGGGGGCCACCTGCAATTCGGGCAACAACCCGAAACCCATGCCGCTTAACGCCATTTGCACAAAGCCTTCCGATGACGGCACACGGTGCTGCCTTGCCGGCGGCGGCAGGTTCATCGCCGCCAGGAACTGATGCTGCAGCCGATCGTCCTGATTGAAGATCATGCAGGGCGCACTGGTCAGACGCTCTGGATAGCGCTGTGTCTGGTAGCGTTCGACAAACTCGGGGCTGGCCAGGGCCCGATAGCGCAGAACACCCAGCGCGCTTACCGCACCGCCATTGACCGGCTGGGCTTCGGCGCAGATACAGGCCATGACCTCACCGTTGCGCATGCGGTTCAGCCCCACCTCCTGGTCCTCCACCACCAGATCCAGATCCATCTGCGCACTGAGCGGACAGGCGGCCAGACCTTGCGCCAGCCAGGTGGACATGGAGTCCGCATTGACCGTCAACCGCACCTTGAAGGGTTCATCCGAGCCAGAGTCCACCAGGCCCATTTCCATTTGCTTGACCTGCTGCAGATGGTTGTGCAGCCGCCGACCCAGAGCAGTCGCCGCTGGTGGTGTACTGCGCAGAATCACCGGCTGGCCCAGCCGATGCTCCAGTTGGCGAATACGCTGGCTGACCGCCGACTGTGTCAGGTGCAGTGCCTGGGCGGCCTTTTCAAAACCCCCGGCCTCGATGACCGCTGCCAGAGCTTCCAGCAATCGATAATCCTGCATGATATTGCCCCCTGAACATTAAGAATTCTAATGTATCATAAAATTTATTCGTTGGATTAATAATTACTTTCGCCGTTAGAGTCATGCCTCATCAGTTGAGGAGGTTCCCATGTTCCTGTCGCTTGTCACCGGTTTTGGTATTGGCATTGGATTGATCGTCGCCATCGGCGCCCAGAACGCCTGGGTGCTGAGCAAAAGCATGCGCGGCGAACACCCCTGGGTAATTGCTGCTGTCTGTTGCAGCATTGATGCAGCCCTGATCACTCTGGGCGTTTACAGCATTGACCGCCTGCAACAGTTTCTGCCCAGCCTAGTGCCCGTCATGACCTGGCTGGGCATATTGCTGTTGTCCTGGCTGGCCATTCAGGCGTTCCGGCGTGCCTGGGCGGGAACCGGCGGGCTCATGGCCGCAGGTCAGGCCGCTCCGGGCAGTGGCTGGCAACTTGCCGGCCAGGCCATGGCCATCTCCCTGCTCAATCCCCATGTGTATCTTGATACGGTAGTACTGGTCGGCAGTGTGGGCGCTCAGCAAACCCATGCAGACAGTTTCGTCATCGGAGCCGCCCTGGCCTCTGCCGTCTGGTTCTTTTCACTGGCCGGCTTTGGCCGCCATCTGGGCCCCAGGTTGCAATCGGTGCGAGCCTGGCGTGTGTTTGATCTTGTGATCGGGATGATCATGGTGCTGGTCGCCGTCTCCCTGGCACGCTGAACACCGCATCCGGGTGTGCCCTGCGGCACGGTTTCAGGTACAATTGGCGCCCCCGATCATTGCCGTGAAGCAGAAAACCGATATGGCCAGCCTCTTTGTGGACGCACTCAGCGTCATCGATTTCAGTTATCTGGACGCCCAGCGCGGTGTCGTGGGTGAAAGCTGGATTGTGGACATCGAAATGTCGGGGGATCTGAACGACGAAGGCATGGTGTTCGACTTCGGTCACGTCAAGAAGGCCATCAAGGCCGAAATAGACCGGGGCATGGATCATGCCTTTGTCATACCCACCGGTCTGCCCGGCCTGGAGGTCAGACGCGGAGACACCACCAGCTCAGTGCGGCTGCACCGACCGGATACAGGGTTCATTCTGGACTACCAGGCACCCAACGAGGCCTACTACTGGCTGGATACCGAGGCCGTCACCCCTGAGGCCGCCACGCGAACCATCGAACAACAGGTGCGCGCGGTGGTGCCGGACAATGTCACTGACATCCGTATTCATCTGCGCACTGAGTCCATGGGCGAACAGCCCTACTACCACTACTCCCACGGCCTGAAAAAGCACGCGGGAGACTGCCAGCGCATGATTCACGGCCACCGGTCACGCCTGGTCATCGAACGCAACGGCCAGCGCGCAACAGAACAGGAAGCGGCCCTGGCTCGGGAGTGGCAGGACATCTATCTGGTGACGGCTGAAGACATTGTGGAAACACGCACTGTGCTTGACGTTCTCTGTTATGATATGGCTTACCAAGCCCAACAGGGCGACTTCAGCCTGACGCTGCCCCAGGCACGTTGCGCAGTGCTGGATACCGACACCACGGTGGAATTGATCGCCCAGCATATCCTTGCCCGTGTCGGTTCCGCCGAGCCAGAGGCTCAATGGACGGTGCGGGCCTTTGAAGGGGTCGACAAAGGTGCCATTGCACGCCAGTCCGCCAAGACGCGAACGCCGAATTGACGGCTGTACAACCTACTACCCGATAAACACGACTGTCGAGGAAAACAGACCGCATGTCGCTTCAGATCTACAATTCGCTGCACAACCGCAAGGAAGCTTTCGAGCCCATGGATCCCGAGCGGGTGACGCTTTATGTGTGCGGCCCCACGGTCTACAACTATGTGCACATCGGCAACGCACGCCCGGCCGTGGTGTTTGACACCCTGGCCCGGGTACTGCGCGAACTGTATCCACGCCTGGATTATGCGCGCAACATCACCGACATCGACGACAAGATCAACAATGCCGCCTATGACGCCGGTGAGAGCATCGGTGACTACAGTCAGCGCTTTACCGAGGCCTATCACGCCGATATGGCAGCACTGCACAACGCACCGCCGAGCATCGAACCCAAGGCCACGGACCACCTGGATGTCATGCAGACGCTGATCCAGAATCTCATGGATCGCGGCTTTGCTTACGAAGCCGACGGCCATGTGCTGTTCGACGTCGGCGCCATGCCGGATTACGGCAAGCTGTCCAAGCGCAAGACCGAGGACATGATTGCCGGGGCCCGGGTGGAAGTGGCCAGCTACAAGCGCAACGCCACCGATTTCGTACTCTGGAAGCCGTCCACAGAGGCCCACGAGCCGAGCTGGGACAGCTCCTGGGGATACGGTCGACCGGGCTGGCACATCGAGTGCACGGCCATGATCAACAAACACCTGGGCCCCACCATCGACATTCATGGCGGCGGTCACGACCTGATGTTTCCGCATCATGAGAACGAAGTGGCCCAGGGCACGTGCTGCCACGACGAGCCCAACGACTACGTCCGTTACTGGATGCACAACGGCATGATCAACGTCGAGGGCGAGAAAATGTCCAAATCCCTGGGCAATTTCATTACCGTACGGGATCTATTGGCAGATTATCCGGGCGAACAGTTGCGCTTTGCCCTGCTCTCGGCTCAGTACCGCTCGGTGCTAAACTGGTCCGAAGACCTGTTGAATCAGGCCCGTCAGTCGCTGGACCGGTTTTACGGTGCCTTGCGCGACAGCGCCCATCTGCCAGCCCCCATACGCACTGGTGAGCCCACCGACAGCCCGGTGTTTCACGCCCTGTGCGACGATCTCAATACACCTCAGGCCATTGCCGAGATGCATCAGTTGACCCAGGTACTCTACAGTGCCTCGGCCACAGACGATGAAAAGATTCAGGCACGCGGGGAGCTGGTGGCCGCAGGCCACTGGCTGGGGCTGTTCAATCATACACCGGAGGCCTGGTTCAAGGACATTTCGGCACAGCATCAGGCCATTTCGGCCGAAGATATCGAAGCCCGGATCGAGGCCAGAACCGCGGCCAAGAAAGCGAAAGACTTCGCTCGGGCCGATGCCATCCGTCAGGAACTGGACAATCTGGGTGTGGAGATACAGGATACCCGGGAAGGCACCCGTTGGCAGTGGAAGTAAGGGATCAGCACAGCCGCCTCAGGTCGATAAGGGCCGGGAGTACAGCATGCTACGCAAGGTACTGATGTTGTTTGTCAGGGGCTATCAGCGTTTCGTCAGCCCCTTTACACCGCCCAGGTGCCGCTTCCAGCCCACCTGTTCGCATTATGCCATGGATGCGCTGGAGCAATACGGTGCTCTCAAAGGCACCTGGCTGACCATCAAGCGGGTGCTGAAGTGCCATCCACTGCATCCCGGCGGCTGGGATCCGGTTCCCGACCCGCTTACCGGAAAGCAGGCCCCGCTGGAAGACGAGTCGCAAACAACCCAATCGGCCGATTCGGACGTAAATCATGATCCGAGCGCCGACAAGGACAACAGAGGCAACACCCGATGATTGATGCGCAACTGTTGAACATACTGGCCTGCCCGGTCAGCAAGGCTCAGGTGTACCTGAGCGAAGACAAGACTGAACTGATGTGTCTCGCCAGCCGTCTGGCATTTCCCATAAGGGATGACATTCCCGTCATGCTGGAAGAAGAAGCGCGCCAGATCAGTCAGGATGAATACGACAAACTGAAGAAGAAGTACCGATGAAAGCATTACTACTCGCCGCCCATGGCAGCCGTGTCGCCCGCAGCAACGAAGAATTCAACGCTCTGGCCGAGCGCTTGTCCAAGCACCTGTCCGGACGTTACGACGCCATCTGTACAGCCTTCCTTGAACTGGCGACCCCGAGCATTGAAAGCGAAATCGATCGCCTGGTGCAGGATGAAGGCGCCGACCGGATTCGCATCCTGCCCTGTTTCCTGCTGGAAGGCAGCCATGTGGGGTCAGATATACCCGCCATTGTCGAGGCTGCCAGACAAAAGCATCCACGCGTGCGTATCGAGCTGAAACCACACCTGGCCGCCGATCCTGCCTTTGTAAACTATCTCGCGCAGATTGCCGCCAATTAATCATCCTCGGTGGACGATTCCGTTCGCGGGTAGGGCCTGCGGTTGCGACGTGTGGACGGACGGACCTCCAGCGGCCGCAACCGCGCCACTGCCCGGATAAAGGTGAATACCCCCAGGCTGGCCAGCAACAGGGCCATATCCGGGTTCATCTGCATACCCAGCAAGGCCGTCCAGAGCACCCAGAGCATCAGAAAGCAGACCAGAATGATGAACAGGCGCCCCCAGGATGTGCGACGGCTGCAGAAATACCCCACCAGCACGGGAATGCTCACCGCCACCGCCAGGTGCTGCAACACTGTAAACCACCATGTATTCAACACTGCGGGCTGGCCTCCGGACCGTCTCTGTTGGGCGCATGATACTGGCTCGACAACGCGACGCAACGTCTGTGTATGGTCGTGTCGTAGCGCTTAAGCAGGTATAATCGCTGCCATTACCCAATTGTTCAATCACCACAGGCCGTCGCTCAATGCTTGATTCCGATTCACTGTCCCAGCTTGCGTCTCTCAAATCCCAGATCGGCGAGGACAAGCCCCGCTATACCGGACAGGTGCGAGGTACCGCCAACCGCTTCGGTTTTGTGGTGACGGAAGAGGACGAGAGCCATTTTCTTCCTCCGGACGAAATGAAACGGGTGCTTCCGGGAGACCGGATCGAGTTCAGTCTCACCCAGAATGGTGACCGGACTCAGGCCGAGGTTGAACAACTGATCGAGTCCGATCTCAAGCAGTTTGTGGGCCGTGTGGTGGTCAAGGGCAAGAATAAACTGGTGGCCGCCGATCATCCGGGCCTCAACCGCTGGCTGGCCCTGACCCACAGCTCGGCCAGAGACCTGTTGGAAGGTCAGTGGATTCGCTGTACCCTCACTCGTCATCCTATTGACGACGGTCGTGCCATGGCCGAGGTGAATGCGATTCTGGGTGACGATGACACCCCGTTTATCGAGCACGAGGTGGCCAAGGCCCGCTTTGGTTTGGCCAGCGCGTTTCCGGAGCCCGTGCTGAAGGCTGCCGAAACGCTTGATTATGCAGCACGGCTGGCGGCCCAGGACGACTACGAAGACGCGAGTCACCTGCCCCTGATCACCATTGATTCGGCCAGCACCCAGGATATGGACGATGCCTTCTGCATCGAAGATGACGGCGATGCCTGGCGACTGTCGGTGGCCATTGCCGACCCGTCACTTTATGTTGATCCGGGCTCACCCCTTGACCTCGAAGCGCTGAAGCGCAACACCAGCCGCTACCTGCCCAGTGAAACCCTGCACATGTTGCCTGCCGAGCTGGCGGAAACTCGGTGTTCGCTTAAGCCTGGGGTGATTCGTCCGGCTTTGCTGATGCAGGCTCGGGTCGACAAGCAGACGGGTGTACCGCAAGCACCCCGCTTTGCCTTCGCCCGCATTCAATCACGAGCCAAGCTGTCCTACACCGAGGTGGCGGACCTGCTCAGCGGTGCGTCAGACAACACGACCTTGAGTGCGGGGCTTGAAACACCCGGCACCCAGGATCAATTGCGCGCCCTCAGCGAACTGGCTGGGCAACTGAACCAGTACCGCCAGACCCATTGTGTCGTCATGGCCGACAAGCCGGACTTTCGCCTGCGCCTGAATGAGCGGGGGCACATTCGACTCATTGAGGAAGAAAACCGCAATACGGCCAACCAGATGGTCGAGGAAATCATGTTGCTGACCAACCGGCTCACCGCCGAGCACCTGGCCGCTCATGACGCCGGGCTGTTTCTATGCCATGACGGGTTCCGGGACGAACAGCTGGAGACCGTGGAAGCCTTGATACGCAGTGCACTGGATGATGTGCCCTCTGATCTGTCGGATTTCAAACAGATGCTGCCCGTACTGCAGCAGGCACAGGCTCATGCTTCATTGCCACTGGACAAGATGTTGTCAAAATTCTATCGACGTACTGCCCTGTCCGATCAGCCAAGACCTCACTGGGGCCTGGGCTTTCCAGCCTATACCACGGTGACCTCACCGATTCGCAAGTACCTGGACCTGCACATGCATCGTCAGCTCAAGGCCATATGGCGCGGGCAAACCGTACCCCGCCTGCCGGAAACCGAATGGGCGCAACTGCTGGACACCCAGGGCACCGGCCGCGCGGTGGCCAACTTTACCGAGCAATGGCTGAAAGCCATTTTTCTCAAGGACTGGGAAGGCGATGTACTCGAGGGCGTCATACAGCATGTCACCCCCAACGGTTTCTCTGTTCAGCTTGCAGGTCTGGGCACCACCGGGTTTGTCAATGTGAAAGGCTGGCGTGATCGCACAGCACACTTTGATCCGGTGCACATGATCCATAAAACCGAGCGAGGCGAGTTCACCCTTGATCAGCCGGTTAAGGTCAAGGTACAGAGCGTGGATCTCGAGCGACGCAATATTCAACTGGAACTGGCGTCCTGACGGACGCCTGCCTACAGACTGGGCTCGCGTGATTCCCCGGTAAAGGGACACTCGAAGCGCAACTGAATCAGATCAATGCCCACCAGGGCCGCGCGATCTTCCAGTGTTTCGGCCTCGGTGTCCGGCTCGCTGGGGTCTGCGGGCGGCTCCGGTTCGAACGTCTCAGCCTCCGGGTCACCCTCCAGCAAAGTCAGCGCCGGCACAGAATCACCGATGGCCGACAACTCCAGGTCCATGGCCGCACACCAGCGTATCAGCTCGGTGAGATCGGGTTGATCACAGGTGAGCAACAGAGTCGTGGTCTCGGGTTGTGTCTGATAACGACGCACCTGAATATCCAGAGGTGGCCGGATAGCCTCCGGCAATGCCTGGTTCAGGCCCTCTACGGCCAGCCAGCGCTGATCACCCTGCAGCGTCACGCGGAAAGTGGCCTCCATGGCACCGTCTGCCATCAGAGCCTCCAGTCCGGCCTGAGCGCGTCGATGATGCGCGACCAGAATCACCCCGCGGCCCGCCCCGGACAGGGTGTTGAGCAACCAGACCGGTCGCTGCTTGTGGAAATGCAGTACGGCCTGGCGCTCCAGACTGTTGTGATCACCCCAGTCACTGCCCTGAGAGAACACCCCCACCGGCTTGTGCCAGAGGGAATAGATCTCGTGATCACTCAGGCAATCACAAAGACGCATGGGCTGATCAAGCAGAGCGTCGTCGTAAAAGATTTCCAGCACATCCCCGACCTTCAGATCCGTCATGGCGCGGCGTAATCGGTAGCGTGGCGCATCTTCCCGGCGCAGCCAGACGCCGCCTGTGTTCATCAGGCGCTTGAGGCGGGATTTGGACAGTTGAATGTTATCAAGCAGAAACTCGATGGCGATCAAGGCATCGTCTGCTTCCACTTCCAGTGCCACACTGATTTTCACCCTGGTACCCCCTGATATTGACCGTCTCAGCTCTCCTGAGTGCCTGTGGATGCGGATTATGCGCAGTCCGGGTCGAGGACACAAGCATTCGCCAGGCACTCGTCAGTCCACTGAGGCTGTCCTGCCGTATAAATGCGGTATAGCCTTTGATTGTGCCTTGGTATCCTTTCAATATAACGGGCAGGATAGCCTCTAGAATAACGCCGGAACCCACCGCTATTATGAACAAGACATGGATCATGAGCCTCATTGCCATCGGTCTGCTGCTGATCGGCGGGCTGGGCTATCGCCATCTGACTGCGCCCGATGATACGCCGCGTGCCAGCGCCGGAGGCGGCAGTGCCCGGGGCATGATGGGAGGCAGCCGGGGCAGCGCCGGGCTCAATAGTTCTGCACCGGTCATCCAGTCCACAGAGGCTCAACGGGTAAACCGCCAACCGGCAGTGACCCTCTTTGGTCAGACTCGATTCTCGCAAACCTGGCAGGTGGTCAGTGAAGTCAGTGCCCGGGTGAGCGCTCTGCATGTAGACAGCGGCGACCGGGTCAACGCCGGCGACCTGCTGCTGGAACTGGACGCGCGGGACCTAAACCGGTCTCTGGCCCGGATTGAAACCGAGATCGCTGAAATGGAGGCCCGCATCCGCCAGGAACAACGTCAGGGCGAAACCAACACCGCCACCCTGGCATTGCAGGAGGAGTTGCTGGCGTTCAATGAGCAAGCACTGCGACGGGTCACTGACCTGAGAGATCGTAACCTGGCCTCTACGGCGGACGTGGAAGCCGCCCGCCGGGACATGATCAACCAGCAACAAACGGTACAGAACCAGCGTCTGGTCGTGGCACGATTTGACGACGACATGGCACAACTGGAAGCCCAGCGCGCCGGCCTGGAACTGGATCGAGAGGCATTGCTGGAAGATCGGGAGGCAACACGGGTACGAGCGCCCACGGTTGGCCTGATTGATACCATCAATGTGCGCGTGGGCCAAAGTGTCAGCACCAACAATGACCTGCTCACCCTGCACAGCATCGACCCCTTTCAGATCCGGGCCACGCTGCCGGCCGGTCAGATAGGTCTGCTGGATCGCGAGCAACCGCTCAGGGGTGAAATGCAATGGCAGGGCCGCACCACAGAACTGGTACTGCACAACTGGGGCGTAAGCAGCCGGGACGGCGGTGTGAGTGTGACCTTCAACATGGTCGACCCCAGCCCACCGCTGGTGTCTGACAGTTACACCACCCTGAGGCTCTATCTCCCGACACTGAACGACGTCATTGCCGTACCCGCTTCGGCTCTGTACGGCAACAACCGGATCTATGTGGTCGACAACGGCAGGTTGCGTGGCGAGCCCGCCGAAATACTGGGCCAAGACCCCGACCGAGCCGGTGAGGGCTATCTGATTCGGGCGGACGGTGTTGCATCAGGCGAAGCCATTCTGACGACACGCCTGGATCGACCCGAATCCGGGTTACGCGTGCAGCGCCTGAGTGACCTTCAAAACGGTTCGGAGCATCAGCCGTGAGTGGTGTAATCCAGTATTTTGCCATGCATCGCCTGGCAGGAAACATCATCATGTTTCTCACCATCCTGGCCGGCCTCTGGGGTTTTCAGCAACTGAATTTCCAGTTGTTCCCGACCTTCACCTTCAGTTCCATCAACATCAGCACGAACTGGGACAATGCCAGTGCCGAGGACGTTCAGGAAGCCATCACCATTCCTCTGGAATCGGCCCTGCTGGCCCTGCCGGAAGTCCGGGGGACACGCAGTAACAGCCGTGAGGGCAATGCCTCCATCAATGTGACGCTGGCCGAGGGACTGACCATTGACGATGTGCAGACCGTCCTCAACGATACCGTAGAGGGGGTCAGTCTGCCAGCCGAGGCGTCTGAGCCCAGAATTCGCCAGCGGGCCTTCCGGGAGACCGTGGGCAGTATTCTGGTGTATGGCGATGTGCCGGTATCGCAGCTGTCAGACCTGGCCCGTGGCTACGCCTCGGAACTCAGGGCCGAAGGTCTGGCCGAAGTGTCCATTGATGGCACAGTGAACGAGACCATGACCATACGGGTGCCCAGCGAACAGTTGCTGGCTCTGGACCTGACGCTCAATGAATTGGCGCAGATTATACGAGACCAGAATATCAACGCGCCATCGGGCACGCTTGAGGCCGATGGCCAGACATTGCTGTTGAGAGCCCAGGGTCAGTCCCGACTGCTCACAGACCTGGCACGTATGCCCATTCGTCAGTCCGCCGACGGCGGCGCACTGACGCTGGGCGACATTGCCCAGTTCGAGTCAGAGGTCAGCCGAACTCAGGATTATTACTATCAGGGCCTGCCAGCAGTGCGGCTGAACCTGTCCCGCCAGGAAGATGACAACTCCCTGGCCATTGCCCGGACCATGACCAACTGGGTGGCTGACGCGGAACAGCGGCTGCCCGAAGGGGTATCCCTGCACACCTACAGGGAAAGCTGGCAGACCCTGGCTACGCGCCTCAACATGGTGGTGGAGAACGGTCTGCTGGGCATGGTCCTGGTGATCACGGTGCTCTTTATTTTTCTGAACAGCCGCCTGGCATTCTGGGTCGCAGCGGGCATTCCCATTTCCTTCATGGCCACTTTCCTGTTCATGGGCCTGAACAATATCACCGTCAACATCATCTCTCTGTTCGGTTTCATGATTGCTCTGGGGATCATAGTGGATGACGCCATTGTGGTCGCTGAAGATACCCAGGCCCAACGCGCCGCCGGCGAATCCAGCGGCAATGCGGCGGTCAAGGCGGCCAGGCGCATGTTTCCGCCGGTGCTGGCGTCGTCTCTTACCACGATAGCCGCCTTTCTGCCCCTGACTCTGGTGGGCGGTCGCTTCGGCTCACTGATGGTGGATATTCCCCTGGTGGTGGTCTGTACCATTGTCGCCTCATTGATCGAATGCTTCATCATTTTGCCGGCCCACCTGCACCACAGTCTGAAAGACTCCGACGGCAAGAAGCCCAGTCGGTTCCGGGTAGCGGTGGACACCCAGGTGGACCGATTCCGAGAGCGTATTTTCCGGCCCACGGTAACCTTTTGTGTCCAACATGGCCTGATCACGGTAAGCGCCATGGTGGCCGCCGTCATGCTCAGTGCGGGTCTGATTCAGGGCGGCAAGGTGCCCTGGACACCCTTTCCCGACATCGAAGGCAGCAGTCTGAACGCTCGGGTGAGCTTTACCCCTGACTCGCAACCCGATGACGTGGCCGACTATCTGGCCATTCTGGAAAACGCCCTGGCCGCAGCCGAGCGCGAACTGGACTATGACTTTGTGGACACAGCGGTGACTCAGATCAATCGCAACAGTCTCAGTGGGCGCATTGATGTGGAAATGCGTGCCGACCCGGATCGCCCCTTTTCCACCAACGAAATCCTCAATGTCTGGCGCGAGCAGATGCCCATAGTGGATGGCCTGTCCAACCTGTCGTTTACCCGAACCTGGGGTGGTCTGGGCAACGCCGACATCACGGTGCAACTCAGCGGCGACGAGGTGGAACGCCTGAAATCCGCTTCCCTCGCGCTGCAGGACCGTATGGCCGAGATGGGTGGCCTGGTGGATATCGAGGATGACCTTCCCTACGGCACAGAGCAGTTGAGCTTCCGTCTGTCGGCCCAAGGTCAGGCTCAGGGATTGTCTCTGAGCGATGTCAGCCGTCATGTCTCGAACCAACTCCAGGGGGTCAACGTCCAGAACTTCATTGTGCGTGGTGAAACCGTTCCCATGCGTCTGGAGTTACCCGAGTCCGAAACGCGCAATTTCAGAGCCTGGGAAACCCTGCCCTATCCTTTGTCCGGTGGTGGCTGGGCACCGCTGGGCGAGTTGCTGGACGCTCGTTATCAGCAGGGTATCGACCGTCTGCAACGCACCGACGGCACTATGGACATTCAGGTCGTTGCCAGTGCCGTGGACAGCGGTGAAATCAACGCGTTGCTGGCCGAACTGGAACAATCGGTGCTGCCGACCATGACCGCCGAGACCGGCATCAGCATGAATCTGGCCGGTGATCGCACCGAGGAAGAGGAAACGGCCACCGCCATGCTGATCGCACTGGCCACCGCATTGATCGGCATGTACCTCATCCTGGCTTGGGTATTCAGTGCCTGGACCTGGCCGCTGGTTGTGCTGATTACGATTCCGTTCGGTCTCACCGGGGCCATCTTTGGTCACTGGGTACTGGATCTGCAGTTATCGTTCCTGTCCCTGTTCGGTCTTTTTGGCCTGTCCGGCATTGTGGTCAATGACTCGATCGTCCTGGTCACCTTCTACCGGCGGCTGCGGGACGAAGGGCTGAGTATCGAAGCGGCTGTTGTGGAAGCTGCCTGTCAGCGCCTGCGCGCCGTGTTCCTCACTTCCGTAACCACCATTGCAGGCCTATCACCCATATTGTTTGATACCTCCATAGACGCCGATTTTCTGCGTCCTCTGGCCGCCGGAATTGTCTTCGGACTCATGTTCAGCACCTTGCTGATTTTGCTTCTGGTGCCGACTCTGCTACTCTGGCTGGAACGCCTGAACCACTGGATGACCCACAGGAAGAGACCCGATCATGAAGTGGCGCCCTTCTAACGCACCCGGACTGCTGACCGCCAGTCTGTTTCTGGCAGGCTGTGCAACCG
>LFIK01000752.1_pt1 | contig 24684 bp, 16 predicted proteins | sample 643401 | NCBI WGS metagenome assembly LFIK01 (sample SAMN03777447, study PRJNA286221) | soda lake metagenome | biome: soda lake; feature: Kulunda steppe; material: water; isolation source: sample T5-Br brine of Lake Tanatar-5 | place: Russia: Kulunda steppe | collected 2010-07
ACGGCTTCGGAGATGGCGAAGGTGCCCTTGCTGCACGGCTCGATTTCGAAAATCCCCATCGGTCCGTTCCACAAAACCGTTTTGGCGCCGGCGATTTCGCGACGGAACCGATCCGTGGTTTCCGGGCCGATGTCGACCCCTTCCCAGCCATCCGGAATGTCCTGACCTTCCCGGGTGAAATCGGTGTTCCCGACCGTGCCGCCCTTGAAGTCGATCGCATCGACGATCATGTTGTCCACAGGCAAAAGGAATTTCACTCCCCGCTCTTCCGCCTTCTTCAAAGCCGCCTTGGCGATGTCCACTTTGTCCGGCTCCGAGAGGCTGTTGCCGACCTTCCGGCCCTGCGCCAGTTGGAAGGTGTAGGCCATGGCCCCGCCGATCAGGATGGCATCCGCTTTTTCGAGCAGACTGTTGATGACGCCGATCTTGTCGCTCACTTTCGCCCCGCCCAGAATGACCACGAACGGTCGCGCCGGGTTCGCGGTCTGCTCACCGAGAAATTTGAGCTCCTTTTCCATCAGCAGGCCGGCCACTTTGTTCTCGAAGAACTTCGCCACCCCCTCGGTCGAAGCGTGCGCGCGATGGGCGGTGCCGAAGGCGTCATTGACGTAGATATCCCCGAGGGGAGCCAGGGCTTCGGCCATTTTCGGGTCGTTTTCTTCTTCCGCGGCATGAAAACGCACGTTTTCGAGCAAGGTCACGCTGCCCGCCGGCATCTGACCAACAGCCTCCTCCACCTTTTTCCCAAACGTTTCCTCCAGGAAAAGCACCGGCTTGCCGAGCAACTCGGCGAGGGCGCTTCCCACCGGACGCAGGGAGTACTTTAAATTCGCCTGCCCTTTGGGACGACCGAGATGGCTCATCAAGACCACTCTCGCATTTCGCTCGAGCAGATAATTTATGGTCGGCAACGCCCCTTTAATACGGCTGTCGTCCGAGACTTCTCCATTTTCGTCGAGTGGCACATTGAAATCGACGCGCACCAGGACGGTTTTTTCGGATACATCGATATCCTTGATCGTTTTGATTCTTCCCATAACAGTTCGGGTTCAGGTTTTCGGGTTCCGCCTGACTTCAGCGTTTCCAAAACACTGAAACGAGGCGGGATTGCAAATTCGAGCGTGACCTTCCGGCCACAAAAAAACCCGCCCCCCAAATTCATGGAGAGCGGGCGAAGCTTTACTTAAAGCAGTTTGGAGACCTGACGGAGCAGATCCACGCAGCGGTTGCTGTAACCCCACTCGTTGTCATACCAGGAGATCAGCTTGAAGAAGCGTTCGTTCAAACCAATTCCCGAGCCGGCGTCGAAAACCGAAGAAGCCGAGCTGTGAATGAAATCACTCGAAACCACTTCATCATCCGTGTATTCCAGAATCCCCTTCAACGGGCCTTCGGCCGCCGCTTTCATCTTCTTGCAGATTTCCTCGTAGCTGGTGTCTTTCGAGAGGCGAACCGTCAGGTCAACCACCGACACCGTAGCCGTCGGAACGCGGAGCGACATACCGGTGAGCTTGCCCTGAACCTCCGGCAGCACCAGGCCGACAGCCTTCGCCGCGCCGGTCGAGGAGGGAATGATGTTCATCGCCGCCGCGCGGCCGCCCTTCCAATCCTTCTTCGAAGGACCGTCGACCGTCTTTTGGGTCGCGGTGTAGGAGTGGACGGTGGTCATCAAACCTTCGTCGATGCCGAATTCCTCCAACAAAACTTTGGTGATCGGAGCCAGACAATTCGTGGTGCAGGAAGCGTTCGAAATGATGTGGTGGTCTTTGGTGATCGTGTCGGCGTTCACGCCCATCACGACCGTCTTCACGTCGCCCTTGCCCGGCGCGGAGATGATGACCTTCTTAGCTCCCGCTTCAAGATGCCCTTTGGCCTTCTCGGAATCGGTAAAGAGGCCGGTGCACTCGATCACAATGTCCACGCCATACTCCTTCCACGGGAGCGCCGCGGGACCTTCCTTCACGGACAGGCAACGGATCTTCTTGCCGTTGACGACGAGGACATCGTCCTCGGCCGCCGAGGGAGACGACTTTTCACTGGTCGCGGTCCCGTTGAACCGGCCCTGGGTCGAATCGTAGCGCACGAGATACGCGAGATTATCCGCACCGACCAGGTCGTTGATCGCGACCACCTCGACCTCCTTGCCCAGGAGACCGTGCTCGACGATCGAGCGAAAAATTAAGCGGCCAATCCGACCGAATCCATTAATACCAACTTTTACAGCCATGGTTATTCCTTCTTACTTTGATTATACTTCTCCGGGCGGCTTCATCCAAATCGAAACCAATCACGCTTCGCGGAAGCAGAACCGTGCCCGAAGTCATCCCCCACCTAATTTCTAAGCGATAAACTACGAATCACAATGAGAGAAGCGAGAAGACCAACGAAGAGTGGCGGACTTGGCAAGAGTTAAATGGCTACTCGACATTTTTCTTCGAAAGGCCGCAATCAACGGGCCCCGCCGACAAAACGAGGCGGCCGTCCAGAGATCCGTCTCGGCCGCTTCCCCATCCTGGTGCCGAAGCGCCTCCGGCCCTCGCTTAGCGATGGACAACCCAAACACCCACGCGATCGCCTCCTTACACGTTGCGTTTGACCCTGGAAAACCGGGAGACTTGGCTCGCCGACTGGTGCTCCATTCCCCCTGTCGGCAAAACCGATGAGCGACCCATCGATTGGGAAGGCGATCATTTACTCCAAACGAAGCCGGAACCAATCGTAAAGAATGAAGGACCGGTTATCTCCTGCGGCCCTTGCCTTGCCGCTTCATTTTTGGTATTAGTTAAGCTTAGGTTTAACTCAAAAATAATTGGATCGCTTCGATCCTTAACAAGGAGGTGTTGTTCATGAAATTCCACACAACAATTCTGGCGCTTTTGTTGGGCGGCTTTCTGGTTGCCGGCGGTGAATCCCCAGACGGCGCCATGGCCCACGGCGAAATGGAAACCCGCGATCACGGGCACGGCGCTGTGAACTTTCCCGTCAGTTGCAATCAGGAAGCGCAACAGGCGATCGAGACCGGCCTGGCTCAATTGCACCACATGATGTATGAGCAGGCGAGGCCGTATTTTGAGGCCGCAACCGAAGCCGACCCGGAGTGCGCGATGGCCCACTGGGGAATCGCGATGTCGAGTTTCCAACCGCTTTGGCACCCCACGCCCAAAGAAGGACTGGAGCGAGGCCAGGCCGCCCTCCAAAAAGCTCGCGAACTCGAGGCTTCCTCGGAACGTGAAGATGGCTATATTGCCGCTGTGGAGGCGTTCTTCACGGATCCCGAACCGCCAAGAGAGAGCCGGGCACTCGACCACGAGGCCCGGGTCGAGGCCTGGAAGGCGGCTCAGCGCGAGCTTCACGAAGCTTATCCTGAAGACGTGGATGCCGCGGCTTTTTACGCCTTGGCGGAGGTGTCGTATGCCCAGACCCAATTCTCGCCCGATGAGGAACGGGACTACACCCGCCAGTTGCTCGCCGGCGCGCTGCTTGAAGAGTATCTTCAAAATTACCCGGAACACCCGGGGCTGTATCATTACCTGATCCACGCCTACGACAGTCCCGCGCTGGCGCCAAAGGCGGAGGCGATTGCACGCGAATATGCGGAGTTGGCCCCCGAGACGGTTCATGCCCAGCACATGGCCAGTCACATCTTCGTGCGCCTCGGCCATTGGGAGGAAGCCGTGGAGGCGGACGAACGGGCGGCCGCGGCGGCATCGCGGGTGATGGACGAGGCTCCTCATGCCAGCGCCCATTATGTTCATTCATTGGATTACATGATGTATGGGTATCTGCAGCTCGGAGACGAAGGGCAGGCGCGGGAGACCCTCCAACGGGTGCGGGAGCTCGACGAGCTTTATGCAGCACCCTTTGCCGCCTACAACGCCGCGGCCCTGCAGGCTCGCTACTACCTGGAGCAGGAAAAGTGGGAGGAAGCCGCGGAACTCGAACCGGGGACGCCAGCTCTTCTTGAGTGGGAGGAGTTTCCCCAGGCCGTGGCTTTAATTCATTACGCGCGAGGCCTCGGGGCGGTGCGTAGCGGCGACCTCGATCAAGCGGAAACCGAAAGCGCGCGCATCGAAGAATTGGTCGGCACTTTGCGCGATAAGGAAGACGACTACTGGGCCTACCTGACCGAGGCCCTGGGAAAAGCCGTGGACGGCTGGATCCTCTATGAGCGCGGTGACACCGAGGAGGGATTGGCTCTCATGAGCGAGGCGGCCGATCTCGAAGACTCCATGGACAAGCATCCGACGACTCCCGGGGAAGTTCTTCCCGTGCGCGAGCTTTACGGGGAGTTGCTTCTCAAAGAGGATCGCCCGGCAGAGGCTCGCGAGGCGTTTGAAGCCTCTCTCGAACGGACGCCCAACCGGCGCAACGCCCTGGCCGGCTTGGAGCGGGCCGGCGTGGCGGCTCAATAGAAAAGGAGGCGACCGGATGAAGAAAAAACAAGAAGTCAATACTAACCGGCCGACCGTGATCCAGCCTGATGATGGTCGTTCGTTCGACTTTGGGAGTTTTGGGGTGCATTGGAAGATCGATGGTCCCGAAACCGGCAAGCGCTTCTCCGTCGTTCACCACCCGATTCCGCCTCGTTCCCTGGTTGCTCCCCTGCACTACCACCATAACGAGGACGAATATTCGTATGTGATCCACGGCACGATGGGAGCCCTGCTCGGCGAGGACGTTGTTGAGGCCGGTCCGGGAACGTGGGTATTCAAGCCGCGGGGACAATGGCACACATTCTGGAATGCCGGGGAGACCCCGTGTTTAATCATCGAGGTGATCTCGCCGGCGGGGTTTGAAAATTACTTCAGAGAGATAGCCGAAGTATGGGGGAGTGACATGGAACGACTCGCCCAGGTCAACGAGAAGTATGCGCTCGATGTGGATTTCGAGAGCATCCCGCGGCTTTGCGAGCGCTTTGACCTGACCTTCCGGATCCCGGGAGGCGAGTGAAGTTGGTTGTGCTTGAACGCGCGTTTGAGTGCATGCCGGACCGAAACCGCCGTTCCCGCTGATAGGCGTAGCAACCGAGGGCGATAGGAGAAATGGCTTTATGGAGGACGAAACGATATTGCCGCCCGGATTCGAGGAGATGCTCAATTTCGGCCTGGTTGAGGCGCTGCTTGGGCGCCGTTCAAGGAGATTCTTTATGGGCGCGGACATCCCGGACGGCGTTTTTGCCTACAAGTCGGGGCACGATCCGTTGCCGCTGTCCGAACTGGAGAAGCTACTCGTGGTGAGCGCGTGCGGTGGTAATACCAGTTGGCATCACATGAGTTTCACAGCGAAGCGTTCAAGGACTGCGTAACTCTTCAGGCGCAGTATATTCTGGATACGTTCGGAAAGTTCCCCGCCACCTCGCCTTCGATGTTCTGCACAATCTATCTCCAGGCGCACCACCTGGATCTGGAGTTTTACGACCATTTCTTCGAACCTGGCGCTTACCTGAAAACCAACGGCAATCACATGGCTCGCTGGCACCCTGGTAGAGAAAAATGATGAACGTTGAGAAATCCAACGAAAAGCCATTGCCGGAGTAACTGACAAGCCAGCTCACCCAGCCCACTGGCTCGGCTCCCGAAAGTTAGGGTTTTCGGAGCTCAATAGCCCGCCTGCGCTTTCCCCTCTCTGCTGAGTGCAGCGAAGTCCCGGCATGCCGGGATCAACGCTTCCCCACGCCCTCGCGGGCCATCGAGGCATGACTCGGGGCCAATCCCAAGCTGACAAAGCCCGGGATATCCGCAAACAGGTCAAGCCGCTCGAAGCGGCTTAAGGGCTGCCCTGTCAGCGGGTTCTTCTCTACTTCAGAGCCTCAATGACAGGGGCTCTAATTTTCCGGAGGGCATCTGGCGAAAGGTCCGAGAACGGGAACCGTATCAAAATCACTGCACCTACTGAAGATGGGACCACGCCTCGTCCTCCTCCTGCCGATTCCAGTCTTCAAGCGCCTGCTCGCTCAGCAGTGCCGGTTCGTGGCAGGAAAACCCGGACAGTTCTTCATCGAGAATCGTAACCAAAGCCCGTGACTGCCCGGTCAGGGTAACGGGTTCGAGCAATCGCACCCGGCCCGAGGCATCAATGACAGCTTCAATAGTCTGCTTCACAGGGAAAAGGTTAAGTCTGCTTTCATTTAACGCAAGCAGTCCTTGTTTCTGGCCTTCAGAATTTTGAAGTCAAAACCTGAATCCCCGGGAGCCGAATTCTCTCCAAAATCGTTCCGCCCTCGGGGAGCGGGACATTTCTGGCGTCAGACACCGCCCTTCTTTCCTTCGTACGGGAGGCCAAACAGGCCGCGAGGATTCGGAGATGTCGGTTCATAAAGTAGAGGGGAGGAGGTTCAGGTTGAAGGAGAAGGTTTTCTCCGCAAATCTTGCGGTTAATGATTGATTTTTCTCCTTAACCAAGTTTAGATTCCCCGCAAATAAAGCGGAGAATATGAGTTACATCCATGAATTGCCGGAATGGCCCTCTTTCACGTGGGACGACCACAGACTCTTGCCTTTGCTGGCGCGGGTCCGTCACGATCAAGGGCGCCTTTTGGGCAGGATGGAAAGATTGGGCGTTCGCTTTCAAGAAGAGGCCTGCCTTGCCACGTTGACCAGCGACGTCGTGAAATCGAGCGCGATCGAGGGTGAGCAGCTCAATGTCGAGGAGGTACGATCATCTATCGCGCGGCGGCTCGGATTGGATTTCGGAGGCGCGGCCGTGGCCGGTCGGGACGTTGAGGGCGTGGTGGAAATGATGTTGGACGCCACGCGGGAATATGCCCGCCCGCTGACGCGCGAACGCCTCTTTGCCTGGCATGCTTCTCTATTCCCAACGGGCCGGAGTGGGATGCGGAGAATCGCCGCCGGCGCCTGGCGTTCGGCGGACATTGGCGCCATGCGCGTCGTTTCCGGTCCCATCGGTCGTGAAACGGTCCATTTCATCGCGCCAGCGGCTGATCGGCTCGAGCGCGAAATGTCGGCCTTTCTCGACTGGTTCGAGTCGTCGAGCGATATCGATCCGGTGCTGAAAGCGGGAGTGGCACACCTTTGGTTCGTGACCATCCACCCGTTCGAGGACGGAAACGGACGCATAGCCAGGGCGATAGCGGACCTCGCACTGGCGCGGGCCGACGGCACTGGAAATCGGTTTTACAGCATGTCCGCACAGATCGAAGCGCAAAGGGAACAATATTATCTACATCTGGAGGAAACCCAACAAGGCGGCCTGAATGTGACGTCCTGGCTCGAATGGTTTCTGAATTGTCTGAGCGACGCTCTCGTGGGAGCCGAGGACAAACTGGAAAGCATTCTCCGCAAGGCAAGAATCTGGGAGCGAATCAACGAATCTCCGATAAATGAGAGACAGCGCCAAGTAATCAACCGCCTCCTGGATGGGTTCGAAGGAAAACTTTCGACGACAAAATATGCCAAGCTCACCAAGTGTTCTCCGGACACGGCCCTCAGGGACATAAAGGACCTCCTCGCCCGCGATGTCCTGGAACAGGAACCAGGTGGCGGACGAAGCACCCGTTACCGCTTGAAAGAGGATTCTTGAGAATGAAGACGTTCGTTACACCATCCGCCAGACCGAATAAGCCTCGCCGGAAGAACCGACCTCAGGTTAGTTCCGTCCCGTTCATGATTCCTGATTCGCTTGCTCAAATCATGAAAGTGGCCCATTTGCAGATTTCCCCCAAGCCACCGGTTCGTGGCCCCGCTTTGAGACTTGATCCATGCACCCAAAGCCACTTTCCAATCCGCGCGCTTTAAGTCATACTTCATTCTTCAGGCTTTTTGCCCAAGGCATCCAGCGCCATTTTCAATAAAGCGCGCCACCGGGACTCCGACAGTTCCTTTTCCAACTCGGCATTCGCCTGGGCCTCTCCGTTCTGCAACTTGCCTGCCAGGTGGGGGACTTTCCTTCCTCAGTCCCCACATACCAACCACGACACAACTCCTCGTAAGCCCTCTCCCGTTGCTCGGGCGCATCCAACGTTAGCCACTTCAACCGCCGCCGATAATCCTAAATCCGGCGGTAAGAATGGCCGCAAAAAGGCGCAAGATACGCAAAATTAAAGAGAAGAGGAAAAATTATCATTGTAGAATCTACCGCCCATCAGGCTTCCTTTATATTTTGCATAAGTTTCTTTTTTTGCGTCTTTTGCGCTTTTTTGCGGCTATCAACTGATTCTTTAATCCGTCGTTCAGGAAACTGGAGGATGGGTCGGCGGCTAATCGGCCTCCGACTCCCACAGCCCGCAATCGATTCCGTTCAGTTGCAACTCGTCTCCCCCTTCAAATCCGCCCTCGTCCAATCCTTCGGGATCAAACCGCTCGATGTCCGCCAATTGCTTCCACGGCCTCGCCCCCTGGGCCCCGAGGGGAATCGTCACCTCGTAATCGTGGGGGTTAATGGCCAGCAACAATCGCCGGTCACCGTGCGAACCGTCGGCATTGAACACCACCGCGAAGGCGGCCGCGTGTTCCGCGAATGAAAACTGCAGGTAGGTGTTGGTCGGGCTTTCCCAAAGGCGGAAGAGTTTTCCCCGCTCCGACAACCGAAAGTGAATCCATCCCGCGAAATACCGGTGCGTCTCCGGAAAATGCGAAATTCGCTCGTAGTCGAGGGCATTCAGATCCCCGCGCTGGTAGGTGTTATTGACCCCGTGCTTGGAACGCAGGAAATCCTGACCGGCGGCGATCATCGGGATGCCGATCGAACCCATCAGAAAGGCGACCATCAAATGGGTTCGCCGCCGGTCATTCGGGGCCGGGAAGAAGCCGTTGTGATTTTCGTTCTCCGTGATCATGTCGATCCAGGCCCGGTCGTCATGAGACTCGACGTAATTCACCGTCTGCGCCGGCCAGGTCGCCAGGGCTCCCGGCGAACCGGAGAGAAAAAACCGCGCCGCATCCCGGTTTCCGTGCCCGCGCACGTATTCGCGCATAAAATCGCGGTAGGCGTCGTTCCACGAACTGAATCCGGTGTCGCGAAGCTGCCGCCCGATGTGTCCCCGAAAGCTCCAGGGCTCCGCGATCAAAATGACGTCGGGATTCACTTCCTTCAACCGCCGCTCAATTTGATGCAAAGCGTCCACCCCCAACAATTCCGCCAGATCAAAACGAAAACCGTCCACGCCGTAAAATTCCACGAAATGGACCAGGCTGTCGGTGATCAAGCGCTGCGCCATGGCCGCGTCCGCGTGCAAATCGTTTCCGCAGCCGCTCCAATTCAAGAGGTGTCCCCCGGTATCGAGCTCGAAATAATACTCCTTGTCGATCAACAACAGGTGATTCGGTATGCCGACGTGATTGTAAACCACGTCCAGAATCACCGCCATGCCGCGGTCGTGGAAGGCGTTTACCAAATCCCGAAACTCCGTCACTTGGGAGGCTTTCTCCGGATGCGTGGCGTAACTGCTCTCCGGCGCGAAATAATTCACCGGCATATACCCCCAGTGATATTCCTCCCTCAATTGATTGTCGAACTCCTGCACCGGCTGCAATTCGACCGCGTTGACCCCGAGTTTCTTCAGATGAAAGTCTTTGCTTTTCACCCATTTCTTCAGCCCCGAAAAGCCGAGCCGCTCCGTTTCCGTCAAGTCAATCGGGGCATGGGCGACGGCATCGCGCACGTGGACTTCGGCGATCACCAGGTCCTGCCACTGCGGCGTTTTGAACGGTTTCGCGGGAGCCGGCAGCCGGGCCGGATCGAGAATAATCCCCGGACCTTCCCGGGAAACCAGGGCCTGGGCGTAAGGATCGACGACCGGAAACGTTGGTGCGAATTGAAGCGATTCATTACAAGCCCCATCGAAAAACATCCAGTAGAACCACCGGTGCAGGTTCCGCTCCACCACGCCTTCCCAGACTCCCTCCGGATTCCTCGTCAAAGACAGGCGCCGCCCCCCGCCCTCTTCCCCGGACTGTTTCTGAAAATACGCCACCTCCACGTTGCGCGCCCGCGGAGCAAAGACCCGGAAGGTCGTTGTCTCCTCCTCCACGATCGCTCCGAGCGGAAGGTCGGAGCGCATCTTGAAGAAAAAGTCGCCCGGAGTGACGAGGTGTCGTTCCCCATCTCCCTCTCGCCAACCGATGAACGTTTCCACTGCCAAGTCGATCGGCTCGCGGGTGGAGAAAAGGAAGCGATGGTGGCCCGTCCGCACCGGATCGATCTCCAGGTTCATATTCCACAATTCATTGCCCGCCCGATTCGGAGCGTGATCCGGAGGGGAAAGCCAGCGGCCTTGACAAGTGACGAATTTAAACTGGATCCGCCCCCCGGAGAACGCAGCCTCGTCCGGATACGTGGCGGCGAGCACCACACGATCCGCGACGAGGGTTTCCTTCAACTCCCAGCGCGCCGGATCCGCTTCCGGATTCCAGCCATTGAAGTCCCCCGCCAAACTCACCTGTTCGCCGTGGTCGCCCAACCACGGATAGTGATTGGGCTCGAGCACAAAGGTGATCTTCCCGTCGAGGAAGAAATAACCGCTCTCCAAACCGAATAATTGAGGCGAAAGCTTCCGCACGGACGACACCTCATTCGGTGGAACCAGCTCAAACTCCGGCATCTCCTCATGCCGCCAGTCGTGCGTGAGCTCCACCAGCCCCTCGTGGAGCGAAGTCAAGCAGGCATGGGCAATACGTGGTTTAGTCATTGCGTGTCACCCATGCCACAGCCCTCCCGAGTTGCGACCGCGCACATTCAGTCCATTCAGGAAGCATGAAAAGTCTCCTTGACCGTGCTCACCACTTCGCGCACATCAAACGGTTTTCGGAAGATGATTTCATGTTGAAAGCCCGGCTCGTCCCGTCGCGAATCAGCCGCGCACGAGGTAAAAAACGGCTTGATCTTCGGATTAACCTCCCGGGCCACACGGGTCAATTCCACCACACTGCTCCCGTGGCTGAGATCGATTTCGCTGAAGAAACCATCATAACAGCCCCTCCGCAACTGGCGGATCGTCTGATCAATATTGCTGCTTTTCATCACCTGAAAATCATCCTTCAACATCAACTCCAACATGTCGTTCACCGATTCATAATCATCGTGAAGCAGAAGCCGGTGCTGAAGGAAATCCCCGACACGCGCGCGTGCCGCCTCCGCCTCCGCCACCAATCCCTCCGGATCGCCCTGCGTCTGCTCACCGGTCGCCACGCCCACCTGCCAATCATTCTCCAGCAGCGAACGGACCATCCTCATTTTCCCCAAAGCCTCGGCGAACGGCATTTCCGGAAAAAGAATCCCAACCGCGTCCACGTCACACGGACCCACCAAAGCCGCCAAACCGAGACGCTCCCGCAACGGCCGGAGAATCGCCATCAGATCACCTGAACTCGAAGCCGAAACCAAAGCGAGCGAAATCGGCCGCCCCAACCAGCCGCACCGATAACTTTCGCGGGCCAACACCTCATGAAACTTATCCCGCTCCGGCGCCAAATCCGTCAGAACCAGGGCGGTAACGTCTTTCTCGGCCCCGGTGGCCGACCCGGCCGCCTTAACCTGCACCTGCAACAGCTGCCCGTCCATGCGCCGGTGAAACTCTCCCGCCCCATCCGGGCCGCAGGCGGCCTCCGTCGTCGCCCGCAACCAGTCCTCCGGCAACGTCCGGGCCCGCCCGTCCAAGGCCACGCCCATCATTCGCTGTCCCAGAGGGTTGCTCAACAGAATCTCTCCTTGTTTGTCGCAGCACACCACCCCGACCGGCATTTGATTCAAAAGAAAGGTCAGCATCGCGAAATTCTTTCGCTGTTCCCCGAAATGCAAGGCGTGATCCATCAAGACCGAAACAAAATCCGCCAAGCCGGCCATCAGGTGCAAATCGCCGGGACCGAATTTCCGCCGGTCATTCGAAAATTCCGCCATGCCGTGGACCTGTTTCCGCCCCGACAATGGAAGGCAAAGGGTCGCCGCCGGAAAATGAACGTCGCTTTCTTCTCCGTTACGACCAAGTCCCGGATATAAATTGAGCGCCGCCCGGTCAAAAAACTCCGCCTGGCCGAGAGCCGCTTCCAGCCCGCGCACAAACGGCTCAAACTCGTCGATCTGCCTGAAAGCCGCCGCCAGGCGCCTCACCACCTCCGCGCTCCTTTCGGCCGGAGCCGGGACCGGCTCCGGTTTCTGCTCAAGTTCCTTGATCATCTTCTTACTGGGTTTTTTCTTCACTGAAGCCTCCTGAAAAGCCATTAACGAATATCCGCGGACCGCCCACTCTTTTCGGTTTCGGGGTTTTTGGCAATCAAACCTCCATGTCCCTCTTCACAAGGAAGTTCAACATAAAACGCAGTTCCTCCCCCTGTCGTGCTGGAAACATCGATCGAGCCCCCGTGGGCCTCGACGATGGACTTCACGATTCCCAAGCCCAGCCCCATGCCCCGCTCGGTATCCCGCTGACCGGTGTCTTTGGTTGTCACAAACGGATCGAAAATCCGGGGACGGATCCCCGCCGGAATTCCCGGTCCATTATCCGTCACGGTCACCACCACAGCCCGCCCCCCGTCTTTTCTCGCCTTTACCCGGAAAGTGATCCGCAACATCGGATGGGGCGAGGCCTCCAACGCATGGACCGCGTTTTGCACCAAATTGAGAAAGACCTGGATCAACTGACTATAGTTCCCCCGCACCGCAGCCAGCGAAACCTCCTCAACCACAAAGTCCACGCCTCCTTGAGTGATTTCCTCCCGCGCGATGTCGTGCACATCCCAGACCACCTGTGACAAGTCCACCGGAGAAAAGTCCGTGTCCGAGTTCTTCGCAAACACTCCCACCTGATCGATGATCGCTCCGATTCGATTAACATCGCGCCCCACCACCGCGCAAAACTGACGCTGAAACTCCGGATCCAGCCCCTGCTCTTCCATCAAATCGGTGAACGTGCGAATGGAGACCAGCGGATTGCGCAGCTCATGAGCCAACCCCGCCGCCAACGTCCCCAGCGAAATAAGCTTCTCCGCCCGATTGCTCTGACGTTCCAATTCGCGCGCCCGCACGATCAACCCGATCTGAATACACAATGCCTCCAACAAAGAGATGTCCAAATCTGAATACAAGCGATTCTCCCACGGCCTCCCGCACAACAACAACCCATAAAACACACGGTCCGCATAAATCGGAATGGCCAGCTCCACGCCCGCCTCTTCACAGGCTGCGATCGACTCCGCCTCGCCCGTCGACCGATCCTCCTCGTACACGACCAGAGCCTCCCCCGACCGGCGCGTGATCCGCACCAGCCAATGCCCATCAGACAAACTCCCTCCATCAAAAAACGGATGGTCTTCCGCCGTGCTCGCCTTCAATCCATAGTCGCCTTCATAGTCACTCCGGCAATAAATCGCCACCTGTGGAACTTTGAGCTCCTCGGAGACGATCCTCACCGACTTCTCAAACATCTCGCCCGGACTCAAAGCCGATACCTCGTGAATGTGCTCCCGCAACCGATGCGGATTTCCGGTGATTCCCCCCAGAGCCTTCTCCTCCAGAAATAGGTTCACCCAACGAATCACCCGCGGCACAAAGAAAAACAAAGCCAACGTCACCAGGAAGGCCCCGACGTATTCAGCGATGTTGGCCATCGCGAGTATCTCACCGGGGACGCTGGTTCGGAAAAAGAACATCGTGATCGGAAAAATCAAAGAGATAAGCGCTATTGCCGCCAGATACACCAGCGTTCTGACGGCAAACGCATTCACCTCGATCAGCCGAAATCTCAGCATCGCGTAGCCGACGGCAATGATATAGATCAACGCCAGCCCATTCCCTACCGGCGGTATGGGAATGCCAAACCAGAGGAAAAAGTTTGTCAGTCCACCCAACCATCCGGCAACGCTTCCGACGCACACATACGTCAACTGCCTGCGCCGCCAATGCGTCGCCGATCGCAGGGCTCCAAGAAGGACCATCCAGGCGCGAATCACAAAAAAGATGAACGTCGCCAGGTAAGGATAAAACACGGGCCCGGGTTCCGGCCAATACGGAAACATCATCGCCTCGGATACCCCTTGCGTAAAATGGGGGGAGAACGTCAAAACCGAAAAAGCGATCGCCAGGAGGTAGCCGATCCGAACTTCATTCGTCGGATCGCGGGCGGCGAGGAGCGTGACGAAATGAAAATAGGTGACCGGTATGAAGATGGATGCCGTGGTCAGGATGCGAACATAAAACAAGGCCTCGCTTCCCGAAGACGACAAATGCCACAACAAATAGAAAAACGACCAGACCGCAAAGCTAACGGTGAACCATGCAAAGAGATGATTCTCTTTCCGGCGGGGCGCTCTTGCAATTACGGCCACACCCAGCACAACGGCAGCCAAGGTGTTCAAAAAAGCCGTAACGATACAATAAATAATCACTTCGTCGCAGCCAACACGATAGCTTGATTCCCAAACGAAGGAAAACTCTCAATCCCTTTGAATCCAGCGTTTTTAAGCATTCCCGTCATCTCTTCCTCACTGAAGAAATTATAATATCCCTGTTCCAGTTTGATCTGAATGGCACCGGCCGCACGCAACAGTTCCCGCGCCGAGACGACATCGGATTTAGCCGCTTTCTGATCGACGAAATCCCGGTAAATCGCCGAAAGATCGGAAAAGGGCTTCATGCTGGAAATGACGATCTTCCCTTTCGGACGAAGAAGCCGGTGCAAATGCACCAATAAGGGCTCGGGATAAACCAGGTAGGAGAGCAGCAGACTGCAGGCGATTTTATCGAAACAGTTCTCCTCAAAACAGGGCACCTCGCCCGTCTTGTTCTCTTCCGGGCCAAACTTGTCCAGATCGACCCGCGAATACACAATCTGCGGCCCATCGCCACGCTTGGAGGTCGCCTTCAATATCTGGTTCGCGGCCGCGTGCTTCGCCACGGCATCGTTTAAGCCCTCGTCGGTTAAATCCATGCCAAAGTACACGGGAGGAACGTCGAACGCGGACTTCTTCCGTTGAATCAGTTCCCGAAGAATCCAAACCCCAAATAACCCGTTCCCGCACCCCGCATCCAACAGGATTTCGCCATCTTTCACTTCACCCAGTTGAGCGCCGACCAGGTCCAGATATTCCTGATACCCATCGATCTTTTCCATGATCCCGTATTTCCCGAGATACTTCCCCCAGAACTGATCCTCTTTATCCGTGACCGGACACGCCTCCCGCAGACGGTCGCGTTCGATCCGATTCTGACCGAACAACATCTTCATGTCGGGCTCAACGAATGCCGCCTCGTCGAAAGGCTCCCCATAACTACGCGTCCAACAGGTGGCGATCACCTCCCGCATCATTTGATCAGCGGCCGATTTGTTCTCTCGAACTTCATGCATCGCTCCCTCAATAGGTCGAATCCGGATCCGGGGATTGGCCGCGGCTACCGTATTCACATCCTCCATCGAAATCCAGACGTCCTCGGCCGCGGGAAACAGTGAAATGGGGCATTTGATCTTCCGAACCGACTCAAGCGTCCCCTGAAGATCGTGCATGTTGGCCCCGATCGTCACCGGACAGAAATTATCCATGTTCACATCATGCCCCATAATGTCCAAAACTCCATGACGATGCCCCAACTGGTAATTCCCAATAAGGTCTTCCTGGTAAATTTTATCGATCGTGTAGCGGAAATCCATGACCGGAACAATCCCGACCAGATGATCAATCCGCTCGTCCTCGGCCGCCGCTCGAAAGGCCGGCAGGGAAGAAAGGCTACTGGCAATGACCGTCGACTTGACGACACCGAACTTTTCCTGGACGAAATCGAGAGCCGAAATAATATCGGCGACCGAACCCGGCAGCGTGAAATCAAGCATGTCTCCTTCACTTTCACCAAAATGGTTGGTGAAATCGAAACGAAGCACCGTCAGTCCATTCGCCGCCAGGTAATAAGCCAATTGAAGATTGTTTTTCTTCGTCTCCGCATATTTGGGCACCATAATCACGATCTGACGATCATCACTCTCCGTCGCCGGCCGGTCGATGTAGGCTGACACCATGGCGCCGGCGGGATTGGGGAACCGGCAAAGTTCGCTTTTGATCGTAACGTCCGCAGTCGTATTCACAGCTGTCATAACTCAAACAATGAAGAGCTTTAAGAACGGGCGTCCATACTCGATTGAAACTTTCTCACTTTTGCAACCCCGTTTCGCTCCTCCTGGCGCCGGCCGCATCCGATGCCACGACAACATCCGGCATCGGCCTCATTTCCACCTCCGCCATCCTCGCTCCGAGCAAGGGACGTAAGAGAAAGAGGGTATGATCAGGGCGGTAAGCAAAGTTTCCACTCGAAGGGGTGATGGAGTCGCGGAGTGGCGGAATGATGGTTTCCAGCACTCCATGACTCGTTCTCCAACTCCTAAGGACCCGGACGGAAATAACTTCCGGATGCCGTGACTTTGTCGGTGCCTTTGGATATATGATCCGAATACATCGGTAACAACCCACGATTTTCCTAAAAAGGTGAAAATCCCTCAGATTTTTGTAGCTTTCCCCGCAATGCCCTGCTATCAAATAATGCTCTCTTATTGAAAACCTCGGATACTCCTTTCCTTACGCAGGAAAATCAGTCAGTTTTGGGTAGCTTTCCCTCAAAGGCCTGTTGCCCAAAACCCTGCCTCATCAAAAACCGTAAATATTCCTTTTCTTATGAAGAAACATTAGATCAGCTTATTCTACTTTTCCCTCAACCAGGCGCGCTGTTAATCGTGCGCCATTAACCCTCAAACCCTGTTGTACTTAATTACAAAAACAATTATGAAATCTCTACTCTTTTCTCCTAAACGCCAGGCGTGCTCTCTGCTCGCTCTGCTGGCCGGTGCCTTTGCATGGGGGTCTCAAGCCCATGCGGAGCAAGATCCGGTTTACCTGGAATTCGACGGCCTCACCGGTATGATGGAAACCGACGTTAACGCCGCCGACCTTGGTGTTGACGGCAGTGCCACAAGGACCGTCCAGGCTGTATTTTGCATGTTTGTTATTTGAGTTGCGTACGGTTATCAATTGGGTATCAATAGGGTATCAATAGGGTATCAATAGGGTATCAATAGGGTATCAATAGGGTATCAATAGGGTATCAATAGGGTTATTACAATCAATACTGTATCGTCGGCTTTCAGAATAAGAGCAAGTCTTTTTTTTGCAAACTTCATTTTTTTATAAAACCCAGGGGTGTTTTTCGATTGGATGTTTCTCAAGGACGTATCCAAAACTCTTCTTCAGAAGGTCTCGCTGATTCGGGAATCGGGCTTTTTTTGCCGGATGGCGACGGTCCGGACGGAAAAGCGTGAGCGGCAGGCAATGATGTCGATCGGGAAACCTGTGCTGAGTGCGCGCGACTTCAACCCAAGACCGTGAACGAATCGCTCGCGATCCAGCGCCTTACGCCGGTCCCGTGCTTGCCGGGAGCGACACCTACAGGTGTTCTCCAGTCCGTGCTTTCCAGCCCACGCGCCCGTTCGTCTTACTTCGCCCGTTTTACCACCAACTCCAAAACGGATACGGCGACCCGGAGGCAAATTGGTTTCGGTCGGCCGGGAGTTCCAGAAAGCCGTCCGAATCGATCACCGACAGATAATCCCCGGAATTCACCGGGGGACGGGGAGCCGCAAAAATCGAACCGTCTTTCCCGGCGATTCGTTTGACCGGAAGAAACCAAACCAAGGGCTTCTCGAAGGAGATGTCTTCCGCCAAACACAAGTCTTCTCGCGGGAGCGCCAATCGTCCGCGTAGCACCTCCAAGGCTGGAATCAAGTAGCGATGCGCGCATACCAGCGTCGAAAGCGGATTTCCCGGGAGACCGAACACCGGCTTTCCTCCCGGAGTTACCCCGAACCAGAGCGGCTTTCCAGGCTTTTGGGCCACGCCATGAAAAATTTCCCGCACTCCCAGCGCCGCCAGTTCCCGCGCCACAAAGTCGCGTTCTCCCTTGGAAACTCCGCCGCTGAGAACCACGACATCGGATTCGTCCAAATCTCTCTCCAATGCGGTTCTCAGGGCCGCGGCATCGTCGGGATACAGCCGCCGCTGAACAGTCGCCCCGCCCCACCGCTGCAACGCCGCCTCCAACGCATAGCCGTTGGAGGCGTAAATCTGGTGCGCCGCGATTGATTCCCCCGGCTCGATCAACTCGTCACCGGTAGCCGCCACGGTCACTTTCAGACGCGGCGACACCGACAACGTCGCTTTCCCGCAGGAGGCCGCGACGCCGATCTCCCGCGGCCCGAGCAAAACACCGGGGGCCAAAACCGTTTTCCCCGCAAGCGCGTCTGCCCCTCGCCGGTGGATACAATCCCCCGGCACCGGACCTGTTTGCAAGTCGGGAATCACTTCGTCTCCCTGCCGTTCGACATCCTCGTAGGGAACCACGCAATTGGCCCCGTCGGGTAACTCGGCCCCAGTCATAATCTCCACACACTCTCCCGGGGAAAGCGTGGCCCCCGGCCGCTCTCCGGCCGCCTGTTTCCTGACTACGCGAAACCGGCGGGTTCCCAGCCGCCAATCCTCGGAGGAAAAGGCGTATCCATCCATCATCACCCGATCGAACGGGGGCGCGTCGCGCGGAAGCGTCACGGTTTCTCGGAGCACCCGGCCGCTCGCCTTTTCCAGTGATCGCTTGACGGGCGAGACGGATGACAGTGTGGCTCTCCAGGAACGGTCGGCGGATTCCGGCGTGTGCATCATTGCGTCAATCCCCTACGCGGGAAAATTCCGCCCGACAAGACTTAAACCCGGAACATGCAAACGAAAATCCACTTGTCTGTTCATCTCAATACACGTCTCGCAGGTAGCGTTTTTCCTTTTTGAGCTGATTCATGGCGGCCGCCGCCTCTTCGGGCGTTTTTCCCGAAAGTTCGAACACTTTGTGAAGGGCCGCGTCGACGTCTTTCGCCATCCGGCTGGCGTCGCCGCAAACGTAAACGTGCGCCCCTTGTTCCAACCACTTCACAAGCTCTTCCGCCCTTTCCAGAATACGGTCTTGGACATACACTTTCTCTTTCTGATCGCGCGAGAACGCGGTATCGAACTTTTGGAGCACCCCCGATTTCAGCCAACCGGTGATCTGTTCTTCGTAAAGAAAATCGGTCGCGATATGTTGGTCGCCAAAGAAAAGCCAGTTCGGGCCTTTAGCCCCCCGCGCTTCTCTCTCCTCGAGGAACGCCCGGAAGGGAGCAATGCCGGTTCCGGGACCGATCATCACCACCGGCACCGAATCGTCCTCGGGCAAACGGAAGGCTTGATTCGTATGCAGGTAAACATGGACCGGTTCTTCCGGCGTCAGGCGGTCGGAAAGGTAACTGGAACAAACTCCACGGCGCTTCAGGCCATGGCCTTCGTAAACCACTTTCCCCACGGTCAGGTGAACTTCCCCGGGATGGGCTTTCGGGCTCGATGAGATCGAGTAGAGGCGCGGTTGCAATTTTTTCAAAAACCCGGTCAGCGCCTCCGCCGATCCGAACGCATCCGGCTTTCGAGCGATCAGGTCCCGAGGCTCCCGCCCCCAAAGAAACTCGTCGAGCTTCTCCTTATCGGCGGTGATCGCGGCGAGTTCGGGATCATCCACACGTTCGAGATACGCCTGCACCAGCGGCGCGTTGAGCGAGCGAATGTCACATCGCCGCCGAAGCGCCTCACGGAGGGAAAGCGGATCCTCCCCTTCTTTTAAAACGACGGTTTCGTCGCCGCCGAGACCGGTCAATTCCAGGAGATCGGCGACCATTTCGTCGCAGTTCACGGGCACCACTCCAAGCGCATCGCCAACTTCATACAAAAGGCCGGAAGCTTCTAGAGAAATTTCGACATGATGAGTGGCCTTGGACGAACCCTCTTTGTTCAGGTTCTCGCTTTTCAGGAGTTTGGCTGGAAACGGATTCGCCTTCGAGTAAACAGGGGCGCCCGATTCCTCCGGTTCGCCCTCACCCCCCGCCGCCCCGGAGCCGTCGCCGCCCGGGGCGGAAACGCCGTCGGCCGATTCGGCGAGCACCGAGGAGAGCGAATCGATCCATTGCTCAAACGGTTCGTCCGTGTCGACATCGCACTCCACGGTGGGAACGATCCGTTTGCCCCCGAGGTTTTCGAGCCGTCGGTCAAAGTCCTTGCTGCATTGACAAAAATCCGGATACGAAGAATCCCCCAAACCGAGCACCGCAAATTCCACGCCGTCCAGCCGAGAAGCGTCCTCCGCCATCACGGCGGCATGCAGCGTTTGCGCGTTATCGGGCGGTTCTCCGTCGCCATAGGTGCTGGTGATGATCAACACCGTCCCGGCTTCCTGAAGCGTGGCGAGATTGGCGTCGGCCATGTCGACCACCTTCGGCTCACAGTTAAGGGCTTTCAAACGCTTAGCGGTTTGCTTGCCCAGCGATTCGGACGTACCGGTTTGCGATCCGATCAAAACGGTCACCGGTTTGGGCGGCGCCGCCGGAGCGGCGGGGGCGCCCCCAACAGGCGCTTCCGAATACATACCGGCGAGGAACCCGTTTAGCCACGAGCGTTGTTCCTGGGAAAACGGTGCGTTCTCCGGGATGAAAGGAGCGGTCTTGGTGCTTTGATTCATGACTTCAATTGGCGTTTGAATGGAACGGCTTCAACCTCGACGGCGCAGGCTTTGTAGGAGGGCTGGCGCGAATACGGGTCGAAGGAATCCTGAGTGAGTTCGTTGGTTTCGACGTAGTGCATGGGAATAAAAATTTGTCCGGGCTGAATGGTTTTTAAGAGGACCGCTCGGGCCGGAATCCGGCCCCGCCGGGACCGAACCGCGACGATTTCGTCGGGAGCGATGCCGCGCCGGATGGGATCGTCGGTATTCATTTCGACATACACATCCTCCGGATACAGCTTGCGGAGAACATCGGATTTCGCCGTGCGGGTCTGCGTATGCCATTGGGAGGAAGAGCCGCGTCCCGTGAGGAGGATCAGAGGAAACTCCTCGTCCGGTGCCTCCGGCATCCCCCGGGGAGCTTCAAATTCGAAACGGGCCGCGCCATCGGGAAAATAAAAGCGCCCGTCCTCAAAGAGGCGGCGGTGCTTCGCGGGAGCGTCCGACCCCGCCGGATACGGCCATTGGACGCCCCCTTCGGCGTCGAGGAAATCGTAGTCCGGAATTCCGGTGATGTCACACGGCTGTCCCCGGCTCAGCCGTTTCAAGATCTTGAAGGCCGCTTCCGGCGACTCCCATTCCCTGAACCACTCACCGCAACCCCAATGGTGGGCAATCAGCCTAAAGATACTGAAATCGGACAAGGCATGCCCCGGGGCTTTGCGAACCTTCCGGGTCCGCCCAATGCGGCGCTCGGAATTGATAAAAGTCCCGTCCTTTTCTCCCCAACCGGCGGCGGGGAGAACCAAATCCGCCAAAACCGCTGAATCCGTCGTGTAGAACATGTCCTGCACCACGAGAAAGTCCAGTTTCTCCCGAAGCCTCCGAAACCGCTTCTGATTGATCCAGGAGTGGGCGGTATTGGTGGCGATAACCCAGAGTCCCTTAATTTCGCCTCGCTCGATCCCGTCGATGATCTGATCGTAGGCCCAACTCGGCTCCTGGGGTATTCGCTCCACCGGAAGATCGAGACAGTCGGCTACGGTTTGGCGGTGCTCGGGATCGGTAAAATCCCGCCCACCGAACAGATTGGTCGTATTGCTGAAGAGGCGCGAGCCCATCGCATTGCATTGCCCGGTGATCGAATTCGCGCCGGTGCCGGGTCGGCCGATGTTTCCGGTCATCAACGCGAGGTTGATGATCGCCTGGGCGACCCGAACCCCTTCGTAGCTTTGATTGACCCCCATGGTCCACCAGAAAGAAACCCGCTTCCCCTCGCCAATCAACCGGGCGAGAGACTGAATCTGCTCCCCGGCAAGGCCCGTCTCCCGCGCGGCCCGGTCGAGGTCGAACCCCTCCAGAAATCGGGCAAAGTCCTCGTAACCGCTGGTGTGTGCCTCGATGTATTCGCGCTTCACCAGATCGAGATCGATCAATTGCTTCGCAAGGGCGTAAAAGAGGACAAGGTCCGACTTGGGCGCGAGAGGAAGGTGCCGGGCCGCGGCCATCGCGGTTTCCGTTTTGCGGGGATCGATGACCACGATTTCCGGAGAATGCGGGTTGCTCATCACCCGTTGCCACATAATGGGATGGGCAATACATGGGTTGGCACCGACGAAGACGAGAACGTCTGATTCTTCGAAATCCTGATACGTGTAAGGAGGAGCGTCGAACCCAAAGGACCGCTTGTAAGCGACCACCGCAGTCGCCATGCACTGCCGGGTGTTGCCGTCGCCATGCACAATCCCCATCCCAAACTTGGCCAATGCGCCGAGAAAAGCCATCTCCTCTGTCACCATTTGCCCCGTACTCAAGAATGCCACGGACTGATTGCCATGTTTCTCCTGAATATCCTTAAACCGGGTGGTAAAGGCCTCCATCGCAGCCGTCCAGGAGACGCCAGAAAGTTTTCCCTCCGTGTCGCGCAATAGCGGCCGGGTGAGCCGATCTTCGGCCGAAAGCGGTGCCAAGGCTTCCCAGCCTTTCGGACACGCCATTCCAAGGTTCACCGGGTATTCCGTGCTCGGACTGAGGTTGATCGCTTCTCCCTGCCGAAGGTGCACCTTGAGGGAGCACCCGGTCGAACAGTAGCCGCAAATGCTGGATACCGTGGCATCCGGCTTGACCGAACGCGGAACTTTGCCGAGGCCGAAAGCCCCCGGCTCCTGCACCAGACGGTCCGTCAACACCCCCTCGCGGCGACGGATTTGCATCTGATCCCTGATTGTTTTCAGCAGATCCATATTAAAATCCTCCCGGCATCTTGAGCGCGACCACGGCCTTGAAATACAAGACCCGCTCGCAAAATTCTCCCGCCGCAAGAAGGCCCAAACCGGCCAGTGCGATCGACGGGGTTACCGGTGAAGCCGAGCCGATCACCTGGAGGGGAAGAGCAAGCAGTCCGAGCATACCACAGGTGAAGCGGGCCGCGGTCCACGGACGCAGGGGCTTGAGCATCAAAAGAGCCGACTTGGTTCGAAAGTGGTCCTCCGGGTCCAGGGATTGACGCAACCGCAACCCTTCCCCCATGAGTTTCAGGCCAAAGATCGCCGTCGCCAGCGCCGCCAAGCCGCCCATCCCGGCTCCCTGGCCACTAAAAACGGCGATGGTCATGTATCCAGTGATTCCCAACCCAAAGGTCGTTCCAAAAAACTTTCCGGCGCTGACGGAGAACTTCCATGCTTCGCGACGGGTGTCATGATAGATCATCACCGAACAAAAGACCCCGAGGAGACCGGCCCCCACAGTGCTCAACCCGAGGGCCTGGATGAAAGGCGCCGGCAACAATCCCGTCCAAGGCGCGACGGTGTAGGAGCCCGCCGCCCCCGCCAGCAAACCAAAGCCGATGATTTCACGACTGAGCCAGGAACGCCGAAGTCCGAGAAAAGCCCGCCAGGCACCGAGCGGTTGCCCGAGATGCGCGGTGGACGCGGCGAGTCCCGCCAAGAGGAAAAGATACGCCACCCCGTTGGCGATCAAGGTGAGATTGCCCGGACCGGAGACAAAAGCGACGCTGTAAAGTCCCACCGAGATTTGCGTCAAGGTCAGCATAATTACGAGAGGAAAATGCGCGTGTTCCGGGCGCAATGCGGCGTGGTCCCCAGGACGGACGTTGTCGGGAATCTCCCTCTTCGTCGTGTATTCAGTGGTCGGGATCGTGTAGTCCGGGTCCGGTGCTCCCCTCAGAAAACCGCGGTTCTCTTTCGCTTCGCGCATCTTCTCGGCCGTATTCACCACCTTAATGCTGATGGCTTCCGTGGGACAAGCCTGGACACAGGCCGGGGCCTCTCCCGCAGCCAAGCGCCCATGGCACATATCACATTTCCGAACGATCCCGAGCGATTTGGAATATTTCGGCACGTCGTAGGGACATTTCAACACGCAATATTGACAACCGATGCATTGATCATCGAGGTGCCGAACGATTCCGGTGGCGGGATCCTTCTCATACGCCAGGACCGGGCAACCGTTCAAACAAGCGGGGTCGGCGCAATGGTGGCAGGCGGTAGTAACCGTTTGTTGATAAGGCTCCGCCGGGCTTCCCCCGTGGATCGTGCCAACATCCCTCCAGGTCTCCTCGTCCTCCAACCCGTTCAAACTGTGGCACGCCGAAACACAGGCTTTGCATCCCGTGCATTTGTCGAGATCGACGTGGAAGCCGTATTGTTCGCCGGGGCCCGGTTTGGAGAGCGGGAGCAACTGCTTGTAAAAACGCTCCTGATCGGGCGCCCCCCGAACCTGGTCGTGTTTTTCCGAAAAAAGGCCGACGGGAGTCCGCAACGTCCCCTGTTCGGCCAGGAGGCGATCAATCGGCGATTCTTCTTCGGTTGCGACCGGCATCATCTTCATAATGGGAAACGGGGCCTCTCTCCGATTCTTTATTTTGTAACCGCAAAGAGATTACGGAGCTCTTCGGCGGAGTGGCGTCGGTTGAATTGCCAAAACGTCTCTTTCCCTTCGCGAAGTTCGAGATAGGTTTTCAGGATATGGAGAACCAGGTCTTTGATCTCTTCGAAGGGAATGGATTGAAACACCTCGTGCGCAATCGCCTGGCGTTCATCGACTCCACCGCCAAGCACCACATGATATCCTTCGACCGAGGTGTCTCCCGTTTTGACCTTGGTCGCGATGAGCCCGATATCGCCGACATAATGCTGCGCGCAGGAGTGGGGACACCCGGTCAGGTGA
>LFIK01000753.1_pt1 | contig 24659 bp, 23 predicted proteins | sample 643401 | NCBI WGS metagenome assembly LFIK01 (sample SAMN03777447, study PRJNA286221) | soda lake metagenome | biome: soda lake; feature: Kulunda steppe; material: water; isolation source: sample T5-Br brine of Lake Tanatar-5 | place: Russia: Kulunda steppe | collected 2010-07
CGTCGAATCGAAATCGCTCAAGCTCTATCACACGAGTTTCCGCAACCACGGCGCCTTCCACGAGGATTGCACCGTCGCCATCGGCAAGCGGCTCGCGGAACTGCTGGATCCCGTCTATATGCGCATCGGCGGCTACTGGTATCCGCGCGGCGGCATTCCCATCGACGTGTTCTGGCAGACGGGCGAGAAGCCGAAGAACATCTGGCTACCCGATCAGGGCGTCGCGCCCTATCGCGCGCGATGAAGATCAGGCATCCACCGGCTTCGGCGCCGTGCGCGCGAGCACCCAGGCAGCGAAGATGCCGAGGCCGAAGATCACGCTGGCGAGCGTGAGGAGCGTCGCCGGGGCGCCGATCACCCGCGAGGCGATGCTGAACACGACCGGTCCGGTGGCGTTGCCCATGAAGAATGCGAAAGCGTGCAGGGCCACCGCCGAGCTGCGGGCGTCCGGCGCGAGCTCGGTCACCTGCGTCTGGAAAGAATTATGCAGGAGATAGAAGCCGAGCCCCAGCAGCAGCAGCGCCCCGGCGATCAGCCGCCAGTCACCCAGAAACGCCAGCCCGATCAACGCCATCGCCGAGCAGAACCCACCTGAAACCAGCATCCGGTACATACCGAGCCGGCGCAGCAGCAGAGCGACGAAGGCGGAATAGATCAGCCCCCCGATGGCGAATCCCGCCAGCGCGATCCCCGCCTCCGGCGCACCCCCGGCCTCGCGCGCAACGAGGATCGGCGCGATGAAGGGCAAGACCCCCATGATGCAGATGCCCTCGACGAAGACGAGCGCGAACAGCGCCCGCGCCCTGGGATTGGCGAGAAGCCCCTGATAACGCTGCATCGCCACCGAGAGCGAAAACGGCGGGCGGGTCACGTGCGACGGCTTGAGCACCACGATCATCGCCACGAACGCCGTCGCGCTGACCAAAGCCGCGAGATGGAAGACGCCGCGCCAGCCGATCAGATCGGCGAGCAGCCCCGAGAGCGAGGAGCCCGCCATCTGGCCGAGGATCATCGCGGCCAGAAACCGGCTGATCGCGACCTGGCGCGTTTCCATGCCCACCCGGTCCCCGATAACCGCGAGCGCCATCGGAATGATGCCGCCCGCCGCCATCCCGGTGATCACGCGCATGACGAAGAGAGAGCGCTCCTCCGGCATGAAGGCCGAACCGACCAGCGCCAGCGTCATCACCACGAGGCAATAGCGCATCACCTTCAGCTTGCCCACGGAATCGCCAAATGGCCCGAGTACGGGCTGGATCAGCGCATAGGGAAGCGTGAACGCGGTCGCGAGAAGAGCGATCGTCTGTACATTTGCGGCGAAATCGTCGGCGATGACATTGACCAGCGGGTCAACGATCCGCGCGGCGAAGGTGCTGGCGAAGCCGGCAATCGCAAGGATCATGATGGTCGCGCGCACGGCGCGCGCATCGGACATGGATGCCATCTGGTACAGCCCCGGAGCGGAGAACCCGCCCGGTCAAACTAGTCCGGCTGCGGCGCAACGGCACGTGCGCGGACGCCACAAGCATCCCGCAAAAGCACCAAGGTGCCCGCTCAGATCAGGCTCAGACCAGACTTTTGGCCACTTCGTCGATGCGCATCAGCCCCGCCATCAGCGCCTCGAATTCGCCGAGCGGCACCATGTTGGGGCCGTCCGACAGGGCGCGGTCCGGATCGGGATGGGTCTCGATGAACAGCCCGGCGACACCGACCGCAACGGCGGCGCGCGCCAGCACCGGCACGAATTCGCGCTGCCCGCCCGAGGTCGCGCCCTGGCCACCCGGCTGCTGCACGGAATGGGTCGCGTCAAAAATCACCGGCGCACCCGTCTGCTGCGCCATGATCGGCAGGCCGCGCATGTCCGAGACCAGGGTGTTGTAGCCGAAGGAGGCGCCGCGCTCGGTGAGCATCACGTTGGGATTCCCCGCCCCCGTCACCTTGGCCGCGACATTGGCCATGTCCCACGGGGCGAGGAACTGCCCCTTCTTGACGTTGACGACACGTCCGGTTTCGGCGGCGGCGATCAGAAGGTCGGTCTGGCGGCAGAGGAAAGCCGGGATCTGGAGGATATCGACCACCTCCCCGACCGGCGCGCACTGGCCGGCCTCGTGGATATCGGTGACGAGCGGCAGGCCGAGGCTCTCGCGGATCTCGGCAAAAACCGGCAAGGCCGCAGAAAGCCCCATCCCGCGCGCACTCTTCACCGAGGTGCGGTTCGCCTTGTCGAAGGAGGACTTGTAGACGAGCCCGATGCCGAGCCGATCGGCGATCTCCTTCAGCGCATGGGCCGTCTCCAGCGCATGGGCGCGGCTCTCCATGGCGCAGGGCCCGGCCATGATCGCGATGGGCAGGGCATTGCCGAAACGCACCGGGCGCGCGGCATCCAGGCTGACGACGGGATTGGCTTTCGCGGGAATGCTCATGAAGGGTCTTTCGGTATCACCGGGCAATCGGGGCGCCTGCCAGGCGCCGGGTCAGAAGGTCATCGCGGACGCGTTCAGGATGCCTGCGGCAAGGGAAATCGCCCCGAGAAACAAAGCCGCCGACATCTCGCCGGCGGCGATGCGTTGCGACAGGTTCGGAATGATCAGCCGGACCATGGCATAGACCGCGATCTGCACGATCATGGCAATCAGCCCCCAGATCACCAGATCCACCACGGTCACGGCATAGACGACGGCGCTCGAGAGCGGCAGCGCGAAACCGATCAGGCTCAGGCCGAGTGCGATAGCCGCCGAGACGACGTTCTGGCGAATCAGCGCGAACTCGTTATGCGATGTGGCAAAGGTGTAGATCACCAGATACAGCGCCGTCAGAGCGATGGAAATCGCGAAGAAGAGCAGGAAGATCGGTAGATTGGCGATCGAGGCGAACACGGCGCTCCTCCCGGAATCATGGGTATGTCCTGCTCTTACACGCGCGACGGCGCAATGGCGAGAGCAAGAACGGCATCACGGCAGGCCGCGGCAAAGCCATCGCGCAGGCCTACTCCCCCCGCCCCTCGATTTCCTCCGCCACCCGATCCTCGCCGCGATAGCCCATCGCGATCACGAACAGCTCGGCGGAATCGGAACGGCTGGAGGGCGGTTTGTAGTGGCGCACATTGGCGAAATCCCGCTTCAGATCGGCAAGCAGCGCGCCTTCCGTGCCACCGCGCAGAACCTTCGCGATATAGGTGCCGCCCTGGGCCAGGACCGAGCGGGCGAATTCCGCGCCGGTCTCGGCGAGGCCCATGATGCGCAGGTGATCGGTCTTCTTGTGGCCGGTCGCATTGGCCGCCATGTCCGACATCACCACATCCGCCGGGCCGCCGAGCAGCGCGACGAGGCGCGCCGGCGCGTCGTCGTCGAGGAAATCCATCTCGACGAATTCTGCGCCCGGCATGGGTTCGATCGGCAACAGATCGATGCCCACGATCTTGCCGCGCGCCTTCTCGCGCTCGACGCCGCTCTCGTCCACGATCCCGATCTTGCGCGCGGCCACCTGCGACCAACCGCCCGGTGCGGCGCCGAGATCGACGATGCGCTGGCCGGGCTTGAGGAACTTGAACTTCTCGTCTAGCTCCAGAAGCTTGAAAGCCGCGCGGGAGCGGTAGCCCTCGCGCTTGGCGCGCAAGACGTAGGGATCGTTCAACTGACGCTGCAGCCAGCGCTGCTGCGACGGTGTGCGCCCCCGCGCCTTTTTCAGCTTCACCTTCAGCGCGCGCGGCGGATTGCCTTTCTTGTCGGACACTTCGGTTGCCTCATGCTTGCGTCGGTTGCCGCGGCTGCGGGCCCGATCCCGGCTCACCGCCATTGCGGCGACGCCCCTTGCGACGTCCGCGGCGGCGCTTCCAGACGCCGTCCTCGCGCATCAGGTTCATCAGGATACCCTCCCGCAGGCCGCGATCCGCGATCCGCAGCCGCGGCGACGGAAAGGCCCGCCGGATACCCTCGAGAATGGCGCAGCCGGCCAGGACCAGATCCGCGCGCTCGCGTCCGATACAGGGGCTGGCCGCACGCCCCTCGTAATCCAGACGGATCAGATCGTCGATCACGCGATCCACCTCGTCGCGGCGCATCCACAGCCCATCGACCTGCCGGCGGTCATAGCGCGGCAATTTCAGAAAAATCCCCCCGACCGTCGTGACGGTGCCCGAGGTTCCCAGCAGATGAAAATCCGGCGCAGAGGCAGCGGATGCGGCGGCGAGCTCGAAGGGGGCGAGCATCCGCGAAACCTCCTCCACCATACGCTCGAATTTCGCCGGGCCGACATCGACGCCCCCATGGCGTTCCGCGAGGGTGATGACGCCGACGGGCAGCGAATCCCAGGCACGAATGCGCTTGCAGGGATCCGATAACGGGGAGCGCGCCCGCCCGTCCAGCCAGGCGATTTCGGTGGAACCGCCGCCGATATCGAAGACGATGACGGAATGCGCCTCCGGATCGGCGAGGGACGCACATCCGGTCACCGCGAGAAACGCCTCGGTGCGCCGATCGACGATCTCGAGCTCCATCCCGGTCTCGGCCATCACGCGGTCGATGAAGGTCTCCGCATTGTTGGCCATGCGGCAGGCCTCGGTCGCGATGAGGCGCGCCTTGCGCACGCCGCGATGATGCATCTTCTGCCGACAGATACGCAGGGCGTCGATGGTGCGCGACATCGCGAGATCGTTCAGCGCGACCGACCTCGCCAGCCCCTCCCCGAGGCGTACGATGCGCGAGAAGGCATCGACGACGCGAAATCCGTTGCGCGACGGTTCGGCGATCAGCAGACGGCAATTGTTCGTGCCGAGGTCAAGCGCGGCATAAGCATCGGCAGGCCGCCGATGGGCGCGCTGAAGCCAGCCTCTGCGCTGGCCATGTTCCGTCTTTTCCGCAGCGGCAGGCGCGCATGTCGGAGACTCTTTCGAGTTTGCATCCGCGCCGGCTGCCCCACCATCGACCACCAAAGCCAAATCCTCACGAACCCCGCACCCATCACGGGGGAGTTCTGCAACTTGGCTGAAAGATTAGCAGTGCGATCGCTTGTTTGCAAAGCGCTATGTCTTGTGCAGTGCATATACGAGCAGCGACCCGATCAGGCCGCGACCTTCTGCGCCACCGCATCCGTCGAGCGCGCCACCGGACGCAACAATCCCTTGACCTGGATATAGGGGCGCGGGCGGTTGATCACCTCGTCGAGGCGCGACCAGAGAACCTTCGGCGAAAACGGCTTGGCGATGATCTCGTTGACGCCCAGCGACATCGCCCGATCGACGACATAGCGGCGCGGCTTGCCCATCATCACGATGATCGGGATGCTGGGCGCCGGAGAGGTCGTCGGCGTGCGGGTCAGGCGGATGAATTCCTCGCCGGAGAGAATGGCGAGATCCCAGTCCAGAATGACGAGATCGGGCTTGCTCTCGGAGAGCACGCCCAGCGCTTCCGCACCGTCTGGCGCCTCCAGGACGCGCTTGATCCCCACACGGGTGAGCATGTCGCGCAGGATGCGGCGGATATACAGGCTCTCATCCACGACAAGCGCGGCAAGATCCGGAAAGGTGGGCGTGGCGATCATGGCGGGTCACGCGGCCTCGTTACGCATTACGCGCAGGATCGTACCCGCCCGGCTTTCACAAGTGGTAAAGAGAACCGCACAATTGCGAACTGCCGTATTCCGACACCGCGATGATGGTTTGCATGACCGGTGCATCTCGCTAGGCTGGGCGCCGCCATGCCGCGCGCAGGCGATTCTCCCGGTCACCGGATACAGGAGTTCAGGAATGCCCCAGCCGCCCATGTGCCGCCCGGATTTCAGGAAAAGCGTCATGGCCGCGACGCTCGCGATCATGGGGCTGGCTGTTTTTCCCGTGTCGCAAGCCGAAGCGGATGTCGAACAGGGCCGCATCGTCGCCGAACGCTGGTGCGCCTCCTGCCATCTCGTCAGCCCCGGCCAGGACATGGCGGCGGATCAGGCGACGACCTTCATGCAGATTGCAGCCCGCGAAGACCTGACCGCAGAGCGATTGCGCACCTTCCTCCAGGCACCGCATCCGCCGATGCCCGATCTTCAGCTCACCCGGAACGAGATCAACGCACTGGTCAGCTATATCGAAAGTCTGGACTAGGCCGGTTCAGCCGAAATAGCGGCAGAACCGATCGACATGTTCGCTCGCGAAGCCATCGCCATCGTCGCGGCGCACGCGCGTCCGATCATCGCGTCCGCGCGGGTATCCTGCTTCGCGGGACAGCGCCTGCGCGGCAGCGCGCATGGCATGGGCACCGACGGGCTCCCGGCGCGCGGGGCCGAGAACGCCCCGCAGGACGGCTTCGTCCTTTTCGGTGATGGCGGGCGTGTGAGCCAGAATCGGCATATCGTCCTCATCAACCTCGTGTTAACCATGCCCCAATCCCATAACGCCTGCTAAATCGGGCGGTTCCATGGCGCTCGAAATATTTCGTAACATACCGTGAAGGCTCCGCCTCACGCCATCGTGGTCAATCCTGATGGGGCATATCCTGCTCGCTCTGGCCGTGTTTCTGGCTCTTCTGCTCGCCCTGGCGCTGCCGCCGCTGCAGCCGCTCCTGCACGCTTTCGACATGTCCCTGCCCCGGCTGATGCGCGACGCCGCCGGTCTGCCGTTCGGCCCGGCCTGGTTTCAGGAAGCGATACGTGACGTCTCGGCTCTGGGCAGCATGACGGTGCTGATCGGAAGCGGCTGCTTCGTCATGCTGTTTCACGCGCTGCGCGGACGGCTGATCCCGGCCTTGCGCCTCGCCCTCGCCCTCTTCGGCGCGATCGCCGCCAACAGCATTCTCAAGGCCCTGATCGCGCGCCCGCGCCCGGATCTGTTCGAACCGGCGACGCAGGTTTTCACCAACAGCTTCCCGAGCGCCCACGCGATGGTTACGGCGGCTCTGGTGACGGTCATCGCACAGGATCTGATCGCGGCGCAGGTTCGGGCCGCGCCCGCGCGATTCGTAATGGTGAGCGCGGTGCTCATCGTCGCGATGATCGGCCTGAGCCGGATCTATCTCGGCGTCCACTGGCCGAGCGATGTCCTCGCGGGTTGGGCGCTGGGCTTCGCCTGGGCGCGAGCCTGCCGGCGTGCCCTACCCGGTCCCCGTCCGTGACACCGATTGCGGGGCGATGTTGTCGAGCGCCTTGTCGCGATCCTCGAAAAAACGGCGGATATTGCGCGCAGCCTGGCGGATGCGCTGCTCGTTCTCGACCAGCGCGATGCGCACATATTCGTCGCCATGCTCTCCGAAACCGATCCCGGGCGCGACGGCGACGCCGGCCTTCTCGACCAGAAGCTTGGCGAATTCCAGGCTGCCCATATGCCGGAACCGCTCCGGAATGGGGGTCCAGCAGAACATCGAGGCGGTGGGACGCGCGATGCCCCAGCCGGCCTTGCCGAAAGATTCGACCAGCGCATCGCGGCGCTTGCGGTAGATCCCGCGCATCTCGTCGATATAGTCGTCGGGCCCGTTCAGCGCCGCCGCCGCCGCGACCTGCACCGGGGTGAAGGCGCCGTAATCGAGGTAGGACTTCACCCGCGCCAGCGCGGCGAGCAGGCGCTCGTTGCCGACCGCGAAGCCCATCCGCCAGCCGGCCATGGAATAGGTCTTCGACAGCGAGGTGAACTCCACCGCGACATCCATGGCGCCGGGCACCTGGAGCACGGAAGGCGGCGGGTTGTCGTCGAAATAGACCTCGGCATAGGCCAGATCGGAAAGCAGGATCAGCTCATGCTTCTTCGCGAAGGCGACGAGATCGGTATAGAAATCGAGCGAGGCGGTGCAGGCCGTCGGATTGGCCGGGTAACAGACGACGAGCGCAATCGGCTTGGGCACGCTGAGCCGCATGGCGCGCTCGACCGCATGGAAGAATTCCGGCGAGGGTTCCGCCGGCACGTTGCGCACCACACCGCCGGCCATCAGGAAGCCGAAATTGTGCAGCGGATAGCTCGGATTGGGCACCAGCACCACGTCACCCGGCGCGGTAATGGCCTGCGCCATGTTGGCGAAGCCTTCCTTCGAGCCCAGTGTCGTGACGACCTGCGTTTCGGGATCGAGCTTCACGCCAAAGCGCCGGGCGTAATAGCCGGCCTGGGCCTTGCGCAGCCCGGGAATGCCCTTGGAGGCGGAATAGCGATCCGTGCGAGGCTTGCCGGCCGTCTCGGCGAGCTTGGCCACGACATGAGCCGGTGCGGCGAGATCAGGGTTGCCCATGCCCAGATCGATGATGTCCACGCCTTCGGCGCGCGCTTTCGCCTTGATCCGGTTCACGGGCTCGAAGACGTAGGGCGGAAGGCGTTGCGTGCGGTAGAATTCGCTCATGGTCGGATCCGTTCGGTAGCGGCTGGGCGAAAACCGAATCGCGCATGGGCAATTCGGCACGCTGCGCCTGAATAACACCTTCGAAAGCAGCATGCATCGGCAAATTGATGAAGGCGCGATGCAGGCCGCTCGCGTTGTTGGCGGTCGCGCGGTTACTGCGTACGGGCCGGCTCCGGTGCGGGGGCGAGCCCGGGCACCGGCGGCACGATGACGGGTTCGGGATCGGGCAGGAGTATCAGCCGGCGGGTTTCCGATGCACGCTCCTCGTTACGATCGGCGATCTCGCGCAATTCTTTCTCCATCTCCTCACGTTCCTCGCGCGTCTTCACCGGCGTTTCTCGCTCCGGCGGCGCGCGCCCGATGGGCACGTAGCCGAGATCGCCGGGGCGGCTCTCCTCGATGAATTGGGGCGCCTCGCGCGGTGCTTCGCCGACCCCGGTCGCCACGAAAACGTCACGGACAGGGTTCAAATCTCCGGCACAACCTGCGAGCATGATGGTGGCGAGGAGACCCGAAAGGGCTCGTGCGCGGCGAATGCATGGGGCAAGACGGCGTGGCATGGACGGCATTCGGGTCTGCATCCTTCGTCATAACCGGGCAATACGCTTTCATCCGGTCTAGCGTGCAGCATAGCTGCGGGGATAACGTGTCGAAAGAACGGCGCCGCTGAAACCGGGATGGCGACGGCGTTCTCCAGGGGGAGAGGAATAGTGGCCAACGTCAAGACGGGCAAGCGCGGTACGGTCGAGCGTGGCACGGCCAAATCCGGCGCGAACAAGCCCAGCGCGAACAAGCCGGGCACGAGCAAGCGCGACACGAAGAAGCGCGACACCAGCAAGGCCGCGACCGCAGGGGTGTCGAGACCCGAACCGCAGGCACAGACGCAGGCGCGGGCACAGACGCAGGCGAAGGCGAAGCACGCGGAACCCGCGGCGGCGCCCGCACCGGAGGCTGCCCCGGCTCCGGATATCGATGCCCTGTCGCGGAACATGGCCCAGTTCTACGAGGAAGCCGGGAAGGCGACGGCGGCCCTCCTGAAGCCGCTCGAAGAGCGCCGCGGCCATGTCGGCGCCGCCGACGAGATGAGCGACATGGTCAAGACGCTCGTCCAGGTGACGGAGAAATGGCTCGTCGATCCCCAGAAAGCCGTCGAGGCGCAGAGCCGTCTCGGCCTCTCCTTCATGGATATCTGGGCGAATTCCCTGCGGCGCATGCAGGGTGAGGAGGTCGCGCCGGCGGTCCCGGCCGACCCGAAGGACGGGCGCTTCAAGGACGAGGAATGGTCGAAAAACGCCTATTTCGACTTCCTCAAACAGGCCTATCTCGCCACCTCACGCTGGGCCGAACAGATGGTCGATGAGGCCGAGGATATCGACGAACCAACACGGCAGAAGGCCCGCTTCTACATCAAGCAGATGTCGAGCGCGCTATCGCCCTCGAACTTCCTCACCACCAACCCGGAAGTCATCCGCGAGACCTTCGAGGAGAGCGGCGCCAATCTCGCGCGTGGCATGAAGATGCTCGCGGAGGATATCGAGGCCGGTCACGGCGAGCTCAAGATCCGCCAGACCGACGCGACGAAGTTCAAGGTCGGCGAGAACATGGCCAACACGCCGGGCAAGGTGGTGTTTCGCAATGATCTGATCGAGCTGATCCAGTACACACCCACGACCGAGAAGGTGCTGGCGCGCCCGCTCCTGATCGTGCCGCCCTGGATCAACAAGTACTACATTCTCGATCTGAACCCGGACAAGAGCTTCATCCGCTGGGCGGTCTCGCAGGGGCTGACCGTGTTCTGCATTTCCTGGGTCAATCCCGATGAACGCCACCGCGACAAGGGCTTCGCCGATTACATGCGCGAGGGCATTTTCGCCGCGCTGGAACAGGTCGAGACCATCACCGGCGAACGCCAGGTCTCGGCGATCGGCTACTGCGTCGGCGGCACGCTGCTCTCGGTGGCGCTCGCCTATATGGCCGCGAAGGGCGACGACCGGATCGCCTCCGCGACCCTGTTCACGACACAGGTCGACTTCACCCATGCAGGCGATCTCAAGATCTTCGCCTGCGAGGAGCAGATCCGGGCCATCGAACAGAATATGGAAGCCCGCGGCTATCTCGATGGCGGGCGCATGGCCAGCGCCTTCAACATGCTGCGCCCCAACGACCTGATCTGGCCCTACATCGTCAACAACTACCTGCGCGGCAAGGACCCCTTCGCCTTCGACCTGCTCTACTGGAACTCCGATTCCACCCGCATGCCGGCGGCAAACCACTCGTATTATCTGCGCAACTGCTATCTCGAGAACAATCTCTCGCAGGGGCGCGCCGAGCTCGACGGCGTGCGGCTGGATCTCGGGAAGGTGAAGATCCCGGTGTATAATCTGGCCACACGCGAGGATCACATCGCACCGGCGAAGTCGGTCTTCCTCGGATCGTCCTGCTTCGGCGGCCCGGTCGAATATGTGCTCGCCGGTTCGGGCCACATTGCTGGCGTGGTCAATCCCCCCGCCAAGCCGAAATACCAGCACTGGACCAACGGCCCGCCCGTCGGCACGCTGGAGGACTGGATCGCCGGCGCGACCGAGCATCCCGGCACCTGGTGGCCGCACTGGTTCGAGTGGCTGAAGGAAAAGGATCCCCGCGAGGTTCCCGCGCGGGAGCCGGGCGGCGGCAAGGTCGAGCCGATCTGCGATGCTCCCGGCACTTATGTCCTGATGAAGTCCTGACCGGCGGCACAGGGATTCCCTCACGGGGGAGAGCGGGCGCGCGCGTCTTGTCAGGGGCAGTCGGGATACGCATGATCCTGCGTGGAAAAACAACGAGGAAGCCCCATGAAACTGGTTCGTTTCGGCGCCCCTGGCGCGGAGAAACCCGGCCTGATCGATGCTGAAGGCGCGATCCGCGACCTGTCGGCCCATCTCGACGATATCGGGCGCAAGACGCTCGATCCCGCGACGCTCGCCAAACTCGCCGCGCTCGATCCGGCCTCGCTGCCGCTGGCGCCGGCGGGTGTGCGCATCGGCCCCTGCGTGGCGGATGTGCGCAATTTCGTGGCGGTTGGGCTGAACTTCGCCGATCACGCGGCGGAAACCGGCGCGCCGATCCCCTCCGAACCGATCCTGTTCAACAAGGCGCCCTCCAGCATCGTCGGCCCCGATGACGACATCGTCATCCCGAGGGGCTCGCAGAAGACCGACTGGGAAGTCGAGCTCGCCATGGTGATCGGCAAGCGCGCCAATTACGTCGCGGCGAACGAAGCGCTCGATTACGTCGCAGGTTTCTGCATCTGCCACGACGTCTCGGAGCGCGAGTTCCAGATGGAGCGCGGCGGCACCTGGTCGAAGGGCAAGGGCTGCCCGACCTTCGGCCCGCTCGGCCCCTGGCTGGTGACGCCCGACGAGATCGCCGACGTGCAGGATCTCGGCATGTGGCTCGACGTCAACGTCGAGCGCATGCAGACGGGCTCGACGAAGACGATGATCTTCGACTGCGCGCAGCTCGTCTCCTACATCTCGCATTTCATGATCCTGGAGCCGGGCGACGTGATCACCACCGGCACGCCTCCCGGCGTCGGCACCGCCATGAAACCGCCGCGCTATCTCAAGGCAGGCGACATGGTCACCATGGGAATCGACGGCCTCGGCGAGCAGCGCCAGAACGTGAAGGCCTATCCCGGCTGATCATTCACACGCCGCGAAACGAGAAAGCCCCCGCAGCATGACGCTCGCGGGGGCTTTTTCAATTCGCGGGTGCACCCGTCAGGCGGCAGCGACACGCTCCAGGAAGGTGTCGATGGCGCGGCGCAGTTTCCGGGTTTCGTCCGTCGCCGCATCGGCTGAATGAAGCACCCGGTCCGCCGACTGGTTGGTCTCGTCGGTCGAGGCCTTGACGCTCTCGATATTGCCGGCGACCTGACGGCTCGACTGGGCTGAACGCTGGACGTTGCGGGTGATCTCGTCCGTGGACGCGCCCTGCTCCTCGACTGCGGCTGCGATCGAGGTGGTGTGCTCGGAGACCTCCTTCATGATGCCGGCGATCTGCTCGATATTGGACACCGCATCTTTGGTCGAGCCCTGGATCGCGCTGATCTGACCGGAGATCTCCTGCGTCGCCTTGGCGGTCTGATCGGCGAGGTTCTTCACCTCAGCCGCGACCACGGCAAAGCCCTTGCCGGCCTCGCCGGCGCGCGCCGCCTCGATGGTGGCGTTGAGGGCGAGCAGGTTGGTCTGCTCGGCGATCTCCTGGATCAGCCCGATCACGTCGCCGATGCGCTGGGCGGCTTCGGAGAGGCTCGCAACCCGCGTATTGGTGTGGTCGGCTGCCTGGGTGGCGCGACCGACCACTTCGGTGGTCATGCCGACCGCGCGAGCGATCTCGTTGATGGCGCCGTTGAGGCTCTCCGCCGCCTCCGCCGCCGTGGATGCGTTGCTGCTCGAATCCTCTGATGCGGATGCGGTCTGTTCGGTCAGATCCGCCGTCTGCGAAGCGATCATCGTGAGGTTATGGGCGGTATCACGCATCTGCTGCATGTTGCCGGTCACGCCTTCCAGCATGGCGCCCACCGAGTCGCGGAACTCCGCGATCAGCGTCTCGACCGCGCGCTGGCGCTCGGCCCGTTGCAGCTGCTCCTTCTCGCTCTCGGAGGTGAGACGCTCGCGCTCGATCGCGTTCTGACGGAACACTTCCACCGCCCCGGCCATGGCGCCGATCTCGTCGGAACGCTCGCGACCCGGCACGGTGATCGCGGTATTACCGTCGGCGAGTTCGCGCATGGCGCTCGTCATGGCGACCACGGGGCGGGAGACGGAGCGCCCGATGAAGAAGGCGATGGCGATGCCGAGGACGGCGAGCAGCACCGTCGCGGCGATGGTCATCATCACCACCTGCATCGCCGCAGCCGCCGTGCCCTCCCCGATCGCCCGCGCTTCCTGCGAGGCGCTGGCGACGATGTCGGAGGTCAGACCGGCGACGGCCTGTTCGCTCTCGCCGAGAACCTCGGCACGCATGCTGGCGAGCTCGTCGGAGAGGTCCATTCCGCGCAGCATCGAGGCCTGATACAGTTCGAGATTCTCGACGATTTGCGACAACCAGTTCAGGCGCGCGGCATGGGTGGTGCCTTCATGCAGTTCGTGGGCCAGGTTGACCGCACGGGTCGCCGTCATCTCCGCCTGATTGCGGGCGCCCTCTTCACCAGCGAGGTAGCGCGCGAAAGCCGTCTGGGATACGAGCCCGAACTGCAAGGTGCGCGAGCTCTCGTTCGACAAGTCGAGGTCGCCTTCGAGCGAGGCCGAATAGACCAGCTGCCAGACCGTTTCCGTGACCGCAGCCATGGCGGGTTCGATGTCGTCGGCGACGATGGCGCGCAGCTCGGCATCGGTGGCAAAGAGCTCCCCGATACCGCGCTCGAAACCGTCATAGGTCATGACGATCCGCTCGAGCATGGCGCGGCGCTCTTCGGAAGACGTGGTCCGGGTCGCCTCGACGATCTGTTCGCGCAGGGCGGCACTGACCGCGTCGATGCGCGCGCGCCGTTCCTCGTCCGGCGCTGCGAGTTCATCACGGGCAAGCACCAGCATGCGCGTGAAATCCGCCGCCAGCGTTTCCGCCGCCTGGGTCTCGCCCGAGATTTCGCTGTAGGCGCCGAAATCACGATTGAGGCCCAATGCGTTGAAAATGGCGAAGCCCGCCATTCCAATCGAGAGAAGCAGGATTGCAGCGAAGCCAGCAGCGATTCGCGCTCGCAGCCCGAAGCTGGGCATGCGCCTGCCCAAGGACGAAAATGATGGTAATCGCACGATCTCGGTCCCCATGGCAATCTTTAAGTTGTACGTAGGGGAACAAAGAAATCTTAAAAAAAGTTATTCACACCGTACGAAAGGTCATAGGCGAGAAATTTTGGTAAAGTTTCATGATTCCGAAACGGAATCGCTGTTTCCAGACCGGGCTCTTGTTCTTCGCCAACGCGGCATCCTGTGCGCACCTGCCTGATCGCGGGCAAGATCGACGACTGCGCTTGCCGGCAGTCAATCTCTTGGCATCTGATCTGCCCCTTTGCCGGAAAGGGGATTTGCGCGATCGAATGACCGGCTGTATCGCTCTGAGGTGGTTCGGCGGAAAGGCGCGGCTTTGGACACCACCATCTTGATCTGGCTCGGCATCGCCCTGTGCCTGTCGCAATCGGCGATGCTGTCGGGGCTCAATCTGGCCGTGTTCAGCATCTCGCGGCTGCGCCTCGAAGCGGCGGCGAAGGGCGGGGATGACGATGCGCGCGCCGTGCTCGCCCTGCGCGAGGACGCCAATTTCACCCTCGCAACCATTCTTTGGGCCAATGTCGGGGTGAACGTGCTTCTGACCCTGCTCGCCGATTCGGTGCTCGCGGGGGCGGCGGCCTTCGTCTTCTCCACCGTGGTGATCACCTTCGTCGGCGAATTGTTTCCGCAAGCCTATTTCACCCGCCACGCCCTGTGGATCGCCGCGCGCCTGTCGCCGCTGATCCGGGCCTGGCGGATCGCGCTGTTTCCCGTCGCCAAACCGGTCGGCATGATGCTCGACAGGCTGGTGGGGCGCGAGGCGATCCCCTGGTTTCGCGAGGACGAGCTCAGCCGGGTGCTGGAGCATCATGCCGAGGCGGGGGATGGGGAAGTCGGCACGGTCGAGGCGCGCGGGGCCATCAATTTCCTCGCCCTCGACGATATCCCCGTCATGGCCGAGGGCGAGCCCGTTGACCCCGGCAGTATCCTGCGCCTGCCCTTCGAGAAGGGCCGCCCGGTCTTCCCGAAGATCGAACCGGATGTCGCCGATCCGATCCTGCGGCAGATCGCGGCGAGCGGGCGGAAGTGGATCATCGTCTGCGACGCGGCGAATGACGAGCCGCGCCTGCTGCTCGTAGCGCCGGAATTCCTGGGCGCCGCGCTGTTTGGTGACGCGCCCTTCGACCCCAGCCGTTTCGGCCATCATCCACTGGTGGTGCGCGACCCGCAGGCTCCGCTCGGGCGCATGCTGTCGCGCCTGCGCGTGGAACCGGAGAGGCCGGGTGACGACGTCATCGATGTCGATGTGATCCTGCTCTGGACGCCGCAGCATCGGCGCATCATCACCGGCTCGGACCTGCTCGGACGCCTGATGCGCCGCATCGCGCGGGTCAGCTCCGCCAAGAGCTGATCCCCGGGCCCCTGCCCGTCAGCCGTGTCGCAGAACGGCGATATAAAACCCGTCCGTGCCCGTCAGTCGGGGGGTGAGCTGAACGCCGTGCTCGGTCAAGCGAACCCGATCCGCAAGATGGGCGAGGCCTGCGGCTGGCAGGCACTCCCGTGCCGAGGTGACCGAAAAGGCCGGATTCCCACCGAGAAATCGCGTAATCGCCCCGTCGTTTTCTTCCGGCAGAAGCGAGCAGGTGACATAGACGATCCGCCCACCGGGCTTGACCAGATCCCCTGCCCTGTCCAGCACTTGCCGCTGTTCGTTGAGGCGTTGCTCGAGGCTGCCGGGCCGCATCCGCCATTTCGCGTCCGGATTGCGCCGCCAGGTGCCGCTGCCGGTGCAGGGCGCATCGACGAGGACGCAATCGGCGCTACCGGCCAAGTCTGCGAGCGGATCCTCCGCTCCGCGCGGAGTGCGGACCTGCACGTTGCGCGCACCGGCGCGGGCGAGCCGGTCATGGATCGGCGCAAGCCGTCGCTTGTCGCTGTCGGTGGCGAAGATCTGCCCGCGATTATCCATCATCGCCGCCATGGCGAGCGTCTTGCCACCACCGCCGGCACAGAGGTCGATCACCTGTTCGCCGGCACCGGCGCCTGTGAGCAGGGCCGCGATCTGCGAGCCCTCGTCCTGGATTTCGAACAGGCCCTTGACGAATTCCGGCTCGCTCTGCAAGGCCGGCCCGCGCCCGTCCGGCCCGGGCTCAATCCGCAATCCGAAGGGCGCGTGAGGGGTCTCGATCGGGGCCAGATGCGCCAGTGCGTCCTGCAAGGCGCCACGCTCACTCTTCAACGTATTCACCCGGATATCCACCGGCGCGCGGGCCGCGCAGGCCCGAATCTCCGCGACCAGATCGCCCTGGAAAGCCTCTTGCAGCTTCTCTTCCAGCCATTGCGGAAAATCGCCCGCGACATGCGCCGGAGCGTTGTCGAGGGAGGGCCGGGTCAGACGTTCGCGTTCCTGCGCATCAAGCGGCGCCGGCGCGAAACGCCCGCCGTCGCACAGCGCCTCGATCGCAGTGAGGTCCAGCCCGCGCATCAGCGACAGGGTGCCGAGAACCAGCGCACGCGGCGCATCCGAGCCCATCACGTAGGCGCTGGAGGCGCGACGGCGCAGGGTGTCATAGACCAGCGCGGCGATGGCGGCGCGGTCCTTCGAGCCCGCGAAGCGGTGCGACAGCCCCCAATCCTTCAGCGCCTCGGAGGCGGGACGGCGGCGGCGGGCGAGATCGTCGAGGACCTCGATCGCAGCGGAAATACGGGCAGCGGGCGTCATCAGGGATGCTCTCAGGGCAATGCGGATCGTCGCAGGTGACGGTAGCGGGCACTCACAGCCCGAGGTGACGGCGCACCAGATGATGGGCGATAGCGACCGAGGGCGGAGTCCGCAAGCCCTCGGGATGGTCGTCATGCAGCATCAGGACCACCTCCTCGCGCGTGAACCAGCGGACATCCTCCATCTCGTCGTAATCGACGTCGAGCCGGTCATCGACGGCGATGCCGTGGCAACCGATCATCAGAGAGGACACGAAGGGCCAGGGCTGGGACATCATGTAATGCACCTCGCCCACGCGCACGCCCGCCTCCTCGAAGGTCTCGCGCCGCACGGCATCCTCCACCGTCTCACCGGGCTCGACGAAACCGGCGAGGCAGGAATAATTGCCCTTCGGGAACCGCGCCTGACGCCCGAGCAGGATGCGATCCTCATGGGTGACCAGCATGATGGCGACCGGATCGGTACGCGGAAAATGTTGCGTCCCGCAGGCATCGCAATCGCGCCGGAAGCCGGAGGCCGTCGGTCGCGTCGGCGCGCCGCAATTGGCGCAGAAGCGGTGCCGGGCATGCCATGAAAGGATCGACTTCGCCTCCGCCAGGATGCCGGCCTCGCGCTCCGCGACCAGGCCCTGTGTCGCGATGGAGCGCAGGTCGAGGATGAAGACATCCTCACGCCCCGCCCAGCTTTCCACGGAATTGACGCGCGAGGGATCGATATCGGCAGGATCCGACTGCGCGAGCCCTGCATCGGCGAGAACCGCGATGACATGGGCGCCGTCGAGGGTTCCGAGATACACTGTCTCGTGCAGCGCCAACCCGGCAATCGTCTCTCTTGGATGCAGGGCGGAGAACCCCTCCCCCACCCGGCGCAGAATCGGGATCTCCCCGGCAAAGAGCACGACCCGCGTGGCGGGATCATCCCGGTAGCGCGCCAGCGCATCGCCGCCGCGCTCGCTGGTATGGCGCACCAGCCCGTTCGTGGCGAAGCCGAGCGGGAGGGATTTCAGGGGTCGGGATGCCATCTGTGCCTCGGTTTCTGCCTCACACGGCGAGAAATGCCTGGGTGAACCGGTCGATCAGGGCCTGCGCCCCATGCGGCGGATAAGGTTTTGCCTCACCATGCCCCCAGACGGGGCCGGGCCAGGCGGGATCGGAGAGGAAGCGCCCGATCACATGCACATGCATCTGGGCAACGACATTGCCGAGAGCCGCCACATTGACCTTGTCGGGCTTCGCGACCTCCAGCATCACCCGCGTGGCGATGCGCATCTCGCGCATCAGCTGTGCGGCATCCGCTTCGTCGAGATCGACGATTTCGCTGACATCCGGTCGCTGCGGGACGAGGATCAGCCACGGATAGCGGGAATCGTTCATCAGCCGGACGCTGCACAGATCCAGCGCGCCGAGCTCGATGCTGTCGTTCTCCAGACGGGAATCGAGGACGAAATCGCTCATGCGCCCTGTTTAACTGCTGGCGCGCCGGAGGCCAACGCGCAAATGCGCGCGATCACGCCCGCATGATGCCGGATCATGGAACGAACATCACCGCCGAAACGTATCCGTATCGACATGAACCATCGCTTTCGGCAGGTTAGTCGATCAGCACATCAATGATCCGCGCAAAGCGGGCCGGGAAACGCCGACACGATAACTGGAGGGTCCGATGGCCAAGAAGAAAGCCGCACCGAAAATCGAGCAACCATGGCTCGCACATTATCCGCCGGGCACGCCCGAGACGATCGACGAGAGCGCCGTCGGCACGCTGGTCGAGATCTTCGACAAGGCCACGAAGAAATTCGCGCAGAGGCCCGCTCTCGAGAGTTTCGGCAAGACCATGAGCTACGCCGAGCTCGACGAGGCGTCGAAATCGATCGCGGCATGGCTACAGCAACAGGGGCTAGCCAAGGGTGATCGCGTCGCGATCATGATGCCCAACGTCATGGCTTATGCGCCGATCCTCTTCGGCATCCTCAGAGCCGGGCTGACCGTGGTCAATGTCAACCCGCTCTACACCCGCCGTGAATTGAGCCATCAGCTCAACGATTCCGGCGCGCGGTTCATCTTCGTCCTGGAGAATTTCGCCGCGACGGTGGAAAAATCCCTGCCGGACGTGAAGCTCGACAGGATCGTGCTCGTCAAGCCAGGCGATTTTCTGAGCCTGAAGGGCGTCATCATCAATCTGGTTTCGCGCTACGTGAAGCAGGCGGTCCCGGCCCATTCCTTGCAGACGACGCGTTTCACCGAAATCATCGCCTCCCCGGGCTCCGGCGCCTTCGAGCCGGTCGAGGTCGATCGGGAGGATATCGCCTTCCTGCAATATACCGGCGGCACGACCGGGTTGGCCAAGGGGGCGACGCTGAAGCATTTCAACGTCGCGGCCAATGTGGCGCAGCTCGATGCCTGGATGGGGCGCACCATCGCCGCCAACAAGGAAAACGTGATGATCACGGCGCTGCCGCTATATCACATTTTCGCGCTGACGGCCTGCTGCCTGTTCATCCATTTCGGCACGAAACAGCTGCTGATCGCCAATCCGCGCGACATCGACGGCTTCGTGAAAACCCTGAAGAGCACGCCCTTCACCTGCACCGTTCTGGTGAACACCCTTTATAATGCGCTCGCCAACCATTCGCAGATCAAGGACGTGGATTTTTCCCGGCTGAACCTCTCGATCTCGGGCGGGATGGCGACGCAGAAGGCGGTGGCGCGCAAGTGGAAGGAACTCACCGACAGCGCCATCATCGAGGGCTACGGGCTATCCGAGACCTCGCCCGTCGTCTGTGCCAATCCCATGGATCTGGAAGAATTCTCCGGCACGATCGGTTTCCCGATCCCCTCGACGGAAGTGACCATTCGAGACGAGGACGGCAAGATCCTCAGTTACGACGAAGAAGGCGAGCTTTGTGTGCGCGGGCCCCAGGTCATGGCGGGGTACTGGAACCAGCCGGAAGAAACCGCCAAGGCCATGACCGATGACGGGTTCTTCCGCACCGGCGACATCGCCGTCCTTCAGAAAGACGGCCAGGTCCGGATCGTGGACCGGATCAAGGACATGGTGCTGGTCTCGGGTTTCAACGTCTATCCCAACGAGGTGGAGGACGTCCTGGCCGGGCACCCGAAGATCGTCGAGGCCGCCGTCATCGGCGTTCCGGACGAGCATTCGGGCGAGGCGGTCGCGGCCTATATCGTGCGCAAGGACGAAAGCCTGACACCGGAAGAGGTGCGCGAATATTGCCGCGAGCACCTCACCGCCTACAAGGTGCCGCGCCGCGTCGAGTTTCGCGATTCCCTTCCCAAGACCAATGTCGGCAAGATGCTCCGGCGCGCTCTGCGCGACGAGGTTCTCGGCAACGAGGGCGGCGGCAAGGACGGCGGCAAGGATGGCGGCAAGGACGGCGGCAAGGACGGCGGCAAGACTAACGACAAGGCAAAGCCCGCCGGTGCGAAAAAGAGCCCCGCGAAGAAAGCCGAAACCGTGAAGAAGAAGGCCGAGGCGCCATCAAAGACGAACTGACACGTCCCGGAAGTCGAAAAAAACGCAGCGGGAGCGACGTTTGCGCCGCTCCCCTTCAAGATCGGAAACGCAGCGTCACATCGCGCGTTCGAGCTCCAGCGAGCCGCGCGGGCCCTCGAGCGTCAGGCGATTGCCTTGCGTATCCCATTGCTGCGCCGCGCGCAGGGCCTCCAGGAAGGCGCGCTCGGACTGCATCACCTGGCGCTCGCATTCCCGGTTGGTCAGGGCGAAGGGGCCGACGGCGATCCCCTGATCGGGCTGCGGATAGGCGATGGCGGAATAGTTGTTGCATCCACCGAAGCCGCGCAGCCGGAATGTCGTGTCGAGCGTCATGGCCGGGTTCTCGCCCGGGAAGGCGCGCCCGTTGATGCTCAGCACCGTGAACGACACGCCGACGGGAAACTGCTTCTCGCGCATGGGCTGGGGAACGAGGTTCTCGCTCTCTCCCTGCTCAGCGTGAACCGGCGCCGCGACGAGACATGCGGCCAGCAAAGGCCCGGCGAACGCCATGCGCGAGACCGCGACACGAAACGCTTTTCTCACTCCCAAACTCCCTCGACCTGAACGGCGCCCCTGAACGCCCGCGACATTACGCATGCCCGGGCGCATCCGCAACGGATGGGAGGTTTCGCCACAGCTTTCAGGCGATTCTTTGATCACCCGTCCCGTTGCCACTTTCGCCAACATGCTTGACGTTCCCTCAACACGCAATCGCGAAATCCGGCCAATCCTGTTTCAGAACGAACGGAATCCCGGTGATCTTCAGATTGCGTCAACGCAATTTAAGCCGCACGTAATCTTCCTTGCCCATCGATTCACCGACAATTTTAGACGTTTTTTTGCAGCTTCCCGGCAATCATCCATTCATCACGAGGGGACAGACCGAGCAAGGCGCCCCTCACGACAACGGGACAAACTGGGGAGTTCGTCATGGCACGTATCGAGATGGGAGCCGCCGACATCGCGGGCTACGGCCCGGATATCGACAACGGGCGCACGTTCTACGAACTGGGTCTGATGTATGCCGCCGGGCGACAGGTCGAGCTCGACCTCATCGCCGCGCATAAATGGCTCAATGTGGCCGTGTTCAAGGGCTGCCGCGAAGCAGCCGCCCGGCGGGCGGAGCTGGCTGCGGAAATGGCCGCCGACGAGGTGGCGAAAGCCCAGCGTGAAGCGCGCATGTACCTGCAACTGCACTGACAGGGATCGCAGGATCGCCGGATCGCAGGATCACGTGATCCACTGATCACCTGATCACAGGTTCAGCCGATAGCCGAGAAAGCCGTTTTCGCGCGGCCCGAGGCAGGTAAGCGGCATATCCGCGGGTTCATGGCCGCGCGCTGCCCGACCGGTTTCGAAGATGACACCGAGCGGCCCGCCATCGGGGCGCTCCAGCGGTGCGAAGGACCAGTTCCGGCGCGCCTGCGGGGCGACACAGCCGCGCGCGCGCACGTAATCCGTCACTGTCTCGCGCACCATCTGCGTGGATTCGGCGACGACGCAGGCGGGTTTGCCACCGAAGAAGGTGCCGCCGCCGCCGGCGCGATAGTTGTTCGTCACCACATGAAATTCCTGCGTATCCCGCACGGGCGCGCCGGCATGTTCGAGCCGCGTGATGCGCTGTGCCTGCGGCGCGACGACGATTCCGTCCCGGTCATGCCGCGAGGGCTGGGTCAGATCGATCGTGTATTCGACTCCGAAGACCACATCGAAATGGTAGGACGGGAAATTGTGGCGCACCAGCAGCTGATCCTCTCCCGCCGACGGGTCGATCTGGTGAAAGATGCCCGTGGAGCGCTCCAGCCAGGCGCGCAATTCAGCACCCGTGACGCGCACCACGCAGACCGTGTTCGGATAGAGGTAGAGATTGGCCAGGTCGCGCATGCTCAGCGGCCCGGGCTGGATCCGCGTGTAATAATCCGGCCCGCCGCGCCCGCCCGCCTTGAACGGCGCCGCAGCCGATAGCAGCGGCAACGGCGGCTCGTCAGTCTCCGCCAGCAATCGCTGCCCGGCTTCGCGCTGGGCCTGCGCCACGAGCTCCATCGCGGAATTCTCTCCCACGAGCGCGAAGTGCGAATCGATGGCCGTCTCCGTCGCACCGACCTGCGAACGCACATAATCGAGCGTGCGCTCATGTGCCGCCTGCGTCGCTTCGAGAATGGCACTGCGGGCGGGACTTGCGCTTTCGCCGTCGCGCGTGGCTGCGGGTGAGACCGGAAGCAAGGCGACGCGGTGCCCGTGAACATGCCAGCCCTCGGGGCCATCGGCGAGATCCAGATCGAGAATGCCCAGCATCTTGCCGAAACAGCCCGGCATGATGCCCGGGATGCCATGAATCAGACCGGCTTCGTTATCGATGCCGGACAAGCCCGCAAATTCCCCGGAGCCGGGGAACCGCAAATGCTGATGCCCGGCAATGATCGCATCGATGCCCGCGACCTCCCCCAGATGCCCGGCGGCGTTTTCCTGACCCGACCGGTAGGCGCCGCCGGCGATTCCGGAATGGCACAGCGCGATGACGATATCCGCCCCCCGTGCCCGCAGCGCCTGCGCCTCACGCCCGGCGGCTTCGAGAATGTCCTCGACTGTGACCGCGCCATCGAGATGCCCGCGATCCCATTGCAGGATCTGCGGCGGCAGCAGGCCGAGCAGTCCGATCTGCAAGGCGGGCGCACCGGGCTCACCTCCCGGCACCGGGCGCGGCAGGATGACGGATGGCAGCGCGACGGCGTTTTGGCCTTGCGCCGAGAGATTCGTGCTGATGACGGGAAATGCTGCGCCCGCAAGGGCATGGGCCAGATAGGCGAGACCGTAGTTGAACTCGTGATTGCCCAGCGTAGCCGCGTCGTAGCCCATCACGTTCATCGCGGCGATCATCGGATTGGGCGTCGCTTCGCCCCGGACGAAGGCATCGGCGGCGAGATCGGCGAGCGGAGAGCCTTGCAGAAAATCACCGTTGTCGAGCAGCAACGACATCGGCGCTTCCCGTCGCGCCTGCTCGATCAGGGGGGCGAGCGCGGCGAGGCCGACGCTTTCGTCCTCCCGATCCTCGAAGTAATCGTAGGGACGCACATGCATGTGCAGGTCGGACGTGACGATCAGGCGCAGCGTAGGCATGAGGTTCTGTATCGCGCGTGAAGCTCCGGCGGGCAAGGCCTGCAATCTCCGGGGAAGCCTGCTTTCCACCACAGGCTTAACGCAGGCAGCACGGCCCGGCGTCACGAGCCGGGCGGCTCGATCTGGTCGTTCTCCGCCTCGTCGAGCGGCTGCTCGGGGTCACCGGGCAGGATGACATGGTCGAGGCAGTCATGATCATTGAGCGCGCGGTAGGCTGCGATGAAATCGCTCTCGCCGGCTTCACGATAAGCCTCGAAAGCCTCCAGACAGGCTCTGGCGGCGCCTGCTTCGCCGCCCCGCCGTGCCACGGCGTCGCGCCAGGTCTCCAGTCCGAGTTTGCGTGCCACGCGCGCCACGATCGCCCTCCCGCCGCGCTTACGCCTTGACCTTGAAATAGCGCATCAGGATCCCGTGATAGATCGCCGCGAGCCCTTCGAGGTCGGAAATGGCGACGTGCTCGTCCACCTTGTGCATGGTCTGGCCGACGAGGCCGAATTCGACCACGGGGCAATAGCTCTTGATGAAGCGCGCATCCGAGGTACCGCCCGTCGTGGAGAGCTGCGGGCGGATGCCGGTCTGGGCCTCGATCGCATCCTGCACGAAACCGGTGAAATCATCCGGCGGCGTCAGGAAGGCCACCGCGTTGGTCGGCTCCAGATCGAGCCGGTAGGTGACTTCGTTGCCCGCCGCCTCGCGCAGCCGACGGTCGATCTCGGCGCCCAGCGTCTGCGGTGTCCAGATATCGTTGAAGCGTACGTTGAACACGGCCCGCGCCTCGCCCGGTATCACATTCGTCGCCGGATTGCCGACATCGAGGGTGGTGATCTCAAGGTTGGTGGCGTCGAAATGCTCCGTCCCCGTATCGAATGGCTCGGCCTTGAGCGCGGCGAGCAGGCGCACCATGCCGTCGATCGGATTGCGCGCGAGATGCGGATAGCCGACATGGCCCTGCACGCCCTCGACGGTGATGGCACCCGTGAGCGAGCCGCGCCGGCCGATCTTGATCATGTCACCGAGATTCTGCGGATTGGTCGGCTCGCCGAGCAGGCAATGATCGAAACGCTCGCCGCGTTTATGCGCCCAGTCGAGCAGCTTGACCGAGCCGTTGATCGCCGGGCCTTCCTCGTCCCCGGTGATCAGGAAGGCGATGGAGCCGTTGAAATCGGGATGGCTCCTGATGAAGCCGAGCACGGCTGCGAGCATCGCCGCGATGGCGCCTTTCATATCGACCGCGCCGCGCCCGTAGAGCAGGCC
>LFIK01000755.1_pt1 | contig 24647 bp, 19 predicted proteins | sample 643401 | NCBI WGS metagenome assembly LFIK01 (sample SAMN03777447, study PRJNA286221) | soda lake metagenome | biome: soda lake; feature: Kulunda steppe; material: water; isolation source: sample T5-Br brine of Lake Tanatar-5 | place: Russia: Kulunda steppe | collected 2010-07
GCGTCCAGCGCGCCCTCGGGTTCGGGCGCATGGGCGTAAAGCGGCACCAGTTGCGCCGCCGCCGCGTGGTCCTGCAACAGGCGCTGGCGCAGAAGCGCGGTGTTCGAACGCGGGTGATCCTCGGGCACCCAGCGTTCGTCATTCAGCACCACATGGACGCGGTCCCAGTCCAGATCCACGCCGCTGAGCGTGTCGAACACCGGTCCCGGAGTGCTGCCGCCCGGTACGCTCAGGCTCACGCTCTCCTGCCGCCGCAGCCCCGCGCCCAGGTCCGACGCAATCCGGTCGGCCAGGCTCAGCATCTGCAGGTCGCGGTCCGGATATTCAACGAATTCCATCACTTGATCTCCCGCCAGCGGCGCCCATCGCGGTGCATGAGCATCAGCGCATCCTCGGGGCCGGAACTGCCCGGGTCATAGGGGCGCGGCACGTCACCGCGCTTTTCCCAGGCCTCGATGATCGGATCGACCCAGGCCCAGGCGGCCTCGACCTCGTCCGAGCGCATGAACAGCGTCTGGTTGCCGCGGATCACATCCATGATCAGGCGCTCATAAGCATCGGGGATCTGCATCCCCTCGCCCAGCGCCTCGGCAAAACTCATGTCCAGCGCCACGTCCTTCAGCCGCATACCGCCGGGGCCCGGCTCCTTGATCATCACCCGCAGGTCCATGCCTTCATCGGGTTGCAGGCGGATGACCAGCACGTTTTCCTTCCAGCGCTCCGCCTCGCCAAAGATCGAATGCGGCGGCTCCTTGAAGGTGATGGCGATTTCGGACACCCGCGCCCGCAGCCGCTTGCCGGTGCGCAGATAGAAGGGCGTGCCCTTCCAGCGCCAGTTCGACACATAGGCCTTGAGCGCGATGAAGCTTTCGGTGCGGCTTTCGGGATTGTCCGCGTCTTCGGTATAGGAGGCCCCGCCATTTCCCGCATACTGCCCGCGCACCACATCGCCCGATGCGACAGGGTCCAGCGCGCGGATGACCTTGAGCTTTTCATCGCGCATGGCATCGGGGTCGAAGCGGTTGGGCGGCTCCATCGCGATCAGGCAGAGCAACTGCATCAGGTGGTTCTGCACCATGTCGCGCATGGCGCCCGAGCGGTCGTAGTAACTGCCGCGCCCGTCCACACCCACGGTTTCGGCCACCGTGATCTGCACGTGTTCGATGAATTGCGCGTTCCACAGCGGTTCGAACAGGATATTGGCGAAGCGCACCGCCATAAGGTTCTGGACCGTCTCCTTGCCCAGGTAATGGTCGATCCGATAGATCTGCTGCTCGTCGAAATGCGCCGCCAGCGTCTGGTTGAGCGCGCGGGCCGAAGCCAGATCATGGCCGAAGGGTTTTTCCACCACGATCCGGCAGTCCGGCGTGGTGATGCCATGGGCGTGCAGCCGTTCGGCCAATGCGCCGAAGAGCGACGGGCCGACCGAGAAATAGACCGCCCGCACCACATCATCGCGCATCTGCGCGCGCAGGTCCTGCCAGCCGTCGGTGCCGGTGGCATCGATGGCAACATAGGACAGCATCGACAGGAAGGGCTCCAGCCGCGCGTCGGCCAGTTCCGCTTCGGTGACGAATTCGGCCAGCGCCTCGCGGATCAACTCGGCGTAGCCCGCCGCATCCAGACGCGACCGGGCCGCGCCGATGATGCGCGAACCTTCGGGGATCTGCCCGTCCAGCCAGCGCCGATAAAGCCCCGGCATGATCTTGCGCCGCGCCAGATCGCCGGTGGCACCGAACACCACCAGATCGAAACGCTCGACCGGAATAACCCGCGAAACCATGATGCCCTCACTCATCACCGCATGAAAACCTGCCCACTTCCGGCGCGCGACGGAAGCCCCGATCCACGCCGTTAGCGCTACCGGCGCGAATTAGCGCCTGCCTTGCGGAAAGTCCAGCACCGCTTGCACGCGGGTCCCGGCGGCGGCTCAGGCCTCCAGTTCGCTGTCCCAATAGAGAAAGTCCAGCCAGCTTTCATGCAGGTGGTTCGGCGGGAATCGGCGCCCGATGTTGCGCAATTCCTCGGACCCCGGCTCGCGCGGGGTGCGGCGAAGGCGCAGACCCGAGTGGCGCAGCGACTTGGACCCCTTGCGCAGGTTGCAAGGTGCACAGGCCGCGACCACGTTTTCCCAGCTTGTCACCCCACCCTGCGCGCGCGGAATGACGTGGTCGAAGGTCAGGTCATGTTGCGCGCCGCAATACTGGCAGGTGAATTCGTCGCGCAGGAACAGATTGAAGCGGGTGAAGGCCGCGCGCTTGCGCGGGCGGACGTACTCGCGCAGCACCACCACCGATGGGATGCGCATCTCCATCGACTGGCTGCGCACCACATGATCATATTCGGCCAGGGTATCGACCCGGTCCAGAAACACCGCCTTGACCGCATCCTGCCAGGGCCAGAGGGAAAGCGGATAATAGGATAGCGGGCGATAATCTGCGTTCAGGACCAGAGCCGGAAAATGGCGCGATCCGGCAGGCTGGCGCACGAACTCATCGCGGAAAGCAGCATCCATCTTTCATGTCCCGTCAGCGGGGCGTAGAGGCGATGCGAACCACGAGAGCACACGGACAGAGCATCGCGCACGCCGATTACCGAACACTATATATTGCGGTCGTCGCCTGACAAGCCTTTCACGCACACCGCCATCGCCCCATCCGTGTGGCATTGGAAAACAACGATTTTATGACGAAAACACAGGCAGACCGGCTTGTGTGACGAAACCCTGCCAGGAACACGCAGCGCAAGCGCAAGCGCGGTCTCCTGACGCCGCCGATCGGATGGGGTGAAATGACGGGCGGCGGTAGTGGTGGGGGGGGCGGATGGGTGCCCGGTGCTGCCTTGCAGCGCGCTCAGCGGCGCCGCAAGCGTTGGCGCCGGGCGTGCCCGTGAAGCCCTGCATCACCGGCAGAGCCGTCGAGAACGGCGCGCGCCTGTATCTCGGGCGCGGGGGCCCTGCCCCAGGTACCTCGCAGCGCACTTTCCGCTCCGACACAGGCACACAACCAGGCGTAGATCGCGCCTGGCGCCGCGCTGGCGGCTTACGGGCCGCTCGCAAGCTCGCTCGGGTCAGAAAAATATTTAACCATTTATTAACTATCGGCTTTCACCCTTGAGGTGCGCTCTGATTGATTCGCGCACGACGGCACCGATGCAAGTCTGGGTTGAATTACATTGAACACACAGACAACAAAAGCGTTTCGCATGGACTCCGTAGACACGGTTCAGGTTCCGCTTGAACAGCTCCTGCCAAGCACCCCATGTCGGCACAGCAGGTATCTGCGCTTCGGAAAGCAGGTGCTTGACGTGGCATTGGCGCTCCTCCTGCTGCCGATACTTGCGCCTGTCATCGCCGTGTTGTGGGTCTTGGTGAAACTGGATGGCGGGCCGGGTTTCTTCAGCCATGTCCGGGTTGGACGTGACGGACGGCGTTTCAGGTGCTGGAAACTGCGCACAATGGTGCCCGACGCCGAGGCCGTGCTGAAAGTGCACCTGGCCGAGAACCCGGAAGCCGCGGCTGAATGGCAAAGGGATTACAAGCTGCGCCAAGACCCGCGCATCACCCGCATCGGCAAGTTCCTGCGCCGCACCAGCCTTGATGAACTGCCGCAGATCTGGAACGTCCTGATGCGCGAGATGAGCCTTGTCGGCCCCCGCCCCATCACCGCGGCCGAGGTTTCGAAATATGGCCCGCACTTCGACAAGTGTTTCGCGGTCAGGCCGGGCATCACCGGGCTGTGGCAAACCCGTGGGCGGAACGAGACGACCTACAAGGCGCGCGTGCAGTATGACAGCCTTTATGCGCAGAACGCTTCGCTTCTACTGGATCTGGCCATCATCGTGATGACTGCAGCATCCGTGCTGCGCATGACGGGCCGATAGGCTGAACCCGCGTGCCGTCAAGGATGACAAGAGGGATCGCATGTCCCGCGGGCAAGGGTGTCATGGTAGACCCCCGCATCCCCATGATTTCTGCCCGCGGGTCGAGGCCGCGGGATCGTGCGGCACGATGCGCTCCCGGCACGTCACGCGCGGGCGGAACGGCCCAGGGTGCGAGCCGGGTTTCATGATCAACTTCGACAAACCGCGTCCCCCTGCAACTCATACCCGCCAGGCCGCGGCCCCGCCGTCCGCGGCGCGCAGGCCAACGCTGGTTTTCGATGAACGCACGCTGCAGCCGTCCAACTCCGGTCAGGCGGGACTGACCGGCAAGGGGCGGGCGGTGAATGATGGGGCGGCCTGGTTCGTTCTGGCCTCGATCGCTTTGGCACCGATCCCCATGGCGTCGGTCTGGCCCGTGTTCTGGCTGGTCTGGTCTCTGATCATGTGCCTTGCGCTTGCGGCCTACATGATCGCGATGCAGATCGTCGAACCGCAGCGCCCACTGGCCTGCACGCAGGCGTGGCGCTTCATTCTGGCTGGTCTGGCCTTGCCGGGCTTCGCGCTGGTTCAGTTTCTGCTCAGCCTGACCGGCATGACCACCGGTTTCGCCGGGTTCACCTTGCCGGCGGGCAGCGTCGCACCGGACGCGACCCTGATGGCGGCCATGCGCATGTTCGGCGTGTTCGCCCTGTTCGTGCTGGTTTTCGAGATATCGACCCGGGCGGAACGGGTCAGCCTGATCGCCTGGGGCCTGTTCTTCATCGTCCTGCTGCATGCGTTCTGGGCGCTCCTTGCGCTGATCTTCCTTGATGATTTCGTGCTCTGGGGCGAAAAGCTGGCGTATCAAGGCGTTGCCACTGGAACATTCGTGAACCGCAATTCCTTTGCCGCTTTTCTGGGCATGGGCCTTGTGGCCGGGGTCTGCATGATCCTGCAGCGGGCGCACCGACCGCAGACGCGCACATCACGCGGTCAGACATGGCTGAGCGAAAAGAACATCGAGTTGGCCTTGCTATGGCTCATGGTCTTCATCATTGCGCTCACCCTGGTGGCAACACAATCGCGCATGGGTGTGCTCTCGTCGTTCCTTGCGGCATGGGTCGCTTATCTGGTGATGGCGCTGAAATGGCAGGATCAGGCCATCAAAGCCGTGTTTCGCGCCAGCGTGATCGCGGTTGTCGCGGTCGTGGCCGGCGCGCTGACGATGGGCGCGGGCCTGTCAGAGCGCGCCCTGTTTGCGGTGGCCGATGGTGACAACCGGACGGCACTGTACCTGCAGGCCATCGGGATGATCGCCGAAGCGCCATTGCTGGGTGTGGGGATCGATGGCTTCCGGGCCGCGTTTGAACTCGTGCATCAACCGCCGGTGAGCACCGCCTTCGTCTGGGATCTTGCCCATTCGACCTATCTGACGTGGTGGATCGAAGCGGGGCTGATCATGGGCAGTGTGCCGATGCTGCTTCTGGCCGCCGCGTTTGTCAGTCTTGTGCGGACCATCCGGCGGCGGCGCACGCATTACGCCGTCCCGGTGCTGGGGCTTGCGGTGATCCTGCAGATGGCACTGCATTCCCTGATCGACTTCAGCCTCGAAATCCAGGCGAACCTGATGATGTTCGTCGTGATCCTTGCGATCGCCCTGGGGCGGCTGCGTCGTTCTGATCCCGGGCGGGCGTGACACGCGGTCGGCCACGCACCGTGCGCCCGCAAGATGACTCCGAGCCGATCATCCGCACTTTTCGCGAGCAATGCCACGCAACCGGCGCAACAGATACCGATCCGGATGCGCTGAGGTATCAGAGGCTCCGGGGGACTCGCACCGGAACCGGTGCAGGCCCCTTCGCCGTGATAGCCCCATTCAAGTCCCAGTATCACCGCACCAATCGCATCAGTCGGACAACACCGGCAAAAACAACAAAACGCCCGATGCCAGGCATCGGGCGTCCGGAATGCATACCCGCGGCACGACCCGTGGTTGCGGGTGCCGCGGCGCGAAGGATCAGGTCGGCGACGCGGGCTCCGGATCGCCCGCCCCCTGCTCGGCGGCGCGACCGAAGGACAGGTTCTGCACCGAGGCGTTCACAGCGGCCACGACGGCGGGCGGCGGCGAAGTCGTCCGCTGCGCTGCGCTGTTGAGCGCCTGCGCCAGTTGCCGCCGGATGGTCTGGCGCTGCGCGGCTGGCGCGTTCACGCTGGCGACCCGCACCGCTTCCTGGATGCGGCCGAGTTGGGCCACCGTCAGCACAGGCGCCGGGGCAGCGGACGCGCGCAGGTTGAACGCCTGGATGGCTGCCGCACAATCCGCAGCAGAAGTGGCGCAGACAGCTTCGATCTCGGCAATTTCGGCATCAAGGTCCTGCGCCATTGCGGGCGTCGACATCAGCAAAGCCGATGCGGCCAATGCAGCGGCAAAATGGGCTTTGATTTTCATAATCTCACTCTCCTGAGAGATGTATTCGGACACTTTCAAGTATCTCACACGGCGCCAGGTATCGCAAGCACTGTTCCACAGCGAAGAGCCTTGCATTGTAGAGTTTTTTTCGGTGTAAATGTTAATGACTTTGCGCTACGCCGCTTCGTCGCCAGAATTTTCGCCAATTCTCGGGCGAGACGCCCATACAACCTTAACGGGCGATTAAGAGGGCTGGCGATACGGCGTGCAAATTGCGGCGGGGCGTCCGTCGCGCATCGACATGGCAGGTATGATGATGTCCCGATTCGTGATCAGTCTCGTTGCCATGCTTGGCGCTGTAAGCTCCATGCTCCTGCTGGGCCCCGAATGGACGGCAAACCAGCAAAGCCTGCTCAGCCAGCGCAGTTTTGTCGAAAACATCGAATCGGGCGCGGTCGCGTCGATGGCGCCTGCCAGATCCATCCGCGTGCAAAAGCGACAGATGCAGAATTGCACGGACTGGCAATACAACACACGGCACGCGTTCTATCCGCCCGAAACCCAGACGCGCCTGGCACAGGTCTGCAGTGACGGTGCGGCCCGGATCCTGGAGCGGACGCCGACAACCTCGGCGGCGTGGATGGCGCTGGCGATTTCGCACTGGAACCTGTCCGACGCGCCCGCCGCGCTGAAGAGCCTGGCCCGCGCGCAGGAAACCGGCAGACATGAGGGCTGGATGTCGGTGCGGCGGTTGGACATTGCATTGCGGATCGGGTTCGATGACCAGACCGAGCCCGCCCTGAGGACAGAAGCCCTGACACTCGGCGCGCGCGAGATGCCTGCCCTGTTCGACGGCAATCGCATGGTGGATCAACTGGTTGGCATATATCAGCGTGCGCCCTGGGCGCGCGACTGGTTCACCGAAAGGCTTGAGGAAGAGCCGCCCGGCATCCAGCGCCAGTTCCTGCGGCGACTGCGGGCGGCATCATGATTCAGGGCCGGACAGGGGCGTCAGGCCCGCATCCGAAGGTATGGCGCCCGCTGCAGGCACATGGCCCGTACCAGGGCGGGCGGGCATGGTGAGCGGGTTCCTGCGCGGATGGATCGGGGGCGGGTCGCGGCAGCCGCCGGACAGTCGGGCGGCGCGCATCCTGTCGGTCCGTCCGATGCCCGCGGCTGTCTACGCGGTCGGCGATGTGCACGGCTGCGTCGCGCTCTACCGGGCGCTCGAGGACAGGATCGTTGCCGATGCGCGGACGCGTGATGCATCCGAGCCCTGCCTGATCGTGCTGCTGGGGGATGTGGTGGATCGCGGCCCGGATTCTGCTGGCATGATCAGGCACTTGCTGTCCCCTGCGCCGGACGGGGTCGAACGGGTCACCCTGCGCGGGAATCATGAAGAGATGATGGCACAGTTCCTGCAGGACCCTGGCGCGAGCCGAAGCTGGCTGGATAACGGCGGTGAGGAAACACTGATGTCCTACGGCCTCTATCCGGACCCCGAACACGGCTTTGCAGATCTTTCGGGCCGGTTCCGCGCGCAGCTTGATGCGGCCATACCGGACGCGCACCGCGGGTTTCTGGAACGCACACCCTACGCGCTTGAGGTTGGAAACACCGTGTTCTGTCATGCGGGCATCGACCCGGCACGCGCGCTTTCGGCGCAACACCCCGCTGACCTGATCTGGGGCGATCCGGCCCGCATCGATACGGCAGCGCCCGGAGATCATCCGCGGATTGTCCACGGCCACGTCATCACCGAGGACGTGCTGATCACGCCGAAGCGCATCAACGTCGACACCGGCGCGTATCGGAGCGGCGTCCTCTCTGCCGTCCGGCTGACCGCCGACGGGGAACCCCTTGCCCTTTGCGTCGGGCAGCAGCCCCTCCAGACACGCCACAGCGCGCCTTGATCCGAGGTTTTCGATGATTCACAGCACCCACATCAACGACCCACTCGCGCCGCCGACGCAGGACGAAAACATCGATCTGCGCAGCGTCATTGCCATCCTGCGCCGACGTGTCCGGCTGATATTCGTGACTGTGGCGCTGATCCTGAGCATGGCTTTCATCTATCTGGCGCAGGCAACCCCGCTTTACACCGCGCGAGCGCTCGTGCTTGTGGACACGATGCAGAAGAACCTGCTGCAGTCCGGGCCGGAAGCAACGCAGAACGCGCAACTGGCGTCCTCCTTCATCGAGAGCGAGGTCGAGATCCTGCGCTCCGATGCCGTGCTCCTGGCGCTGATTGCACAAGCCGGGTTGATGCGGGATCCGGAATTCGGTCCCTCGCTGTCGCTCCGGCAACAGGTGCAGCAGGCCCTGGGCTTCGGAGAGGTCGAGATCGCCCAGGAGCGCCTGCTGAACGCCACCCTGCAAAGCCTGCGCAATGCGGTGACCGTAAGGCGGCGCGGGCTGACAAATATCGTCGAAGTTTCAGTGACATCGGAGGACCCGGCGCGGGCAGCAGACCTGACCAACACCCTGGTCGAGGTCTATATCGACCGGCAGGTCGCGACGAAAAGCCAATCCTATCTGGACTCGACACAGGTGCTGAGCCGCCAGCTTGACACTGCGGAAAACGCACTTGCGCGGTCGGATCAGGCGCTTGCCGATTTCATCGATTCCAACCTGGACGAGCTTGAGGCCGAAAGCGGCTCGGCTGCGGTCGCCAGATTGCGCGCGCAGCTTGACGAACTCAATGAAAGCCGCCTCTTCGCGCAGACCGTGGCGGAAGACTCCATTCGCGCACTGCAGGTCGGCGACTGGTCAATGCTGGTCGCGCAACTGGAAGCCGAAGGGCTTGGCGCGCTGGAATTACAACGTCAGGCACTCGCGCGTCGGCTTGGCGATGTGGAAGCAGGCACGGAGGAAGCGGTCAATCTGCGCCTGAACCTCGAAAACATCGAACGCGAACTGGAAACGCAGGGGAATATCGCCATTGCCGCGCTGCAGGAAGATGCGCTGGCCGCCCAGCGCGAGGCCGAGCAGGTGCGCGACAATCTGCGCCGGGAACTGCTTGGCGGTGATCTGTCGGCCGAAACCCTTTCGCGGATCTACGGGCTGCAGCAGGAAGCGGCGATTGCGCAACGCCAGTACAACAGCCTGCTCAGCCGTATCCGCGAGCTGGAAACCGAAGCGATGGTCCAGATTGCGGACGCCCGGCTTGTATCGGCTGCGATTGCGCCAAGCAACAGGTCATTCCCGCAGACGCAACTGGTTCTGGGCGCGGCGCTGGCCCTGTCCCTTGGCCTCGGGGTCGGGCTGGCCTTCCTGAGCGAATTCTACCTTGGCGGCGTGAACTCCTCGACACAGCTAACCAATATCACCGGCTCCCGGGTCGGGGCGGTCGTCCCGCGCATCACGCACACGAATGACCAGATTTCCGTTGCCGATATCGTGGTCGATTCGCCGATGTCGCAGTTCCCGGAAGCGATACGCCGATTGCGCGCGAATATCGAAAGGTTCTCGCCACGGTCGAAGCGGGGCACGCCGGTCATCATGGTCACGTCAGCGCTGCCGGCCGAGGGCAAGTCCGTCATCACCCTGTCGCTGGCGCGGACCTTTGCGCTGGCTGGCAAGCGCTGCCTGCTGATCGATGCCGACATGCGCAAACCCTCGATGCAGAAACTGACGGGGGTCGATGTGAACGCCGGGATTTACGAATTCCTCATGTCCAATCCCGGCGACAGCGAGACGACGGAGTGCTTCGATTTCGATCCGAAGAGCGAAGTCGGCATCATCTTCGGGCGTGAACGCTCGGGCCAGCCCACCGACCAGCTTGTCCAGTCCGAGGCCTTCCGGACCATCATCGACGAAGGCAGCAAGAAGTGTGACGTGGTGATCATCGACACGCCGCCGCTGATCCCGGTTGTGGATGCCCGCTACATCGCCATGCAATGTGACTGCGCGATCTTCACCGTGCGCGCAGGCGAGACCAGTCAATCCGATGTCCGCTATGCGCATGACCAGTTGCGCGATTACATGCCCGAAGACAGCACCATTCTCAGCGTGCTCAACTTCCACGTCGGCAAGGAAAGCGACTCGAAATACTCGGGCTACTATTACTGAACGGGCGGTGCCTTTGCCGCACTAGGACTGCGGACCGTGGCACGGTCTACGCGCGCATGCGGAACGGATGAACATGCCGCGCGGTCCCCGTAACCGCGCATCCGGGGGCAACCACGGCAGGGTCTTCGCGACCTTCATGACTCAGCGTGTCCGGCGCGCCTCAAGTCGCCCGGGGGACGGCATCGGTCGGCGTTGCGTCCGCGTCATCGGACAGCGCGTCGTCATCCTTATCCGCATCCTCCCCGGACACCGCCGCCGTGAGTTGCCGGACCGCGTAGTCGGCGGCGTCGTCGAAGGGTTTGAGCACCACGCTGGCGCCCTTGTGCAGCAACTCGTCCGCGTCGGCGACCTTCTGCACCGACAGGAACACACGCCCGCGATAATTTGCCGAGCGCAGCCCGTGCAGCAGCGCAAGCTGCGGGTCGGCCTCGGTCAGCGCGCCGCGGTCGCGCGGCACCGCCGAAACCACCGCCTGCACGCCGCTCAGGTCCATATGCGCCACGAATTCAGGGTCGGTGGCATCTCCGTAGCTGGCATCCATGCCCATGCGGCGCCAGTTGGTCAGCGCCTCGGGATCGAAGTCGATGCCGAGCACGCGATAGCCCTGATCCTGCAGCCGCGCCCCGATCCGGCAGCCGTAGCGGCCCAGCCCGAAGACGATGAAATCATGCCCCTGCGGCGCATCGCTCGCCTGGGTATCGTCCACCTCGCGGTGGGCGCGGCGGCGCTCGAAGATGCCGAGGAAGGGCTCGCAGATCTCGAACAGCTTGTGCGACCAGGTGATCATGTAGACCGACAGCGCAATGGTCACGAGGCCGACCAGCGTGACCAGGCCCATCGCCTCGTTTCCGACATGGCCGATGGTGATGCCCATGGCCATGAAGATCAACGAGAACTCGGAAATCTGCGCTACGGTCAGACCGGCCAGGAACCCGGTGCGCTTGCGGTAGCCCATGAAGCCCATGATCGCCAGCACGATCAGCGGGTTGCCGATCAGAACGAACAACGACAGCACGATGGCCGGGCCGATCTGGTCGCCCAGCGTGGAAAGCTGGAGCGCCGCGCCGAGGTTGATGAAGAAGAACAGCAGCAGGAAGTCGCGCAAGCTGGCGAGGCGCGAAGAGATCGCCTCGCGGAACTCGGTCGAGGCGAGGGAGACCCCGGCCAGCAGCCCGCCCAATTCCTTGCCGAAGCCCAGAAAATCGCCCAGTGCGGCCAGCGAGGCCGCCCAGCCCACGGCAAAGATCACCATCAACTCGGGCGAGCGGGCCACCCGCGACAGGAGCGGGTCGGCCACGTAGCGAATGAACAGCACCACCGCGCCCACCATGGCGGCGCCGCCAAGGAAGACCTGCGCGACCTCCCACACACCGCTGGTCTCCTCGCCCAGACCCACGCCGATGGCCGAAAGCGTGACCATGGCAAGCACCACGAAAATGTCCTGCACGATCAGGAAGCCCAGCGCGATCTTGCCATGCAGCGCGCCGATTTCCTGCTTGTCCGACAACAGCTTGACGATGATGATGGTCGAGGAGAACGTCAGCGCCACCGAGATGTAGAGCGACGTCAGCCAGTCCAGCCCCAGCGCCAGACAGATCAGGAAGCCGAAGAACGCGGTGAAGGTGACCTGCCCGAGACCCGTCGCCACCGCCACCTTGCCGAGGTTGCGCACCAGGTTCACGTCCAGCTTCAGCCCGACCAGGAACAGCAGCACGGCGATGGAGATCTGGCTCAGTGTCTCGATGAACTCCACCGACGACACCAGCCCCAGCGCATCGGGCCCCGCCAGCACGCCCACGGCGATGAAAGCCACCACCAGCGGCTGGCGCAACAGCAGCCCGACAAAGCCGACCCCGGCAGCCAGCAGCACCAACAGCGCGATTTCATAGAAGATCGAGGCGAAGCTGGCGTCCACGGTCGGCTCCCTGGCAGGGCTGCGGTTGGCCTTGGTGATAACGCGAAGCGCTGCGGCGTACCAGTCCGGTCTGTGTCATCTGCAACCGCAACCGGCGCAGAATGCGCTCAAAACCCAATATTGCCGCCTTTCGGACCGCGTGCTAGGGCGCGCCGGAGCCGGCGGACGGGGTCCGCCGACGGGATGCGGGGGACAGCCGTGCGGCTTGAGCCGGAAACAGCCGCCGACTGGTGGGAGGTCGAGGCGCTCTATGACCTGTGCTTCGCCCCGGGGCGCGAGGCGCTGTCCTCCTACCGCCTGCGCGAGCGCGTGGACCCGATCGCGCCCCTGTGCCTGACGCTTCGGGACGAGGGTGTGCTGGCAGCAGCGATCCGTTACTGGCCGATCCGCGTGGGCGGGCGGCGCGCACTGCTCCTGGGCCCCATCGCCGTGCATCCCACGCGCCAGGGCGAGGGGCTGGGCGGATGGCTGATCCATGACAGTCTGGCGCGCGCGCGGGGCCTCGGCTGGGCGCGGGTATTGCTGGTGGGGGATGCGCCCTATTACGCGCGCTTCGGGTTCCAGCGGCTGGACGGGGTGGAGATGCCACCCCCCACCAACCCCGACCGGGTGTTGGGCCACGCGTTGCAGCCCGGGGCATGGGACGGTGTCACCGGACCGGTTACGGCGGATCGGGACTGATAGCGTCCTGCGCGCGGACCGATTGCGCCTTGCGTACAGCACGCGGGATCGCTATATCACCGTCAACAGCGGCGTCCCGGTCTCCACCCCCGGAACCCACCGAAACCTTCGTGACGGGCCGCGGGCCCGTTTTTTCGTTTTGGAGGACACGCATGTCCGACCTCATCGCCAAGACCGCCATCGACAAGCGCCTCGCCGGGATCATCGCCCCGGTGATCGAGGGCATGGGTTTCGAACTTGTGCGCCTGCGGCTCATGGCGGGCAAGACGCGCACATTGCAGATCATGGCCGAACGCCCCGAGGGCGGGATCGAGATCGACGATTGCGCGCAAATCTCCACCGCCGTCTCGGCGGTCCTCGATGTCGAGGACCCGCTGGAGGACGCCTACACGCTGGAAGTTTCCAGCCCCGGTATCGACCGCCCCCTGACCCGATTGAAGGATTTCGACGTCTGGGACGGCTACGAGGCACGGCTGGAAACCGAGGAACTGATCGACGGGCGTCGCCGCTTCAAGGGCCGGCTTGCCGGGACCGAAGGCGACGAGGTGCTGATCGCCATCGAACAGGGCACTGATACCGTCACCATCGGGCTGAAATTCGACTGGCTGTCGGACGCCAAGCTGATCCTGACCGACGACCTGATCGCCGAGATGCTGCGCGCACGCAAAGCCGCCGGCACCTTCAACGAGGCCGATTTCGACGAAATCGACACTTCCGAAACCGCAACCGATACCGCTTCCCATCAGGAGTGAGACCCCATGGCCATTACCAGCGCCAACCAGCTTGAATTGTTGCAGACCGCCGAGGCTGTCGCCCGCGAGAAGATGATCGACCCCGATCTGGTGGTCCAGGCGATGGAAGAGAGCCTCGCCCGCGCGGCCAAGTCGCGCTACGGCGCCGACATGGACATCCGGGTGGCCATCGACCGCAAGACCGGGCGCGCCACCTTTACCCGCGTGCGCACCGTGGTCGCTGACGAGGAGCTGGAAAACTACCACGCCGAACTGACCGTGGAGCAGGCGAAACAGTATCTGGACGACCCTCAGATCGGCGATGAAATCCGCGACGAGGTGCCGCCCGTGGAACTGGGCCGTATCGCCGCGCAATCGGCCAAGCAGGTGATCCTGCAGAAGGTCCGCGAGGCCGAGCGCGACCGCCAGTACGAGGAATTCCACGACCGCGTGGGCACCATCATCAACGGGCTGGTCAAGCGCGAGGAATACGGCAACGTCATCGTCGACATCGGCCGCGGCGAGGGCATCCTGCGCCGCAACGAGAAGATCGGCCGCGAGGCCTATCGCAACGGCGACCGCATCCGCTGCTACATCAAGGATGTGCGGCGCGAGACGCGCGGGCCGCAGATCTTCCTGTCGCGCACGGCACCGGAATTCATGGCCGAACTCTTCAAGATGGAAGTGCCGGAAATCTATGACGGCATCATCGAGATCAAGGCCGTGGCCCGCGACCCGGGCAGCCGCGCCAAGATCGCGGTGATCAGCTATGACAGCGGCATCGACCCGGTGGGCGCCTGCGTCGGCATGCGCGGCAGCCGCGTGCAGGCCGTGGTGAACGAATTGCAGGGCGAGAAGATCGACATCATCCCCTGGAACGAGGATCAGGCGACCTTCCTGGTCAACGCGCTGCAACCGGCCGAGGTCAGCAAGGTGGTGATCGACGAGGAAGCCGCCAAGATCGAGGTGGTGGTCCCCGACGAGCAGCTTTCGCTGGCCATCGGTCGGCGCGGCCAGAACGTGCGACTGGCCAGCCAGTTGACCGGGCTGGACATCGACATCCTGACCGAAGCGGATGAAAGCGCCCGCCGCCAGGCGGAATTCGCCGAACGCAGCGCGCTGTTCATGGAGGCGCTGGATATCGACGAGATGATGGCGCAGCTTCTGGTCGCCGAAGGCTTCACCGCGCTGGAGGAGGTCGCCTATATCGATCAGGATGAGCTTCTGGCCATCGACGGCTTCGACGAGGACACCGCCGAGGAGTTGCAGGCGCGCGCGCGCGACCGGCTGGAGGCCATCAACCAGGCCGCGCTGGACAACGCCCGCGCGCTGGGGGCCGAGGACAGCCTGATCGGCTTCGACGGCCTGACCCCGCAGATGATCGAGGTGCTGGCCAAGGACGGGATCAAGACGCTCGAGGATTTCGCCACCTGCGCCGACTGGGAACTGGCGGGCGGCTGGACCACCGTGGATGGTGAGCGGGTCAAGGATGACGGCCTGCTGGAACCCTTCGACATGAGCCTGGAAGAGGCGCAGCATCTGGTGATGACTGCGCGGGTGCTGCTGGGCTGGGTCGATCCGACCGAGTTCGAGGACGCCGAGGACCAAGGCGAAGACGCCGCGGAGACCGAGGCGCTGGAAACCGAAGAAAGCGAGGTGCGCGCCTGATCCGGGCGCGCATCGACCGGGAGAAAGCATGACGCGGGGCGGACGCACCAAGGACCGCGAGACCGGGCCGGAACGGCGCTGCATCGCCACCGGCGCCGTGCGTCCGCGCGCGGCGCTGATCCGCTTTGTCATCGCCCCGGATGGCACCGTGACCCCGGATGTGGACGCCCGCCTGCCCGGGCGCGGCATCTGGGTCAGCGCGGAGCGGGCTGCGCTGGATCGGGCGATCAAGCGCAAGCTCTTCGCCCGCGCCGCGCGTCAGAACGTGCAGGTGCCCGAGAATCTGCCGGTACTGGTGGATGATTTGCTGCGCCGCCGCGTTCTTGATACACTCAGCCTTGCGCGGAAGGGTGGATTGGCCGTTGCGGGCTTCGAAAAGGTCCGCGATCTGGCCCAGCGGGGCGATATGGCGGTGTTGCTGCAGGCCGCCGACGGGTCCACGCGCGGCAAGACGAAACTGCAACCGCCCCCGGGCGACGGCGCGTTCATCGGCCATCTGAGCGCCTCGGAATTGGGTTTGGCATTCGGTCGTGAACGTGTGATACATTCCGCGCTTCGCGCTGGCGGACTGACGACACGTGTAGTAGAGGAAGCCGCAAGGCTTGCGGCACTGCGCGGGCAGAACGGCGCATCGGTCGCCGGAGAGGAAAAGACGGACGCATGAGCGATACAGACGGCAAGAAAACCCTCGGCCTTGGCGGCAAGCGCCCCGGACAGGTGAAGCAGAGCTTCAGCCACGGGCGCACAAAGTCGGTGGTGGTGGAAACCAAGCGCAAGCGCGTTGTGGTGCCGAAGCCCGGTGCGCAGGGTGGCGCCGCCACAACGGGCAAGCCTGCGGTCAAGAGCGACCCCGCCAAGCGCCCCGCCGGGATCACCGATGCCGAGATGGAGCGCCGCCTGAAGGCCCTGCAGGCCGCAAAGGCGCGCGAGACCGAGGAACAGGAACGCCGCGACGCCGAAGAGCGCGAACGCGAGGAAGAGCGCCAGCGCCGCCGCGAGGAGCAGGAAGCCCGCGAGCGCGAGGAACGCGAACGCGAGGCCGCGCTCAAGGCCAAGGAAGAGGAAGAAGCGCGTGCCGCCGAAGCCGCCGCCCGCGCCGAAGCCGCCCCCACCCCCAAGGCCGCCGAGCCGGTGCCCGCCCCCGAGCGGGCGCGTCCGCAGGCACCGCAACCGGCTTCGCGCAAGGCCGACCGCGACAAGGACCGCGACAGCAAGTCCAAGCCGCGCGAAGGCGGCCGCCGCGCCGGCAAGCTGACCCTGAACGAGGCGCTTTCCGGCGATGCCGGCGGACGTCAGCGCTCGCTCGCGGCCATGAAGCGCAAGCAGGAGCGCGCGCGGCAGAAGGCCATGGGTCAGAGCGCCCCGCGCGAAAAGGTCACCCGCGAGGTGCGCCTGCCCGAAACGATCGTGGTTCAGGAACTCGCCAACCGCATGGCCGAGCGCGTGGCCGATGTGGTCAAGGCGCTGATGAAGATGGGCGTCATGGCCACCATGAACCAGACCATCGACGCCGACACCGCCGAACTGGTGATAGAGGAATTCGGCCACAAAGTCGTGCGGGTCTCGGATTCGGACGTCGAACAGGTGATCGAGCAGGTCGAGGACGCGCCCGAGGCGCTGCAACCTCGCCCGCCGATCATCACCATCATGGGCCATGTGGACCACGGCAAGACCTCGCTTCTGGACAAGATCCGCGAAGCCAACGTGGTCTCGGGCGAAGCGGGCGGGATCACCCAGCACATCGGCGCCTATCAGGTGTCGACCGAAAGCGGGGCGGTGCTCAGCTTCCTGGACACGCCGGGCCACGCCGCCTTCACCTCGATGCGCGCGCGCGGGGCGAATGTGACCGATATCGTGGTGCTGGTGGTGGCTGCCGACGATTCGGTGATGCCGCAGACGGTCGAGGCCATCAACCACGCCAAGGCAGCCGAGGTGCCGATGATCGTCGCCATCAACAAATGCGACAAGCCCGAGGCCGATGCCAACCGCGTCCGCACCGAGCTTCTGCAGCACGAGGTGGTGGTTGAGGCCATGTCCGGCGATGTGCAGGATGTGGAAGTCTCGGCCGTGACCGGACAGGGGCTGGACGAGCTTCTGGAAGCCATCGCGCTGCAGGCCGAGATCCTGGAGTTGAAGGCCAACCCCGACCGCGCCGCCATGGGCGCCGTGATCGAGGCGAAGCTGGACATCGGCCGCGGCCCCGTGGCCACCGTGCTGGTCCAGCACGGCACGCTGAAGAAGGGCGATATCTTCGTCGTCGGCGAGCAATGGGGCAAGGTGCGCGCGCTCATCAACGATCAGGGCGAGCGCGTGGACGAGGCCGGGCCGTCCGTGCCGGTCGAGGTGCTGGGCCTGAACGGCACGCCGGAAGCAGGCGACGTGCTGAACGTGGTCGAAACCGAAGCGCAGGCGCGCGAAATCGCCAGCTACCGCGAGAGCGTGGCCAAGGAAAAGCGCGCCGCCGCAGGGGCCGCCACCACGCTGGAACAGCTGATGGCCAAGGCCAAGGCCGACGAGAACGTTGCCGAACTGCCGGTGCTGATCAAGGCCGACGTGCAGGGTTCGGCCGAGGCGATCGTCCAGGCACTGGAAAAGGTCGGCAACGAGGAAGTGCGCGTGCGCGTGCTGCACTCGGGTGTCGGCGCCATCACCGATTCGGATGTGGGGCTGGCAGAAGCCTCGGGCGCGCCGATCCTGGGCTTCAACGTCCGCGCCAACGCCAGCGCCCGGAATAGCGCCAACCAGAAGGGCGTCGAACTGCGCTACTATTCGATCATCTACGACCTGATCGACGACATCAAGGCGGCCGCCTCGGGGCTGCTGTCGAACGAGATCCGCGAGAAATACATCGGCTACGCCGAGATCCGCGAGGTCTTCAAGGTCTCGGGCGTCGGCAAGGTCGCGGGCTGTCTGGTCACCGAAGGGATGGCGCGGCGCTCGGCCGGCGTGCGCCTGCTGCGCGAGGATGTGGTGATCCACGAAGGCACGCTGAAGACGCTCAAGCGCTTCAAGGACGAGGTCAAGGAAGTCCAGTCCGGTCAGGAATGCGGCATGGCGTTCGAGAATTACGAGGATATCCGCCAAGGCGACGTGATCGAGATCTTCGAGCGCGAGGAGGTCGAGCGCACGCTCGCCTGACTGCGGTCGCCTGCTGAAACCCCGGCCCTGCCATGCGCAGCGCCGGGGCTTCGATTGCCGCCCCCCTGCAATTCGTTCAATCCCCGCGTCGGTCGCAGCGGCGTCATGGCATCCCGGCTCAACCAGAGGGTCCGGGCCTTGGCACTGGGCGTCGGATACCCAGCATCACGGCTTGAACGCGGGCGGTCAAAATGGTATCTGGCATACCAGAGGACTCGACCAATAGAGCGTATATGCCCCGCCTGACCCGAACACCGACCGCGCGACAGCAGGACCTTTGGCCCGCCGACTCCCGGCCAGTCACAAGCCTGGGCACAGCCAAGGCGCCGGACCAACAGGCCATAGCGGCGCGCCGATGGCAAACTGCCCCATCCCAAAGCACGCCGAGGGCCGGACAATGCTGATCCGCGCCGCAGACTCGGCGCTGATCGTCATCGACATGCAGGAACGACTGGTGCCTGCCATGCAGGCCCCCGCGCGCACCTTGCGCAACACGCGCCTCTTGCTGACCGCTGCGCAGGAAATGGACGTGCCGGTTCTGCTCACCGAACAATACCCCAAGGGTCTGGGCCACACCGTGCCCGAAATAGCCAGCGCGGCGGGCGATGCCCAGGTGCTGCCGAAGCTGCATTTCTCCTGCATGGAAGATGCCGGTTTCGCCGCCGCCTTCCGGGCGCTGGGGCGCAGGCAGGCGGTGCTCGCGGGGATGGAGGCGCATATCTGCGTCATGCAGACCGCCGCCAGCCTGATTGAGGACGGCGTGCAGGTCTTCGTGGTCTCGGACGCCACCGCCTCGCGCACTGCCGAGAGTGAACGCGCCTGCATCGACCGTTTGCAGGCCATGGGCGCGGGCATCGTCACCACGGAAATGGCCGTCTACGAATGGCTGGGCAAGGCAGGCACCGAGTCGTTCCGGCGGCTGCTCAAGGTCATCCGCTGATCCGTCGCCACGTTTAACGCTTCCTTCACCATTTCCGCGCAAGGCTCGGGGCATGCCGAAGCTGCGCGCCGCCCTTTCCGAACCTGCGCTTCCGCTCTTCGTGCCGGAGCCGAAGGGCACCGATTCTGTTGCTGCGCCCGCGCCGCAACCTTCGGCCCAGAGCAAACCCCGCCTGCCCTCCTACATCCGCGATCACCGCAAGCGGCTGCGCGAACGCTTCATGACCGGCGGGGCCGCGGCCGTGCCCGAATACGAACTGCTGGAACTGATTCTGTTCCGCGCCATCCCGCGCCAGGACGTCAAACCGCTGGCCCGGCGCCTGATCGAAACCTTCGGCGATTTCAACCGCGTCATCACCGCGCCCCCCGCCCGCCTGCGCGAGGTCGAGGGTGCGGGCGACGCGGTGGTGCTGGAGCTGAAACTGGTCGAGGCCGCTGCCACGCGGCTGGCCCGCGCGCGGGTCATCGACCGGCCCGTGATCTCGTCCTGGAACGCGCTCCTGGACTATTGCCACACGGCCATGGCGCACCGCGATGTCGAACAGTTCCGAGTCCTGTTTCTGGACCGCAAGAACACGCTCATCGCCGACGAGGAACAGGCCCGCGGCACGGTCGATCACGTCCCCGTCTACCCGCGCGAGGTGCTCAAACGCGCCCTCGAGCTCAACGCCTCGGCGCTGATTCTGGTGCACAACCACCCTTCGGGCGACCCCACGCCATCGCAGGCGGACATTCAGATGACCGACCGCATCCGCGCGGCGGGCGAGATGCTGTCCGTCACGCTGCACGACCATCTGATCATCGGCCGCGAACGCGAACTGAGCTTCCGGTCCGAGGGGCTCTTGTAACCCCGCTCAGGCAGACGCCCCATCGGGCATCGCCTGGGTGGGCACGGTCGGCGCAGCCGCCGGGGCCACCCGGGCGATGATCCTCTACCCCCGCTCCGCCGCCGCCACGTGATCCTTCACCGCCAGGAAACTGTCCGGCGTCACCGAGATCGAATCGATCCCCGCCTCCACCAGCAGCCGTGCGAATTCCGGATCGTTGCTGGGCGCTTGCCCGCAGAGCCCCACCTTCACCCCGGCCTTGCCCGCCGCGTCGATCACATGCCGGATCATCCACATCACCGCCGGGTCACGTTCGCGGAACAGCCCCGCGAGCTTGCCCGAGTCGCGATCCACGCCCAGCACCAGCTGCGTCAGGTCGTTCGATCCGATGCTGAACCCGTCAAACCGTTCGGCGAAATCCTCGGCCAGGATCACGTTCGACGGCACCTCGCACATCACATAGACCTCGAGCCCGTCCTTCCCGCGCTCCAGCCCGGCCCGGGCCATCACCTCCATCACGCGCTCGGCCTCGTCCACCGTGCGCACGAAGGGGATCATCACCACCACATTGGTGAACCCCATCTCGTTCCGCAGCCGCGAAATCGCCTCGCATTCGAGCGTGAACCCTTCGGCATAATCCGGGGAGTAGTAGCGCGAGGCGCCGCGGAAGCCGATCATCGGATTTTCCTCATGCGGCTCGAACCCACTGCCTCCCAGCAGACCCGCGTATTCGTTGGTCTTGAAATCGCTCATCCGCACGATCACCGGCTTCGGCCAGGCCACCGCGGCAATCCGCGCCAGCCCGCGGGCCAGCTTGTCCACGAAATAGGCGGGCTTGTCCGGGTAGCCGCGGGTCAGCGCCTCGATCTCTTCGCGCACCCCCTCGTCGGTGATCTGCTCGAACCGGGTCAGCGCCAGCGGGTGCACCTTGATCGCGTTCGAGATCACGAACTCCATCCGCGCCAGCCCCACGCCTTCAATGGGCAGGCGCCACCAGCGGAAGGCGGCAGCCGGGTTGGCCATGTTCAGCATGATCTTCGTGCGGGTTTCCGGCGCTTTCCCGAGGTCGATCTCCTCGACCGAGTAGTCCGAGGTGCCGTCATAGACGATCCCCTCGTCGCCTTCGGCGCAGGAGACGGTGACCACCTGTTCATCGTGCAGCAACTCGGTTGCATTCCCGCAGCCCACGATCGCTGGCAGCCCCAACTCGCGGCTGACGATCGCCGCGTGCGAGGTCCGCCCGCCGCTGTCGGTGACAATTGCCGCCGCGCGCTTCATGATCGGCACCCAGTCCGGGTCGGTGATGGTGGTGACCAGAATCGCCCCGTCGCGGAACTTGTCGATATCGGCCACGGTTTCGATCAGGCACACCGGCGCGCTGACCACCGCGCCGCCGACACTGAGCCCGCGCAGGATCTCGGGGCCGTGCTCGTGCACCGTGTAGCTGAGCATCTTGCCCGCCTCGGCGCGCGACTGCACCGTTTCGGGCCGGGCCTGCACGATATACAGGTCTCCGGTCTCACCATCGCGGGCCCATTCCATGTCCATCGGGCAGCCGTAATGATCCTCGATGGTGCAGGCCTGGCGCGCCAGTTCGACGATCTCATCCTCGGACAGCACGAACCGCCCGCGCTCGGCCTTCGAGGTCGGCACGTTCCGGGTCTCGCCCCCTTCCGCGCCCGCATAGATCATCTTGCGTTCCTTGGCGCCCAGCGTGCGGTGGACGATGGGTTTCAGGCTGCGGTCCTTCAGAAGCGGCTTGAACACCTGATACTCGTCCGGGCTGACCGACCCCTGCACCACGTTTTCACCCAGCCCCCAGGCGCCATTGATCAGCACCACCTTGTCGAACCCGGTTTCTGTATCGAGCGAGAACATCACCCCCGCGCCCCCGGTATCGGCGCGCACCATCATCTGTACGCCGATGGAAAGCGCCACCTGATCGTGGTCGAACCCGTTGATCCGGCGATAGGTGATCGCCCGGTCGGTAAACAGCGAGGCATAGCAGCGCCGACAGGTGGACAAGAGCGCCTTTTCGCCGCGCACGTTCAGATAGGTCTCCTGCTGGCCCGCGAAACTCGCCTCGGGCAGATCCTCGGCCGTGGCTGACGACCGCACCGCCACCGACGGCTCCGCATGGCCCGTGCGCTCACCCAGATCGCGATAGCCCTGCAGGATGGCGGCGGCCAGATCCTCGGGCCAGTGCCCGGCGATGATCGCCTTGCGCACCGCCGCGCCGGCCTCGGCCAGGGTGCTGCGCCCGTCGTCGAGCCGCTGCATCCAGTCGGTGATGACCGGGCGAAGGTCGTTATGCGCGATGAAGGCGCGAAACGCCGGGGCCGAGGTGGCAAACCCCGGCGGGACGCTGATGCCCTTGTCGCCGAGGCTCTGCACCATCTCGCCCAGCGAGGCGTTCTTGCCACCCACCAGCGGCACATCCGTCCGCACCAGATCGTCAAACCAGATCACATGCGGCGTTTCGGTCTCGGTCATCGGGGAATCCTCCTGTCGCGATGGTGCACAACATGAGTGTCAAGGTGACAAGACACATTGATTTGCGTCAAGGTCAGGTCCGCGCAGGGCCGCTAAATCCTGCTGGCGCGGCGCATTCCTTGAGCAGGTTCGCGCCCGGCCCCGGGGAGAGAGCGAGGGGGAGGCGCGCTGTCACGGGCCCGACCGACATGGTGCCGGGCCCGCGGCAGGTGCCGTTTATCGTGACGTGCGCGCGGCACTCAGGGCATCTGGTCCAGCACCTTGCGCAGCGCGGGCCGGGCCATCATGGTTTCCAGATAATCCGCCAGCCGTGGCTCCGAGATCGGAAACTTCGCGATTCCCGCCCATATCCCGCAATGCGTCAGGATGATGTCGGGCACCGTCATCTCGGCGCCCATCAGGAACGGCCCCTCGCCCATGCGGCGCACCAGCGTCGTTTGGCTGCGGGTAAACTCCCATTTCAGCGAATCCTTGACCGCCGACTGGCGCAATTCCTCGGGCAACACAAAGCTGTGCCGTGCCGCCATCCACAGGGCCGCGTCGAACTCGTCCAGCAGAAACTGGGTCATGCTGTCCTGTCGCGCCCGGTCCAGCGTGCCGGCAGTAAAGGTCAGCCCGCCGTGCTTGTCGGCCAGATACTGGATGATCGCGGTCGAATCGGTGATCGGCGTGCCATCCTCGATCAGCACCGGCACCTTGCCCGCCGGGTTGAAGCTGACCACCCCTTGTGACTGCGGCGCGGCAGGCACATGATCGTAGCTCTGGCCAAGCTCCTCGAGCATCCAGAGAACCCGCGTGGCGCGGCTGTTGGCCCTGCCGATGACCGTGTACATCCGGCCTCTCCCTATCTGCGCCCGCCGCCCCGCCGGGCGAGCATCGCCAGCCGGATCAGCGTGCGCTCCATCACTGCCATGCTGGGCACCGCCGCCCCGGAACGCAAGGTCAGATCGGTGTCCAGCAGCAGCGCCTGCGCCTCCTCCAACCGGTCGCGCGACCACTGGCCAAGCTGCGCCTGCACGGCATCGCGGCGCTTCCAGTGGAGCGGCGGGCGCAGGCGTTTCATGCCACTGTCCGAGCCTGCCGGGTCGCTGGCGATTTCGAACAGGGTGCGGAAATGGCGCGCAGCCCCGATGCAGATGGTGACCGCCGCCACCCCCTGCCCTTGCAGCCGCCGCAGCACCGGGCCGATTCGCGCCGCCTGCCCTTGCGCGGTCAGGTCCAGCAGCGCATCGAGCCCGGCCTCGGTGCTGATGGGCGCGCAGGCGGTCACGTCATCGGAGGTGAGCGGCGTTTCGTCGCCCAGCTTGTAGAGTGCCAGCTTCTCCACCGTCTGGCGGAAATCGCCGGGGTCGAGCGTGCGGGCAAGCGCCTGTATATCGCCCATCGCCTCGGGCGCGATCTGGCCAAGGTTTGCCTCGCGCAGCATGGCATCGATCTCGTCGCGCCCGGGCGGGTCGTCGTAGATGCCCACGGCGGCGGCGTTGCGCGCGCCTTCGAAAAGCTTGCGGAGTTTCGAGGCGGGCTTGAGGTTCCCGGCGGTAACCACCAGCCGCGCGTCCTCGGAGGTCCAGTCCTTGAGGGTCGCGGACAGTGGCTCGGCCAGTGAGTCGGTGGCATCCTCGATCAGCACCGCGCGCGGGCCGGGAAAGAAGCCTTGCGCCTTGACCGCATCCAGCAGCGCCGCCGGGTCGCCGCGCAGGTCGGCGCCTTGCAACAGGGTCAGGCGCATCTCGGCATCGCCCGCCGGGCCGATCAGCCCCTTGACCAGTTCCTGCCGTTTCAGCGCCACGCGCATGGCGTCCGGGCCGAACAACAGCACGCCCGCATGGCCCGCATCCGGGCGCGCGGCATAGCGCGCCAGCTCGCGCGCCTGCATCTTCATGCGTCGGTCGGCTCCGGCAGCGTGGTCAGCA
>LFIK01000756.1_pt1 | contig 24626 bp, 20 predicted proteins | sample 643401 | NCBI WGS metagenome assembly LFIK01 (sample SAMN03777447, study PRJNA286221) | soda lake metagenome | biome: soda lake; feature: Kulunda steppe; material: water; isolation source: sample T5-Br brine of Lake Tanatar-5 | place: Russia: Kulunda steppe | collected 2010-07
TAACAGTTTTGCCTCTCCCGTTTCAAGATCCATGATCGCAATGGGGCGGGCACGGTCAAACTGCAGGGCGTTTAAATGCTCCGGCTCTTTGGCTGATGTAATAAGCTTGTCGTTCCTGTAAAACCCATGCATATGTCGAAGCCAGATTCCCTGCTCTAAATACCCCGGCTTTTTCTCTGTTATATGATTTCCTGTAAAATGGGAGATCTGATCCAGAGCGGTATCGTAGACATAGAGTTCGTCATTGCTTTTCACTGCAATTTGTGACGGCAATTCCATTTCCTGCGGTCCCCGTCCCGAAGCACCTAAAAATCTGAAGTCTCCATTTGCCAAATTCAGCTGGTAAGGCAGTTTCCGTCTTAAATCCATGCCGTATACCAGGCTGTCACCCTTCAGCCCATAAATCCCTTTTACAATAGATTCAGGCTGATCGACGGTGTTATTGATCACCACTTCACCTGAACGCACAAGTCCTGCTGATTCAGTATCTGAACCCTGATCTTCTGAACTGCAGGAAAGAAGGGCCACTATAGCTACCAACAAAACTGCTTTTAGGAATGGATACATGACTGAAGTTTTTGATTTTAGCATTATAATGTTCACCGCAGGGGCGCTGGGGACGCGGAGGTCTATACATAAAATCCCCTCCTTATGAAGAGCCTGTCCCGAAAACTTTCAGGAAGAGGCTTGGGGTGGTTGGATAGAATCTCTTCCTCCAAGATAACATGAAAAATAAACTCCACCTGTTTAAACCATCCCTTAATCCCCTCCTTGGAAAGGAGGGGAAAAATTATTGCTCAATAAGTTATATAATCATTCAAACCCACAACCCATTTATGGGTTATACATACGAGCGCGGGATTTATCCCCGCGACCAACAATTTCTTCTCTGCGGTCACTGCGGCTCTGCTAGTAAACCTGTCAGCGTTTAAGTTTGAGATCAAATTTCAACATTCGCAAAATCCCCTCCTTATGAAGGAGGGGTCGGGGGTGGTTGATAGAATCTCTTCCTCCAAGATAACATGAAAAATAAACTCCACCTGTTTGAACCACCCCTTAATCCCCTCCTTGGAAAGGAGGGGAAAAATTGTTGCTCTATAAATTATTTGATAATTCAAACCCCCAACTCCCACCGCGATCACTGCGACTCCGCGGTGAACCTTAGCTCTTTATCTAAACATTCATAACCGAACTTCATACACATCCACCGCATACCCCTCATCATCAGACAACACCGTGTATACCCGATCACCATCCACATGCAGGATTCGACGTTCTCCCTCCAGATCAAAACTGCCAATGGGCTCACCGTTCGAATCCAGAACCAGAAACTCCGGTGAATCGTGGGTTTGAAGCCAAATATTTTGTTGAGGATCCACCCACATCGCTTCTGCTACCGGTTTGGTATCCGGCATGTGCTCGGAAGCAAGCGATCGAAATTGATCCAGACGGTCTAATCGTTCCCGACGCTCTTCCGTAGAAACCGGCTGATTAGGAATCGCAGCTCGGACAGAATCAACCGGCTCCATTTTTGCGTCATACACGGCAACCTCAAAATCTTCATTCCAGGCCAGATAGAGCTTACCGTCGTGACCTCTTGCAAGGAGTGTAGTTCTCCCAAATGGAATCCCATTCATCATTCCGTCATCTCGTACCAGATAGCCCATCTCCCTGAACTCTATTGCGTCATCATGAATTAAACCTTCGTCCAGTGAGCCTGCACCCAGCACATGAATATACCAGTAAGCCCCCGGATCAGGCATCTGATTACGGCTCTGCCGAAGAGTGTAATTCCCCTCTCTATCTGCGGTTTGAACTCCAAAACGTGTTCCCTCTATCGACACAAACTCTTCAGGCTGCCACGATCCATTCTCTTCCCTGAAGAATACGCTTCGGTTATTTGCCATATCGAAGACAATCAGCTGATCGTTCTCATCCACAAACATATTGAGTATCGCCCTGAACTCATCCGGCCCGGCACCCTCCCGGCCAATAGTAGTAATAAAATCCCCGGTCTCGTCGTAAACCAATACATGATTGGCCTCCTGGTCTGCTAGGAAGATTCGATCCTCCGAATCGGTTTGAATAAATTGAATCCTTTCAAAAAACATCCCTTCCGGTTCATCAAGCTTGAAAAGATGATTTAATTCTACTTCCGGCAGCTCAGCCGTTCGTATTTCGTCCGCGCTCTGTTCTTCTGATGCGCAGGAGATCAGCATTACGATTGTTGTGAAAAACAAAATGGCTTTCATGAATGGATGCATGACTGAAGTGTTTGATTTTAATTTAATGATATTCACCGCGGTGGCGCAGTGGACGCGGAGGATTGTTCGTAAACCTGTCAGATCCCGACAGCTGACGGGATCTGACAGCGTTACTTATTGAGATTGAATTCCGACGCTTACGGGTCGTCATTTAGCGTATCTGTGGACTTTCAACAAAAAAGTGTGAAAAATAAACTCCACCTGTTTGAACCACCCCTTAATCACCTCCTTAAAAAGGAGGGGAAAAATTATTGCTCAATGAGTTACATGACAATTCATCAAACCCCCATTCAACCTCTGCGATCACTGCGGCTCTGCGGTGAAAAAAATTATGCCTCAAAGTAAACGCTGTCAGGTCCCGACAGCTGTCGGGACGCTGACAGGTTTTTATCTTTCTCCCAGACTCCCATCAGCAGAAGGATTAGTGTCAGACTCGTGCCGAGGCCCCAGATGACCACTACGGCCAGGTCGGTCCAGAAATCGTTGGAGCCGAATAGAATCAGGGGAACCAGCCCGCCCATGGTGGTGAGGGAAGTGATCATCACGGTTCTCATCTTGTTACGATACACCCGAACCCAGCTTCTCAATCCATGAATATTGAGTGACCGGCAGCGCTGCTTCTCATGAATCAGCAGGATGGAGTTGTTCACCACCACCCCAACGGCCAGAAGCGTTCCGGCAATAGCACCCTGGTCAAAATTGATATCGTGCCAGAGTGCGCCGGCCATCACCCCGATCAGGCTCAGCGGAATCGCCAACAGCACCACCAAGGGATCTTTCCAGCTTTCGAGAAGCGCCGACACAATCATCCAAACACTCAGGATGGTGAGCAGCAGCAAAAGTAGGTAGTTGTCAAACTGTTCGCTCTGTCCCCAGGAGAAAAATCCGCCACCATACTGTATCGAAGCTCCAACCGGTACCGGAACTTGATCCAGTACAGACTCGATGTAGTTGCTGGCCAGACGCGGGGGACCCAGAAAATCGACCCGAAGCGTTCGGCTGTAGGATTGATCTTCCCGAATAATCTGGTTCATCGTTCGCTCGCGGGTCAAATCGGCAATCTCACTAATCTTAAATAAACGGTTGTTTGAGCGACGAGCCTGCTCCAAAAAGTCCTCCTCGTACAGCGTTTGTGCAATATTTGCTCCTATCAGATACATTCGCTCCCCCTCCAGCTCTACCTGTCCGCGAATGTTAGTCGGGTTAACATCCAGCTGAATGGCGTCAAGAACCGAACGCCGATCGAGATCTTTCATCGCCATCCGTTCCTCATCCAGGCTCAGCACGTACTGAAACAGATCATTCCGTCCCCAACCCACGCTGTGAATATCCACCTCCTGAACCCGTGGATTTCGTTTCATCCGTGCAGCGATATCCTCTGCCAGAAGCAGCAGTTCATCATAGGAAAAACCCCGTAGCGTGATTCTCTGTCCCGACACACCGCCGCCAAAACCCGTGCTGTGGCCATCCCCTAAACCGCTGACCGATATCCCAGAATTACCGGTTTGAGAAGCTAAAAATATCGCCTCCCCGTAGTATTGATAGGGTTCATTCTCAAACAGGTATTCATCTTTGATGATAAACTGAAGTCTTGCGCCGGAATATTCTGAGATATCCGTTTCAAAATACTCAAACGCCTCAGCATAGGGAATGGCAAGCAGTTCAAAACTCCGGGCCATTTTGTTGATCTCATCCAGCGGAGTTCCCTGCGGGGTGCGTATGTTAATAAAAATTCTCTCCTGTTGTCGTCTGCCCCACGGTGTTCCGAAATAGGTTTCATTAAAAAACTTGTAGGTCAGCCCACCAATTTTCGGATCGATATCACTTCGATTATCAAAATAGGTACGGGTAAGCTCAGGCCAGCTTGTGTCATCCCAGTCGGGCTCCTCAATAGCAAAAAGAGGTATTCCAAATAGGGCAATCAACCCAACATAAAAAGCCCATCTAAATTTGTGACGCCAGTAAAAAGCACGATGCAGAAGCTGATCAATCCAGCGGCTCACCTTTTTCTTCAGCGACTTCTCCTCTTTTTTGATGGTTGACGGCACCAGCCAGATCAGCGAGTAGGGAATCCAGGTGAGGGCGACCAGCACGGACGACATCAGGGTAAGCGTAAGTGCTACGGCCAGCGGCACCAGAAAGAGCTGAAGCTCCTCCATGGCAAAGAAGAGCGGAATAAAGATTCCCACGGTTGTCAGTGTACTCCCGAAAACCGGCACTAATGTATATGGCAGCTCATTGCGGACATGCTCTATCCGTTCGTCCCTTCCTGAGGGCAGTTTTGGATTGAGCTGCTCAAATACCACCACGGCGTTATCGATAATCATCCCCAGGGCTACCGTCAGCCCGGCCAGTGTGAGCACATTCAGCGTGTAGTCGATAAAAAAGAGGATGGAGAGGCTCATCATAAGGGAGAAGACGATGCTTCCCAGAATCACAAATGGAGCGCGAAACCTTCGGATGAAGAGCATCAGAATCACAAATACAAACAGAAGGCTGAAGGCCGACTGGTACTGAAGATCTCCGAACTGCTCCCGCAAATCTTCGGTCGAATCGCGCTCGAGCTGAATCGTGATATCATCGGGCAGTGCGGATTGAATACGGTCCATTTCCGATCGCATTTGCTCGCCAAGTTTCATGGCGTCGGACCCGCTCTCCCTTACAAAAATCATCGTGAGGGCCGGTTTCCCGTTCAGTCGTTTCAGACTTTTTACGGGATAGTCCTCAATCTCCACTCTAGCGATATCCCCTAGAACCACCTGCCGGGAGCTGTTTGGAACCATGATTTTCATACCTCGAATCTCTTCTACCGACTCAAACTGTGGGGGAATCAACATGCTGAGCCGGTTGTGGCTCTGTTCGATAAATCCGCTGGATCTCCAGGTGAGCCGGTCGCGAATCTGCATCAATATCTGATCGGAGTTGAATCCGTACTGCTCCAGGATTCGCGTGTCGAACCGGACGGTCAGCGCCGGATCTTCCGCTCCCTGGATGTCGATGTCGGCAAGTCCCTGGTATCCCAGAAGAGGGAGCCGAATCTGCTGCATGGCAAACTGGTAGAGCTCTCTCGAAGATCTCTCTCCGCTGATGGACCAAGCCATGAACGTCTCCTGCTCCTGAAGCTCCTGCGGAATTGAGCGGCTGATATTGGGCTGACGAACCTGTGGCGGGAATTCATCCTGCAGGCCGTAGAGATACTCCTGAAGCTCCAGTACCCTGTATTCAACGGGTGTATTCTGCTCAAAGGTAATGGTAGTTCTGGATCGTCCTTCCTGGGAGACCGACCGAATCCGTTCTACATTTCTCAGCCGCGTGGCGACCGACTCCACCCTGCGGGTAATCTCCTGCTCCATCACTTCCGGAGAGGTGCTACCCCAGCCGTAGCTCACCGTAACCGACGGCAGCCGAAGCTCCGGAGCCATCTCCATCGGGATATTCATCCACGCAACGATCCCGACCACAGCAATAAGCATGTAGCTAAGCGAGATGAAATATTTTCGACGGAAGATTTCGCGCATATTTTTGGTTAAGAGTGAAAAGGCAAAAGTGAAAAATTACATCAACCTGTTTCAGGCACCTATACTCCCCTCCTTTTTAAGGAGGGGGCAGGGGGTGGTTCAATCAAATATCATCATGTACTTGACATATTAAATTCTATGGTTATTATTCGTAGATCACAATTTTAAATAAAGTGCTTTGCATTCAACCACCCCTTAATCCCCTCCTTGCGAAGGAGGGGAAAGTTCTTTTCAATATTTTGTTTTTGAGGGAACTTAACACCCCTCTCCCCGACAATTCGTGGCCCTTACTAGGGGAGACTTTTCACTTTTGCGTTTTGCCTTTTCACTTTTCTACACTTTACTCCTCCACGCCTTCTCTTACAATCTGCCCGGACATTCGGGGGCGAACGGGTTGAAGGTGGCTGATGGCGAAGTGCCGGTCCACGGCGATGGTGTCGCCCGGGGCAATCTCTTCGTGGTTGATGATGGCCCAGTCGGATGTGGCGTACTCTGGATCTACATAGACCCACTCCACTATTTCTCCATTCAGCTTAAACAGCAGGGTTCGTCCGCCGTCCCGTTCCAGAATTGCAGCTCTCGGTACACGTGCAATTCCGGTGTGCGACTCCACCCTGATCCGGCCCTCGACGGTCATGCCGGGACGAAGTATTCGATCCGGGTTTTCCACTTCTACCACAATCTGCCCGGTTTTACTTTCTGAGTCCACCACAGGAGATAAGGATCGAATAACTCCCTCTTTTCTCTCACCGGATGGAGTTGTCAATTCGGCAACCATTCCTGTTCTGAGGCGATTCAGCTCAGATTCCAGCACATCAAACCGGATTAATACTGTAGTGTCGTCAATCAGTCGGCCTAATTCACTGCCGGCACTGATGTATGCGCCGGTCGTAATCCGTTCCTGCACGGAGAGCTCTCCTTCAAATGGAGCCTTTATCGTGGTGTACGATAGATCCAATTCAGCCCGCTCCAGAGCCAGCTCTGCGGCAGCCAGACCCGTGGTAATTCGCACCAGCCGTTCGCCATTGCCGGATTGATTCCCGCTGTCTCCGTTTCTGACCTGACGCTGGCCCATCTCAATATTGTACGCCGAAAGTGCCGTTTCATACTCATTTTCTGCCTGACTCAGCTGGTACCTCCACTCCTGGTCGTCGAACTCCAGAATGGTTCCTCCCGCCTCAACCCGGTTCCCATCTTCAAGCTGACTCTCTGTAACAAATCCGCTGATTCTGGGCCTGACAGAAATTTCGCGTATGGGCTCAACCACGCCCTGACTTTGGATAAAGATGTGCAGCGGACGGTCATCCGCAATCGTAAACACCACATCCGGACGAATCTCCACATCATCCGGCGTTTCCGGCCGATCGGGGTCTTCGGAGGATGTGCAGGCGGAAAATATTAGCATTATCATAAATATTGATAACAAGGTAGCAGTATGCTGAAATTTCATAATACGAGTTTGTTAGGTTAACACTCCCCTCCTTTTTAAGGAGGGGCAGGGGGTGGTTGCCAATACTGAGTAAAAAATCAAAAATTCATCTTTCCCTTATTTCTTGTTTCAATTTAATAGAACGCCGTCATTTCTCATCAAAATATGTTTTTAACCACCCCTCAATCCTCTCCTTAAAAAGGAGGGGAAAGAAAAATCAATAATCTTCATTTATTTCAATCTTAAATTCACTGGCACGATTTTTAAATACATCTTCTAAATAGAGAATGGTACTTTCGTAATCCTCTTCAAAGTCCAGGTTCTTAATCCTAATCAGCTTAATCCCTTCAGCTTTCAGTAATCGATCTTTTTCCAAGTCTTTTTTCATCTTATCATCATAGTGATGGACATCACCATCAATTTCAATGGTCAGTTTTAGTTGTGGACAGTAAAAATCAATTATATAGTTTTCGATTCCGTGCTGACGTCTAACTTTAAAGCCAAACACCTTTTTCCCCTTCAACTCATTCCAAAGACGTACTTCCCACGTCGTCATGTGACCACGAAGATACTGACGCTGCTTCTTTGTCTTTTTTGGGTTTAACTTTGTCATGTCATTAAACGGAATCGATTTATTTAAAAAGTAAAGTGCTGAAATACCAATGACTCTCCTCCTTTTTAAGGAGGAGGCAGGGGGTGATTCAATCAAATATCAACATTTAATTCCATCTTGATTTCTTTGGTACAATCATAAATATAAAGTCATGTAATTTTGAATACTATGACTTAACCATACATCTGGATAAATCAAATGGCGGCTTCGTTGTCAATATAATTCGATGCTGATTATTCGTAGATTTCAATGTTAAGTAAAGTTTTATACTCTCAACCACCCCTTGCTCCCCTCCTTGCCAAGGAGGGGAGCAAGGGGTTCAATTAAATATCATCATGTACTTAAATTTTTAATTCACTAGAACAGTCTTTAATAAATCACGTTCGTATTGATTTTTTAAACGTCTATCTGCGTTTTGAATTGGTTATGAGTTCACAATTTATCTAAACCATCTTACTGTTATATCATTACTCAAAATTCTGAAACAAATCTTTTGTACTCAACCACCCCTTAATCCCCTCCTTGCGAAGGAGGGGAATTCAATATCAAAATCTTCTCACGATTCACTTTTTACTTTTTCCTTCTCACTTCCAATGCCCCCTTCCATCCATCCAAAAAATACCGGAATCAAATAGAGGGTTAGTATGGTACTGGTGATCATCCCGCCCATCAGGGCGAGTGCCAGTGACTGCCTGAAAGCGTAGCCCTCGCCGAAGGGGATCAGCATGGGCATAAGGCCTAAAATAGTTGTCACACTGGTCATCACTACGGGACGGAAGCGGTGCTTGCCGGCCAGCTCAATCGCCTTGCGGAGATCTCCGGTATCGGCCAGGTATCGGCGCATAAAATCCACTTTCAAGATGGAGTCATTCACGGCAATCCCGGTTAGAATGAGCACCCCCATGAACGACATCGCATTGAGCCCGGTGCCGGTCACCCACATAATCAGCAGCGAGCCCACCCAGGCAAACGGCACGGCCAGGATAATGATCAGCGGATATTTCAGGTTTTCAAACTGTACCGCAAGGATAATGTAGATAATCAGGATACTGAGCAGCAGCAGTTTGCCCATATCCAGCATCAGTCCCTGCACCATCAAAGCGTTCCCGGCCACCTGCACCTCCTGCCCGGTCGACTGCATAAAATCACGCATTGTCTCCATTGTCTTTCCGCGATTCCACCACCAGTCGGCCAGATCCCAGTCCGCGACAAAACTGAGTACGGGTGTCTGATCCACCCGTTCGAGCTGCTCCGGTTCGGCGGCACGCTCAATCTCGGCGATATAGCTGAGTGGAATTTCACGGCTTCCCATTCTCAGGGTGATCTCTTCCGGGGCGTAGATCTGAGACTGACTTCCCATCAATCGGATCGCAATCCGCTCATCCTCCCGGCTCCAGTCTGTCACAAAACTGCCGCGTGTGATCGACTCCAGGTAGCGAATCACATCCTGCTCCAATATTCCAAGCTGCAGCATCCGGTCTGTTCGAAATCTCAGGTTCCAGGTATCCACCTCCTGCTCATACTGTTTGCGAAGCTCCACCGGCAGGCCCGCTTCATTTAATCTATTCTTCAATTCGGCAGACATGCGCTCACTTTCGGCGCGATTCATTCCGATCATCCGGAACAGCACGGGCGGCTGGTCCGCCCCGATCAGCGCGCTCCAGCTCTGCTCAGACGCTACCGGCTCCACAGACCATCCGGGAAAATCGAGATCAAACTGCTCCATCCTCTCCCTTACCCTGTCAGCTTGGCTTTGACCATCGACCGGTACGGATATAGTAAACTTATTCAGGCCTTCGCGAGCCAGGTTGGCAAGATTCGTCTGATCGGTAAAACCGCCCTCAACCTGAATGTTCTCTCCGCCCAGGCCGTCAGACTGAAGCCGAACCCGAAGCGCATCCGCCGCCTGCATGGTGGATGTGAGCGATGTGTTCCCCGGCAGCTGCACGCGGTAAGTGACCAGAGACGGTTCATCCTCGGGAAGCATATTTTTGGGAACCACCATAAACGCATAGACAGAAAGGGCGATCAGCACTGTGGCAAGGGCCACTACGGGAGCAGGACGTTTCAACACGCTCTGCAGGGTCAACTCATATCGATCCAGCAGACGATTAAAAAATGGACGGGTGTTCAACTGACCGTCACTCTCACTGTCCAGGTTTTTTCTGGCTCTGCGCTCCAGAATCTGAACCACCAGAACCGGTAAAATTATGAGCGCCACAAACAGGGAGGCCAACAAGCTAATCGACAGCGTATAGGCCTGATCCTGGAAAAAAGCTCCCTCAAATCCGCCCAGAAAAATCAGGGGCAGAAAAACGGAAATGGTTGTAAAAGTGGAGGCCGTTACCGCAAGGGCGATCTCCTTTGTTCCGGCTCTTGCCGCCCGTTTTACGTGATTCTTCAGCGGCATGTGCCGGTTGATGTTCTCGAGCACCACAATCGCGTTATCCAGCAGCAGGCCGATCCCCAGGGTGAGTCCGCTCAAGGATACAATATTCAGCTGAATCCCTGACGTAAACATCACAAAGAAGGTGATAAAGATGGAGACGGGAATGGCCACCCCGATTGTAAAGGGTGTGCGAACGTCATTTAGAAAGGTAAACAGCACAAAAAAGGCGAGCACTCCGCCAATAAGCAGGGTCTGCAGCAGGTTCGCGACTGCCTTGCGGATAAACGTGGCGTCCTCCCTGAGCACCTCAATACTGATATTCGGGTAGAGCTCTCGCATCTCCTCCACCAGGGGCATCAGCGTATCGAACACCTCCACAGTGTTGCTTCCAAACTCTTTTTTCACCAGAAGATTGAGCACCCGGTCCCCGTTTAGCGTGGCAAAAGAGGTCGGATCGGTCTCCCGGAGAGAGATCTCCGCTATTTCACCCAGGGTGAGAATCCGCCCCATGCCCAGGCGGGTGAGCGGCACATTCTCGAGGTCTTCCAGTTCATTGACGCGGCTCTCAATCTTCACCGAGTAGCGATACCATCCGTCGCGAAGCTCACCGCTGGAGGTGAAAATGTTGGCATCTCGCACCAGTCCCTGTACACGACTCAAGCTCAAACCGTAACGGTCGATTTCGCGTGGAAGATAGCGGATCTGCACCTCCGGCTCTACCGCACCCACCGATACAACCTGCGCAATTCCCTCGGCCTGCTCCAGCCTGCGCGACAGTACCTGCTCTGCCCAGCGCTTCAGGGCGAGACGGGTTTCAAACTCTTCATTAGGGCGATCTTTTGATGTTACGGCAAGCACGGCAATCGGCTCATCGGCGGTGGTGTTGAAGATGAGCTGCGGACGCGACGCCTGCTCCGGCATGATGTACTGCACCTGGTCCAGCTTCTCCCTCACATTCAGAAATGCCAGATCCATGTTGTGCCCCCACCGGAAATTGAGGTAGATCACGCTCTGCCCCTGCCGGGCAAATCCGTGAACCCGGTCGATGCCCGGAACAGTACTCAGTACCGCCTCCAGGCGCTCATTAATCCGGCTCTCCACCTCACGGGGCGATGCCCCCTGCCAATCGGTGCGCACCACCAGGTTGGGAGAATCCACATCGGGAAGCAGATCCACCGAGAGTTCACTCAGTGCCAGACTCCCAAAGATGAGTGCCGCCAGGATCAGGATGATTGCCGTTATGGGTCGGTTTAGTAGCAAATGGGATCGATGAAATCTGTCGGTTTAATAGGTGCGAAAGAAATGAGCCTTACACAGCCAGCGCATTCATTTTCACTACGATGATATTAGTTTTCAAAAATGAGAACTGCAAGTATTTATTTACTTTTTAGATGGAGGTATTTTTAAAAATCAGCTTAAGCATTATTCAATTAATAAAAGTACATATGACTACTCTATCTCCTCCTTCATCAGATTAAACAAACCTACAACTTTATCTAAGGTCAAATCGCCATGCACCATTGCTTCAACCATATTTTTTTGCACCCGATCCTCAAGTGATAATATGTTCAATACCCTTCCCTTCAGTGCATTGTTTTGATTGATTATTTGATTGATTTCACGACCAATTACCCTGGCTCCAATTTCAATCAGGTCAGAATCTTCATCAAATAGATCAGGATGCTCTTCCCAGATCATCTCCTTATCAATTTCAAAATAATTTTCAATGATTTGGACAATGTCTTGCGGATCCTGGGTTCGCTTTTCAGGGCGATCGTCGTAGGCAATCAACTTTAATAGTAGTATGGCCGGAAGTGTTGCCACTTTAAACTCCAGGTCACCTTCATCTGTAACCTGTACCGTTGCTTTCCTGAATACCTCTTCAAAACCGTTCACAAATATGGGTCTGTCCCAGCTCTCATCAGGTATTAATTCATCGTCTATACTGATTTCACCAAATGGAATAATGTCGATGGTAAACGTAAAAGGTGTCTGTAGACGAAAAGAAACATCTTTTATTTCAGAAAATCCATGATTGCTAATGAGCTCTCCAAAAACCTCATCATATTTCTCTTTTTCTGATATATAAACAGCAAAATCTACATCTCGTGTAGCCCGAGACTCAATTTGTTCTTTAGAATACCAAGTATCATGCGCAATAGCCCCAAGCAGATAAAAGTCTACATCACATTTTACAAACACTTTTTCTACTAGCTGTAGTAGTTCCTTGAGCTGATCTTGCCGTAGATTTTCAAGCTTTATCTGTAGGGGCTTCCGCATAGATTTCTTCAGCTTTTTTGATGTTTCTTGGATCACCGGTAATCATTAAATCCGTATAAACAACAAGGCGGGGTGCAATATTTGGAAGGTCATTTTTTACCGTCCAGTAAGGTTCTCTGATTTCAACTTTGCCGTTTTCATCAGGTATTAGTTTGAGCTCCCTCATAAGCTCCGCCCGATTCTTTTTGGTATAGAGTATGTACTGCACAGGTTTGAGATCATTCGTTAAAAGGTCCGCTGCAGGCTCTCCTCCCCATTGATCCTGCTCACCCAATATCAGTTTTTTCCAGTTTTGTTCGGCCTCTTTATTCATGAAATTATATCGGCCCTTTTGAATACGGGGTTTGAGTTCATCCGTGAAGGCCGTAATCCATTGATCTATAAGTTTGTCCCTGTTTTTAAGCTTTAGAACATTTTTGTTTTTGGCATATGCAAATTCATGCTCTTTCAGCCCATCCAATACGTGCTTGATGTTTCCCAGTGCGACATCCGCTGCCTCAGCTATTTCCCGATACGTTTTATTTAGCCAGGCTTCATCATGAAGAAACAGGAAAACGACTTTTAAGCCGGTTTTGGTGAAGGCACGATTTTTCTTTTGCTGTATGGGAGTTGTAGTGTGTCGATCAATCCATATAAGGGTTTCCCCCTCTTCTAAATGAATATTTCCGGCCACATCCATCCAATCAATTCCTACCTCATTCAATAGCTTTTTTATATTGGGATATAACCGTTCGGCCACCAACATCAGAGGACCTACTTTATCTTGTAATTCCTTCAATTGTGGTATATGGTGTTTACGAATCTCCTTTTTGATCTCCGCATGCCGGACAATGGCATTCTTTTTCGTTGGGTTGAATGTCACCCTGGCATCCACTCTGTAGTTATATTCAGGGTTATAGGTCTTCCATTCCGTCTTATGACCGATCTCTGGCGGTAGATTTGCAAGTGCTTTTTCGAGGATAACCTGATTCATACGTTCACTTTATTATTCTGTTCACGAATCGTGAACAAGTATAATTAATGAACAAAATAGATGAATAGCAACATATAAGCTTCTTTTGTTATACGCTCTACCATTAGGTTTGTATAGTGAAGCTTCTTCAAATCAATTATGACGGATTAGCCCGGCTATGAGTTTTCCAACCACCTCTTTTCCCCTCCTTCATAAGGAGGGGAGTTTCTGTACCTTTCCGTGGTTCCGTGGCAATAGTATCATATTTTGATCTCATTCCGCTTCCCTGAATTCGATCCGATACTTCACCACATACTCCGCTCCCGTCTCTCAATCTAATTCACAACTATCAAAAATCTGTCATTCGAACGCAAAGCAGTACATTCATTGATTTAAACGGTACTAATCAAATATACCTATTGGAAATTTAGGCTATTCGATTCCTCTATCCACACAATCAAGTTGCAGTTTTTCGTTATATTGACGTATATAATTAATAATTCAATGCGTCAAACCAATGAAAAATAAACTCACATTACGATTGGATGAGTCTCTCATCGAGAATGCAAAGAAACATGCCCGGGAGAAAGGCACATCGGTCTCCCGTCTGGTGGCTGATTATTTTGCCCTCATTGGTAAGAAGCACTCATCATCTAAAGATGAACTCCCACCATTGACCGCCTCACTTAGCGGCATTATGAAAGATACAGAGGTTACAGAAGAGGATTATAAACGCTATCTGACGGACAAACATCTTAAATGAAGATTCTACTTGATACAAATGTTTTGCTGGATGTATTTTTGGAGCGTAAACTCTTTTATGACAGTTCCATCAGAGTTATGACTCTCGCTGAACTAGGAAAAATAGAAGGCTGGATTTGTGGCACAACCGTTACAACCATTTACTATTTGATCGAAAAAGCACTGTCCGGAGGGGAGGCAGAGACACACGTTAAAAATCTTTTAAAACTCTTCCACGTCGCCCCCATCAATCTTTATGTCCTGCAGAGTGCTGTCGATTCAAAATTTCAAGATTTTGAAGATGGCATTCTACATCAGTCCGCTGTTTCCGCCGGATTAGATTGAATCACAACACGAAATACCAAGGATTTCCACCATAGCCAACTTCCGGTCTACACTCCTGAAGAGCTGCTAAGTGCACTGAACACAATAGAATAAACAAATTAATACTAAGTCTACCGCTCGGTGAAGTCGGTCACTTCACTCTTCTGTTAGTTCCATCCGATACTTCACCACATACTCCGCTCCCGTCTCTTCATCTACCTCTTTGCCGTAGAGATACCCGTTTTTGATGTCGAATATCGGTTGATCATGCCTCCTTAAAAACTTCGCGATCAATTCACCTGTTTCGCTCAATATCCACCATTCATATACTCCTAAATACTCCACTGTAACGGCTACCCATATCCTATCCTCATCATCAACTTTTAGAGTGAACAACGCAGGATATGATTCCGGTGCTTCTACATTATTTTCTAAAAGGATATTTCTGATATTTTTTGCGGACAATCCAAACCATCCACCAAAAGAGTCTAAATTGAAACGTGGCCCTTTCACCGGATAGTAAAATGCAGATTGGTACCTACCTGTTTCGTCATATTTTTTTATCAAAAAATCTCTTGTCCATGCTGTAAATATTTCATCTCTCCTTGACAAGGTAAATATTGTAGAGCCCAGAAACGTTAAATGAGGGGTAAAGCCTATTCTATTACGACTTTCCAAACGATAACTGTGGGGTAACTCCAGCTTTTCTGATTGTAATACATCACCATTCGTATCTACCAAAAGAAATTTTAAAACCGGCCTGATATTGCCCTTTTCAGGGTAACCCATAAACGAAACAAGGAAGTTTCCATCATCTCTTACATGAATAGTAGAAAAATTCATGTCTCGAACTGCTTGGTGCTTAAGTACTGACCAATCGCGTATTCGTACGGTTTTCTCAAAAGAGTAATCATCGGAACTGTATATGTTTATTCGATTATTTGCAAAATCGTGCAAGTATATACTGCCGGCATTGATCTGAAAGCTTGATATTCGTTCAAATTCACCCGGACCTCGCCCCGGTTGCCCCAACTGTTTGTAATAGGTTCCATCACTATTATATATATGTATTGAGTGAAGAAAAGGAGTTGCACTCCATATAAGTACACGTCCATCCTTATTTACAGTACTGTTGTTAATTCTTGAGCGGCCAGACACCCCTGTTTCACCATATCTCTGAATTGGGATAAATTCAACTGAATACTCAGGTTCCGAATCACCAGGTAAGATAGTGAGGTTTTCTATTTCCCGGATATGTTCCGGGATTTCTTCGATAATGCGCACAGATTTGATCTCTGTATCTTGTATACAACTACCAACAGTAAAACTTACTAATATTAAAAGTGATAATTTCATTGTTTTAACATTAAGTAAATAACACTTAAAGCTCACCACAATCATTCAAGCATTCTTGTCTCAAGCTGTGTACTTCTCCTACACAATTTGGATGTTCCGGCGAACCAATGCCATAACACCAATCACAATTTGTTTCGTAACACCAATACATTTCTTCGCATTGTTGCTGACAATCACCAAAACCACCACAAGTCGCGTTGCATGGGTCCACGCTACCAGCCATAATCCTTTTCATCTCTTCGCGATTTAATACTTTCATATCTATCCTCTTTACGTTATATCCAATTTCTCCCACAGGTTTATCCGTGAGACGGGCATGGATGTTTAAACCCTAAGGGATTATAATGATTATTTTTAAATCGTAAACCCCTGTTATTTTGAGGGATGAAATTTAATTATTTTTTAGTATGTTAATAAGATTTGAGATTATTTTGTGGTTTTTTGGAGTGGTGCCAAAATAAAATTAGCCGGTTTTGTGTGTGGACTTCCGTGTCTCCGTGGCATTAACATCATGCTTTGATTTCATTCCGCCTCCCTGAATTCCATCCGGTACTTCACCACATACTCAGCTCCCGTCTCTTCATCAATCTCTTTGGCGTAGAGATACCCGTTTTTGATGTCGAATATTGTTTTCAAAAGCGGACGCTGCAGCTTGGCCAGCAGTTCGCCTGATTCATCCAGAATCCACCATTCTAATATTTCCCGTTGTTGATCCATCGGTACTGCCGCCCAGATCCGGTTTTCGTCGTCTATTCTCAGCCTGAACAACACGGGGATGGTTTCCGGCAGGTCCCGATCAATGTCCAAAAAAGCATTCTTGATTACCCGTGCGGAAGGGCTGAATGGCGATGAGTTCGTGTGCACGTCAAGGTCGAACGGCAGACTCTGCACGGGATAGTAGAAGGCAGATTGATAGATGCCGTTTGCATCGTATTTCCGAATCAGGAAATCCCGTGTAAAAGCCGTATACAATTCATCGCCGCGGGAAACAGCTTCCAATGTACTCCCCATAAAATATAGCGGCATGATGGGGCGCGCGGATGGATCAGTCTGTATTCTGAAGCCTGCAGGTAAAGCAAGCGATGGGTCCTGTACAAGTCGACCCTCATGGTCCATTATCTTATACCGGTTTGAGAGTTGTCCGATAACAGACCTTCGGTCAGAAAATATCACCCAGTAATTCCCGTCATATCTGGGTAAAATAAGTCCTAACTCCAATTCCTGAACAGCTTCATGATCCCTGATTGACAACTGCTCAATCATCATTGTGCGTTCAAAAGAATAATCTGTTGAACTGTAAATATTTATTCGTTGATTCGTAACATCACGGATGTACACATTTCCGCCCCGGGCCTGCACGTCGAATATGAAACCGTGTTCACCCGGTCCTCTCCCCGACCTGCCAAGCTCAGTATGAAAGGTGCCGTCATCATTATATACAAATACAGATTGGCTATAATCGGAGTTAGAATTCAGAATGATAATTTTGCCATTGTCATCTACAGCAGATCTCAATACAGTTGTTAAATAGGGCTCACCTTCCTCACCATACGTTTGCTCGGGTACGAGTTCAATCGAATAGCGAGGCTCTGAATCACCCTGATAAATGGTAAGGTTTTCTATTTCCCGAATGTGCTCCGGAATTTCTTCAAGAACTTGGATGTGATCTGCTTCCCCGATATCGGTTTCACTCCCTGAACAGGCTGTGACTATCACAACCAAAAATACTGCCACGGAAGCACGGAAGAAGCTGAAACTCTTTGTGACTTCCCATAATTCCGCAAAAATCAACCACCTATTTTCAAGCATCATTTTTCTTTTTCAATTGATGATTAAAATCTTCACCTCATTCCAAACAAAATTCCTTTATCGGTTCCTCTGTTCGTCGGTTTTACTGTTCATCTGTTCGTCATTTTCCTAAAGGCATTTCTATCCGATAACGAACCACCGTTTGCAGGCCTGTCTCTTCATCCACCTCACGGGTGTAGAAATAATCTCCACGAATGTGCTTAAATGTGCTTCCACTGATATACGGAGGGGCCTCCCGATCTCCGGGCCAGCGAAATTTTCCAATAAACTCTCCATCAGACTCAACAACCCACCATTCAATTTCATCTTCAGCTTCTGTAAATGTAGAAATCCATAGGCGCCCGTTATCATCAGGCCACATGGATTGCATCACCGCCCAAAAATCCGGCAGCTCTACTTTTTCAGCTATATCTTTTGTCATGTCATTTGCAGAATTTCGGGCATCCTCTCTAGTTACTGGAATTCTTGGAACCGGATAATAAAATCCTCCAATCACGTCGCCATCTCTGTTCAGCTCACGGATTAAAAATTCATCCGAATCAGCAAAGAAAATTCGTCCGGTGGGGGTAACGGTAATCAATGGTTTTTTCTGAAAAGGAAACATTTTCATAATTCTATGACCATTCCAATCTCCCCATACCTCAAGAATCTGATCCTGTTATAGAATCTCTTCTCCCAGCTTTTGATAAGTTGAATCAGTGGTGAAATAGTGAACACTTCCCGGAGTAACTTCAAAATTCCTTTGTGGTCTCATGAAACCAAGAAGCCGCTTTTCATCATCTAAAAAATAGTGGTTAAGTAATCTTCTTCCTTCTATCTGTCCGGCACTGTTTAAACTGTTCTGATCGATGCTGATTGTTTCGAGTAATTCCAATGAGTCCGTCGAGTAAGCGGTAACCCGTGATAATGCTTTATCAACAACATACAATCTATTCGATCGTATGTTTAAACAACAGATGCTGTTAAACTCTCCCGGCCCCCGGCCGCTTCTGCCAAGACTCGTTATATAATTACCTTCGGGAGAAAACAGATGGATAGTTATTGTGCCCGGCGCAATATCCCGAATATAAACCCTGCCTGATTCATCCGTAATAAAACCCCTGACATTGGCGAAGTAGAGATCATCACTGTCTCCGAACTCTTGGTCCTTAATGAGCCTGATGGTATTTGCATTCTCAAAATCATCTTCTGAAAAGATCGTCACATTTTCCATTTCTAAAATATGGTCCGGAACTACTGTATTGCTATCTGTTCCTGAGCAGGCTGTGAGCATGACTACGGTTAATATTGCAACAACACATCTTTTTTCAATCATCACTTTTCTCTTTGAGTTGATGTTTATAACCTTCACCTCATTCCCTAAAAGCTCACTTTATCGGTTCGTCAGTTTTTCTGTTTATCGGTTTACAAAAAGTCATCCCCGCTACTCGCGCTTGCTTCATAGCACAGGCCACCCCTCTTCAAAGGGAGAGTTTCTGTGCCTTTCCGTGTTTCCGTGGCAAATTTGTAGTGGTTTGGGTTCATTACATTTCCTCAAATTCTATCCGATACCGCACCACCGTTTGCAGGCCGGTCTCCTCATCCGTTTCGCGGGTGTAGCCTGATCCGTTTTTTACCTCCCGGATCTCACGGCTTTCCGGCCAGGCAAACGCTGCAAGAAATTCTCCCTCTTCCGAGAATACCCTCCAATCAAACATCTCCTCGTCATCGGAATAAAGAGCGGCCCAGATGCGGTTCTCATCATCCAGCACCAGGTGCCGGTAAGCCGGCCAGGTTTCAGGCATGTCATCATTTCGAACCATTCCCCGCCACGGCTCATCCCGGTCGGCATACTCCTGTAAAATCTCGTTCCGGTTCAGCGATATATTTTCATTCGGCTGCCAGACCGCACTTAGATATGCCCCGTCCATATCATAAAACTTAAAGAGCAGCTCTTCACTCCAGCCATGGAGAAGCCGGCTGTTGTTCACAACCGTAATGGAGCGGCGTTTATAGTCCGGACTCATCACGCTCATTGAGGTCCCTTCCCGGTTTACGATCGCCTCACTGATTGGAAACTCATACACAAATCCCTCTTCAAACTCACCGGCGGATCGGTTCAGAAACCGACCGCGATCTTTCGGTTCTACATCCGAATCATCCATCGCGGCGCTGTAGCCCGTCCCAAAATGGATAAGGTAGTGGTTGTCACCTACCAGGTGAAAATTGCCGGGAAAGCTTACAAAACCGCCTTCCGACTGAAACTCAAATGGAACCGACAGGTTATCGGTAAAATTGTGAGTGTCAATGGAAAACCTGGAAATTCGCATCGATCCTGTATCCAGTACATGCAAATGCCGCTCACCCGGTCGGATGGCACTCACTCTCCTGAACTCCCCCGGACCGTCTCCCTCCCGACCAATCTGCCTCAGGTAGCTGCCGTCAGGTTCATAGGCGTGAATCACATTCTGACTGAAGTCGGCGATATAGACTCGTCCGGTTTGATCCACAGAAAACTGGCCCATCTGCCCAATGATGACGTCTTCAGTATCTCCATAGGAAGCTGCCTGGGTCAAACTGATGGAGTGCAACGGACCGGCATCCGCCTCAATCACACTCAGGTTTTCAAGTGAGGCGATCTCTTCCGGAATATCGATATCGGACGAGGCTGAACAGGCTGCCATAAATAGAGAAAGCACAAAAATTGTGACAATGATCTTCTTCATATCTGTTTGGTTTATTTTGAGTCAAATCCCCTTTTTAAGAACCCTGAACGCCGCTTAACTCAAGAATCACGCACAGCTACAAAGCAGCAACGGCCTTTTGTGTAACTCTATCTCAGTATAATTCAAGAACATAGATGAACCGGACCGGGTTTGCAAATTAGAATATTAGGTGGGTAGTATTGGCACTGGAGATGATGCCATAGCAGAGACGACGGGTACGGTGGGCAACATACTGAGGCTGTAAAAATAAAAAAAGCCGTAAAGCATATTCGATTTAATACTTTACGGCTTTCATATTGTACGCCCGGAAGGATTCGAACCCTCAGCCTTCTGATCCGAAGTCAGACGCTCTATCCAGTTGAGCTACGGGCGCATTCAGTAAAATTGATTCAAAATCTGTCAGGCTTCATTAACCTTAAGATTTTAGAATCAAGACTTCAAAGTTAACCGTTTTTGGAATTCAACACAACCAATCAACCTCTCTTTTTCATATTTATAGGATTGTGTGTATTGTTCAGGAATCAATCACTGTTCAACCTATGAAAACAACTCCATTTTCTTTTAAAGATTCTACCGATACAGAGATCCACGCAATCCGATGGGAACCCGAGAACCGACCAGCAACAGCAGTTGTGCAGATCGTTCACGGAATGGCGGAACACTCCGGGCGCTACGAGACATTTGCAAGCGAATTAACGGACCGAGGTTATATCGTCTATTCGCACGACCATCGCGGCCATGGCCGGTCTGCGCAAAATGGATTGGGGTACGTACAGTCAAAAGCCGCATTTCATACCCTGGTTGATGGAATTCATCAGCTTCACTTATATATCAAGCAGCAGCATTCCGGGCTCCCGCTTGTCTTATTCGGTCACAGTATGGGGTCATTTCTCGTACAGCGGCTCATGCAGATCACGAATCTACAGCCCTCTGCAATAATCTACTCGGGCAGTAGCGGCAAACCTCCAGCCATGTTGAAGATTGGCATCGCTCTCTCAACAGTTCTGACCAAAATCAGAAAACCTAAAATGAAAAGCCCCCTTATCAACTACCTTACGTTTGGTGAGTACAACAAACACTTCAAACCAAACCGGACCGATTTCGACTGGCTGAGCAGGGATACTGAAAAAGTAGATGAGTATATTGATGATCCGTTATGCGGTTTTATCTACTCCACTGCATTTTACAGGGATCTTTTTCTCGGTTTGAACAAGCTTCATAACCACCTGCCATTTACTGATCATCCGGGCGATATTCCAATACTGCTCGTTTCCGGCGACAACGATCCCGTCTCTAGGATGGGCAAGGGAATTCACGATCTTGAAAATATCTTGAAGAAATCCGGAGCAGACCAGGTAACCGTTAAGCTATATCCCGGTGGACGGCATGAGATGCTTCATGAAACAGACCGGGATGCGGTGATGAACGAGATTATTTCCTGGATTCAGGATCATTTAAATCAGGCGTAATATGAATAAACTGAGAAAATATATTAAGAAGTCTATTCCGGTTCTCATCATTATCCTTTTTGCCGGCCTGATCCTTTCACGGGTATTTTCACCCGATCACCGGCAATCCATCGAAGTTACTACTACGGCTAGTGAAGCAATCCATCACCAGGGCAAATACGCTGAAGTTTGTGGAGAGGCCGTCTCGGTTCAGTTGATCCGGCAGATTGGAGGTGAGCCGACATTTATAAATTTTGAAGAGGATTACCCCAATCAGCACTTTACCGGTGTGATATGGGGTGAAGACCGACTGGCCTGGCACAGTTCCCCGGAAGATCTCTATACAAACCGGAACATCTGTGTTGAAGGAGTCATCCGTATGCATGAAGGAACACCTCAAATCAGAATTAGCTCCCCGGAACAGGTGCGCATACAAACAAATGACTGATCGTTAAGGAAGCGGATCGTATGTTACCATTCCGATACTGCTTTTTTCGGCGCGATCAAATTCAGTTTCAGTTGGACGCGTAGTCATCACCGGTTTTGGCAGATTTTGAACAACCTTTTCAGTCATGGACCCCAGGAATAGATGAGCAAATCCACTGTGACCGTGAGTCGCCATCACAACTAAATCCGACTGCTTCTCAGCATATTTTTCTATCTCGTAATGCACGGAGTAACCGGCAATAATTACTGTTTTTAGTGGGATATACTTTTCGGATTCAACCGAGCCTGCTTTTAAGCTATCCAGAAAAGATTTGTCACTTCTCTTCAGCTGTATTCCCTCAGGTTTACGGTCCTGCAGGTAGTAGTTGAGCCTGCTCATCAACTGTTCATAAACCTTCTCTTTTTCATGATTTTCAGGCTTAAAGTCGGAATCTTCCGTAATGCCGCCATAAAGCTCCATCACATAAAACAGAGTAATCTCTGCTCCAAACGCATGTGCCAGTGCAGCGGCATGCGGCAGCGAACTTAATGACAACTGAGATGAATCAGTAGGCAGCAAGATTCTTTTGATATCTCCTGCAGTGGTTCCTTTATCAACGGCTATAACCGGTATTTTTGAATTCCTCAGAGTCCGAAGTGTTGTGGATCCCCTCTTCATTATGGATTGATCCTCCCCTTTCGATCCCATCACGATCAGATCGTACCCCTCATCATTGGCATAGTGTATGATTGAATCAGAAGCTTTCCGGTTTTTACCGATATGAACTTTTCCCCTTATTGGTTCATCAACTCTGTTCAGGATAGCTTTGAGTTTAATTTCAGCATCCTTCACGATATCCGGAATCACATCTTCGTCGGGATCAACGGCTACCGGTATTTTTTTTAACGTCTCCCGCAGATAATCCCCGCTTGGTAAAACGTGCATCATATCTACTTTACCGCCAAACTTATGAGCTAACTGCACAGCTATCGCATAGGCGGATTCCGCTCCGCCTGAAAAGTCTGTAGGCACCAATATCTTTTTATACGTATTCATGACACTCCGGTCAGCGTTTTAAATCATATTAATCAATGCTACTTATCATCATCTGCTATATCGATGAGCTCTATAACATTTTCATAGGCCTCATCTACGGTTTCGCCTTCAGCCTTCAACTCTTTTCCTTTGCTGTTTTCTACCGTAACCTTTACGCCTTCCCATCTATCGCTCTTTTTAGCTGACGTCACCGTAAAGCCACGATAACCTTCATCTTTCAAACGATTTACCCGTTCCTGAAGTACTGACTCTGTATTACTATTCATTCTATCGCTCATAACTTCTCCTGTTTGATTTTATCTCATCTATCTCTATAAAAACGATTTCTCATACTAAATCATATACAATTTTAACTGAACTCACACTAAGGGAATTCCTTATAGGATAATTAAAGCTGCATCTGAGCATACAGAAGTTCGGCAAGATCTTCTCCCAGATGCTTTTTCAAAAGCATCTCATATTTTTCAGATTGTACGTAGCCCTCCCCGCCTTCAAAAAACTCGGTCCAGATCCCTTCCCAATCACTTCCCTTAGGCATAATCACTCCAAACTGTTCTGAGGCGTCATCACCAATTTCATGCCGGGTAATTTCAGCCCCCGCATTGATGGCCCTCCAGTAGTTATAGACATCCACATAGGCAAAATACTCATTCCGGTCTGAGACTTTTTCTATGATCTCATCATTGGAAAACGCATACTCCATCGAAACGTCTTGTGAAAAATAGTTCTCAGTAAGTCTCACTAACCTCTCTTCGTGCAGCGTACCCTCGAAAGCCAGTGCTTTTAAGGAATTAAAATGATCTTCGATATTTTCAAAACTCTCCAGCTCTTCGGTCTCCTGATTCGTTATAAGCGTGGCGATATTCTGGAGGTAGGGCGGACTAAAACTGATCTCTTCCTTTCTGTTTTCTGTGATGGTGACATTGGCAACTCCAAACACACCTCCCCTGGCATCTTTGACCCTTTGATAGAACTCAGAAAAATTTTCGATGGCTTGATATCGCATTTGTACATCAACTCCATACACATTATTTATATAGTCAACAAAGTCCCGAACCAGCTCGATAGTTACCCCGGTAAGGTTTCCATTTTCATCTAAATAGGAAAAACCTTCGCTTGGCACATAAGCCAAAGTCACCTCACCTTCGCCCAGTTCTGAGAGTTCACCCCAGCCATCTCCTTGCAGTTGATCATTTGTACCACCGGAGCATGAAATAAAAACGAATGCTATTAACGTAATTAGGAATCTATTTACCATGTCTACTTTTTTCTTTTTAGATAAGCTTCAAAACGGTGATTTGCAACCTTCATAACA
>LFIK01000757.1_pt1 | contig 24596 bp, 29 predicted proteins | sample 643401 | NCBI WGS metagenome assembly LFIK01 (sample SAMN03777447, study PRJNA286221) | soda lake metagenome | biome: soda lake; feature: Kulunda steppe; material: water; isolation source: sample T5-Br brine of Lake Tanatar-5 | place: Russia: Kulunda steppe | collected 2010-07
TAATGATTCCTATCGTTTTATTTCAAAGCTTATGGATGTTTATATGATGGCTGGTGTTCACCAGCAACCTGATCAGTCAAACTACCTGGCTGAAGGTCAAACTTAAACTTGTAAACTTGTTAAACTTCACCTTCAACTCATCAGGAGAGGTCTGCTGGCTTATCTGCTCGCAAACCTCCTGATCCTCACTGACTCCTTTCTTCTTTTTCTGGTGAAGGGGCTTTTCTTCCCAAGTGGCCCCTTTTCCCTAATTGATGTGAGGAGCTGTTTTGCTGCTTGTGTAGTTTTTCTTTCTTTCAACTTGGCGAGCAAGAATTGGCGTACCCTGAAAAACATCTCTTCTACCATCCTTAAAATATTGCTCAACCAAAAACCAACAATCAAGACATTGCCATTAAAAGTCAAAACAGGACAAAATATTATATTGGTATTGATATCAGGCAGATATGAGACACTTACGCCCCTAAATGACAAGCTAAATATCCCCTCCTGTTTACTTCCATTCAAGGGGCCCTCTAGCGCATGGTCACAAACACGGCTGTGGTGCGGGGTGGAACCTCAAGCATCGGACCCTCGTCATGCGCAGCACATCCCTGTGTACGTATACGTGTGCGTGTGCGTGTGAGTTGCGAGCATGTGAGTCAGTGAGTATATCCATGTGTGTTTTGTGTTGCGTGTACATGTGAGTATGTGCATTTGTGTGCGCATGTGTGTGTAAGCTTGCGTGTGAGTTGTGTGCATGCTTGAGTGACTCATTGAGTGTGTGTTTGCATGTATGCATGCACGCGTGTGCGAGCTTTACGCATGCGCGTGCGTTTGGTTTGATGCGTGTTAGAGTGCACACACACCCATGCATCCAAAGACAGCACTGTGTGTAAATAAGGAGATGAAGGTCATATAGAAGCATCTTTAGCAGGGTGGCGGAACCTCATTAATTGCAGAGCATGAACTGAATGGAGAAGAGAATTATTCAGTGACATCCCTATTTTTGAGGCATCTAAAAAAGGGCCCATGGCAAGCACTTATGCAGCCCCTCAGAGTTGCAAGAGGTGCTTCCCTCTCATGCTATCTTTTTAACCCTTAATGCTTCTGTGGCCTTGAAAACCAGCACAAACAACATAGCACAACAAAGAAGCTGCTCACAAAAGAAATACATTCACATGAGCTAGGCCGTCGGCGTGCAACATGTGCACTCCCCAAGTGGCTGAAACACGAAAATTTTCAGATTGCGACCTTGCTTTCCTCCATTAACCATACAAATACATTGCAACACTTCTCAGGTCAGCCAGCTTGCACCGAAGAACATGGCAGAGTGTGTCATCTTACTTATGTGCTATTTGTCCTCATTCTGTACGTGGCTTATTTCACCTCAATCATGCCTGCGCATTTACCTTGAGCCACATCTCCTCATCCTCTAAAGCTGCATCTTGCTGCACGGGGTGCAAGGAAAGCCTGTCCAAGGGGTCAGGGTATTTTAGCTCCTGCACATTTGAACAGGAGGTATGATGCGCCTGAATTATGCGGTAAGAAGAAGGGTACAAGGTTTGCCAGAAAAGCGGTCAGGTTACGGAGCGGCCAGTGCAGCACCCTCGAGACTCTCGAGTGAAGTGCAGGCTCTGCTACAAGGGGCAAGGTTCATCCAGCAAGGACTAACGGCGCAAGCCCCAGACAGGAATGACAAAGGCTCAGCCAAGTAAAGGTTGCGGATCTGGTTGAAACCCAGATGCAGAGCTGTTCATGTAGCTTTATGTCACATGAATCATGTGGGCTACCAGGTGCATCCACTGCACGGAAAATGGTGACATTAAAGATAGTAAGTATATTAGCATGGTATACTAGTGAGTGCGACCCTTTCAGACCCCTCTTTGCTGACCCGAAACTTGCACCTGAAGTAAATCATTTGGAGGCTACAAAGGGTGGGATGGTATGGCACAAGCAGCTGAAAGCAATGGCCAAATCACCATGCGCAGGCTGCCTTTGTGCGGACAGCACAAGTCATGGCAGGCATGCCAGCTGGTCGTCCTCACCAACGGCCCTCCTCCAAGCCGTCTCATTCAGCCTGCCAGATCCCTACATTCTGAGTAGCCAGAGGTTCAAGGGCACCCCAGAGGCTGGCCCTGAGACGGGTTCCAGCCTGCTGCTGCTCGCTTGACTGATGGAATTTTCAGGCTTCCTAATATGGCTGTTATTGCTCAAGCAATTAAATTAGAAAAACTGCTTTGAAGGGCCACTAGGCACAGCTGTCCTCGAAAAGGTGACTCGATTCAAATTGCTAGCTAACAACGCTCAACACCCTTTTCACCCTTGCCACAATAAAGAGCAACACGTTTGTTGTGACTAAGCTGCTTCATAGGAGGCGTGCTAAGCAGCCTGCAGCCAACTGACCCCCTGGACATAATTGTGTGTACAGTCTGCAGATGCGCTGCACCTGTTTCACCCTGCGTGAACATATGCACACTCATTGGTAGCGTCTCGCATGAGTGTCGAAAGAAAGGCAAGTAAACAGATGGCCGAGATGAGAATATGTGGGCAGAAGAGCGCGCTGAAAAATGTCTTTCTCCTAACCTCACAGAGCTTTCATACCCAGTTGCACAATGATGTCAGAGAGACTACCCTCCCAATCAACTTCAGTGTGTAAACAGAGGGAGCAGACAGTCTTGTGACACCAAAGATCCCTTATCAAATTTCCCAGCCAGAGCCTGCACCACTGCAAGCACATACTCGAGCTTTCTGGTGCAATTTTCAGGACAGAGAATGGTGCAGGGGTTGCAGAAATGTAAGTTGTAAAAAACAAGTGTGCACGCTAAGTGAGACAATTTTGCTTGGAAGGTGGCAGGCAGGTCGCGGGGAAAGCCAGCTGTCGGCCTCGTGAAATTACACTTTGCACGCCACCTTCATCAGAATCTCATACAAGCATGCACACAGATGATCAGTGTTCCAGTAGCCATAATGCCCTCACCTAGGCACAGGGCCATGTGGTAGTACATTCAGGGTTTACTATGGTCATCTGGCAGGTCTTAGGAGAGCTGCTGTTGTTGATGGTATTTACCAACATACACACATTCCACACACACTCCTTGATAAGTAGGCCCTCCATCCAATTGAAGCACACACATACACTTGCAAGCCTCCCATCCCCCCTCAAACATCATGGAGGTACAACGCATTAGCGTCTTTTTTGATACCTTGATTCAATCTGTTGGGGAACCTAGCTCTGCTGGCATGCTAGACACATTCCCACAAGCTTGTGGGTGCCTTTCTGGCTGTAGACTTCCTGTATCTTTCTCCACAAGCCCCCGGTCCTGCTCATTCTCCAATACCTTATGTTCAAGCATGCATCTGGAGGGAGTTTGGGAGTTAAGGAGGAGTGTCTCTGTCTAAGGTGCAACAGCCGAAGATTTAACGAGGTGAATCTTTTTTGGCCTTAGCCCTTGTCCTTTTATGTTGTAAAGTTGAGTAGCCTTGCTTGCATGCGAGAGAGCCTCAAGTTGCTGCGCACGTTGCAGCTTTCTGGATTTGCTTCTTCTGTACTTAGTTTTTTCTCTGTTTGTTTGTATGATTGCACAGCGCTCAATGGACACACGACCAAGTGTCCGCTTATTCTTGATGACAACCATGGCATGCCTCCAGCGTAGTGCACTCTTATCATCTGTATATTCACCTTTGACAAGCACAGCCCATGGTATGCTCAATGATTTTGAGCCAAGCAACTGTTGTTTAATGTGGAGGGGCGTAGAAGGAGGGCATGCTCACACCTGTGCCATTACATTCACTCACCTTGGGCTCGGGTGAGGCGTTAAATACTACCAGGATGTTTTCAAACTCGGGGTCGTACGCCTCAGAGCCTTGCTCCCCGCTGGTGAGCAGCATCATGATCACGCCTGGGACCTGTGCAGCGGTGTTCATGAACATGACTTGTTGTGCATCCATTCTTTCCAAGAACTCAATGTCTGCTGGTTGTTTCTCCCACACATGCACCGTGCTGCTCATTGAACCTCACTTGAAATGCACTGACCTACAAGCCAACTTGCCAAGGCCTGACCAAAGCCAACTCCTTTCCCAGAGTTCACCTGCTGCGGTCCAGTGTTGGGGAAGGTCACATGCTTCTGGATTAGGTCCTCAGTTGGCAGGCGGAACAATGGGGATGAATAGCTGCAAGCATGGATGTCAGAGAGCCAATACGTGTAAAGCGATGCCTGGCCTCTGCTTGCAGCTGATACTTCTTACCGATTGCCAAAAGACACAGCATGTGTGTCAAACTCGCGTGCCCACCATGCAAAGCACAGACATGGTTGCACGCCAAGCAATTCTAAGACACGCATGCCCACCAAGCAATGCACAGACACGCAAGCCTGCCATGCAATACAAAGACTCGGCACATCTAAGTGCAGCCATATGCCGTCCGGGTTGCATCCAGGCCCCATTCAAAATGGGGGGGAAGAAAGTGTTCCAGCATGCAGGACAGAGACTACTATACACTGACTGACAACCACTGTTCACGTGCCTGCGCACAAACCAACCATTGTTGCATCCACTTGCAAAAACTTCCCCTTCCACAAGTCCGTTCACAGCGTCCGCAGAGGTTATGGTCTATTTAGCTGGCGATCATCAGCTTGATGGCCAGGCTGGCAGCCAACCCTAACTTCGTCCATTCACGGTGTGCGCACCGGATGCGCAGCAGCTGGCAGAACGCCGCATTGCAGGCCTTCATTTGTGCTGGGGAGGGGCGGATGCTCTTGTTTGCGAGGAGGGGCGCCTTGTAGAACCAGCCGGGCTCATTCTTTGTGCGCACTGGTAGGCCAACACCTAGCTTGTGCGTGGCACAGGTCCAGTCCATGGCGTTGAACCAGTCGCCTGTGTGTTGGGGTTACACACACTCTGGCTGATGGAAGTTTAGGGTGCATTGCACTTGTGACTATCAGAGTACAATCACAATTGGATGAGACCTGTGTGCGCATGCTTGCATGTGTGTACTGCAGCAAGTGCTGCAGGGAGGGAGCCAGTCCAAAAGCATGCAGCATCACATTGACTGTGTGTGCAGGCTGATGCACGTAAGACGCTTAAATTCCTGTTGTGGTATGCTCCTTCTGCTTTTACCACGCAGGCAGGACACAATTGCATGCTTGGAATGCTGGTGTACAAGGAGAAGATCAGTGAAGATTCTCGCTTGATGAGCAAGGTGGTACAGTAGCGAAGAGGCCCTACGTGCCCTAGGTGGACTAGATGACGCAGGCCATCTCCCACAGGTGAGCAGCCCATGTGTCATTTCCGTCCGTGCGCCCGTGCGCCGCCTCCTGCGCTCAGACCTAGGAGGATACCTTGTGCTGACCCAGAAGCAAACCATCATTCCAAGGACGAAATAGGTTTTGGCAATGGCATATGACTGCTTTTGGTCAGAGGCCACAGCAAGGCTTCAGTGGAGGGTAGCTCTGGTCTTGTACGCGCCTTGCTGGCTAAAGAAGTTGGATTTGGCAGGAGAGACCCATGACTGGACAATGTGCTCTGAACAGCTCCCAGCTCTGAAAAAGCCATCTTAACTTGACCATAGATGCTTAGCACTTTGAAATTCAAATGTATCTAGAAGCTCAGCCTCTTGGCTTGAGGGGGAACACCATATGAGATAACCTCTGCCCCTTTGACATGCCAGCGGCATAATGCCACCAAGGTAGGATTCGATGCTAGATTATTGTCTAGCATTCTATACAACCTCGCACGTGACTTAATGAATGTGCCACACAACCACATGCAGGATAGGAGCCAGCATTGCATGTACGCACAGTACACGTGCAGCTACAAGCCTGCACCCACAACCCTTCATCAAGACCGGCTCTAATGCAGTCATGCAGAGCTGTCTGCTCACCAGAATTATAAGAGTCACGGTCTAATGATTTAGATCTTAGAATGTCGTCTCCAGCATGAATGAATGGAACACCCTGCTCGTGCAAATGAATCAGGAGAGGTACATAGAGCGTCACAAAGTCTTTGCAGAACCCATCAACACCGTCAGGGCAGAAAAGGCTGGAAGTGCCTTCCACAAAACATGTGTATACGCCTACCATATAAGAAGTGCGATGCAAGTCTGAAATGATGAGGCTAGATGAGGCTGAAAGCTTAATTGTACTGAATAGCTTGCGCAGACTGAGAACATCGAGGCCCACACACAAGACTTTGGTGAAACAAGTAATGGTAATTTGACAAATAATTGAATCACATCAGATGTGTGCTTTTCAGCCACAAAGCACATCCACAACCAAGCATGGTTCAGTTCAACCCCATATTTACCTGGGAGAGAGTTATGAGCGCCAAGCACATGATTTGCATGCGTACACGCTCCTCAGCTTGGAGTCCTGGGGCAGCCTTCTCGGTAATCTGCGGTTGACGCACAATAATAGTGTGTGGGTTTGAAAGTCCACTTTGATCTGCTCAAAGACCCACTGATACGGGGCAAGTGCAGCAATCTTCCATACCCATGACCAATACAGCAAATCGCCTGTCAAGCCAAAGCTCAGGTGCACCATGTAAATCTAGAAAAAAACTCACAAAGTCAAACATGGTAAGGTTGTCGTGGCAGCCAATAAAAGCTACATGCTCGCACGGTTGGCCACCATATGCCAGAGGCAATCCCATGGCTATTGCCTCGCCGCCTGCTAGAACCTTTCCATTGGCTGTCTCCATCTTGTAGCGGCTGCAGGGTCATACCAGAAAATGAGGTGAAGTGGATGTCCAATCTGTGCGTCCTTGAGCATAAGATAAGGTAGACAGATAAATGTAAGCACACACGCTAATGCGTCCTCAATTCAGGGAAAGATACCAGATGGGGTCTGCTCACTCCAGGTGAGCATGCTCTTTGTATGCTCCATGTGCTTGCCAAGGCGGCCTCTGCCAGTTACACTTCAACTGATGTCACTATCCTGGCTTCTTACAGGCTAAGGCTATTCAGATCAAGACCATCGTCTGCCAATTGGAGGGCACAATCGGCACTCAAGGCCCAAAGAGTCTCACTGTGAGCGCCTCTCAGTGTATGCCTCTCTCAATGTGTTGTGTGTGTGTGTGTTTACCAAGTTTCCTCTAGGTGATGAATTGAGGCACAAGCATACTAGATACATGAAATCCTGTACCTGAGATTTCCCGCCAGCGAGAAGCGGATCCAGTCAGCTAGCACAAGCAATTCCTGTGCCTGTGCCTCTACGTCCCCCTGGCCTGTGCTGTTATTGGGTGCCAGAGACAAGCCTGTCACGAAGCCCTGCATGCATGTGCAATGCAGACAACGGCCATGAAGATGCCCGACTTCAAGCAGACTTTCAGTGCAAAGGGTGATGCACATCATGGTCATTGCCAAGCCTAGGAAAAAAGAGATACCAAATCCCTCAATGCACATGAGGGACAATTCATCACTGGACTAATTCTTATTGCAGTGACAGTTGCCACACATCATACAAAAGCAAAGTTAGAGGATTGTGTTACACTGCAGCTGGAGGCGCTGAGCGGCCAGCTTGTCATTTAAATGGAGCCTACCAAGAATCCTCTTTTGACCCAATCCAATGCACCACAGTACCTCAAGGATGTACACGACTGCACTGGGTTCTCACCAGGCTTGCTTGCCAACACATTCAAGTCAAGGATGCTCGTGCCTACTTCAGATCTCTTATGCAGTGAAAGGCACCGCACACCTGCCATGTTTTTAGCCCCTCCTCACCTGCAGGTCAGGGGGGCTGAACGGGCCACCACCCAAAGCACCATCGCGGAGACGGTCATTGAAAGCGCCCAGCCCCGTATCTGCGGATGCCACAGGTGTTCTTGTATGTCCGATTACATGAATGTACGCGCGTGCGCAGGTGTGTGTGTATGTGTGTGTGTGTGTGTGTGTGCGTGTAAGCGAGCGCACACAGGAAAGAATACCACTGGTGCTTAGGATTCTTTTGCATGCAGCAAAATTTGTTCATCATGATCATCGCCTATTGTGACCAAAAGCTATCTACCTTCAGTGCTTAAATGCGAAAAGCTTTCCTTAGTGCCTTTTGCCAAGTTCCCCCGGACCCCTGTGAAACAAATATCAACATACTTCATCACCACATTCTCCCCACCCCCCCCTATTCTCTCTCTCTCCCCCCCTTGTTTTCTTCTCTGCTCAACCAGGTGTCTCGCAGCTGTATTAAGATCGCTAACCCAGTAAACTCACACCTACCCGTCAAATTAAGTTGGGAGCAATTAATGCCGCGCTGGTTGTCCACCACTTCCCCAAAGTTCCAGGCCTCTCCGTAGATGTAGATCCGCCTGAAGAACATGAGGGAAAGCTGGTACACAGGGTCTTAACAGGCCTTCAGAGTGATCCACATTTTGCTGAATAGAAAACATGCACTGCACCAGCAGTGTGTACTTGTGCCATGCAACTTACAGTTAGGATGGGATGGGCTGGGAACAAGAAGGTGATGAAATCATTCCCACTACAGCTCTGCCCTGCAGTGTCCATCAGCTTATTGCGCTCGCTGATTCAAAGCTGCTCACTCAGAGCTCACCCATGCATCCAATCCCAAAAGCAACTTGCCACTCAAACTTCACGACCATCCATACTCCTTCTCAACTCACTTGCCATCCACACCGTGCTCCTCTGGCGTGAGGCCATCCAGGGCCGCGCGCATCTTGTTTAGGGTGCGGAGGAGCATGTGGCCCATGATGTCAAAGCGGAAGCCATCCACCTGCAAAATTGTATTAAATGACATAAAAGATGATGTCATAAAATAGAATGTATAATGTTGTGTTTGAATAATGTAACGATCTGCACACAGTTGTACTAGTGTGTGCACATGTGACAAGTGCACACAACATCATGCCGATTAAGTTGCGCACACAATCACATCTCTTCTCTCCACACACACAACCCTATCTCTCAATTGCACATGTGCATGCGCCATGCGCTCAAGCATGCCCAGCGCACCTTGTAGTGCTTTGCCCAATGCACAAGGTCTTCTACTGCCAGCCGTTCTGCCATGTAGTGCTCTGTGGCCACGTTGTTGCAGCATGTTGACTGGCAAAGGGTGCCGTCCTCATCTCGGCGCTGGTAGTAGCCGGGTACCAGCTTGTCCAGCACACTGTTCCTGCAGCCATGCACCGTGTAGCAGAGCACATGAGGCTTGCACACGCACGGCCCAGTCAACAGCTGCCATGAAAACGGCAAATGTCTGGTTTACAAGATGACGCTGGACACTTTTCCATTGCTTCAACCAGCACCATACCCTTAACTATGCACCAAGGAGGTATAAAGCTCGGTTCATGCCCATGGAGTTTGGCCAGCCCAGTCCCAATCCAAGCTTTCCACATGCGCCAGCCCAAGCCAGGGCGTCCACGACACAACAGGGCCCGCGACTGATTCCTTACCTGTCGTTTGGTCCGGAAGCATAAACATGGTTGTAAACAACATCCAACACCACACCCCAGCCCTGTGGACAGGCAGCAGCACAAAGCTTCAAGGTTACCCCCCAAAAAGAGGCTTCTTAGTATTGCCTTGAAAAGTTGCCAGCTTGAGGTATGGGCTTTGGCTTTTCATGCTCAAGATGAAAGCATGGAGGCCCAGACAAACAGACTGACACAAACATCCGATGATTAGACAGAACCAAGCAAAGTGAGAAGTTTAGGTCTCTGATGCACACGGATGCAGGCGTTCCCTCTGCTGCACAATTGCATGAGAACAAGATGCATAACCACATCATGTTGGTTGCCTTACCTGTTTGTGCAGCGCCATGATCATCTCTCGACACTCGCGAATCCTGCAGCCATCAACACGTCCATATTGGATGGTGGCACAGCACAGGTATAAAAGCTGATCTGATTAACATGACGAGCATCTTGGATATCTTCATGACTAAGCTCATGTACGAGCGTGAAGGGCAGAGACTCTGAATTCACTGAGCCACACTGAGTCCTAGTCAAACTTGTTGCCAAAGCTGATCAGAGGTGGAGGAGGGTAGATGGCTCTTGATGCACACAACCTATTGGCTACATTTGGAGCTTGTAGCAAAACTCATGCTGACTAGGTATACGTTTGTTGAAGCACCACAGACACCAATTTACAGCTTTGCTGGTCACAAGTGTGCAGATCAGGCTACCTACCAGTTTCATAACTGCAACGTTGGCAAAATGGCTGTACTTTGTTTTTCCTTGGATGCTCTTGCTCCTCCAAGTTTCCCAGCCATCTTGTACATTGCTGCTTCACATCCCAAAAATACATGAAAGCAGCGTCGGTAAAGGCTGCCGCAACAAACCAAGATTGCCACCTGTCAAATCATGGTACCAAAGCCCATACCTTGCAGCTCCATCTGGATCTGTTGCATAGGAACCATCCGGAACGCCCCAATGGACCTTCACACAAGCATACAGGGCGCCTACAGATAAGTCTTAGCCTGTTGGGTGCATGCTTCTGTGGGCATGTGTGAACATGCCTATGCGCAATGGCTTCTGTTCATGTTGGGAGTGCTAGAAGAAAGACATTCAACACAACTTGGCTATGTCCTGTACTCATTTTCTGTGTTGTGCCCTTCATCTTAAGCACATATTTACATCATGAGGAAAAGCAAGCATGCAAGCACATACTTACAGGGTCGTACCCCCAGTTGAAGCCATCTTGATCAGCTACAGCCAGCACAGCAGCCTGCTGCCTTTCACTGTCCGGGGGAAATTGGCTTAAATCTTCCTGCATGCATACGAGTAAAGAATCAGAGACTCAGCAATGGCATTATATCACTCCTCGCCAGCCCCTCAGTCCAATGACCTCTCTTCATGCATCCCACTTACCTCCACCTTCAATTGCTCCTCGTCTCTTTCAGGCACAGACCCAAAGTCGTACAATGGAAGCAAGTGGATGTGGTTCAGACCAGCCTACAATAGCAGGTGCAGCAGTTGGATGTGGTTCAGACCAGCCTACCAGACGAGGTGGGTGTGGTCCATGCTGGCCAACAAGACAAGTGCCAGGCGCATGTGTGGTCTAGGCCAACTTGCTTAGCAAGACATGGCATGCATTAATTAATGGCACAGATACTGCCAGATAGGGCATTGGAAAGTGCATTTGGTAGACAGATCTTGACAGTCTACGAGCCTGTTTCACAAGGTGCGCAATAGGCAGCCATGCAGCATCGGTAGGACAAGGGTTGAATTCACACACTCAAAATTTTAATCATTCACGAATTAACCAAAGGACTGGAGAGTCGTTATATATAATCTATATGTAACCTTAAGATGCCCTATAAATCAAAGACCAATGCTTGATAAACGTATGGCATTGACTTTAGATAGAGCTTGCCTTGCCTTTTTTGTGGTAATCATGAGCAAAAGTGCTTTCAATAAAGAACGCGAGCACGTTATATACCAGGACACACCTCTCGCAATTTTGTGAGGTGAGATAGACCGTGGCTCAACTGTCCCCCGTTGCCTTGCTTCACCCGCTCAGCATCAAAAGCAAGGTACTTGCCACGGAGGGGTGCAGGCACACTCTCGTCAGCAATGCTGCGCAAAAACCCCGTGAGCACAGCAATCTAGCAGTGAGGTGCGAGCAGCAAGACTTGAAAAGGAGGCGCTGCCCTGCAATGACCAAAACCAAATTCCATCATGCATGAGGCATAGTGGCTAGCTTCTCAACAATGTCAGTAGCACACGGAGGTCATGGCAGTTATTTCTTCTGTACAAGCGCTTCTCAAAGTGCCAAAAGAATGCAAAGCTTTTCAGGACGCTTATTCATCTGATGCAGAAGCACACAACAGCAAAAAAGCAACAGCGATAAGCATGTGACCTACATTGAGTCAAGTCTCAGCAACAGGCAACAAGCAACAAGCAACAGCAAAAGCAAATGAGCAAGCAAGCAAGCGTCCCACCTGAAATCTCGGATGTGCAGCTCATACAGGGAGATGTCGGTCCATTGCTTGACCCGCGGGATCTCATGCTCATGCCAGCCCTCAGGCACCTGCAAGCATGCACCAAACACAGAGCAGGTGAGAATGGGACTGCTCACCTTGCAACAAAACTGAAGATTAAGCTGCAAAGGAGTCAAACCTAAGGACTGGCGTCCTGAGTGACCAAAGAATTGATTTTTTTGTGAAAAAGACAGAAAGCAGCACAAGTAGGCAGCAGGAGCTTGCGCTCAAATCAAGGATGGGGCATTCACCCGTTTTAGATTTGTGGTATGGCAAATGATTTAAAATCCTTACACGCGAATGATTAATAATGCGCGTGTGGGTCATCCCTGGCTCAAATACTCACGGTTTCTGCAGAAAGGCATCTAGCCATGGGTTAACTCCCCAGCCAGTCAGAACCACTTGTTGAAGCCCTTTTCAAAATTTGCACCAGTAGATGGAGCAGGACCCAACTCAGCAAACGCCCAGCATTACCCCTCCTCCGTAAGGCTTATTTGCGCCACCACCTTGCACCTGCATCAACTGTGTCCTGCGCTTGTTGCCAATTTTTGGGAGTCTCTCGACTTCTATCCCCAACGCATGCTCCATTCATCTATATGCCTACCCAACCCAATCATCCCTCCTCACCAGCGTCTCATGCTCCAAGTCAGTGGGCACAACCCACACACGCTCGCCGTTTGCTGTCAGCCCACGTGCATAAGGGTCAGTGACCTCGCTGACCTCATGGCGGAGCGTCCATGGGCACCAGACCTTAAGCCTGAAACAAGCAGCAGCAGCAGCAGCAGCAAAAGAATTTGAACGCGCACACATTGTATTTGCTTGTGTGCACACTTCGGTAGGTCCAGGGGGCACCCTGCCTTAATTCTGGAACAAGCAGCATCAGCAGCAGCAGCATCAGCAGCAGCATCAGTAGCAACAGGAGAAATTGAGTGTGCGCGCGTGGTTTTGGCAGGTTTTGGGGTTGCCCTGCGAACTTAGCCTGGAAGACTGTGGCAATTGGATGCGTGCATGCAAAACAGCTTGGCTTGTGTGGGTGTGGTTTGGCAGATCCAGTGATGCACGGCTTTGGCCCATGTATCCAGGAAAATCCTAAAAATAGTTGAGACTCCCATCAGGGATGGCCCCTAGGGTTAGAAACCTACAGTCAGGGAGGGCTCGGCAACTGGTGTGCACAGGCACCAGACACCTTCAGCATTGCGTGCAGCTAAATGTTTGAAGACAGCCACCGCAGGCGTCATTGATCCAGCTGAGAGTCTTAACAATTTCTTGCCTTGGCTTTACTGCCGGCGCGCACACCCCACGGCATTTAACGTGTCATACATGCACAGGCTCCACATGCGCAGCCATACTCGAGACACAAGAGTGCACAAACTGGCATGCGCACATGCACAACCCTGTTGCACAAGTCAGCACACTACCCCACCTGAACTTGTAGTACGTCCACCAGCTCTCGCCTTTAGGAAGGTCCGCGCTCCACACACCAGGGCCCAGCACGTCCCGCGCCATGGGCAGCACTTTCGGCTCGCCGTTGCGCGCCGCCTTGAAATGCAGCAGCTCCATGGTCTGTGTGGTTGGCGCCCACACTGCGCAGACAAGGAATGTGGCGGGTGTCACCTGATCTGGCGCCCTGAAGATGTGTCTTCTCAAGCATAGCATGACCTGCAGGTGGGAGCCAGGGGCCCATGCCCCAGAGTCACAGCTGCGCAGCAGTTGCGCTTGACAGGGGGTTTTGTGGGGGGCCTGCAGATGTGAGTTCTCCTCCTCAGGATCGTGCCTTTTAGGGGATAGCTGTGCGCAGTGCAGCGCAGAACACACTTGCAGGGCCACAAGCGCAACCTCGCGCGCATCTTCAAGCCTTGGCCAGGGCCTGTTTGTGCTCAGTGAGCAGTGCCTTGCAGCTGCTGCCTCAAGGCTCTCCTGAGCTTGCCTGGCAGACCCATGCCTGCCTGTGCATTGGTCATGCCCTGTGTGCACACTCTCAGTTCATGCATGCTCTCTCTGCACGCGCGCTCAGCGCTCACCGACCTGCCACTGTGTGTGTGCCCTTGGCCTCGTCCCACCAGCACCCCAGGGGGCCGTCATACTTGAAGAAGGCATCGATGCCGCCCTGCACGCACATACCCCACATGCCTCGACAATGAGGCGTGCCGCCGAGAGGGCCACAAGCGTGCTTTGCCCTGCCAGCCACCACAACTGACCACCCCCTCAGAGCCCCAGCAGTCTCCCACATTGCAAACAGCTGATGTCTGCCGGAAGGTGCCTCATCCCTTGCTCCTCGTGCCTTGTCCCTGTGCCCCCCCCTGGCCTGCCGGTGGACACTGTCCAGCAATCTGCCTTGCCTGCTTCAGGGTGAGGCTGCTGAGCTGGGCACGACGTTCAGGCACCAGCGTTTCTCATGAGGGTTTGGGGCATGTAGCCAATTGGCGACACAAGGTGCTCCAACCAAAACACAGTGAAGCAAGGCCAACACTTTTTAAAGCCAAAAAATTTGGCTGCTGAGCTTGATGTGACGTTCAGGCACATGCAGGCCACGTATCCTGATGGCCGTGGACACGCATCTGGAAGGGCGCATGCGCTCATGCAGGAGCGGCGGGGCGCCATCCATGGCTGTTGGCACTGTTGACACAGGTCACGCGCGGAGGGCAGCAATTCAGACAGCACAGCAGGTAGCACACCAGACTTGGTCCATGGGCACACAAGACTTGGTCCACCAGACTTAATCCACCACCCCTGTACTGGCATCCCAGACTTTCATCTACAGTGACCTTGGTACTGGCAGGATGCACCTCCAAAACACGCGCATCATTAGCAGGCACACACCTAAATGCATTCCCTGGTACAGACACTGCTTGGGCGTGCATGTGTGGAAACATGAGTGCTCGGACGCATGGGAGCGCACAGGCATTATGTCTTTGCCTTGGCCCCACTCACCTGCGTTTGCAAGCTCGTGGCATCCATGGGTTCCCCAGTGGCAGAGTGCATGGCCACGGCGAGCTGGCCCTGCATCAGCTGCTGCACCTGCACAGGGATGCAAGGGCACGGCCGGAGTACGTGGTGGTAGCACATTGCCAGAGTGCATGGTCGGAGCACACCGGGGGAGTGCATGGCCACAGCCAGAGTGCGCAGTGAGTGTGCACAGCCGCGGCCAGAGTGCACAGTCACGTACCATGGTTGCTCCCTCAGCTCAGTACATGCTGGGCACAGTCCAAGCGCTCATACTATAAGTTGCCTTCTGCACTCACAGGGTGCGTGGAGCATGCACCAGGGAGCGTTGCCCCCCCTGCATTCAGCCACAGGATATGAATGGACGCTAGCATGCGCAGAGCACGCGCCATTGCCCCCCTGCTTCCAGTCTCAGGGTAGGGATGATGAGCTACAACTTGATAGCAGGGATAGAGCCATGCAAGCACACGCATGCAGCATGGTAGCGCCACGTGCGCCGCACGCTGGCAATGCACACGCGTACGCGCACGCACACGCGCATGCACACATGCACATGCGCACGCACGCTGTGCGCACACATGCGTGCAAACACAAACACGCATGCGCGCATGCATGCATGCACGTACACACTTATGAACACACACACACACCTTGTCCAGCGCCTCTGAGGGGACGCGCAGGGCAGAGCAGCCTGAGAGGTAGGGCCACTCTTTGGCCAGGTCAGCCGGTAGGGAGTTGGCAACCCTCTCCAGCTTGAATTGCTGCTCACTGCCTTGCAGCCCATCCCCTACACGTGCACATGCGCATGCATTGTGCCAAAGATGGCGCCATTGCGGGTGGGTGCTACGCGGCGCGCCTGCCGCCTGGAGCGCACAGCGCAAAGAGCATGGTGCCTTGAGCAAACTCGGTGGCACGGTTGCGAGCGCACGAGGGGACGTATGCTCTTGTTCCAGTCCGGCATTTTCTAACAAATACCATTACACTTCATGCTCCAGGTTCGCTGCCCGGCGGCACACCTCAAAGATTGTAAGCACGGATTGATTGAAAGCCCATCTAACAAGCTCCCACCGCCCCATGCGGCCACAGCGCACGCACGACAAGATCTGGTACGCATTCACAATGTGGCTCCCTGGCTTCCATGTGCGGCGCTGCTCTGTGAGACTTACAACACACCTTTGACAAACATAGCGCCCTCTTGGCTGTAGTGCAGCATGAACGTGCGGGGCCCGTCGGTATCTGCTGTAGGACGGCGCCACGCAATGATGTCCCTGCTGACCCTGCACAGGGTCAGGGCATTCAGTGTGGCGTGCCGGTGGGGTCCCTTCTGCGTGGCAAGCCTGTGTTGTCCCTTCTGCATGTGTGGCATGCTGGTGGGGTCGCTCCTGCGTGGCAAGCCGGTGGGGTCCCCTCTGCGTGGCATGCCGGTGGGGCCCCTGCTGACCTTGCACCCTAACTCCACTGCCACGTTTCTAGCACGCAGCACACCACCACTAGGCCTCGCACACAGCCATATCATCTGCGCCCCCACCAGCCCAGCCCACAGCCATGTCATATGGGTACCACTGTTCCACAAAAGGACACCGCCATGTCATATGGGTACCACTGTTCCACAAAAGGACACTGCCATGTCATATGGGCACCACTGCTGACCCTACACACTGTTCCACAAAAGGACACTGCCATGTAATATGGGTACCACTGTTCCACAAAAGGATACTGCCATGTCATATGGGTACCACTGTCCCACAAAAGGACACTGCCATGTCATATGGGTACCACTGCTGACCCTACACACTGTTCCACAAAAGGATCTGCGGACCTTCCCCCGACCCAAAGCCTGGAAAGCTTGTAAGTGACCTGTGCATGCTATCACAGCATATGCACCTGCGGGCTTGTTGCCGCTACACAGCGCGCAGTACATTGCAATGTACACCACTCATCGAGCACGCCTTGCCGGTCCTGCACAAGAGCGCTGTCAAATCGCTCACTTAGAAATCCAGCGAGCTTCAATTTTGTCGAACAAAACTTCGTACAACGAAATGGAAGCTTGCTGGATTTCTAAGTGAGCGACAGCTGCGCTTCCCTGTCTGCGACAGCCTGCACTGCAGGGGTGCATTCTTGGGTGCACACACCCAAAGGCTTCCCTGTCTGCAACAGTACCCAGCAATAGACTTGTTGGGACCGCTTAATATGACATGCACCTATCAGGAGGGCAGACGTCACAGCGTGCATGCGTGCGGCGCCTTGAACTCCAGGGTATGCATGCACACTGCTCGGCAACTTGCAACAACGCTTGATAGCCAAAAAGACGGTGCGCACTAGGATTTTGCCTTGACTGCCTTGTCAAGCACGTGCCTTGGCACGCACTGTTGGCCCATGAAAGCAGTCCCCAGGCCCAAGCCATGCAACAGCAGTGGCAGCCTACGCTCAGCTCAATGGTCTGCAGCAGGGCTGCTTCGAAAAGCGAATGAGTACCCCGTATAAATTCTAGCAATTTCTTCAACACACCATATATTTTGGCAGATTGATAAGTACAGTACTAAAAAAGACCCATGTATTAAGCAAACTTGCACAGAATTTGGCAAATTTACTGTGTGCACATGCCGTTTCCAGCAACCCTGGTCAGAAGCAACCAGGTCGCGCAGCCTCAGCCCAGCCCCCATTTGCTCACCACACAGCACTGGCCTTGCTCAGGTCCCCTGGCATCTCCTTGGACAGATCCGGAGGGGGCGAGCCCTTTGGCTGCAGCCTGGCCTGCTGCTGGCTCTCTACAAGCCAGGCCTCCACATCACTGCTGGCCACCTCTGACGTCGGGACCTCCCCGCCTGCTCAAGTGCAGAAGGCCAGGCATAAGCAAGTGTGCCGTCTTTGTGTGCACACATGCGTGGTGAAGGTGGTTCATGGAGCAGGTCACAATGCAGGCCACTCCTGTGCAGCTTGGAAAGTTCAAGGTCGTGTTGGTCACGATAGAAGTCACTCACGTGCGCCCTTGAGCACGCCAGACATGTGGACCTCCATGCCAACCACCTTCTGGGTCTCCTCTCCGCTCAGAGGAATGTCCCAGTACACGCTGCGGTTGTCATGTCTGCAAAAGCAGCAGCGTGGACCAAGCAGGCTTTGCAAGCTAGGGCTCGCTCTAGAATGAGGGCGTCCACGTTAGCAATCATGCTATCCAATCCTTGATAGATTAGCATTTGCTTTAGCCCAGAATTCCTTTTAAGAGCTACACTGTCTATGATTATGGGCCATGCTGCGCAATGCAACATTGGTGAAGCGTAGCTTCGTAGCCAGTTCAAGCGCAGAAAAAGCTCTTTGGTCAATGCAACTTGAACAGGGGGGTGGCCTTAAGCGTATTAGTCAAGTGCAAGAGCTCTTACAGTGAAAAGCTTGCCAAAGACATGGTCTTATCATTTCATCACAAGTGCTATAACATGCCCTCAGCTTGGCATCTCCTAATTGAAGCATTCCATGAGGATTCTGTGCGTCCACAAACAAGCCTTCAACTCTAGTCTGAGGCTGCCTAGAACAGCAGTCTTGACTTCGTTGTATAAGGAGGTATTGCATAATCGTACACATGCTAAAATCGGCTCGTCTATTTTCAGCTGTTCATCTATGCTGTTCAACACCACTAGCGCGGATCCATGAGCTCAGCGTTCTTGTTTGTTTAATGGTTATGCTAATAGTCGCGACCCTATTGGAAAGCAGTTAAAGACTATGCCTGGAAGGTGCCCAATTCATCCCAATGGAGTACACAATTGAGAAGAAAGGGAGCGAAAGAAGGGCCAAAATGCTTCATAAGGCACGGCTGTAGCTGCAGCCGGACATCATCAGTCAAGTTTCACTTGTAAGCCAGATCCACATCCTGCCATATTTTGATTGAACGACTGAGGAAAACGTTGCACTTCAAGTGCATCCGTAATATACATGCAAAAGGTTAGTGCAAGGTGCGTGCGGGAGCATCGGGGCATCCAATACAAGCGCTGGCCGCACGCATTCAGAAACATCACAATTTTGCAAGTGTTTTGCCTCTGGGTGCATCTCACAAAAGGGCCTAGACATTCATTTTTGCAGCCATGAGAAGCAAACGGTGTCACTTGCCGCTTCCCCATTACCAGTAAATATCAGACTTGTTGCCCAAGCAATGCATGCAATGCACCGCGAAACCACAAGATTATAGACCATATCTGAACAGCTATGGTTCTCGACTCGTCACTGCTCTCTTCAAGTTCACCATGACAACAAAACCGTTGTGAAAGGTGGTGCAAGACGTACCCGGAGGGTGGGAGAGGGTTTTGCCACTCTGTTTTCTGAGCTACATCTCCCCAAACGTGCAAGCCCCAGCCCTGCAGTAAACATTTCCAGCATAGGCATGCCGCACGCGGTTTTCAGCGCTGGATGCGGTGAGATGGACGGGGTGAGTTGCGAGCGCTCTAGAGTCCTGATTTGGGTGGTTGCTTGTGAACAGATGACCATCAAAGCCCACAGCTATTGTATGCACAAGGCCAATGAATGCCAGGCCTTGGAATCATACCAATGGGTCACAATCGTCTGCCTTTAGCTGTGAACTCCTTCTCATCTTCGCACCTGGTATTGCCTGTTCCTGCGCACAAAGCGCACACGCAGCACTTTCCCAGCTCCTGATTCCACCGCTGGCGTGGCGCTTGCCTGCAGTGGCCTGCACTTGGAACCTGCTGTGAGCATTCGGGAGCAGCTCCGGGACAGTGGCGTCGCGAGAGCAGGTTGACGGGCTGAAGTGTCTGGATTTCCAATCGCTAGCCTCTTGATGGCACCCCCACTGATACCACTTATCCTAGGTGCCAGTTTGCCACGGCCAGCCAAAGCCGGGCCAAAGCCACGCAGACCTTGGGAATGCAGTACATACATTATGTTTAAGAAGGATAACAGAATACAATTGCTGTCATGAGAGCTGATCGCGCTCTATAAATACGTTTCATAAAATCGCATGATATTTGGTATTGAAGATCTGAAAGGAAGGAAATTGAGGATAAATGACATGCCGAGGCACCGAGCGTAGACCACCACCGCCCATGTGGGTTTGTACGGGACACTGCCCTATGTGACAGGCCTGTTCGACAAGCCAAGTTAATTCCCTTTGGATAAGGCATATGTAGTTCCTGCAGGTACGTATGGCTGTCAGGAGCTCAGGGTTCTTGCGCAAAGCTAACTTTGCGCAAGTTGTTAATCTGCTGGCCAAGAATAAAACTTAAGATGTATAAACTTCTTTATTAAACAAGGGGGACGAATAAACAAGGACCCCCCCCCCCGAAAAAAGCTTTTTGGCCGGATATCTTTAGGCTATTCTGTAATTGTGAGAGCCTACAGATACGATGCTGCAAGTGAAAGATGCGTTTTTCTTGGCGCTATTGGTGTGTCTGGCTTCCTAGTGTTTGACCAATCACCCGTCAGTCCCTGTCGCCCCCCCTGCAGTCCGTCCATGCACATGCAACACCAGCAGTCTTGGATTAAGCACTGCTGTGCTTGAATGCGCGTGACGCATGCGTGCCCGAGGGAGCGTGCCTGTGTATCTGTACCTGTGTGGTGTGTGCGCAGAGCATGCCTGTGCGTGTGCCTGCGTGCGTGCATGTGTGTAAGGTATACGTGGTATGTGTGCTCATGCATGTGAATGTACGAGCGTGCATTGTAAATGCCTGTATGCGTACACAGCTAGTTTGTTTGTGTGTTGTGTGAGTTGAATGAACTCATGCATGTTCGGGAGGTTCGGGAGCAATGTGCAAGTGACGTGTGTGCACATTAACGTGCTTGTGCATGTGCAAGGTGAATGCGATCTGTGCTCATGCTTGTGCTGAGGCATGCAATGTGCAAGCGTGCACGCGCTCGATGTGCATGCCTGTGTGTTCGTGCACGTGTTTGTGCGTGTGTTGCGCAGTCATGCATGCATACTTGTGCATGTTCGCATGTGTACGTGATATGTGCGTGGTCATGCGTGTGCATGCATTGTGCATGCCTGTGTGCATTTCTGCCTACGAACATGCCTAAGAGCTAGAGTACACAGTGCCTGCCTGCCTGCACACGACCCCTTTCAAGCACATACGCACAATAGCATCAGGGCACATGCATGTGCGCACAAACTGAATACATGCAAGCAGCAAGCTCATGTGTGCGTGGACAAATTTGCTTGCGCGCCGTTCAGCAGAAGCATTGGCAGTAGCCAAGACAGTGGCCCTCGTTATCTGAATTTTGTCAAAGGAGTCAGAAATGAGCTCCACATGCGCTTCTTTACTAAGGACTTTAGCCCGTTATGCACGGAAGAAGTCCGAACCAATAAGTCAAACGAGCAATTTTGCGGGCATTTAACTCCCTGCCTAGCGCGAATGGTGGTCATTATTTAACGTTTTCCGCGTTTTTTCCTTAGTGCGAACAAGGTTCGAATGAGACTGATCTATTAACTACAAAAGCACATGCTGAAGAGCTCTTGAGTGCTAGTCAGGACTTTGATAGTCTTTTTGCACACCGACCGCCTTGCAGGAGTCATAGATACCATTCACAAAAGCCATACCGGCTGTTGGGTAAGTCAGGTCTAGACAGGTTAGGTTAGGTTATAATTGTAATTACAATGGGTTATAATTGTAATTACAATGGGTTATAATTGTAATTACAATGGGTTTAGACCTTCAGCCAGGTCTATACAGCAATTTGAGGATGGAATTGATGTGTCAAAATACATTCCTTTACTGACACCAGGATTGCACGCTAAGGTGCTACAGTCACCATTTCGTAGCGTAGGCGTATACATAGCAGTGGCTACGAAACAGTGACTGGTACCGATTAAACTGCTATGACTTACATTTGACTTTCGGTATAAGCTCTATAAATTTGAATTGTTGGATCATTGAAGGTCAGGGTCTCAAAGACAGGCCTAGGCCTATAGGCTTTCAATTTCAAGCGCACATCCTCTAAGGCAGGAGCAGTGAATTTAATCTATGCGTTTGGAAATCTCAGCAGATATGTAGCACCCTAAGTCCGCCTGAATCGTTGCAGCAGAAGAAAATAAACACGAGCGAGTTGCACACGCAACTAAAGTCCAGATGGCAAAAGGCAGTGCTGCTTGAGCGTCTGTCTCTGTCTTATGCAGCGCTGCAAGTGCCTCGAGTCCACAGCTATATGGCATGCAGCAGAGGGGAAACATGCAGCAGAGGGGCGTCCATGTCTCATGGGAAGGCTGCATGAATGCAGCTGCAGCTGCAGCTGTTGGACAGGAGTGCGCAATCCTGCGTGCTGGCCCAGACTTACGATGTAATTTCCCGTACCCTCAATGCTGTTAATGCCCTTTTTGTAAAATATGAGCAAATACAACGCAACCTGAGTGCGTGCATGTGTTAAGACAGGCATGTGTTATGCCAGCAAGCTTACTCATGAGTAATTAATTAATCCACACAGAGATGGAGGAATGTCACCTCAGAATCCCCATGATACCCATTTAGCTGTCCTTTTCTCATGCACGGTGGGGGGCTGCCTGGTGCTAGCACCGGGCATGTACCAAATGCCACCAGAGTAATCTCTTCTGAGGTGGTCTTTCTTTTTTTCACAGGGCCGAACCGTCCTGAACCCGTGACAGCTCCGAGTTGTCAATTGAGTCAATTAATTGACAAGATGAAGCTCTGTCTTTTGCAATTTGTCGTGAGAAAAGCGTTGTGTGAGCACACGATACTCATCGCCAAAGAAAACTAACTAAGAAAACTAAGGTGTAATACCAGGCAACTTTCAAGCATCAACAATATGATTAACGTGTGCGGCAACTCAAGCTTGAGAGATCTTTTGGCACAACTTTAAAGCCGAGGAAGGAGAACTCCATCAATGACATGGATGATGATGCTGCCTGCAGGGATATCTCCTGCACAACAGGGACAGGAAAAGGATTGGTGTGGTGGCATCGCTTTTTTGTAATTTGGGGTGCATTATACTAACTAAGGGAGTGGGATGTGGTGAAATGCAAAGGGAAGCAGACTCTTCAAAGGCTCACCCACCTCGGCCACCAACAAAACCTGCACTGCTCCCTGATGACTCAACAAATTTTCCATAGATCCACCTGCAACATTCAGCATGCCATGAGAATCTCAACAAAATATGCCCATTGAAATTTTCATTTCTCCAAGCAGCACGAGTTAGTCCCAAGACAACTCACTTACCCAGTGCTTATTCTAAGTGTCTCTCCACCAACTGCACGAAGCTCCAATCCATTTGTCAACTGAGGCTGCTGGAGGACTCCAGCAATGACTGCAGGGGAACAAGCATGCACCTCATTTCAGAACATGGCCGGTCTTGAATGGGAGGATTAAGTAAGCATTGTCAAAATGAGAGGCACATTCCTCAGCACATTCCGCTTTCCGAAGAAACTTACTATGGTTTTCAATCAAGCGAGAACTTGCAGCTGGGGTTTGTTCCTGGAAGAAATACAAGTGGAGGGGAAATGATGAAAGCTTGCGCTATGTGAGCCTGTGCACGCACATGTGTTGCAAACTCGAAACGCAGCAGCTCAGGTAAAACCTTGTCGCGATCTTACGCTTTCAGTCGCACAACTTGGCTTCTAACTGACCAATGCTTGCAAACTGGGAAGTCTGAACGTATCAATGACCTCGGCTGCATCCTTCGCAAAAGCCTGTGAGTATGCGTACCCGTGCAATTCTTTGTTTTTGTGCTTCAGTGCATGCGTGTATGCATATCCAATTCCATTCCAAGTTAGTTTATGCAATACATCGGGACATACTACTGCCACAGCTGCCTCAATGTGCAAAATAAGGTCTGATTCATACATCATTTGATGGTGCAAACAAGGTTGCCGGGAAGGAAGGATCGTCCAGCTCTGCTGCAATAGGGCTGTTCGGCGGCAGAGATCTCATTACATCACAGAGCTGTTCAAGATCAGGAGTGCTGCACACAACCTGCAAATGATGTCATTCATACGCACCAGGGTTATGGAATGTGATCACGGAAGAGCTGATCAGCTGGCCTGTTGCACCAAATGGATCTGCGCATGGCTGCGAGAATTCCACTGCCCCTCGCCAGACAGATCTGCATCGCAAGTGTGTGTTAGCTTGAGGAGACCCACCTCCAGCAGCGAACGTCCTGTTCCTGACTGAGCAGCTTCCGGGGGAGGCGGCCCAAAGAGCTGCGCATTGGCTGTAATGCAAAGGGCTGCGGAAGGAACAGGCGCGGGCGAAAGTAGATGTGATCTTGAATATCATGGTTCGTCCTACGAGTAAATCTTGGTCAATGTTTGCATTCACCTGCTGCGAGGAAGATGAGGAGCTGCATGGTTTAAAATTATTGAATCACGATATCACATATTTCAAAATGTCTATGGAGTGATATTAAGATTCCGATTACCAACATAAGCAGAATGGGGAACAATGGCAGCAGACAGCAGCACCAGCAGCACCAGCAGGGTGCCCAAGCACAAGCTCAGCCCCACTACGCCTCAACAATTCTCATCCCAGAGGTAGATTTGGGGCCCTGGCTCAATTCTTGGTTCCAGGGTGCACCTCTTCCTCTAAAACTCCCCCATCCCTCTTCTTGCAGCAAGCTGCTTCAACTTCAACCGGAAGCACTGCTTGGAGGCAAGGTCCAACCCATGGTGTGCCTCCCACGGGCCCAGTTGCACGGAACGTAGGTGCCTGCGAACATGGTGTTCAGGCAGTATACGTATTGAATGCCATTGTTGGACAGGTTGATTCACTCGTGATAAGTACATGCCTTGCTCAGAATCTACAAACA
>LFIK01000758.1_pt1 | contig 24561 bp, 19 predicted proteins | sample 643401 | NCBI WGS metagenome assembly LFIK01 (sample SAMN03777447, study PRJNA286221) | soda lake metagenome | biome: soda lake; feature: Kulunda steppe; material: water; isolation source: sample T5-Br brine of Lake Tanatar-5 | place: Russia: Kulunda steppe | collected 2010-07
CATTGCTCGGTGATATCCGCCGGTTCCAGTTCACCGGCCACAACGCGCTCGGCCAGTTTGCGCGTCGCCTGCGTCAGATCCCAGCGACCGCCGTAGCTTGCAGCGAGCACCAATGTCATCCCGGTGTTGGCAGCTGTCAGCGCCTCGACGCGCTCGATCTGATCGAGCAGGCGTTTGCCGAGGCGTTCACGTTCACCCATCAAGCGCACCCGGACCTGATGCTCGTGCAGCTGCGCAGCCTCCCGCTCGAGCGTCCGCAGAAACAGGTCAAGCAGAACCGACACCTCGTCACGCGGCCGGCGCCAGTTTTCACTGCTGAAGGCGAACAGCGTCAGCACCTCGATACGGCGACGCCCAGCCGCCTCGATCACCCGACGCACCGACTCCACGCCAGCACGATGACCTGCTGTCCGCGGCAACAACCGCTTGCGTGCCCAGCGTCCATTGCCATCCATGACGATTGCAACATGCCTGGGCAGCCCGGGCTCGACAGGTGCAATCTGCAGACTTCCGGTGTCGACAGCAGTCATATTTCCATCAATTCACGTTCTTTCTGCGCCAGTGCGTCGTCGACTTTGGCAACGTACTGATCGGTCAGTTTCTGGATCTCGTCACTGGCGTCACGTTCTTCGTCTTCGGAGATCGACTTCTGCTTCAGCAGCGACTTGATCTGCGCGTTGGCGTCACGGCGGATGTTGCGAACCGCGACGCGCGCCTGCTCGGCCTCGCCCTTGACGACCTTGACCAGGTCACGACGGCGCTCCTCGGTGAGTGGCGGCATCGGTACGCGAATCACCGTACCGGCGGTGTTCGGGTTCAGACCAAGATCACTGGTCATGATGGCCTTCTCGATGGCAGCCACCATCGACTTCTCGAACGGCGTGATCACCAGTGACCGACCATCGGCGGCCACCACCGAGGCCACTTGATTGACCGGAACGGCACTGCCGTAGTATTCGACGGTCAAATGGTCAAGCAGGCTGGGATGCGCGCGGCCGGTTCGCACCCGACCGAGATCCTGTTTCAATGCTGCGACCGATTTCTGCATGCGATCAGCCGCGTCTTTCCTGATTTCGTCGATCACGGATTAGCCCTCTGTTGCACGACCGTACCCACATCAGCGCCGCAGACCAGTTCCTCGAGCGCGCCGACTCGCCCCATGTCAAAGACCTGAATCGGTAACGCATTGTCACGGCAAAGAACGATGGCGGTGGCGTCCATCACCATCAGCTTGCGCTCAAGCACTTCATCATACGTCAGGCATCGATAGCGGGTCGCAGCGGGATCCTTCTCCGGATCGGCAGAATAGACTCCATCGACGCGCGTCGCCTTGAGCACCACGTCGGCATTGATCTCGATTGCCCGCAGACTGGCCGCGGAATCCGTGGTAAAAAAAGGATTTCCGGTTCCGGCGGCAAAAATCACCACACGACCCTTTTCGAGATGTCGCAACGCCCGCCGGCGGATATAGTCTTCGCAGACCTGATTGATCTTGACCGCCGACATCACCCGCGTATGAACACCTGCCTGCTCGAGCGCATCCTGCAACGCCAACGCGTTCATGACCGTCGCAAGCATGCCCATGTGGTCGGCAGTGACTCGATCCATCCCGGCAGCTGCCAGGCCGGCGCCGCGGAAAATATTGCCACCACCAACCACCAGGGCAACGTCAACGCCGAGCTCACGTACGCGCCGGATCTCACACGCCAGGCGACGGCTGATACCTGGGTCGATCCCGTAGTCGGCCGATCCCATCAAGCCCTCGCCGCTGATCTTCAACAGAATGCGCCGAAAAACGGGTGTGGACATCGGGATCTCGCTTGCTGACTATGACTCGGATAAGGGCGTGCGGGCCAACAGGTCCGCTCAACTCGAGCGAACCTGTGCCATCACTTCCTCGGCGAAATTCCCTTCCACCTTTTCGATGCCCTCACCCACTTCCAGTCGGGCAAAGCCGACCACCGACGCACCGGCAGCCTTCAGCAACTGCTCGATCGTCTGATCGGGGTTCTTGACGAACGGCTGCCCGAGCAAGGTGGTTTCCTTGATGAACTTGTTCACGCGCCCTTCGATCATGCGATCGACGATGTCCGCCGGCTTGCCGCTTTCCAGCGCCTGCGCGCGAAGAATGTCACGCTCCTTGTCGAGCACATCGGACGGCATCTCGTCAGCGGAGACACACAGCGGGCGGCTTGCCGCGATGTGCATGGCAACATCGCGCCCCAGTTGCGCGTCGCCACCACCCAGCGCCACCATCACGCCGATCCGGCTGCCATGGAGGTAGGTGTGCAGCGTTGCACCGGTTTCCTCGAAACGGGTGAAACGGCGGACACGGATGTTCTCACCGAGCCGCGCGACCAGTTCACGCTGAGCGGTCTCGACATCACCACCATCCGGCCACGGCGCAGCTTGCAGCGCGGCGAGATCGCTCGGCGCCTGTTCGAGCACCACATCGGCGACCTGCTCGGCAAAGCTGCCGAATGCATCACCACCAGAGACGAAGTCGGTTTCCGAGTTCACCTCGACCAGCACGCCGGAGCGGCCATCTGCGCTGACTCGCGCCACGACACGGCCTTCGGCGGCGACCCGGTCCGCCTTCTTGTCGGCCTTGGCGAGACCTTTCTTGCGCATGAACTCGACAGCCTGCTCGAGATCACCGTTGCATTCGACCAGCGCTTTCTTGCATTCCATCATGCCGGAGCCGGTACGCTCCCGCAGTTCCTTCACCTGTGCGGCAGTAATTGCCATGATTGCCTGACTCCTGACTGAATTCGTTCGACTTACTCGCTGGCCGTATCACCGGCAGCGGCGACGTCACGCACCTCGACAAAATCATCTTCAGCGGCGCCTGGACGTGCCAGCGCAGCACGCGCGTCGTTGATTGCATCGGCCATGCCGCGAAGATAGAGGCGGATGGAGCGCGCGGCATCATCGTTGCCAGGGATGACATAATCGACATGGCGTGGATCATTGTTGGTATCGACCACACCGATCACCGGGATGCCAAGCTTGACCGCTTCCTGCACGGCGATCTTCTCGTAGCCGACGTCGATGATCATCAACGCATCGGGCAGACGTTCCATGTTCTTGATACCGGAAAGCGACCGATCGAGCTTTTCCTTTTCGCGGGTCAGCATCAGCGCTTCTTTCTTGACGACCTTGCGGAAGGTTCCGTCCTGTTCCTGCTGCTCGAGCTCCTTCAGACGTCGGATCGACTGCTTGACGGTGCGGAAATTGGTCATCATCCCGCCGAGCCACCGATAATCGACAAACGGCATCCCGCAGCGTTCGGCCTCTTCACGGACCGCCTGCCGGGCGGAGCGCTTGGTGCCGACAAAGAGAATACGCCCACCGTCTGCGGCCAGCTTGCCGGCGAAGTTGAGCGCATCATTATAAAGCGGCAGGGTATGTTCGAGGTTGACGATGTGAATCTTGTTGCGTTCACCGAAAATGTAAGGCGCCATTTTCGGGTTCCAGTAGCGGGTCTGGTGTCCGAAATGGACGCCCGCCTCGAGCATGTCGCGCATTGAAACGTTGGCCAAGGTTGAACTCCTCAGGGGTTTGCGCCTCCATGCACCCGCCTGCAGCAACCTCCGAACGGAGGCAACCCGCCGCAAACGTTTGTGGTGCATGTGTGGAATACCATGACAGTCTGTTTGATCATCCTGCCATGACCGATTCGAGCCTGCGTCTACACAAGCCCGTGGCGGTTTATACCATATGCAGGCACCACTAACAATTGCATCTACCCTGCCAGACCTCTCCGATCTGACTCGCCGTATCGTGGCAGACCTTGCGTCAGACCGGCGAGTTGAGGAACATTAGCCCGATCGACCGGTCAACCGGCATTTGATTTCAGGTGGAGAACCATGACCGTCACCATCAAGACTGGCACGGATATCGAAGCAATGCGGGTCGCCGGGCGGCTTGCTGCTCAGGTACTCGAGATGATTGCACCGCATGTCCAGGCGGGCGTCAGCACCGAGGAGCTTGATCGGCGCTGTCACGATTACATCGTTGATGAACTCGATGCGATCCCTGCACCGCTCAATTACCGAGGTTTTCCCAAGTCGATCTGCACATCGGTCAACCATGTTGTTTGCCATGGTATTCCGAGCGATCGCAAACTCCGCAAGGGTGATGTCGTCAATATCGATGTCACCGTCATCAAGGATGGCTTCCATGGCGATACCAGCCGAATGTTCTTTGTCGGCGAACCCTCGGTCCTTGCACTCCGTCTGAGCCGTGTTGCGCATGCGGCGATGTGGGAGGGGATTCGCCTGGTCAGGCCCGGCGTGCAGCTTGGCGACATCGGCTACGCGATCCAGACGCTTGCCGAGAGCGAGCGCTTCTCCGTCGTGCGCGAATATTGCGGGCATGGCATCGGTCGTGGATTCCACGAGGAGCCGCAGGTGTTGCACTATGGAAAACCCGGCACTGGTATGGTGCTGCGTGAAGGCATGTGTTTCACCATCGAGCCGATGGTCAACGCCGGGCGCAAGGAAACACGGCTGCTGAAGGACAAGTGGACTGTGGTTACCCGAGACCACAGCCTTTCAGCGCAATGGGAACACACGATTCTGGTCACCGGCGATGGGTACGAAGTGCTGACGCTACGCCCCACCGAAGAGCCCGGCGTCATGCCACAGTGACCTGTTCGATGCGGAACGGCGAGTCCCGACATGGCCGAGTCTGAGCTCGACACGAGACTGTTCGATTCCAGCCATCTCGATCAGCGCATCGCTGCAGGCTGCGACCTGGTCATGTGTCTGCGCGACTGCCTCACGCATGGCGATGCGGTCATCGAGAGCCGTTTCCGCGACGGCATACCGGCCCGGATCCTCGTCGCGCAGCGGGCAATGCTGATCGACGCGCTGCTGATCAGAGCCTGGCAGCAGCTGGTGACAGCACCTCCTCACACTGCCGCACTGGTCGCTGTCGGTGGCTACGGGCGTGGCAACCTCCATCCGGCATCCGACATCGACATCATGATCCTCCTGCCTGATCATCTGGCCGATGGGGTCGTGACCGGCATCGAAACCTTCGTGACCACGCTGTGGGACATCGGGCTGGAGGTCGGCCACAGTCTGCGCACTGTCAGCGAATGCCGAGATCAGTCGGCTGCAGACATCACGATTGCAACCAACCTGCTGGAAGCGCGGCTTTTGTATGGTGACGCAGGCCTGTTCGATGCCATGCGTGAGGCCACCGCGCCCGATCAGATCTGGCCGGTCAGCGAGTTCTTCCGTGCCAAGCTGGAAGAACAGACAAGACGCCACGCCAAGTTCCACGATACCGCTTACAACCTCGAACCCCACGTCAAGGAAAGCCCCGGCGGGCTCCGTGATCTGCACATGATCGGCTGGGTTGCCAAGCGGCATTTCAACGCCCGCTCGCTGCATGATCTGGTTGGTCACGGTTTTCTCACCGAGTCCGAATACGAGAGCCTCGCACATGGACGCAACTTCCTGTGGGATATCCGCTTTGCGCTGCATCTACTGACTGGCCGCCGCGAGGACCGGCTGCTCTTCGATCACCAGACGGCAATGGCGAAACAGTTCGGCTTCGCCGACGAGGACCACGCGCTGGGCGTCGAAGCGCTGATGCAACGCTACTTCCGTGTCGTCGGCGAGCTCGGTCGCCTCAACGAAATGCTGCTGCAGCTCTTTCAGGAGGCGATTCTCTACGCCGACGACACCGAGCCGCCACAGCTGATCAACAAGCGCTTCCAGTCGCGTCGTGGCTTCATCGAGGTGACCCATCCGAAAGTCTTTCAACGTTACCCGTTCGCGCTGCTGGAAGTGTTCCTGTTGATGCAGCAACAACCTGACCTGAAGGGTGTGCGCGCCTCGACCATCCGGCTGGTCCGCGAGCATCTCCACCTTATCGACGAGCGATTCCGAAACGACTTGCGGGCACGCAGTCTGTTCATGGAACTGCTGCGCCAGCCTCGAGGAATCACCCATGAGCTGCGGCGCATGCATCGCTACGGGGTGCTTGGACGCTACATTCCTGCATTCGGGCGGATCAGCGGGCTGATGCAGTACGATCTGTTCCACGCCTACACGGTGGACTCGCACACCCTCACCGTGATCCGGAACCTGCGCCGCTTTGCCCTGCCAGAGCATGCCGATGAACTGCCGTTGTGCAACACCCTGATGCAGCGTCTGCCGAAACCGGAATTGCTCTACCTCGCCGGGCTGTTTCACGATATCGCCAAGGGGCGTGGTGGTGATCACTCGATACTCGGCGCCGGCGATGCCGAGGCTTTCTGCCTGGCGCATGGTCTCGGCGGTTATGACGCACGGCTGGTGGCCTGGCTGGTTCGTCACCATCTGCTGATGTCGATGACCGCGCAACGCAAGGACATATCGGACCCCGAGGTGATTTCCCGCTTTGCCGCCAGGGTCGGCGACCGTACACGGCTTGACTACCTGTATCTGCTGACCGTTGCCGATATCCGTGCGACCAATCCGGCGCTGTGGAATTCCTGGCGCGATTCGTTGCTGATGGAGCTGTATACGGCGACCACCCGCACGCTGCGACGTGGTCTTGAACACCCGATCGACGATCAGGCGCTGATTCGAGAGACCCAACAGCTGGCGCGTCGGCGACTGCGACAGAACGGCCTGCATCACATGACCGTGCGGCGGATCTGGAAACGCTTCACCGCCGACTATTTTCTGCGACACACGGTCGACGAGATTGTCTGGCATACCGCTGCCATCGCTCGCTGCACCCCTGATGACCTGCCGCTGGTCCTGGTCGACCCGTCAAGCTCGCGCGGTGGCAGCGCTGTCTTCGTCTACGGGCGTGACCACGGCCTGATGTTCGGACTGACCGTTCAAGCGCTCGAGCGCTTGTCTCTCGGCATCCAGGATGCCCGCATCATCACCACCGACGATGATCACAGCCTCAACAGCTACCTGATCCTCGAGGCAAACGGCCAGCCTGTCCGCGAAAGCTGGCGCAGCGAGGAAATCATCGCCGGGATCCGTCACAACCTGATCCAGGGACAATTGCAGCCAGTCGAGTACCGGGCACGCACCCGCGCCGCGCGCAGCTTCAGCACACCGACAACGATCAGCTTCAGCATCGACACGGCCAACGATCGAACCGCCATGGAGCTGATCTGTGCTGACCGGCCCGGGTTGCTGGCTCGCGTCGGCGCCTGTCTGGCAAACAGTGGTGTGCGCCTGCGCAACGCCAAGATCGCGACTGTCGGCGAGCGCGCCGAAGACGTCTTCTTCATTACCGATCAACAAAACCGGCCGATCACTGATCAAGCACAGCTCGACAGCCTGCGTGCGTCACTGACCGCGCAACTGCGCGATGAGACCAATGCACCAAGCCTGGTCGAGCAGGCCAACGGTCTCTAACCATCAGGCGGAATCACCGCTATCCACACCACCATCGGGAGAGTTCATGGACAGTTTGCAGCAGGTGATCGACCAGGCGTTCGACGCGCGTGACACGATCAATCCGGGTTCGGCCAGCGCGGAGGTTCGCGAGGCCGTGAACGAGGTGCTGGATCGTCTCGACACCGGCGTCAGCCGTGTTGCCGAAAAGACCGCCGACGGCTGGGTCGTCAATCAGTGGCTGAAAAAGGCCGTGCTGCTGTCGTTCCGGCTTCAGGACAACGTCATGATGCGGACCGGAGCCATCAACTATTTCGACAAGGTGCCGCTCAAGTTCACCGACTGCAATTCGACGGAACTGCGCGACAGCGGTGTCCGGGTCGTGCCGCCGGCTGTTGCCAGACGGGGCTCCTGGATCGCCCCGGGCGTGGTCCTGATGCCGAGCTACGTCAACATCGGCGCGTATGTCGACAGCGGCACCATGGTCGACACCTGGGCCACCGTCGGCTCATGCGCCCAGATCGGTCGCAATGTACATCTCTCTGGCGGTGTCGGCATCGGTGGTGTGCTCGAGCCGCTGCAGGCGAACCCGGTGATCATCGAGGATAACGTCTTTGTCGGTGCGCGCTCGGAAATCGTCGAAGGCGTGATCGTCGAAGCCGATGCAGTGATCTCGATGGGTGTCTACATCGGTCAAAGCACCAAGATCTACAACCGCATGACCGGCGAGATCAGCTACGGACGGGTACCCGCCGGCGCCGTGGTGGTACCGGGTAATCTGCCCGCCGACGACGGCAGCCACAGCCTCTATTGTGCGGTGATCATCAAGCAGGTCGATGCGCGAACGCGCGCCAAGGTCGGTCTGAACGAGCTGCTGCGGCCATGACGCCGACGCTCGAGCTCGCCTGTGCACTGATCGAACGGCCATCGGTCACCCCCGATGATGCCGGCTGCCAGCAACTGCTCGCCGACCGCCTGCAACCGCTCGGCTTCGCTGCCGAGTCGGTCGATGCCGGCGGGGTCACCAACACCTGGTTCATTCGCGACGGCAACGGGCCGTTGTTCTGCTTTGCCGGGCATACCGATGTCGTGCCAACCGGTCCGCTGACCGAGTGGACGTCACCACCATTCACGCCAACGGTGCGTGATGGGCGTTTGTACGGCCGTGGTGCCGCCGACATGAAAGGCGGCATTGCCGCCTTTGTCACCGCGCTGGAACGCTACCTGCACACGGTTCAGGCGCCAGCGGCACGGATTGCGCTGCTGATCACCAGCGACGAGGAAGGCCCGGCCGTTGACGGCACCTGCCGGGTCATCGAGCAGCTGCAGGCAAACGGCGAGACGATCGACTGGTGCCTGGTCGGCGAGCCGAGCAGCGCCGAGCAGCTCGGTGACACGGTGCGCCATGGCCGTCGTGGCTCGCTGAACGGAACGCTGCGGGTGCGCGGACAGCAGGGCCATGTTGCCTACCCGGACCGCGCCGACAACCCGATTCACGCCGCACTGCCGGCGCTGCACGCGCTGTGCAGCCGCAGCTGGGATAACGGCAACGCCGACTTCCCACCGACCAGCTTCCAGATTTCCAACATCAACGCTGGAACCGGCGCGACCAACGTCATTCCCGGGCATCTCGACGTCCGCTTCAATCTGCGCTTTTCCACCGAATGGACGCCGGCCGCACTGCAGGCGGTGATTCACGACGTCCTCGACCAGCATGGCGTCTCGGCCAGCATCGACTGGACGGTCTCGGCGCTGCCGTTCCTGACCCGACACGGCGAGCTGGTCACTGCTGCGCAAGAAAGCGTGCGCAGCATCACCGGGCTCACGCCGTCACTGTCGACCGCCGGTGGCACCTCCGATGGGCGTTTCATCGCGCCGACTGGCGCGCAGGTCATCGAACTCGGCCCGATCAATGCCAGCATTCACCAGATCAACGAATGGGTCGGCATTGATGATCTGGAGCAGCTCAGTCGGATCTACGAACGCATGCTGCATCAGCTCTGCGGGTCGGTGGCAACCTCCGGAGCAGGTCGGCAACCAGCTTCCTGAGCGCTGCGAGCACGGCGGCACGGCCAGTCATGCCCGGCAACGCTGCAAGCTCGGACCAACGCCGGGCCTGCAGCACGCGCATCACCAGCAGCGCACGCTCCTGCGCCTGCATGGCCACGGTGTCATCGCTCAGCGCCCACCAGCTCAGCGCGTGCAGCGCCGGTAGACAGGCCTCGAAAGCGCGTGACGCTTCGGCAAACGCGCGCAGCTCGGCACAGTCGGCCGGCGCAGGCGCCGCCCAACGCCCGCTCGCCGCAAGCAGCTGTACAACAACCTCGGCGTCAACGCTCTGCAGTGCGTCGGGAAGCAGCAGCGGCAGCTCACGACGCAGTCGCGCTCGGCCACGCCTCACAGCCCAGCAACCGCGGCGATCGAGGGCACGGATCACGATCACCGAGTGACAACCACTGGCACCATCGCGGCGCATCCCGATCCGCACCGGCACATGGCCAGCGCCATGCCAGAAGCGTAACAGTGCGGGTGTGGCGCCGAAACTCGCACCGACCAGCGCCTGTCCGTCGGTCTGCGCTTCGTCGGCGATGGCCGTGAGCAGTCGCGTCCCGAGCCCCCTCCCCTGCAAACCCGGATGCACGGCAATGCGCATGATCCGCCAGACCGGCAGACGCGCGGCTTCGCGCAGCCCTGCATGGGCGGCCAGCCCCTGCGCGAGCAAGTGTCCGCGAGGACGGCGTTGACCGCGCCAGATCGCCTCGGCAACCGGCCGCGAAAAACGCCCTTCGACGGCAACCAGCGCAATCGCCACCCAACGCCCGGCCACCTGCACACCACGCAGCAACAGATTCGGGGCGTCGAGCAGATGCCGCAGATCCATCGGTTGGGTCCGGTAATGCGCCTGCACCAGCAAGCCATACAACTGCTGCAACGCTGACGCGTCCGCCACCAGCTGGTCGCGGTCGATGACGCGGACACAGACCGGCTCGGCGGCAGTCGATGGCGGATCCGGCATGGCCGACAGCAACAACGCCCGATCGGTCACTGCTTCGAGCGGATCATCGGGCGCCCAGCGGATCGGCTGCGCAAGCCACAGCCGTCGCCATGCCGGGGTCAGTGTGTCGAGAATACTGCGAAAACGGATGGCAAAGCCGCGCCCATGCCCCTCGTAACCATGCACCGTGGTAGCGAAGACAATGCGCGGGAAGCGTTCCAGCAACCGCTGCAGGACAGCCGTCGACAGGCCGGCTGCCTCATCGACAAGCAGCAGGTCGGCATCGACCGCGTCAGCAATCAACGCCAGTGGCGGCACGTACCGGGGGGGATGCGCACCGGCATGCCGAAACACCATCTGGCACTGGTCGCGCTGCGGTGCCGTGACAACAATGCGGGCGCCCGGCGACTGCTTGGCAACCGCTGCTGCGGCCAGCCCCAATGCTGCCGACTTGCCACGACCACGATCGGCGGTGAGGACCAATGGCCGTCGGGCCCGCCCTCGCCAGACATCGACGATTGCACGCACCGCTGTCGCCTGTTCGGTATTGCCTGTATCGGTGCGAGTTGAGTCGGTGCTGGCTGTCGTCGACGCCGACGCGTCGGTCATGCGGTCGAGATCGGGTAATGGTTGCCCGGGAGTCAGCCGCAGCACCCTGGGGTCGTCGCCAAGCAGCCCGACGAGACGCGTCAGATAGCGCGTCCCGGCAGATTCGAGACTGACGCCATCGGCGAGAATCCGCCGCATCGCCGGATCGGGCCGTTGCAGCCACGCCTGCGGTGGCGGCGACCATAACAGCAGTACGCCGCCCGCATGGATCATCCCTGCCACCTGACCGAAGCCGTCAGGGTCGAAGCCGGCGTGCGCGTCCCAGATCACACAGTCGAACTCGCCACCCAACAGATCACGCAAGCTGCTGAAGGGTCGCGTTGTCCAGCCAGGCAATCCCTGCGACCCACCGACGAGGAGGCGATCGGACCAACACGTCGGCAGCGCCGCTGCCAGCGTCAAAGCGTCGGCAACGTCGCTGGTCACCCAGACCAGACAGCGGTGCCGGCGCGCGTGCAAGCACGCCGACAGGCGGGACATCCAGCGCTCCAGCTCGATGGAGTTCACACGCACGGCGGAACCGGATGGATCGACAGCACGACAGCCTCGGCGTCATGCACCTCCCAACCAACCTCGAACCCGGCAATGCGCATACCGTAACGCCGTCCATGATGCGACGCCTGCCAGGCAGGACGCGGGTCAAGCCCGATCACCTCGGTCAACACGCGCTGCAAACGCACACCATCGGCGAGCCCGGCGAGGACGGCCGCAGCCTCGGCAGCAAAACGTACCGTCAACGCATCGTCCGGCGGTGGCTGCGCATAGACCTGCGGCGTCTGCGCATCGGCCCGTGCATCGGCATACGGCAGATACGGTTTCACATCGATCACCGGTGTGCCATCCAGCAGGTCGGGCGCCTCGATGTCGAGATAGTGAGTGGCGCCGGTGAAGACGCAACCGAGCAACCGCACCAGCGACAGGCCGATCGGGTTCGGCCGCACCGGCGAGCGGCTGGCAAACACACCTTGCCGCCGCTGACCACCCAGCCGCGGCGGGCGCACCGTCATGGCATCGCCGCCGGGTGGGCCATCATGCAGCCAACTCAACAGCCAGAGGTGACTGAAACCGTCCAGCCCCGCCCAGGCTTCGGCGCGGTCCCACGGCGGCATCAGCCGCAGGCGTGCGCGCACGCTGGGAGTCAAACCAGCCTGCCGCGGGATACCGAAGCGCCCGTTCAGCTCGCTTTCAACCATGGCAACAACCGCCAGACGGTCTTGCTGGATCGTGATTCCGTTTTTCAGCTCGAAATTCTCTGTTGCAGTTCAGAAGGTTGCCGCCAGGATTCCAGCAACGGTGGCAGCGCCGACGAAAACGCTTATAATGCTGCAACGCACGAAACACACGTGACACTGCACCAACTGAAATTGCCGGGCATGCTCGGCACGCGTCAACGATCCGTTCGACAATCCAACCAACATGCAGAGGATATCTTACCCATGCCGGACTACATCAAGAGAAATGGACTGAGCATCCACCCGGCACTCCATACGCTGTTTTCAGAACAGCTTGCTCCTGCGCTCGGCCTCGACCCCGATCAGTTCTGGGGTGGTCTGGCCAGTCTGGTCGACACCTTCGCTCCACGCAACCGTGCGCTGCTCGAAACCCGCACCCGACTGCAGCAGACCATCAATGACTGGCACCGTGAACGCCGCGGCGCCGAACATGACGCCGCTGCCTACCGCGAGTTTCTCACCCAGATCGGTTATCTGCTACCCGAAGGGGAAGACTTTACCGTCTCTCCCGGTGCGGTCGACCCGGAAATCAACGCCGTCGCCGGCCCGCAGCTGGTCGTACCGGTCACCAATGCACGCTATGCGCTGAATGCCGCCAATGCGCGCTGGTGCAGCCTGTATGACGCGTTGTACGGCACCGACGTGATTCCGGAAAGCGATGGCCTTGAGCGGACCAGCGGGTACAACCCACGGCGTGGCGAGGCCGTCATGGCGAAGGCTGCCGACATCCTCGATCAGGCTGCTCCGCTCGAGCAGGGCAGTCACGGCGACGCGGTTGCCTACCGGATCGGCGCAGACGGCCTGACCGTCCAACTCGCCAACGGTGCGCACACGACGCTGCGTGACCCCGCCCAATGGGTCGGTTACACCGGTGATCAGTCCTCCCCCGACAGTCTGCTGCTGCGTCGGCATGGCCTGCACCTCGATATTCTCATCGATCGCAGCCATGCGGTCGGCCAGCACCACCCTGCCGGCGTCAAGGATGTGGTGCTGGAATCGGCGCTGACGGTGATTCAGGATTGCGAAGATTCAGTGGCCGCAGTCGACGGTGAAGACAAGGCGCTGGTCTACGGCAATTGGCTGGGGCTGATGCGTGGTGATCTCACCGCAACCATGGACAAGAACGGCAAGACGCTGGTACGCGGGCTGGCCGACGATCGTCATTACCAGACGCCGGACGGCGGCACGCTGACGCTACCTGGCCGTGCGCTGATGCTGGTGCGCAATGTCGGTCATCTGATGACCACACCGGCGGTACTCGACAGCGAAGGCGATGAAATCCCCGAGGGTCTGCTCGATGCGCTGTTGACCAGCGCCTGTGCGCTGTTCGATCTGCGCGGACCGAACGCCGGTCGCAACTCGCGGGCCGGGAATGTCTATATCGTCAAGCCGAAGATGCACGGGCCGGAGGAAGTCGCGTTTGCCTGTGCCGTGTTGGCCGAGGTGGAGCGGATTCTCGACCTGCCGGCGGCGACGCTGAAGATCGGCGTCATGGACGAGGAGCGCCGCACCACCGTCAATCTGAAGGCCTGTCTGCGCGAGGCGCACGAGCGGGTGATCTTTATCAACACCGGGTTTCTCGATCGCACCGGCGATGAAATCCACACCAGCATGGAAGCGGGTCCGTTCAAGCGCAAGGCCGATCTTCGTGCGGAACCGTGGATCAAGGCGTACGAGCAGTGGAACGTCGACATCGGGCTGGCCTGCGGCCTGCAGGGCAAGGCGCAGATCGGCAAGGGCATGTGGCCCAAGCCGGATCGCATGGCCGATATGCTCGCCACCAAGATCGAACACCCGCAGGCCGGTGCGAATACCGCCTGGGTGCCGTCGCCGACCGGCGCCGTGCTCCACGTGACGCACTACCATGCGGTGGACGTGCGGGCCGTCCAGGACAGCCTCAAGCAGCGCCAGCGGGCCAGTCTTGACGACCTGCTGACCATCCCCGTCGAAACCGATCCGCGCTGGACCCCGGAAGAGATTCAGCAGGAACTCGACAACAACGCGCAAGGCATTCTCGGCTATGTGGTGCGCTGGGTCGATCAGGGTGTCGGTTGCTCGAAGGTTCCGGACATCGATGATGTCGGGCTGATGGAAGACCGTGCGACGTTGCGCATCTCGAGCCAGCATATTGCCAACTGGCTGCACCACGGCATCGCATCCGAGACGCAGGTCATGGACACGATGAAGCGGATGGCGGCAGTGGTTGACCGGCAGAACGCCGGTGATCCGGCGTACACACCGATGAGCGCTGATTTCGATGCCAGCATTGCGTTCAAGGCGGCGTGTGATCTGGTGTTCAAGGGCCGTGAGCAACCAAGCGGCTACACCGAGCCGTTGTTGCATGCGTGGCGGCGGGTACTGAAGGCAAACTGCGAGAGCTGACCGACGACCCACGCTGACGTCGTCCAGGGGGGGGGCACAGCCCCCTGGACGACGTTGGTCAACGTCGGGACGGCCGGCGGCCCCAGTCGTGACCGATAAGCCCTCAGGCGTGCCCGACAAGCAGGGGGTCGGTCATGCGTGCTCCCCACTGCCGATCGTAGAAAGGCGCCACCTGCTCGCGCAGTTGCTGCGACCATTGATCGTCACCGAGCGCCACCACATCAAGCGCGTCCAGCGACGCCGAGCCGGTCGACTGGCCGATCACGCAGGTGACATCCTCGAACACCGGAGCGACAGCATGCTCGGCGTCCATATCAAGCGCCAGCACCGTCGTGACAGCGACTGCATCGGTGTCGGTATCGTCAACAGCATTGGGCACATGATCGGTCTCGTCGGTCAGCGTCGACGACTCCAACCGTGGCACCTGACACAGCCAGGCCCGACGCACACCGGGACGCCTGGCGAGCAACGTGATCAACGCATCGATCAACTGCGCTGCAGCCGGGTCGACCGGCGCCGGCACCGCCTGCGACAACGGAGCGGACCGGGATGACTCCACCGACTCATCGATTTCATCGACACCTGGCAAGCGCCCGCTTGCGAGTGCCTGCACGTCGCCTGGCGACAGGACAGTCTGGTGATCGGACAGTGGATCAACGACCAGTGGCAGGCTGGTTCCAAGCGTCAGCAGCTGCGTTGCACCCATTCGCAGCACCTGTTCGTCTTCACCGATCGAGCGGTGCAGCTCGTCGAGCGAGCTGAAGACCGGAATGATGCGTTCGCCCGATTCGGTCTCCCACTGCATCAGCGTGATTCGATGACGACGCTCCGAGCCGGACGGTTGATCGCTGCGCCCGACGAGAAACAGATCGGCACGCAGCAGTGCGCGGTAAAAGTCAGGCAACAACGCCGGTTCGCGAAACGCGCGTTCCAGCGCAAGCGTAAGAACATCCGTGGTTTCGTCGATGGACTCCATAGACCCCCAGATCTTCTGGTCATCCTGTGAACGCGATCAATTCGAACGCGATCATTACGCCGACTCGGGAATCAGGCCACCTGCGACCACGGGCCGAAAATCCGATCGGCAGACAACACACCATCATCATGCCGGATTGCGCGGCCGCTCGGCAAGCGGCTCGGCTGCGGCCGGCTCCGACTCGACAGCCGCATCGATCGATTGCTGCTGCTCCCACAGCGCGGCATACAGACCGCCACGATCGAGCAGCGCAGCGTGATCACCCACCTCGACCACACGCCCTCGATCAAGCACGACAATGGTGTCGGCATGCATGATCGTCGACAGCCGGTGCGCGATGGCAATCGTCGTGCGCGACCCCGAAATCGCCTTGAGCGCACCGAGCACGGCTTGCTCGGCGTGGCTGTCGAGCGCTGATGTCGCCTCGTCGAGCAGGAGAATCGGCGGGTTTTTCAGAATCACACGCGCAATCGCGATTCGCTGCTTCTCGCCTCCAGAGACCTTGAGGCCACGCTCGCCGACGCGTGTATCGAGGCCGTCGGGCAGACGGGCAACAAACGTGTCGAGATTGGCCATGCGGATGGCCTCGTCGAGCGCCTGCGCATCGGCGTCCGGACGGCCGTAGAGAATGTTGAAGCGGATGGTATCGTTGAACAGCACGGTGTCTTGCGGGACGATGCCGATTGCGTTGCGCAGGCTGGCCTGGTCAACGCTGCGGATATCCTGACCATCGATCAGGATGCGGCCCCGATCGATGTCGTAGAAACGGAACAGCAACCGGGCAATCGTCGACTTGCCCGCACCACTCGGCCCGACGATGGCGAGCGTCTGGCCGGCCCGGGCGTGCAGCGACAGATCATCGAGGATCGGTCGCTCGGGATGGTAGGCAAAGCCAACCTGTTCGAAACGGACCTCCCCGCGCTCGACGTGCAGCGGCGGTGCGTCCGGCACATCACGCACCGTGGTCGGTTGCTCGAGCAGGCGGAACATGCGCTCGACGCTGACCAGCGCCTGGCGAATTTCACGATAGACAAACCCGAGCACATTCAATGGAATGAACAACTGCAACATGTATGCGTTGATCATCACCAGGTCGCCGAGCGTCATCCGGCCGTCAGCAACCTGCGCCGACGCCATCAGCAACATCACCGTCATTGCCAGCGCGATGATGAACGCCTGACCGGCGTTCAGTGCTGCCAGCGACAGCCGATCCTTCACGCGTGCGGCTTCCCACTGCTCGAGGCCGCTGTCGTAACGCCGGGCTTCATAGTCTTCGTTGCCGAAGTACTTGACCGTCTCGTAGTTCATCAGACTGTCGATGGCGCGCGTATTCGACGCGTTGTCAAGCGCGTTGGTCCGACGCACAAAGCCGGTTCGCCATTCGGTGACCACGATCGAGAACGCCACGTAGAGGGCGATCGTGGCAACCACGGTCACCACGAATCCGGGGCTGAACACGACCAGCAGGATCACCGCCACCAAGGCGATCTCGAGCAGCGTCGGCAGGATATTGAACAACGTGAAACGCAGCAGAAAGCTGATTCCCGTTGTCCCGCGCTCGATATCCCGCGCCAACCCTCCGGTTTCACGCGACAGATGAAAGCCCAGATCGAGGCGATGCAGATGTTCAAACACCGCCAGCGACACACGCCGCATCGCCCGCTCGGCGACACGTGCAAAAATGGCATCGCGCAGCTCGTTGAAACCCGTACTGGCAAGCCGCAACAGCCCGTACCCGACGACCAGCCCCACCGGCACCAGCACCAACGCCTCGGCGCGCCCTTCGAAGTGATCGACGATGAACTTCAAGGCAACCGGCACCGCCACCGTGGCAAGCTTGGCAAGCACAAGGCAACCGAGCGCAAGCGCCACCCGACCGCGGTACTCGAGCAGATACGGCAGCAGGCTGCGCAGGATACGCCAGTCGACCGACTGGTTTCGCGTGTCGTGAACGGCTCCGATGGATCGCACTGGACCTCTCGATCAGCATGTCAGGTGGAAGGATGCGGTGTGGACCGGTTCGGGACATCGAACGCAATCTGTGCGAGCATGACACAAGGATACGGGAGAAAGAACCCGAGGAACGTTGTTGCGTCCCGCCGGAGAGACCACGCAGCCGGAACAGGAGTTCATCGAATGCCGATCACCCGATGCAGTGCCCACCCGCATGATGATACCCGATTTCGCACTCCGTTCGGTCAGCGTTCCGCCCGCCACGCACTGGCGTGGATGACTGGCCTGGTCACGCTGCTGGTCGTCTGGATGTCGGCCGCAACCGTGCTGGCGCGCGAGCTGCCGTCGCCGCGCAGTCTGGCGATCGATCCTGCCGACATGGTCCCGGTCGAACTGGCAACGGTTGGTGTCGACCAGGCATCGGGCACGCCGGTCGCGTTGCTGCGTGAGCCGGTCAGCGGCGCCATCGTGCCGATTCTGATCGGCGTCAACGAAGCGCGGGCAATCCTGATGGCGCTCGAAGGCGTCGACGTGCCGAGGCCGATGACGCATGACCTGCTGTTCGATGTGACGCAGGCCGCCGGTCTGCGGCTGGAACGGCTGATGGTTGATGCGCTGCGTAACAACACCTACTTCGGCATGCTGGACTTCCGCGATGCCGAGAACGCCGACGCTCCACCATTACTGGTCGATACGCGGCCAAGCGACGGCCTTGCGCTCGCCGTGCGTGCACGTGCCGGCATCCTCGTTGCGCCCGCCATTCTTCAGCAACCGGATCGGGATATCGAAGGCCTGCCCGGGCAGCAGGGTGTGGTGTCGGCGCTCGACATCACCGTCGTCGCCGTGACCGACACGCTGCGTCAGGCGCTGGCATTGCCCGATGACGACGGTGTCCTGGTCAGCGCGGCGCGGGGACGTGCCGAGGCGTCCGGCATCGCCGCCGGAAGCATGATTCTCTCGGTCAACGGTCATCCGGTCGATTCGCCGATGGCTTATCTGCAACGTGTCAGCGAAACGCCTCCCGATCAACTGGTCGAATTGCGCGTGTGGCAGGCCGGTGAGGCGAAGACCATTCGTTTGCCGACCGATGTTCCCGAGCCCGGTGCCGACGAGCAACCGCGCATTGCCTTGTGATCCGCCAGGCTCCCCGTCATCACCCCCTTGATTGATCGAGACAGCATGCAACCAATGCAACCAAACACCCGCTCCAGCCATGAGCGCGACTCAGCGCAAGGATCGCTGAATGCTCTCGGGCTGCAGATCCACGGACAACGTCTGGCGGTCGCCGCCGAACTCCATGCGCGTCCTTTCGAACGGATGCGCTCGCCAGCAACCATCGCTCACCTCTCCATGCTCGGCGGCAGCGCCGAGATTGATCGCCTGCATGTCAGTGAATTGTGCGCGCGTTTCGAGCAGATCGCTCCGGCGGCGAGCGCCACACATCACAGTGTTGACCTTGGTCGATTCCGCCTGCGTTGGGAACGCCACACCGAGTTTTCCACCTACACCTTCATTCTGTCGCATCCGACGCCGGATTCATCGGCACCGTTCGCACTTCAACCGCTGGACAAGGTCCCCGCCGACTGGCTGCAAGTCCTGCCGGGGCAGGTTGTCGCCGCCGTCCATCTGGTGCTCGAGCAGGCGATCGGCGGCCATGAACGCGACGCCGGCGAGTTGTTCGAGTTCTTCGGCACCGAAAACGTCGCCGGTAGCCGAGTCGCTGACGGCGGCGCGATGGTCTTCAGCGATTTTCGACTGCACCGCGATGGTTTTGCGCGGATCCTGATTCCTATCACCAACCTCACGCCACGGCGCTGTGGGCGGCTGGTGCAGCGGGTGCTGGAAATCGAGACGTATCGGCTCATGGCGCTGCTCGCCTTCCCGATCGCGCGTGAGACCGCGTCCCGCCTCGGTCAGATCGAGGAGCAGCTGCAGACGTTGAGTGCCCGCCTCGCCACCGACGCCGACGTCGAGGACGAGCAGATCCTGCTGACCCAATTGTCGGCGCTGGCCGGCGAGCTGGAAGGAATCAGCGCCGCGAACAGCTTCCGTCTCAGCGCCGCGCGTGCCTATCACGCGCTGGTCGACAATCGCCTCACCAGTCTCCGCGAAGAACGCCTGCCGGACCTGCAGACATGCAGCGAATTCATGGAACGCCGCTTCAACCCGGCCATGCGCACCTGCGAATCGGTCCGCAACCGTCAGGACAATCTTGCCGCTCGGCTGTCAAGAGCAACCGAGCTGCTGCGCACGCGGGTCGACGTTGCACTCGAGCGCCAGAACCGCGACCTGCTCGCATCGATGAATCAGCGTACCGACCTCCAACTGCGGCTTCAGCAGACTGTCGAAGGGCTTTCCGTCGTTGTGCTGACCTACTACGGCACCGGCCTGGTTTCCTATGTCAGCAAGGGGCTGCTCGAGGCCGGCGTTCCGGTCAATGCCCCGCTCACCGTTGCGGCTTCGGTCCCGGTCATCGCGCTGAGCGTCTGGTTCGGGCTGAAGCGCATGCGTCGGCGTATCGAACAACGCCATCAGGAACAGTCCTGAGTCGACGCTAATCGCCTCACTCGCCCCGGAACCTTTTCAGCATGGCGATGGTCTGTAGCTTGTCAGTCATGGAGAAACAGGACCAATTTTGTCTGGATTTTTAAACCTGACTGATTTACTCTGTTTTTGCAGGAGTCGAGAACAGGCCGATGTGTTCCGAACGCTGCTGCATGAGTCGGTTTTATTGTAGCCATTGAGGACAGTGACATGATGACTGGAACGGTGAAGTGGTTTGATGATGCCAAGGGGTTCGGCTTCATCACCCCCGAGGATGGAAGCAAGGATGTGTTCGTGCACCACACGGCCATTCTGGGCTCGGGTTTCAAAAGCCTCGCCGAAGGCCAGCGGGTGGAGTTCGAAACGCAGAACACCCCCAAAGGCGTCGCCGCGCTCAACGTATCGCCGCTCTAAGGGATAGGGGGCGAGTTTCAGCCACCTCGGGATGGACACCACCCGAGGGGTTAAGAAGGTTCAGGATTGCCAGCAGTTGTTATCACGGGCACACTTTCGAGCGTGCCCTCTTTTTTTCTGGCAAACCGTGAAAATCAATCAGCTCCGCTACATCTGCGAAGTCGAACGGCGACAGCTCAATGTGTCGGCTGCCGCCGAGGCCTTGCACACCTCGCAACCCGGCGTCAGCAAGCAGATCCGCCTGCTTGAAGACGAACTCGGCATCGAAATCTTCGAGCGCAGCGGCAAGCAACTGATCCGTATCACGCCTGCAGGCCATGACATTCTCGCTATGGCAAGACAGGTGCTCGACACGGTCGGCAGCATTCGCTCGATAGCCGCCGATCATGCTGACAACCAGCGCGGCAGTCTCGCCATCGCCACGACGCAGACGCAGGCCTTGCACGCGCTTCCTGATGTCGTCCAACGCTTCCGACTCGGCTACCCGCATGTTCAACTGCATATCCATCAGGGAACCCCGCTGCAGATTGCCGAGCAAGCCGCCTCTGGTGTGGTCGACTTCGCCATCGCGACAGAGGCGCTGGAGCTGTTCAGCGACCTGGTCGTTCTACCCTGTTATCAGTGGAACCGTTGTGTGGTCGTCCCGACCGGGCATCCACTCTGTGAGGGGCCGTTGTCGCTCGAGGCAATCGCCGAGTATCCACTGGTGACCTATGTGTTCGGGTTTACCGGTCGATCCCGGCTTGACGATGCGTTTGCCAGCGCCGGTCTGAGCCCGCAGGTCTCGTTAACGGCAACCGATGCCGAAGTCATCAAGACCTACGTCAGGCTGGGGCTCGGCGTCGGCATCATTGCCAGCATGGCGGTCAATCAGGACCGTGATCGAGACCTTGTCACGCTCGACGCCAGCCATCTGTTCAAGCCCAGCACCACCAGCGTGGCATTTCGCAGCAGCCTGCGACTCCGCGGATATGCCTGCGATTTCATCACGACATTCGCACCGCACCTGACCCGTGACGTGTTGTACGACGCTGCCGATCTGAGCGGCACGCCTGACTGGGACGCGTTCAATCAGGCGCTTCAGCACCAGCTGCCGGGTGCGCCACGCTGAGCAGAGAGCCCGCATCCGGCGCAAGGGTTGGCGTCATTGCAGGTAAGCCTGACCACCGAGATAAGGCTGCAACGCGTCGGGCACGCGGATGCGGCCATCAGCTTCCTGATAGTTCTCCAGCACCGCAACCAGACAGCGGCCGACCGCCAGCCCGGAGCCGTTGAGCGTATGCAGCAACTCGGGTTTGCCGGTTTCGGGATTGCGCCAGCGTGCCTGCATGCGGCGAGACTGGAAGTCTCCACAATTGCTGCACGAGGAGATTTCCCGGTACGTCTGCTGCGCCGGAATCCAGACCTCGATGTCGTAGGTCCGAGACGCAGAAAACCCCATGTCACCGGTGCACAGCAAGACCACCCGATAGGCCAGCCCAAGCCGTTGCAAAATCGTCTCGGCATGGCTGGTCAGCAGTTCGAGCGCATCGGCCGACTCCGATGGCCGCACCAGATGGACCAGTTCGACTTTCTCGAACTGATGCTGCCGGATCATGCCACGCGTGTCCTTGCCATAATTTCCTGCTTCGGACCGGAAGCATGGGCTGTGGCAGACCAGTCGCTGCGGCATGTCACGGTCGTCGAGAATCTGCCCACGCGCCAGGTTGGTCACCGGCACCTCGGCGGTTGGCGTCAGGAAATAGCTGGCATCACCCTGCAAGGCGAACAGATCCTCGCTGAACTTCGGCAACTGACCGGTGCCGCGCAGCGACTCGGCATTGACGATATACGGAACGTTGACTTCCTCGTAGCCGTGCTCCTGCGTATGCACATCGAGCATGAACTGGATCAGCGCCCGATGCAGCCTGGCGACACTGTGACGCATCACCACAAAGCGGGAGCCGGTGATCTTCGCGCCTGCTTCAAAGCCGAGCCCACCCAGCGCCACACCCAGATCGACATGGTCGCGAGGGGTGAAATCGAATGCAGGCGGCTCTCCCCAGCGCCGCACTTCACGGTTGTCGGCTTCGCTGCTGCCCTCGGGCAGATCGGCATCCGGCAGGTTCGGAATCTCCAGGTGCCAGGCGTCGAGTTGCTGCCGAATCCCGTCGAGCATCTGCTCGGCGTCACGCAAGGCATGGGCGAGTTCGCCGCTGCTCTGCAGCAGCGCCGAGACATCCTCCCCCGCCGCCTTACCACGTCCGATCGCCTTGGCAGCGCGATTGCGCTGATTCTGCAGGTCTTCAACCTGCGCCTGCACCTCGCGTCGCCGCGCATCGAGTGCCGAGTAGGCAGCGGCATCAAACCGGTAGCCTCGCCGCGCCAGTGCCACGGCACAGGCTTCGGTGTCCGCGCGAAGTCGTTTCGGATCAAGCATGAGATCAGTCCGTTCCAGTCAGGAGGTCGAGGTGGCACCCGGTTTTCGAGCCTGTCGATCACGCTCGGCAAGCCGCTTCAGTCGCTCACCAATGCGAATCTCCAGCCCGCGATCGAGTGGATGGTAGTAACTCCGCTCAGCAAGTGCATCCGGCAGATACTGTTCGCCAGCGGCATAGCCATCGGGTTCTTCATGCGCATGGCGATAATCGCGGCCATGCCCAAGCGCAGCCATCAGCCTGGTCGGCGCATTGCGCAGATGCATCGGCACTGCTGGCGACCCGTGCCCGCGCGCATCCTGCATGGCGGCGCCGAAGGCGCGGTACACCGCGTCGCTTTTCGGGACGCTGGCAAGATAGACGGCTGCCTGCGCCAGCGCAAGCTCACCCTCGGGGCTTCCTAGCCGGTGCTGCGCATCCCAGGCTGCCAGTGCGAGCTGCAATGCTCTGGGGTCGGCGTTACCGATATCCTCGGAAGCAATGCGCACCAACCGGCGCGCCAGGTAGAGCGGATCACACCCGCCGTCGAGCATCCGGCACAACCAGTACAACGCGCCATCCGGGGAGGAGCCACGGACCGACTTGTGCAGCGCCGAAATCTGGTCATAGAAGGCGTCACCGCGTTTGTCGAAGCGGCGCGGCGGCCCGTCCTTGACAAGATCCGCGATCACGGTGCGATCAATCATGGCATCGACCAGATCGGCGGCGACCTCGAGCAACATCAGCGCGCGGCGCGCATCGCCATCGGCGGCAGCAGCGATCAACGCCAGCGCCTCGTCATCAGCCTGCAATCCGGGCCGGGACAGGCCCCGCTCGGCGTCGGTCAACGCCCGGCGCAACAACGCGACGATGTCGTCACGCTCGAGCGGCCGCAGGACCGAGACGCGCAGCCGCGAGAGCAAGGCATTGTTGAGGGCAAACGACGGGTTCTCGGTGGTCGCTCCGATAAAGACCAGCGTGCCATCCTCGACATGCGGAAGAAAGGCGTCCTGTTGCGCGGTGTTGAAACGGTGCACCTCGTCAACGAACAGGACGGTACGTTCGCCATCGGCGCGGCGCTTGCGCGCGGCAGCCACCACGTCTCGAATATCCTTGACGCCGCTCGTCACCGCCGACAACGTAACGAAAGACGCCGCGCCGGCATCGGCGAGCAGCCGGGCCAGCGTGGTCTTGCCGGTACCCGGCGGACCCCAGAACACCATGGAATGCAGCCGGCCGCGCGCCAGGCTCGCACGCAGCCCGCGCTCGCCGTCAAGCAGATGCTGCTGACCGACGACCTCTTCCAGCCGGCGCGGCCGCATGCGCTCGGCGAGCGGTTGGCCGGGATCGACGCTCACCACCCGTCTCCGGCGCCATCGATCAGGTCGACGGCATCCGGCAGCACGAACTCGAAGATGCCGGGATCGATCTGCACGTTGAGCTCGACATCGGTCAGAGCAAGCCGCGTCCCCTGCCCCAGACCATCCAGTACATCGAGACGCTCAGGGGCCAGACCGGAAAAGCGCATCCGCGCGAATTCAACCTGCCAGTCATCATCCAGCGGTTCGAGACGGAGCCAGCCGCCATCCTCGGTCATGGTGAAGCGGGCGCGCAGCGCCGCCATGTCACCGCTGAGGAACAACGCCGGGCCCGAACCGATCGCGTCGTCAAGCGGTTGCATGGTGACCTGCTGCAGATCCTC
>LFIK01000759.1_pt1 | contig 24547 bp, 18 predicted proteins | sample 643401 | NCBI WGS metagenome assembly LFIK01 (sample SAMN03777447, study PRJNA286221) | soda lake metagenome | biome: soda lake; feature: Kulunda steppe; material: water; isolation source: sample T5-Br brine of Lake Tanatar-5 | place: Russia: Kulunda steppe | collected 2010-07
ACTGTAGAATTTTTATTGATGTTATCTGCGCCCGTAGCTCAACTGGATAGAGCATCTGACTTCGGATCAGAAGGTTTGGGGTTCGACTCCCTACGGGCGTACACTTATTAAACCCATGACTCGCAAAGTGTTATGGGTTTTTATTTTGTAAAATACTCAATTATTTAGAGGCTTTTTTCTGGATTTGGGTAACATTTGGGTAACAAAATATCGTGTCTCTATTTTCTATATGCACTATTCTACATTTCTTTAACACCTTAAATTTGAGGTTTTTTGAGAGTGAAAAGATACAAGCATCTTAAATCCTCATTTTCGTTCGTGCCAATTTTACGCTATCAAAAGCTCATTACTCCTGTAAAGTGGAGACGCTTTTGCTACTTAACTGTTGAAAATATTCTGATAGTATAAAGAGTGAACGCTTGCTTATCGATAAATCAAAAGTTGTGGCCCATAGTAGAAGCAGAGAAAACAGCCGTTATTGCCAACGTTTACTTTCCGCAATTTATCTGGTTGACAACCGGTATGAAGGCGACGCTCAAACAAGAGTATGCTCAATGCCTAAAAGGGCGAGTTGTTACGTTTTTTCCAGATCTGGGAGCATATAAAGATTGGGAGAAGAAAGCAGATGAATTGTCAAAACTCTGTACAGTTTCAATTTCAAGTTTACTCGAGTCAAAGGCAGATCGAAAAGAGAAAGAGATGGGGTTAGATCTTGCTTATTATATATTCTAACATGTATTCCCTTATTTCTAACTACAATAAATCATTGAGTAACAGCAATGTTAAAGTTCATTAGAAAAATTAGACTAAGAAGCGCCGATTAATGTTATTTCTTATAGTTCAACTTCTGTAGCGTGGAAGATGTTTAATCTAAAAGAAACAAACTCTATATTGGGACTACTTAACAAATCCATGATTTGCCAAACCTAAAATATTCCGTAAATCAGTATTTGAGAATTTAAGCTTGGTTCTCATTATTTACTCTTCATCTGGGACGAATATTGCAACAAACTCACCAGTTCGAGTTGTGCCAGTTCCGAAGACAGCCGCTACGACCCTTTCTCCTGAGCTCGGATCTTCTATATCCCCTGGAATAATACCATTTGCTCCCAATTCAGCTGCATCTTTTCTTACTTTTTCGTACATCTGTGATTGATCTGTAAAAGAGTCAGATCCTTCAGCATGAATAATAGCTACTTCTGTATAGTTTTCAGGAATACTTGCAGCTGTCGAGTATATCGTTACTTCTTCTGGCGTTATTTGGGGGTAAGTTTCAGAAGATACTTGAGTAACATTTGTTTGAATGCATGAAAATAGCGTAAAGCTCAAAAAGAATATTATAAGTATTAAAGGTGTGTGAATTATTTTTTTAAATATCTGCAAAATCAGAAGTTTTAGTTGTAAGCGATCAGCAGTCATTATAAAGCTTTACTTTAAATAAGTCACATTTCGTTATACGTACGTAGGGCGATTCTAACCTAATTAAGTCACCTTGCAATGTTATAGGTTAGAAGTATAGAGTGAGTTGTTTAGTTGCGGCTTAATTTACTTTATTGTCTTTTCCCCACCTCAATCCTTTATACCCAAACAGAACAGCTGCTATAATATCAATAACAGCCCACAACTCACGGTCGTGTAAATACACCGGGATGAATGGATTGAAGATGATGGCTATTAATCCAAAAGCGATGATCAAAGGTGTAATCTCTCCGTCAAATTCATATATAATAACAGCGACTGCACCGATAGTAACGACAAAACGAAGTATTGTGTAGTAGCCTATAGGCATGCTTGCCAACGCAATTAAAAGCATTCCGGAGCAGAGGAAAAGAAGTAGTCTCATATTTGATTAAACTGGACTTATTCTGAACATTTAAAAAATAGTTTAGCACTTTATTTCCAGCCTCAAAATTGCAGGTAATGAAATTCTGAGTGTCTTCTTTGTTTATCTAATTTGGCATTGCCAGTTTGACAGTTAAAATCTTTTCCTTCCATCATCTTTATCTGCTAAATAATAGCCTAAATAACGCAGTCCATATACAAATACTACAGTAAGCACTATCCAGATAGACAAGCCGTATAAACCATTAAGCATGGTCGCAAGGAAGGCAATGAATACAACTCCAACTCCAAATATAAGTAGTCCTAAAATCAACCAAATCCAGCCCCATAGTGCAAATGCTAAACCAGCTGAGTAAACCCATACACCGAATCCAAAAATATATGAAATAACGATCAATGAATTGGCAGATAACCTTCTCGTTTTATCAAATAATCCAAGGGGTATAAAGACAAAAAATATCGCTAAAAAGGAAACCCCGAATATCGGGAACATGATTTCATAGGTTGTAAATGCAGTATTTATGATCCACTCTCTCATAATTTAAAACCCGATTTTTCTGCCATCAGATTTAGTCGTTCCTTCAAGTTTGTCCTTAATCGACTCATAATGGAGTAGTTGCTCCTCATTTAGCGACGGTCGAGTGTTAGATATAATATCCTCTAAGACGTTTTGCTCAATTTTACTATCATTTCGAAGAGCGTATCTGGCGGCTTCATCGACTACAAAGACTATATCACTTGCAACAAAACCTGTGGTAGATACTGCAAGTTTATCGTAGTCTATGCCTAAGTCTACAGGCCTATTCGATAGCTCAATTTCAAATATCTTCTCTCTGGCTTTTTTATCCGGTGGTGGGACGTAAACAATCTTATCCATTCTGCCTGTTCGAAGAATAGCTTTATCAATTTTTTGTGGTCTATTAGTAGCACCGATAACCATAATGCCATGTTTTGAACAGTTCGTCATCTGAGCCAGAAACTCGTTGACAGAAGAGGTATATCCGTGATGAGTTAGATCATCACGTTCGGGCATCATTGCATCAAGCTCGTCAAAGAAGATGATTGTAGGTGCATTTTCCTTAGCCTCTTTAAAAAGAGCACTAATTTTTTCCTGAGATCCGTGTATAAACTTACTTCCAAGATCTGATGGATTGGTAAACAGGTAGTTAAAAGATATTTCTTCGGAGAGTTTTTCAGCAATAAACGTTTTACCACAGCCCGGTGGCCCATACAATAGTAGTCCGTTGGGAATTGTTAATCCAAACTCTCTGTATTTTTCAGGTTCGAGTAATGCATCGATGACGTCATTTTTCAAAGTCTCTTTCAATTCATCTAAACCTGCAACATCGTCAAAACCCCGCCCCTCATCTATAATTTCCGGTACGTTATTGGTTTGTTTCCCGGTGCCTTTACTCTGTTTGTTAGTAGATGTATTGATGTCAACCTTTCCATTGGATTCTAAGGTGGATAGGAACTCCTCAGCTGATTGAAATCTATCATCTAAGTCAGGTGCTAAAGCTTTATTAATTATTTCAAAAAGACGTTCAGAGATTGATATGTCATTTATAATACCAACAGGTAATTTTAAAGGTCTTTGTCTTGCCTTGAGAATTTCTTTTCTAACTTCTTCGGGAGTTCTGTAAGGTGAAATTTCTGTAAACCAAGGAGGAGTACCGGTCAGCATATGATACAAGAGAGCACCGGCTGAAAAAATATCACTTTGAGGCGAGTATAAATGGTTAAAACATTCAGTTGCTATATAAAATGGATTTAACTCAAAGCTATTATAAATACTGGTTGATTGATAAAATGACCTTGCATATCCAAAATCGATGATCTTTGGACGGGGTGGATGCTCAGATAAATCGAGCATTACGTTATGGTGATTAATATCATTGTGAATAATTGGCTCAGATAAATTGTGAAGGAAGGATAACCCTTTTAGTACCCCTGCTACTATCTCTTTTGCTTTGTATTCAACGAAGTGAGCTTCTCGCTGCAATTTCTCGGCAATTGTCTCGCCACTGATGAAATTCATCAATAAGTAGATATACTTTCGATTTCCTACTATAACTTCACCGTGGTCTTTGTAATTGACTACGTGAGGATTGTCAAGCTGTTTGACGTATTGAATTTCGGTAAGTTGACCATCTCTTGTTAATTGAGTTGAGTGAAGCTTGCTTGGGTCAATTAACTTTAAAAATAGATTCTCCCCATTGTTATCAGTTACTCTATAAGATTCTGCGTAGTATCCTTTTTTTAAAGGAAACGAGACTTGATATTGATTCGCAATAAGATCGTTTTTGCTGAAAATGTAATGCGTCTCTTTATTCATTGTTTTTACCGTTCTGAAAATAATTATGATACGTGCGGCTTGCTGATTTGATAGAATCAGATAGATACATTTTTAGTCTTTTATTGTCTCGATTTCTGTACAACAGACTAAGGGGATAAGAAAGACACCACCTGAAGAAACCAATAATACTAAGTAAAATTAGTAAAGCTATTTTAAACGTCCCTTTAGCTCCTTTTATGTTTACACCGGGTAATTTTTGGAGTATGCTGGAGCCAAAAAGCAACCAAAATGTATTTGATATTAGAACGTAAGCTAAAACGACCAGTAAGCCACCGCCAATGTATGTTATGACCCAATCGGGTAAGAACATTATATATTTTCTACCTCAGAGAGAAGATATTCTCTTGAGTCGTTATCTAAAACTTGATATGCAAGTTGCTTGGCTTGCTCAGGTTTGTTGGAGCGTATTTTTTTTAGAGCCTGTTCAACAAAGATTGCTTCTGCTTCTGCACTATCATAATCGTTTGGATTTTTTCTAATCTCTGTGATGATAGTATTAGCAGTTTTATTATCAAACCTGGAAGCTTTAGAGCTTCGTTGATCTACACCTTTGGCTTGAGATTTTGCCTGCTCCCATTGTGAATTCATCCACTCAACACCACGAGCCGTTTTTTGCATCACTTTTTGGCTTTCATTTTGGAAGTCTACTTGCTCGCCACCGGTAACTTTTCTGGCACCAGCTTTTGCAAGATATATGATTCCACTGATTCCCATAAGTATTAGTACAAGAATTACTCTTCCCATAGATTTATTTTTTTAAGAGTGTTGAGTCTACTTTTTTCTGTTCAGGTTCAGGTAGTAGCTGGATAAGCTCGCTTGCAAGGGGCTGCAAACGTTCAACAGTTGGATTTTCACCAATTATGCGAAGGCCATTTTGAATTAAATCACGCGCTCTTGATTTATTTTTCCAATGCAGAGTATTGAACTCTGCGTTTGCACTTCGAAATAAACCAATCAACTGATAAATTCTTGTCAAATCAATAAACAGAGCGTTGATATTTTTTAATATAGCTCTGCCAAGACGTATATCTTGGCTTTTAATAACCTGATTAAGTTGTTGTCTGATTTCCTCTACCATTGCTGCAGATTTTTCATTACCTAATTCTTGCTGAGCATCTTCAAGTTCAGAGAACTTTTCTCGCAACTCATTTTCGAGTTTTGGCCAGGCTCCTTTTGCTTCGATTTCGTCAAGATTACGGTATACTTTTCGTATTCGATCTAACACCTCTTTTTTACGGTCAGATTCAGTGTGATAGTCACTGAAGATCTTCTCTATTTCCTCTACTTCTGATTGAAGCTCAGTATTTGAAGATTGTATTTGCGCTTTTGCAGTTGATATTTCCTTTTTCAGCCATTCAGATTCGACTTCTTTTTGTACCCTGTCTGTAGGTACTTCTATTTCTGCCGTATGATCTAAATAGGGAAAATAGGCTTCAACTTTTAGAGTTTCTGAACGATCAACATTTAAGGTTAAATCAACATTGCTATTAGCAGGAAGCAATCCCGGTAAATCGTTACCTGTTATCTCAATCTCATAAACTAATTCGTTGTAGATAGCTCGAGTGCCTTCGGCATTATTTTCTCCTTGGTATATTGGAATGGAAATTACATCATCAGAACTGCCTGGCCGAATATCTTTTTGGGTTTTTAACCCATTATATGTTCCGACAGCCGGTAAACTTTTATTACGTTCCAAACCCGGAATAGGTTGAAATGCTTCCTTCTCTTCAAGAATATCAGCAATGGCAAAACCATAGTGGTATGGAAGTGTGGCACTACCTGTTTTTGCTCCCTGTATAATTGTAAATGATTCAGGTTCAACAGGAATTTTATTACCCATATCATCGTACAAATTAATATTGAATAAATTAGCTTGATCCTCCTGTAGACCCACTTCTACAACATCTCCTATATCCGTAACTTCCAGTTTCCCACTTGACCAACCGCCATCATTTCGAACGAACTCGACTAATAGGGTGTCATATTCAGAAGTATCTTGGTTATCTACCTTTACAGTGACAAATTCTTGTTCCTCTACAGAGGTCGACTCGTAAGTTAAATCGAGCTGTACTTTAGACAGGTCTTTAGTTGACTCTATAATCTCATCATCCAGATCAAGTGTAGAGGCATAAAGAGCAGCTCCTTTAGCCACAGCCGTCATTGGATCTACACTTGTATCAACTTCGCAAATTTGTTCTCTGAGCATCTCTCTCAGAAGAGGAGTGTATGTAGGTCCCCCAATGAGTATTAGTGAGAGCAGGTCTTCACCAGTTTGGTTATTTCTTTCCAGTAGCTCCTTGGTTAGGTTTAGAGCCCTTTGAAAGACAGGATTGATGGCCTCGTTAAGTTGAGATCTACTAATAGTTAAATCAAGTTCGAATTCATTTCCCTTATCATCGACTCCCCAATTTTCTCCAAGATCTGTCATGAGATCTATGGAATCCTGCATAGAGAGTAGAATTCTGGCTTCTTCCGCTTTTTGTTTCCACATATTTCGGAAGTCATTTTTTCTGACCGGATCATTATAAATGTCTTCAGTTGTATAATTTTCTTTTAAATAAGGGAGAATGATCTCATCAAGCATGGTAAGATCTAAGTTTTTCCCACCTAAGTGGTTGTCGCCCTCTGTATCTACTACTTTAATGATCCCTTCTTCAGCTTTCATTAACGCTACATCGAATGTACCGCCACCAAAGTCGAAAACAACCCAAAACCCGTCCTTATTCTTAGATTTCATTCCATAGGCTATGGAAGCTGCAATTGGCTCTTGTAATAATTCACATTGTTTAAAACCGGCAAGCTTTCCCGCTCTTCGAGTTGCATCTTTCTGGTTCGTAGTAAACATGGCAGGTACTGTAATAACGGCTGATTTAACCTCTTCATCCGTTACATAGTTTTTAAGTGTTTTTAACACTTCAGCAGATAATTCTTCTGAATTGAGCTCTTTGTCTAAAATACTACTCGGGTATTTTTTATCAGTACCCATAGTTCTCTTAAACTCTATATAAGAATTTGATAAAGAATCGTCATTGTTTATGAAAGTATTTTTTCTTTCTACAACTAATCGATTATGTGCCCTATCTCCGACTTCAATACTCCCCCTTCTTGATATAGCTACACAAGAAGGAGTAGTATCTTTGTTCATTTGCATGGACTTTATTATTACTGACTCTCCATCTTGCATTTTAGCAATTGCAGAGTTGGTAGTACCTAAATCAATTCCAAAGTCTATTTTTCTTCGTGACATAATTTTTACTCTGTTCCTATTCCTATTACAATTTTAGCCGGTTGTATCATTTTACCATCATAATTCACCTGGGGCTTAATGATACGCTTAATCTTTTGTTCGCCCGGCTCTAAACTGTCATCAATTTCTGATGTTGCTATTACATTCATGTTTTCATCGTAATCTTTACCAAGAAGCTCAGGTAATTCATATCCATTAGACTTGAAATTATTAAGAATTGCTCTGGCGGATCTATCAAGCTGTTTCCAGCCTTTTACAGAAGAGTCCATATGATTCAGGTTCATTCTGATACGGGTAATTTCATCAGCAATTTTTAAGGCTAACGAATGATCTTCCTCACCCTCTGTTGATTTACTTGATTGGTTTTCATCCATCAACTTCAATTGAGAGTTCAATAAGTTGACTAATTTTTGATCCAGCTTCAACGCCTCCTCTTCAAGCTCGTGCTTGGTTGATGATATCTTATCCATAAGAGAGCTGTTCTCCACTTTAACTTTTCTTCTAAGCATATAGAAGAGAAATAGAGCAATAATTAAAGTGATACTTACAGCAATAATCCAGTAAACTGTATTTTGACTGATTTCACGATCGAGGACAGCAAATTGTTCGTTGGCTTCTTGCTCTGTGCGGTTGATTCTATTTCCCAATTCAGAGGCTCTATTTTGTAATTGCTCACGGTTAGCGACAATTTCATTTTCAAGTTCATTGCTAAAAGATTCAATGGTGGCTAAATTCTGTTGGAGCTGTTCCAGACTCGCCTGTTGATTGGTTGTTCTTTCACTAACTTCAGTCAGAGATTCAGTAAGTGATGAATAATCATTTTCTATGTTTTCATAAGACTCTTTAATAGCGTCAAACTGCTCTGAGTAATTGTTAGATAAAGAATCTATTTCAACTCTTAATTGGCTATAATTTTCGGCAAGAGCTGACTGCGATTGTATCAATGAGTCTATTTTTGATTCAATTTGATGCAGCTCTTGAACTGAAACTGAATCTTGTTGCCCAAATGCGGATGACTGTAGACAGAGAAAAATTACTGACGATAGTAATATTATCTTCATATTATTTTATTTGATTGATGAAAAGATTCAGAGATTTTCTGATAATCTTATTCAAGGTTGGTTTATGTCCTAAAATTTCTATCAGCTTAGGGGATAAAAAATAATAGGCACGAATAAAAAGAAGACCTGCTTGGGATTTGGCAAGAACCTCATCTCTGAAATCACGCAGATGGATAACCTGTGGGTGATGATAGCTTCCGTAAGCCATTGTAGCTATATAGCACCCCTCACTTCTAATCTGCTGACCGGTAGTAGACTTTAGAGAGTGAATCGTATCATAATTCTTATTGTATTGTCTCTCAAGCTCTGGAGTTTTTGCAAACGGTTGTAACATTCTCAAGGCATCCAATGCTTGTTCAAAACAACTGTCAAGATTTTTAATTTCATCGTAAGATGGTGGTATGTTGTATCTGTTGTTAATTTTATTCTGTTCGTTGTTTACAACTTGTACAATCATTCCCTGAGCTACTGTGACTATATCACTGCTAATTCTAATATATTCTGAAGAGTTACGCCCAACCTTATCAGCAATTATTGATAGTTTAGGTTTACATGCCTGTATTAACTCTCTGGATTTATAAATTCTACGTTTACTTATAGCAGCTGCATCGTTAAGTTTTTGATATATAAAGTCTCGCTCCTCTTTAACGGCATGTAGTTTTTCTCGCTCGGGTTTGTTATCAACCCATTCTTGAATATTGGGAATATTACGATCAAGTCGATCAATAATCGTTGATCCAACAGCTAATTGTCTTGCTCTTTTCAACAGCCATAAAGCATCATCTCCCGGATCAATTTCAAAATCTTGAGTATGATGGTTGTAATAGGCAATTCCACACTCCGTTAATTCGGTAGCAATTTTATCAGCTAATGTTTTGTATGTCAGATCTTTAGGGCCAAGTAACTGCTTAACCTTCTGTAAATCTTCGAATGTTCGGGTGTAAAGATGTTTGCCGGTTTTATTAGCAGTTGACCGGGAGTCTTTCCACTCTTGGTTGGCTTTATAAACAGAGGATTCAATATTTTGAATGGAATCACCTAAAAAGACCTCTACAGCATTTTCTTTTAACTCATCAGGAAAAGCACTAAGGTTTTGTTTTAAATCTGAAATGGAAAGCTTGCCATTGTTGAAGTATTGAGTTTTAATCTTTTTAAAAAATTGCTTTGAGGTTTTTTCAAGCAATGAGCCATTTGAGACAATGGCATCGTCTCCAAATTCCTTTATGAAATGCTTTAAAGCATCCTCTTCTAATATGAAAGCTTTTAATTTTAAAAAGTCGTTTAGTAAAAGCTTTTGAGCACTTTCCGGCTGATTATGGCCCAGGGTTAACTTCAAGGTGCTCAAATTATTCAGCGCTGATATTTTCCGTATGCTTAGTGTTTTTTGATATGCAGGCTTTTCCCATATTTCTGCTGCCTTCTGAATATTACCGGATGTAAGATGATTTAAGGCTGTTTTATCTATAGGGGTGAAGTTTGTAAACCAAAAAAGCGATGCTAAAATCTTTTGATCTATCTTTTCCAGTGCAGAAAGTGATTTATCCGTAAGAGTAGAAGTTCTCTTAAGAGGTGGTAAAGCCTTTAAGTCAGTGTCGAAATTTATCTCTTTGTTAACTTTCAGATATGCGCTAATCTTTGTCTTTTGGCGGATGATTTCTCTGTCTTTTGCTCCGGCCCAAACTCCTAAGATTCGATAAGGGTTTTTGTAAATTAATTTCATAAATACGCTTTTGAAATCTCTATTCTACTATTAAAAAACAATCTGACATCATATCATGCAGTGCCTGTTTATGTTTTGTGAATGCAGCCATAATAAAACCAATCCCAAAGATTAGACCTGAGAGAATCTTTCCAAAATATCGGCCTGATGCGTTCCCGAAACTTAATCTTCTGCCTTGCCAGTCAATAACTTTAATACTTAGTGCCATTTTACCAATGGTTGCTTGCTTTTCAGAGCTTTCCCAAAGGGCAAAATAGAGCCAGGTTACAATGAATCCGATTAATGTAAAGCCACCATCGTTAGTGTTATAATAAAAGTCAGGGAAAATAACTGCCAAAAAGACTCCTACAAATAAGCTTAAAATCCATACAAATACTATGTCTATGCCATATGCAGCCGCTCTTCGCCAAAAACCTGCATAGTGGTATTCTGTTTCTTTAAACTCTAAATTCTGCTTAATCTCTTGCTCATCTTGCTCATCTTGCTCAGGTTGAATAGAAATCGAGGGTTTTTCCCAATCATCGGAAATAACAGGTTCTTGTGAGCTTGATTCACGAATAATATCCGGGTCTGAATCCATGGCCACCACTTCATCGAAAATAGCCCCACAGGAAGTACACTCAATAGCTTTTCGATTTGTAGACTCTCGACATTTTTTACAGTAAAAAAAAGATGCATTACCGGAACTGACTTGCAGCTTTTTGGTGAGGTTCAACTGGTTTTCGTTTGACACATCTGCTTGTTCAAATATGGCAAGCTGAGAAACAAGAGGTTTTTGAGGGTCAAAATCAGTGGTGACTTGGAACGATCGGTTTTGATCAAATTTGTTGCTGCAACTTAAACAGCTATTTGCCTTGTGGCTTACTTTTTCTCCACAGCTTCCACAATAATAATACGTAGCGTCCGGACTGTCGATGATTAGTTTTCCCATCAATATGTAGTTAAATGATGTTTGAGCTTCACACTAATAAAAAATTAATCTGAATAAAAAAGTTAACCTCTTATTCTCATTGTACCACGCAAAAAAATACGATAATGGCTATTTATATTTCTTTGCCATGTAATCAAATAAGTGTTATTGGATTGAATAATACACGAATAATTACAATGGTACTACACTTAAAATTTAAACTTTTATCGTACATCAATTTGACAACCAGTCTTGTTGCTAAAGATACAGCAATGCTAAGAAGCTATTAGTAGTGGATAGGTATATCTGCTATAGCAATGACTAAAGACAGTGAGCAAATTTTTGGCAGTGATTTCATAATTGTGTGTCTGTGTATATGTATGAACTCCACCGGTTCAATTCCTTACAGTGAGAAAGTGAAAAATATTGTAAATAACTAACAATCAATGATTTACGATCATAATTTATACAGTTGATACTTTTTGTTCGTGTTTTAAATTTCTTCTCTTATGTTATTACCAGTTTAATTCATACAAGTAAATAGAGTATTAATGACCAACTTTCGGGAACGTGCTAATTTTATATGGAACGTAGCTAATCTCATTAGAGATAGCTTTAAGAGAGGTAAGTACCAAGATGTGATTCTTCCATTCACAGTACTTCGAAGAGTGGATAGTGTTTTAAAGCCTACAAAGCAGGATGTACTGACTGCATACAACAAGTACAAGGATAAGCTGGATAACCCGGACACACTACTCAGGGATGCTTCAGGGTATGCCTTTTACAACACGTCCAAATATGACTTTGAAAGGCTCTTAAATGACCCTGATGGCTTAGCTGACAACCTGATGCGCTACATCAATGGATTTTCGGAGAACATGAGGGAAGTTCTCTACAATTTTGATTTTGAAAACACGATCCGAAAGTTAGATGACCAGGGATTACTGTTTCAGGTAGTACAGCGATTCAATGAAATTGATCTACATCCCGATGAGGTAAGCAACCTCGAGATGGGTTACATCTTTGAAGAGCTGATCCGAAGGTTTAACGAGGCTACCAATGAAAACCCCGGTGAGCACTTTACCCCCCGAGAGGTTATCCACCTTATGACCAATGTTTTGGTGGCCCCGGATATAAAAAAGGTGAAAGAACCTGAGATATTATTGAAGGTTTATGATCCTGCATGCGGTACCGGTGGAATGCTTTCTATAATGAAAGACAAGATTCTGGAAGTAAATGATCAAGCAGATGTTCGTATTTATGGGCAAGAGTTAAACCCAGAAACTTATGCGGTAAGTAAGAGCGATTTTTTCCTGAAAACCCCGGATGGAAGTGATGCGGAGAACATCAAACAGGGTAGTACATTGTCAAATCCAAAACACAGGGGAGAAACATTTAATTACATGTTGGCAAATCCACCTTATGGGATGGATTGGAAGCGCGATAAGACGGATGTAGAGGATGAAGCTGACAGAGGATATGCAGGCAGATTTGGTGCGGGTACTCCAAGAAGCAGTGATGGACAGTTATTATTTACTATGGATATGCTTTCCCATAAAGCTCCGGTTAAGAATGGAAAGGGCGGAAGTCGTATTGCCGTAGTTCATAATGGATCTCCATTGTTTACAGGAGGTGCAGGTAGTGGTGAAAGTGAGATACGCAGATGGATGTTAGAAAATGATTGGCTTGAAGCAATTGTAGCCCTACCTGAACAGCTTTTCTACAACACCGGAATAGCTACTTATATCTGGATATTAACAAATAAAAAAGAGCCCCACCGAAAAGGTAAAGTGCAGCTTATTGATTCTACCGATATCTGGGAGCCCATGCGTAAAAGTTTGGGGAGCAAACGTCGAGAAATATCTGATGATCAAATTGAAAAGATTACAGATATATATTCTGAATTCACAGACAGTGACTGGTCAAAAGTATTTTACAATGAAGAGTTTGGCTTCCGTAAAATCAGGGTGGAACAGCCTTTGAGGCTGAAATTTGAGGTGTCAGATGAGGTGTTAGAGGCACTTCAGGAAGAACGAGCATTTCAGAATCTTTCCAAAAGCCGCAAAAAGAATAAAGAAGAAAAACAGAAAGAAATTGAAGCCGGGGAGCAGGAGCAGAAGTTAATTTTAGATGTCTTGGGAAACCTTAGCGGGAAGGTGTACACCAATCAGAAGAACTTCATGAAAGATTTGAAGGCAGGATTTAAGGCTAAGGACTATAAGCCCAAAAAATCTATTTACAATGCCATTGAACGGGTGGCGGGAACCCCTGATGAGAATGCAGATATCGTCAGGGATAAAGATGGAAATCCTGAACCGGATACGGATTTGAGAGATTATGAAAATGTGCCCTTAACGGAAAATGTACAGGAGTATTTTGAAAGGGAAGTTAAGCCTCACGTACCGGAGGCTTGGGTTGATGAAAGCTACACAGACGAAAAAGATGGGGAAGTAGGGCGAGTGGGATATGAAATTCCGTTTACCCGACATTTTTATGAATATGAACCACCCCGAGATCTGGAGGAGATTGAAGGCGAGATTAACGAGTTGGAACAAGAAATTCAAAGTCTTTTAAAGGACGTTATAAATACATAAAAACATTATGAGCTCAGGAACCAATTTTGACAGCACAAAAAGAAAGCTTCAAGATGTAATTAAAGCTGTACATCAGCATGAAATTCAGTTACCGGATTTTCAGCGTGATTGGATATGGGATGATGATCGAATTTTAAGTCTACTTGCAAGTATAGCACAGAGCTTCCCTATTGGAACAGTGATGTTGCTTGAAACAGGCAGTGAAGAGTACAAATTCAAGGAGAGATTAGTTGAGGGTGCCGGTGAGAAACCTGACAGATCTGGTGAGGAGTTGATATTGGATGGTCAGCAGAGAATAACTTCTTTATATCAGACACTTCGTTCTAAGAACATTGTCCATACAGTAGATTCAAGAGGTAAGAAAATTAAGCGCTGGTACTATGTGGATATGAATAAAGCACTTGGAGAATTTAATGACTTAGAAGATGCATTTATTAGTATACCCGAAAGCAGAATTGTGAAAGGGTACCACAATGAAGTCGTTGCTGACTACTCTGATGAAAATGCTGAGTTTGAGCAAGAAATTTTCCCCTTAAATCAGATTTTTGATAGTTCCGACTGGAGGGTTGCTTATGGTGAGTATTGGGATCATGACAGGGAGAAAATTAAAAAATTCAACGATTTTGAGAAAAAAGTCATAAAGGTTTTTGAGCAATATGAGCTTCCAATTATAAAGTTGTTCAAGTCTACCCCCAAAGAGGCAGTCTGTCTGGTTTTTGAGAAAGTAAATACAGGAGGTGTTTCATTAACTGTATTTGAACTTTTAACAGCTACTTTTGCAGCAGAAGAATTTGACTTAAGGGAGGATTGGAAGAAGATCAAAGGGAAACTGCACAGCCGTAAATCCCTTAGGAGGCTAAATAATACAGATGTTTTGCAGACCATTACGTTGCTTGCCTCCTACAAGCGGAGAGAAGGTCAGCTGCAAAATGGAGCACAAGAAAATGAAGCCTCTCCGGTAAGTTGTAAGAGAAAGGACATCCTTAAACTGGATCTGAACTCTTACAGAAAATGGATAGATGATGTAGTAGAAGGGTACAAGCAAGCTGATCGTTTTCTGCATGAACAAAATATATTTACGTCAAAGGATGTTCCATATCAGTCGCAAATTAATCCCTTAGCGGCAATATTAGCCGAATTGGGCGATTTCTATAACCGAGACGATGCACGGGAAAAATTGTCTCGTTGGTTTTGGTGTGGGGTTCTTGGGGAGTTATATGGAAGCTCTACTGAAACGCGAATCGCGAAGGATTTACCGGAGGTAGTAGCTTGGATAAAAGGTGAAACTGACAAAAAACCAACAACCGTAACTGAGGCGAACTTTAATCCTTCAAGGCTGCTGACACTGAAAACCCGAAATAGTGCTGCCTATAAGGGGCTCAATGCACTATTGATGAAAGAAGGTGGTAAGGACTTTAGGAGCGGTGAAGAGATCACACAGCAAGAGTATTTCGAAGACAATATTGATATTCACCATATTTTTCCGCGTAAATGGTGTAAAGAACGCAATATTGAGAAAGACCATTACGATTCTATTGTGAATAAAACTCCACTATCTTCAAAAACTAACAGAATGATTGGAGGGAATGCTCCTTCCATTTACTTGGAAAAAATAATTGAGGAACTGCAAATGCCGGGACAGCGCATGGACGAAATATTGCGAAGTCATGTGATTGACCCGGACTATCTTAAGAATGATGATTTTACTGGATTCTTTGAGCGCAGGGTTGAGGAGTTGTTACTTCGAATAGAAAATGTAACAGGGAATGAAGTAGATGTAGAAGATCTCGATAAGCTGAGCCTTGATGGCGAGTATGTTGATGAAATTGAGTTAGAGAGCAATCATGCGTAAACGTAAACCAGAGGAGCTTAAAGATTCAGGGATTGAATGGATTGGGTTCATACCAAATAAGTGGGATACTTCGAGTTTAAAATACTACACGCTTTGTTTAGATGGAGCGAGGGTGCCGCTAAATGGTGAAGAAAGAGCACAAATTCCAGGAGAAATCCCATATTGGGGATCAAATGGCATTGTAGATTATGTAGGGGATTTTATATTTGATGATGAATTATTATTACTTGGTGAGGATGGCGCACCTTTCTTTGATCCGTTTAAAGATGTAGCATTTAATGTATCAGGAAAGGTTTGGATTAATAACCATATTCATGTTTTAAAGCCAAAAGGCATCAATATAGATTATATTACTTATTTCCTTAATACAGTTGATTACAAAGAATATATTAAAGGATCGACAAGAGATAAGCTAAATCAGAGTGACATGGGAGCTATTTCCATTGTAACTCCTGATTTGGATGAACAAAAAGCCATAGCCACTTTCCTCGATCACAAAACCCAAGCCATTGACAAACTCATAGATAAGAAACAGCAGCTCATCGAAAAGCTGAAGGAGAAACGGCAGACTCTTATTACCCGGGCTGTAACCAAAGGGCTCAATCCGGATGCCCCGATGAAAGATTCAGGGACTGAGTGGTTAGGAGAGATTCCAGGGCATTGGGATGAACAGCAAATTAGACGAGTCATTGAAAAATTTGTGGATTACAGAGGATCAACTCCTCAAAAAATTGACTCAGGTATACCTCTTATAACAGCTGCGAATATTGATGATGAAACTATTGATTATACTAACGTGGAGGTCTTTATTTCCGAAGAAGAATATAAAAATAGAATGGTGCGGGGGTTCCCAAAAAAGGGAGATGTACTTGTTACAACCGAAGCTCCATTAGGTGAAGTGGCACAAATAAAAAATGAAAAAGTCGCCCTTGCTCAAAGAATAATTCTATTTAAAACAAAGCCTACTTTGGATAATGATTTTCTGATGTACTACTTGTTATCAGATATTGGTCAAAATGAACTCCTTAGTCGTGCAACCGGCTCTACAGCTGTAGGTATAAAAGGTTCGAAATTGAAAGGAATTGCGGTTATAATTCCACCAATTAAAGAGCAGGAAATAATTGCAGAATATCTAATTAATAACTCTTTGAAAATATTTGAGGCAATTGAAAAAGTTGAAAAACAAATAGAAAAACTAAAAGAATACCGCCAATCTCTCATATCAGCAACAGTAACAGGAAAGATTGATGTAGCAAAAAAAAACAATTAATATGAATTTGGATGGCAAAGATTTCTGAGGAATTTATATCACGCTTCTCAAGCGAAACAACTGCGAAAGCAGTGTTACTTGCATGGCTTTTTAGTGTAGATGAAAACAATCATCGAGACAAGAAAGAGATTATCTTTTCTCATACATTTCGAAAGAGTGAGATAAAAAATGAGTTAAATTATTTCGTTTTTTTAACGAAGACTCACGATCCGATTACACTTACCTGGGCATTTGATGTAATGGCCGGTTTCAAATATTCAGATGAAGCCGAAAGTTTTTTGAAAAGTTGTATTGATTTAGCTGCGTGTGATGGTGTTATAACACCCAAGGAATTGGTGATCTTGAATTACATTGCCTCTTTGTTGGGGTATGAAAATTCAATTATCGAAATGATTGAACTCAACATAGATGAACCCGTTAAACTGCGTGTGGATTACGATTCAAACCAACACAATTCAGGAAGATATAAGCATGAAAACTTAAGTAGTATAGAAAATGCCATCCAAATTCATTTGGTGCTAAACAAGGCATTAGAGGCCTATCTGAGAGCTGCTGAAAAACACACATCCAAACATATCATAAGAAGTTATCAGGAAGAGGTTGGTCTTGAATTTGATAAAGAGAGCACATGGATTACAGAACTTACCCCTGTAATAGTTCCACTATATTTAACCACTCTCGTATTTTTATGGAAATACAGGAGTGCAATTTTTTTAACAATCTTGGTTTCCTTTATCTCTTTTCTTGTGATTGAATCAGGAAAAGATGATGAGTGGTTAGAAAATCAATTATTTACCGGAGCTGAACCATATTCAAGCTGTTTCAACAATAGTGCCGGTTGTTACGGAGATAACTGTTCAAGTATTCTCGTAACAGCTGGAAATGAGGATGTTGTTGTAATGGTTAAAAATCAAAATGATCTGATAGTAAGTCATTCTTATATAAAGTCATTTGACACGGTAACCATTAAGTTAATTAATGGTTACTACCAGACTTTTTTTTATTCAGGTATTGGCTGGAATCCCGATAAAGTTCAAGATAGCGACATATGCAGGGATCTTCGTGGTGGATTTGTTCGCAGTGAATCCTTTTCTAAAGACAATCAACACAATCTTTTGAATAACAATGTTCTAACATATAAACTTCTTAAAGTGACCTCTGGTAATTTTCGCCCCAATAAAAGTAGTGCTGGTGAAACCTTTTAGTTAATGATATATGTGGTGAGTGAACAAACCAAGTTTGTGAACTTAGTTGACGATAGTGGTTAGAGGTTTACTAAAGGTTGTTGCAGAAAATCTGTGATTGAAAAGGGCAGAAGATTGCAACAGACAATGTCCTTGGGTCAAAACTTTATAAAGTTTCCATTTCGGGTGATAGATATTATGTTTCTGACGTTTCTATATGGCTTTTAAAAATAAATCAATGCTACAAAAATTAGTCAATAAAGGGTTTCCGGAACACATTGTTGCCGATGGTATTATTTACACATGGCTATACTTGTCGGGGAGTAAGAGTGATCGTAGTGCAAAGATGAAAGCTTTTAACCAGCGGTTTAAGCTTTCCGGTTTGAGCGAATATAGCAAAGAGCTTGTAGATATTGTTCGATTTGATAGTGATGAGTCACTTATTTGGGCATCTAAAACCCTAATGGAATTTCTTCCAAGTGACATGCAGGATCAATACCTGAATGAATATGTGAAGTTTTGTTGCGTGAAAAATGCCCTCTGGATTAGTGAGTTTCACATCCTCGAGTTTATATCTGTTCTTTTTGGTAAAAGCCGAGCAAGCTTGGAGCAAAAACTTCAGCAGTACGGAGGCCACCAAATTTCTGATCTCTCCTCCGATTTACAAAACCGTATCGAGAAAGATTTTCAGGCCGGGTTTAGAAAAGAAAAAGTAATTGCAGGTATCAAGAGAGCCAGAAGAGTATTAAAACTTGGTGAACAGGAGTTTATATCTCTTCACGAAAAATCTACTGTTAGCAAGTCTAAAAAGAAGCAGGAATCTCCAAAACCTCCACCATCGTCCTCATATAAAACATCAAATAGCGTCCGGAAAGAAAATTGGTGGGAAAATCTTACCAAAAAACATGCTATCTGGGCTGCAGTTACAATAATAGCTATCCCTGTTTTATGGAACGTCATATCCAGTCGCTCGTCTCAGTTCCAAAGAGAGTTGCGCCAAGAGACTCATCAACTACTGGTAGAGTTTGATAAAAAACAGCTATCTGTTCAAGAAAGGTTACTTTCGAATGATATTGCCGCTTACAGAGAATTTCGGGACCGTTTTGACAAAGAGGCTGCTTATGTTGATGATTATGCAACGTTCATGGGAGTTAGAACTGAATATAGCTATCCCTCCAAGGAGTATATAAGCTGTTTGGAAAGTGATGTAAAAGCTCAGCTGCAGAGTGAAGAAAATCGGGCGAAGTATGATAGTACATATCATGAGTATAAAGAGCGGTTTGGTAACTCGTTAGATTCATTTCTCGCAAATTTGGAAGATAGTGGTTATAGCATGAACCAGCGTTCAGTTACTGAATGTGAACAGTTTTTTGGTCAACGGGAGTATTTTGTTTTCGATGAAGGGTATTGGGAGGATATAGAAAAAGTATTAATGACTAACTCACGAGAACAGGCACAAGCTACCGCCCAAAATTTGAACAGAGAACGAGAGTTTGAAAATGATGTAAGGAGTTTCGGTAATCAACTTAGGGCTGAATACCGAACAGAATTCACAAATCAAATCGAGCGAAATCGATCTTCTATATTACAAGAAGATGAAATAGAAGTTACGGTAGAAACGGATAATATCGGTGCTTGGACGACTACAACCACTCGACTGGATTATAATAAAAATGAACTGAATAGAATTTTTGAACGGGCAGAAACTGCGCAGTGGGAAACAAATTCACTTTGGACTGGCGCTATGCCGTACGCAAATTGTTTTGGTTCAAGGAACAGTTGTTCGGGGTGGGACTGCTCAGAGATAGAGGTTACTGCCGGTAGCTCTGATGTAATAGTAACTATAAAGAATAGTTCTGACCGCGTAGTTCGTCATGCATATATTCGTTCGCGGCAAAACTTCTCATTTGACCTTGCAAATGGGACATACTTCGTTTATTTCTATAGTGGTGAGGGGTGGAATCCAAATAAAGCACAAGAAAGCAGTTCATGTAGTAGCTTGAGTGGAGGATTTGTGAAAAATGAATCTTTTTCAAAAGACCACGAAGCAAACCGTCTTAACAATCACCATTTGACTTATGAACTACGGGAAATGATGAGTGGAAACTTTCGCCCCGGAAGTAGTGATGCTGCAGAAGCTTTTTAATAAAACAGACATTTGATGAGTGAGCAAATAAGAGAAGCTAATTTTGAAGCTGATATTGAACAGATTCTTCTAAATGACGTAGGAGTGTCTGAAGAACAGATGCGGGAGGAATGTGAATTTGAGTACCGCAGATGGGGGGAGCCCGGTGGGTTTAATAAACGAACGTCTGAAGATTACGACACCTCTATATGTCTCATTCCATCTGACCTTACGGATTTTATTAAGGCTACACAGCCCAAAGAGTGGCAAAAGTTTGTGAAATTTAATGATAAGTCGAGCGCAGAGAACGCTTTTTGTGCTTTGGTAGCTCGGAAGATTGAAAAGAAAGGAACTATTTATCTGTTAAGAAATGGTTTGCGGGCTTCAGGAGCTAAATTTCAGCTCTATTATCCTCGACCTCGGACAGGCTTAAACCCTGAGAGAACGGAAAAGTACCTGGCGAACTACTTTTCTATCATTCGACAGTTTTACTACAGCGAAGAAACCAATCAAAGCCTTGATTTAGGCATTTTTCTGAATGGCATTCCCTTATTTACGGCTGAGCTCAAAAACCCGCTGAACAATCAGGACGTAGATGATGCCAAAGCTCAGTATAGAAATGATCGTCACCCAAAAGAACCTATCTTTTCATTTAAACGATGTTTGGCTCACTTTGCTGTCGACCCTCAGGAAGTTTGGTATACAACCCAACTGAAAAAGGGAGGGACATACTTCCTGCCCTTTAATAAGGGGAAACAAGGAGGTGCCGGCAATCCCTCTTCTCTGCCCGGTGAAGATTATGCTACCTCTTATTTATGGAAAGAGATCTGGAGTAAAGATAGTATTCTGGATCTGGTTCAGCATTTTATTCATGTGATTAAAGACTCGGAGTCGAATAAAGAAACACTGATATTTCCGCGCTTCCATCAGCTGAAAGCCGTTCGAAGAATGGTAAACGATACCAGGGAAAAAGAGGCAGGAAATCAGTATTTGGTTCAGCACAGTGCCGGTAGTGGAAAAAGTAATACTATAGCATGGCTGGCACATCAATTATCCTCGCTGCACAATACCGAAGATGAGAATATCTTTGATACCATTATTGTCATTACGGACAGGCGTGTATTGGATAAACAGCTTCGGGATATCATTCTGCAATATGAACGGATTCCGGGAATGGTTGAGCCTATTGGGGATGATAAAACATCTGCTGATCTTAAAAAGGCACTGGAAAACAAAAAGAAAATCATCACAACTACACTTCAGAAATTCCCCGTAATTGCAGAGGCTATGGAGGATTTTAAGGGGTCGACTTTTGCTGTCTTAATTGATGAAGCACACTCCTCTATGGCGGGAGAAAGCACTCGCCAAATGAATCAAATATTATCTCCGGTTTCTCTGGAACAGGCAGAGAAGGATGATGATGTAGAGGAGGAAGATTTAACAGATCGGATAGAAAGTATTGTACAGAGCAGGGGGCAGCTGACAAATGTGAGTTATTACGCATTTACAGCTACACCAAAGAATAAAACATTGGAGTTGTTTGGTACAAAGAATTCGGCCGGAAAGCCGGAGCCATTTAGCGTGTATACCATGAGGCAAGCTATTGAAGAAGGGTTTATCATGGATGTGCTCGAGAACTATACTACTTACAATAGTTATTTTAAGTTGCTAAAGGCGATCGAGAATGATCCTCAGTACGATCAATCGAAAGCCAGTTCGTTGCTGAAAGCTTTTGTTAATTTGCACGAGCACGCCATCAATCAGAAGGTGGAAATTATAGCAGAACACTTTCACCAGTATGTATCTCATGCCATTGATAAAAAAGCTAAGGCGATGATCGTGACTCGCTCAAGATTGCATGCGGTTAGATTTTATTTATCCCTGGAAAAGTATATGCAGGAGCATAATTATCCATATAAAGCCATTGTAGCTTTTTCGGGGACTGTAAAAGATGAAGAGACAAACGGTGAATATACCGAGGCAGGCTTGAATGGATTTCCGGATACGCAGACTAAAGAACAGTTCAAGAGGAATGAATTCAGATTCATGGTGGTAGCTAATAAATTCCAGACCGGCTTTGATCAACCACTTCTGCACACGATGTATGTGGATAAGAAATTGGGTGGAGTAAATGCTGTTCAAACTCTAAGCAGACTCAATAGAACCCATCCCCGAAAAAAGGATACGATGGTATTGGATTTTGCTAATGATGCAGATCAAATCAAAGAATCATTTGATCCGTACTATGAGAAAACATTTCTGAGCGAGTCCACCGATAAGCAGGTACCGTATCAACTGATGGAAGATCTGTATGATTTCAACTTGTTTTCCGAACTGGATGTGGATCAGTTTGCCGAGCATTATTTCAAAAAGAAAATTAAGCAGAACCAATTGTACTCCGTCATTGAACCTGTAAGAGACAGGTTTAGAGAATTGGGAAAGGATGAGCAGAGAGATTTCCATCGCAAAATGATGAAATATGTCAGAACCTACTCCTTTCTTTCACAAATTTTGCCATTTGATGATGCTCACTTGGAGAAGTTCTACGCTTTTGGGAAGTATCTTTTGAGGTTTATTACCATAAAAAAGGAATCACTGCCCAGAGAGGTTACTCAGGAGGTAGATATGGATTCCTACCGCATACAACGTATGTTTGAAGGAAAGATAGATCTTGATCGGGGCAAAGGGGAAATTAGTCCAAATAAATTAGACGGTGATGGAAAGCAAGGCGGTAAAAAAGAAACACTATCTGAGATCATACGCATCTTAAATGAGCGTTATGGCACGAGCTTTACAGATGCGGATAAGGTCTTTCATAACTTTAGGGAACGTCTTTATAATGATGAAGCAGTTCAGAAAAGTTATAAAGTTAACACTCAGGATAACGCTCAACTTACCTTCCAAGACAAAGCCAATGAGCACGCCAAGGCCATGATAGACGAGCATTTCGATTTTTTCAAAAAGTATAACGATGATGATGACTTCCGGGAAGCTTTAACGCACATGTTTTTCAATGACTTTAAAAGCTGGATGCAGGAAAAAGAGGTGTGAGAATAGAAGGGATTGATTTAATCTTACAGAACTTGGAGAGTTTTGGTAGAAAATGGCTAAACATAAAAATAATGAACTAATTATTTCATTTTTTGGAACAACTATTTGTGCTGCTTTTTTATTATTACTTTTTGCAGGGCAAGTGAGCTTTCTAAAAATTATAGTTCTTAATTGTATTTCATTACTTGCTTATGGAGTGTCGGTCTTGTCTCAAAAGATTGATCACAAATATGGTATTTACGTTCATCGGAAAAAAATGGAAGTGATAGAGAATACATTCGATGATGTGTATTTGAGAAAGGTAAAAAAGGTAGAGGGGACAACACCAAAAAACGGAGAGTATTATAAATTGGTGGCACCAGTTAAGGTGTTATATACAGTTTTTGCTATAGTAAGTATACCCTTCATTTTATGGCATGAAACAACACAGTTATTTGGACCATATTATAAGAAAGTTTTTAAAATAGATATGGAATAATACTTTAAGCATACCAATTTAGAGATCAATCTAAAGTTGAGAGTTTGAGTATTGAAAAGTGTGATAGTAATATGTTAGTAAATCACTATGTCAGAGAATGTATTAAACTATCGAAACCTGTTAGTTGTACTTATTTGGGAAAAGAAAACTCTTTCTGAGATTTTAAAGGGTCAGGATAGGTATAGTGAGCTCTTAGAAGAGTTAAATAAGCATGATATAGATGATTACGGACCTCTACCCAAACAGAAAGATTTTTTAAAGAGCTTGGGCATGAAAAGAGAGCAGCTTATTACCTTAATGAGGGAGATGTATGAGGAATTCTGTTCCAAAATTTCAAGAGATGGCAATTACCCAATCAAAAAAACAGAGATACATATCTGTGCTTCAAATTTAAATGACAATTATTGGGTTTTAAGCCCCAACCAATTAACCTTCTTGCCAAATGTTGGTGATACGATCAAGATCCCTTTCTTTCGAGATAATGTGATAAGTCGTGGATACTTTAAGGTGCAGCAAGTAAATCACGAGATTGAAAGTCAAATACATACCATCACGATTTTTGTAGATGATGATATAAACTCTAAGGTTAATTAGACGAATAACGGGAAAGTTTGGGAAGACTCTTTTCCATTGGAATTCTTTTTTGTTTAGTAAACTGGTTTATACCAATATCAAGAAGTTGGCCGTCTATTGAGGGATTGAAGTTTTTATACACTAATAGGGCAATTGCCAATCCTGTACCTGCACCAACTCCGGCTCCTGTAGCCTTATCTGTAACAGCATGACCAACTAAGGCTCCCAAAGCAGCTAATCCACCTGCGATGATTGCTCGGCTTTGTGGGGTGTCTTGCTCAAGC
>LFIK01000762.1_pt1 | contig 24497 bp, 21 predicted proteins | sample 643401 | NCBI WGS metagenome assembly LFIK01 (sample SAMN03777447, study PRJNA286221) | soda lake metagenome | biome: soda lake; feature: Kulunda steppe; material: water; isolation source: sample T5-Br brine of Lake Tanatar-5 | place: Russia: Kulunda steppe | collected 2010-07
AAACCCGACCTTTCGAAATTACCATACGCAATCGTGACAAACGAGGGCAGTGGAGGGTCGGAATCGCCGGGTGAGATCTCCCCCAGGACGAGATCTCGGGGGGAGATCTCGATCGAATCCTGGAGATCTCGATGGACCGTGCGAAGCTATCGATGTCTCGGATCGGGTCCCATCGATGAAGGGAGATTTCCCGATGGGATCGAACGATTGGATTTCCGACACGTCCAAGGACGAGCAGCGATGTCGCAGGTGTCGAAGATGCGTGTCGGAAGATCGTGGACGAGAGGAGCGGGAGGAAGAAAGGAGAGAAGGAAGGAGGCGGTGGCGAAGGCGGCGAAGCTCGGCGTGCGGTGGCCGGACGCCTACCAGTACCTGGTGGATGAGGGTCGGATCCGAGGCGTGGACGTGCAACAGGCGCAGGAACGCATCCAACAAGGATGGATCATGGTGGACGTGAGACCCAAGGAAGATTTCGACGTGTACCACGCCTTGGAAAGCATCAACGTGCCGCTCTACCGGATGATAGAAGGCAACTCCCCTGCCCAACTGCTGAAGAAATTGCTGCTCCTCTCCCAAGGTGTCACGCCACTGGAACCAAACCCAGAATTCGTCCAACAAACGTTGCCGGCCGTTGAAAAAGCAACGGGTGTCATACTGGCAGATGCAGAGGGCGGGTCGCTGCAAAGTTCCAACGGCTTCCCCTACGGAAAACAATCCCGTTCCCTCAGTGCTGCGTACTTGCTCCTGGCAAAGGGGGGGACGAAGCAAGGGTCCGTCGAGTTTTTGGCGCCGGGATTGAACGGATGGTTCAAACAGGGAATGGATGGGACCGGAACTGTACAAGAGTGGCAATTCAACTCGAGAACCCCAGCTGGGGCCAGCTTTTCGGAGGATGTAGGTCCTGAAGATCCAACAACCGGCTGAGAAGCTGCAACCACACAACATTGACTCGCAAGCATACGCCGTGGAAATCTTCCATCAAGCATGCAAGGGCAATGTCCAATCTTTTGCCAAAACCTTGCATGAAGCATTAGTCCATACATATATACCCATTATAAACATACCTCCATAGGGCCAATGACGACTCACTGGCTTTACTTCTGCGCACCATGTTTCTCGTACTCGTGTTTCTCTCCCTCAAGTAAACTTGCGCTGGACAGCAATAAATCCCGTCCGCTGTTAGCTGGAGATGTCATCCATTCCCCATCAAAATCCCCGGATGGATTGTCTCCTGCCAAGAGCGAAGCTTCATCCCCAAGCATCCCCTCTCCCCCAAAAGCATCGCCTCCCATATGCTTCGCCTCGTCCAGCACCTCAATCACTTCGTCGTCAGTTTGCACATCTTGATGCGCCTCGTGCATTGACTTGTTGGTCACAGAAACCGGTTCGAAATCTGCAGGAAGGTTCTGTTTGGTCCATGGATGATCGATCACCTCCTGCAAAGTGGCCCTCTGGCTTGGATCCGGCACCAACATTCTGGTCAACAGCGAGCCGACAGCTCCCTCCTCGGTTCCACCGGGAGGTACGTATGCAAGTTCACCCTTGGCATAGCTCATTATTCTATAGATGGTGCGCCTGTCGTCCCGCGGCTTTTGCGGATCGTTGAATGGATACCTCCCCGCCAACATTGCGTGCAGCATCACCCCCAAGGACCAAACGTCCGCTGCTTCCCCACTGTATTGCGGTCCAGTTGCCCCTACTACTTCTGGTGCGATGTATGCCGGTGTGCCTACTTTGGACTTGGCGACCGAGTACGGGATGTATTTGGAGTATCCAAAGTCGCATAGCTTCACTTTTGGCGCGTTTGGGTTTCCATCCAGCAAGGTGTTTTCCAGTTTCATATCCCTGTGGCAGAACCCCATTCTATGCAAGTAGTACAGCCCGCACGTGATTTGTTGAAAGAAGTACCTGGCCTCGTTTTCTCCCAGCCTTCCTTCAGGTCTGGTAACCACGTGATTGAAGAGCGGTCCCCCACCAGCGTATTCCATGACGATGGCCAGGTGCGTGGGCGTCAGGAGGACTTCCCTGAACTTCACGATTTGAGGGTGGTGCAAGATGCGGTGGTTGAGCACTTCTCTCCGCACGTTTTGGTTGATGGTTTCTTCGCCACGTTCGATGTATTTGACGGCGTACAGTTCCTCGGTCTCCGTGTGTCGGAACAGCTTGACGAAACCGTACGATCCGCGTCCAATCTCTCCTTGGTACGCAAAGTCTTCACGTAGGAAGTTTTCAGGCTCCAACGCCGCCATGCTTCCACCAAAACGTGCGCCAAAGTCTGTGGAACACCGTCCGACGAGTCCAATCCAGCCCCTTGCGAGGTTTATAAAACAATTAACTTCGACCCGATGGATCCAAGAGAACTGCAGAGGGTCCAGGCACGAAGAACTGGTTCATGCAACAGCCGCAGGACATGTGTGGGAAGGCAGGAAAAAGAGCGTGGGATGGACGGTTGAGAGCAAAGAAATGGAGAAGGATGAGGTGCTGCAGGCAAAACATTGGGGTGCCCTCTGCACGAACGTTGTCGCAATCGGGAAGGATGGACCGTAAGAAAACTCCGTGGACTGGACCACGGTTCTCAATATGCATTACTACGCATTATGTGTTCTTTTCCAATGTTTGCAGGGCAGGTGCCAAGTAGTTCAAGCTCCGGTTTGTGGATTGTACCCTAGCCACGAGTTCATACGCAGCTTCATTCGAAGTGTATTCGTAGCAGACGTCGAAACTCTTGTTGAACGCTGTAGGATCAAACAGGGCTTCTACACACAAATCTGCCACATCAGCATAGCTGATACCTTGCGTTATTCTCTCACCTTGATCGAATATCAACGCTTTCTGGCCGCCTGGTTCGTCGATGAGAGCTCCTGGCCGGATGATGGTGTAACCCAAACCCGAATTACGAAGGGCGCTCTCCCCGGCGCGTTTGAATCCCATGACTTTTTCTTTCAAACTATAGTCATTTTCAAATATCTTGTCCTGCCCCGAGCAAGAAACCAGCACAAAGTCTGGCGTGGATCCAGATGGAAGAGCTTTGATAAAGGAAATGAGGAGGTTAAAGCTGTTTCCCTCTGGTGGGCCACCGCCAGGCGTGCGTGCTGTCTGTGGCTTGCGCATGGTCAATTCATATGCCACACCATACTCTTTTACATCCCTTAGATTAAGCTGAGGCATACTGGTGCTTCCAACATAGCCAGATTCTAGAGGACGGAATTGAGTAAATGGGATGCGCACTGTTGACCAACCTGGACGAGCAAAGAAACGTGCTGCATAGAACTGGTCGCTCGTGGACTGTCCTTCACCATTGGATGAGCTGGTCCCTTCTCCACTGCTTGCAACACGGAGCCAAAAGCTGTAACTCTTTCCATCACCACAAATTCTGAGAACGACGCCTTCATATCGATCCAGTCCAAATCCAGGGGGCATTTCCAGGGGCCGACCTACTGCTGCCATCCCTCGTCGCGCGTACACTGCCCCACTAAAGAGTGCGTTCCCCTCTTCTGCTTGCATTTCAAGATTTGCACGGCTGCTGGTAAAGGTACCAGTGACATTGCCTGGCCCTGCCTGGGCATCCTGCATCCCTTTGGCCCTGTATTTTGCACTGACCACCGAGAGGATGTCATTAGTGGAGGGTTCACTCGATGCCATGGATGCGAGATCAACAGCTTTCCATTTGTCGATTTCTCCTTGCTTGGAGAATTTTGTGAGAGTGAGCTTGCTCTTTGCTGATTTTCCAGCTCTCTTCTTTGCCTTGGCATGGTTTAGGTCGATGAGGGATTTGGCTAGGTTTGCCACTCCCTCCTGATCGACCCTGCGCAGATCTGCTGTGACCGTGCTTCTCGAGCGCAAACAACAGATGATCTTGTCCACTCCTTCCATGGCATCTGCGACAGCTTTTGGGTCTCCCACGTCCCCGAACACGACCTCCACACTCGGAGGTATGGTGGCCAAGCGGTCTTGCACCTCTTCTCCGTCGTGCTTCCCACCATCAACACCTTCTACATCCTTTGGATCTCGAACGAACGCTTTAACTCGAAACCCTCTCAAGACGAGTTTTCTTAGCAACACGCGTCCTACTCTGGAGGTGGCTCCCACCACGAGCACCGTGGTCCGTTTGGCCAAAGGATCCACTTCGAACTCGTCAATGTCGAATTCTCCACTGGCTGCGACTCTTTGTCCTGAGGACGACATGATTTGTCCCAGTTCCGAGAACTTCTGCCACACATCGTCCACGATCTCCCTCGTCTTCCTTCCCAAGTCGATCGGATTGACGGAGATTTCTTCGACATTCTTGGCATCGTCCTTCTTGGTCCGAGACGACTCCGCCCGCCTTCGCAGCTCCACCAGCGGCACTTCTTCCTCGCCGTCTTCCTTCTGAGCACGGACACGTGTCACGGACCGCCTCTGCTTCCCTCGCGATGCGTGTGGTGCGGTAGAAGCGCGCGTGATCGTCCGCATCGTGTGTCGGATCTTCGTCGTCCACGAAATGGATAGCGTCGGCGCACCCGTCCTCCCCTCCATCGAGACCTCTCCCCATTTCCATCGATACCTTTGCTTCGCCTCTGTGTTTTGTCTTAGGATCTCTCGGGGGAAGCTTGGGGTGCTCGATGGGCCACGTCGGAACCCAAGCCACGAATGGCCACGTGGTCCCTCTCGGCCAGCAGGAGTTCGTGCATGCCAACGGAGACGAAGGCGCACACGTTGGCATACGCGTGGAACGTCGATGCCCGTTGGAACGCACGCAACGCTCTTCACCGCCCGTAGGCATAGCTGGGGAGATGGGAGCATTCGATCCGCAAAAGATGGGGACCGCGAGAGGAATCGGAGCTCATGAACATGTCTACGGGATCGTGACCTTCTTGGGTGAAAAATGTGCCACATTTGATGAATGCATTCGCCTGAGCGATTGTTTGCATTCCAACGCCTGTCATGTACACACCATTTACATCTATTCCTTCTTCCCAAAAGGGGTGAAATGGCGTAGGATTAAGTGCTTTGTGACTCCCATCTCGTTGCCTCATGTACAAGACACATGAGGTTTGTTCCACGAAGCAATTCCGCCTTTGCAGTGCGTGCTCCTCCAAAGACGAAATCGCGACCCTCAACATTTGGCGGTATCACCTCCATGCTTCCAGTTCAAAATCATGCGTGACATGCAAAATCGTTGTCTCTTACATTCCATTGATAGTGTTGAAAAGGCAACGAGGAGGCAAACGGTCACGCGGGGCAATGGCCACATCCATTCCTCGCATTGTTTCTAAACCACGAGGGGCAATTCCCACGCAAATTGGTGGTTGGGGGAACGTTGCAACGAGAGACAGAAATGAGCCACATGCCCTCTTCCGAGTTGAGACGAGAATGCAAGAGAGAAGCTCCATCGGTGAGAGGGAGACAAGACACTCACTCGTTAGAAGCGGAGACAACGCAACTCCTTCTCGTGCAGAGCGAACATAGCACTTGGTTACCACAAGAGAGAGACACAACAACCCCTTTTCGAGCATGGGAGACGGAACGACTCATTTCACAGGAGAGAGACACAAGAACTCATGGGTAAGACATCGAGACGGAGCAAATCGCTTGCACGAGAGAGGCAACGCAACTCCTTTTCGAGCAGAGGAGACGTAGCACCTCGTTCTCACAAGAGAAAGACACAACAACTCCCTTGAGAGCAGAGGAGGCATAGCACCTCGTCCTTCCCACGGCAGGCAAGAGAGAGAAGAAACTCACGGATGGGTGTGGAAGAGGGAAGGTCTCCATTCGAACGTCGATGGCTTCGACAGGAGACGCGATGTCGCCTTTGTTCGACGACGAAGCACGCCAACACGTGGTGGCGTTCCTGCAGCGACACGCCAAGGACGCCGACGAGGCCGTCGTGGACTACGTGTGCGGTTGGATGTGCGTGGAAGAGGACGTGGAACCGCCCACACCCGAAGACGTCCTGGAGATCCTCGTGGGATGTTGTCCAGATGCGTTTCCATCCACCAGCCAGGAAGATCGCATCCGTGCCGTCCAAGACGTCATGGATGACGTGAGAAGAACGCAAGACACGAAAAGGAAAGAAGAAGAACGAAAGAGAACGAATGGAGAAACCGTGGCGGACGTGATGGACGCCTGCCTCCGTCGAAACCAGATGGAACGGGACGAAGAACGTGCGTCCGTGGAAACTCTGCGTGCGCTTTTCGAAGGAGAAGCGAAGATGGAAGACGTCAAACACGTCGTGAAACACGTCTGCGGAGGAGACTACGATCGAGCGGCGGAATGGATCCTGGAAACGCCCAACAGTGCTCAAGTGGCCTCACGCCTGCGAAGCACCCACGAAGAGGAACAACGCGCCATGCGGCAGGAAATTGTGTCGCGATATGCGCACACGTCCGACTCTAGTCGATCCAAACGACCTCCTGAACCCCTTCGCGTCAACGCAGACGTGCAAAACACGCGCGTGCGATGGAGGGACGGTGTGGTGGTGTCCATGCGTGGGGAGAAAGTGATCTATGAAAAGGTCAAAGAGGAGTGGGATGGAGGGTCACGCGGTCGTGTCAAACTCAAAGGGAAACGAGGAAAAGGATGGGCGTGATCGATACACATAGCACAACGAATCTGTAGCAAAGGAGTCAATTGATGGCTGGAACAATTGCACTCCTCGCAGATTGGATCCAGCCTGGCAAAGTGCAGTCGTGCACCCCCTCGTGATGACGAGTGCCAAATTGCAAACAGAGATCCATGGGTATGGGAACTGTACGACCCTTGGACTGAAGCACAAGGTTGTCAATGGTCGGGGTTGTTCTAGGCACCATAAAATCTCTCAGGACTGCTCCGTCGAAACAGCAAGGTGTAGTAACGGGAGTGATCCTGGCCCAGAGGCAGGGTCATTCCGCACAAATCCGATGATAGCTTCATTGCTTCTCATTCTGGAAGCAAAGCACAATCAAGACATTGAAGCTCGTTACTTCCCTCATACAAGCCATTGGATAGGGATATGCAATGGTCTTCTCCATCTTATTGTTGCCTATGCAAACAGTCTGTGCAAGTCCGTGCTGCATTTCACATGCTCCTGAAAGGCATGGGCATGATGCAATCTATGGATTGATATTCATCTGCTTGCGCATCCCAGGGTGTGAGCAGAAAGAAGTCGTCCCATCAACTTACGCCTGTGTAAAGACCATTGACAAGCACATGCCCAGGCCTGGGTTTTTGGACTGTGTCTAGGAAAGCTCCACATAGCCAGCGCTCATCTGTAGTTTTGCTACTGTGTACATCAAAGGATGCTCCTGGATCATGAGAAGGACTCAATTCAGCTACACAAGCCACGGCACAACACCCATCCCACATGCAAATTATGCTGTGTAACATCACCCAATGAATCAGGATCCTGGCAGACAGTACGATACACAGCATGGTATCTTCCAGCAGCCATGCGAGCTTGCTCATTGCGATCCCACAAAGAATCAGCTTCTTGGGATGTCAAAAAACCACCGGCATGCAGTCTAGCCACCAACGCATCTTCCATGTGAAGGAGGTGGAGCACCACTGAAGTGGTGGCCACAGCCTCTACCGCTGCAGCATCCATGGACTGCACATGCATAACATGGGCAACAGCGCGCTCCTCGTACATCTGGCTGGATGTCACGACCTCAGATAGGAAGGTCCACAATAAGCCACTTGCATGCCGATTCACTTCTAGAAACAGCTCTGAATCCTCTAGAAAACCAGGTGCTTCTCCGTTTGCATCATCAGAGCGGCGGCGCTGCTGCTCGTAAGATGCTCGGCGCTTTTCCACTTGCTTACGAGAGTGCTCATGGGCCTGTAAATAAGCCAAACTGACGTGCAAGCTTGTTTCCACATCAGTCGTCCAACCAAGGCCCACAACTTCTCCAACCAAAGCTTTGGCGCGTTGGAGCCCTAAGGTTTGTGGCCTTCTTGCTGTCCAACCCAAAAACTCCTCCACCACCTCCCATTCAACTTGAGATGCTTTCTCTACATCTCCTACATAATCCATCGAGACTTCTACGGCATAGTCCAGGATTATAAACGCATCATTACCAAGGGATCCACTTTCTAGCATCCTAGTATACTCCAAGCGCATCCAATTCAAGTAACAGAGATGGAGTTCACGCAAGAACTCTTCTCTTTCTTGTTGATCCAGACGGCGCTCCATTCCCACCTCTGTAGTCAAATGCAGAAGCTTGTCTTGGAGATGATGCATATCGTGGGTCGAAAACTGGGCATGGCCCCTCTTTCTGTGCCTCTCCATCTGTGCTTCAGAGAGTTCGAGGAGTCTCTTCATGTGGGGCAAAAACTGGGCTACAATCTCTTGACGTGCTGTTCCTACTACCAAGGCTCCAACAGCCTCCGAAAAATGATTGGCAGCCTTAGATCCCAAATAATTCTCCACATCATGGAGAAGCAGCTCCCTGCCGAATGTTTTGCCGCCAGTAAGCCCCAATATACGCAGGACAAAACCAGTGCTTGGGCCATTCAATATAAGGGTGAGAAGCACGATCCCGCTAACATAGAACAGGATCAAAGACCTTGTTTCTTCATCTTCAAACAAAGGACTGTCTTCCACTGCTAGTGCGAGAGCTAATCCCACGGCTCCGCGCAACCCACCCCATCCAACCACCAGCATTTTTCGCCAGTCCATGCCATAACCAGTATAGTACAAAAGTGGGTAGAACAGAATCAACATGACGAATCGAATGAGAATCACGAAGGCATACAGCGCAAACAAGAGACCCCATTCTCGACCACCTACAAAGCCCCTTTTACCAAGGTCAAGGACGCGAGTTGCAATGATCATCCCTGCCAAGAAAAATATGATTGTATTCCCCATGAACTCGATAATCTCCCATACATGCCCCAATGCCCGAGTTCCCTTTCCCGTGATGTTTGCCCTCCCTACAAAGGACATGGTTATACCAGTAAACACTGTTGCCAGTACCCCACTTGATCCACATGGATCGTCAGCCACAAAATAGGACAGGTATGCTGTTGCCACAGTCAGGCTTATCTCAACCAAAAGATCTGTTGTCACTGACAACCAGGCAACCAGTCCAATTCCAAATGCAATACCAATGCAAGGTCCGGCAACAGCATTTTGGAGCAAAAATTTAATGACACCCCACGCATCGTAGCTTCGACCCTCTGCAACGTTGACGAAGAGGGCATAAAGTACCACTGCAGAGCCATCATTGAGAAGACTCTCTGCGCTGACCAGCATGGAGAGAGTTGGTGAGGCCCCAAGTTCCTTCAGCATAGACACGACTGCCACAGGATCTGTTGCCGCCAGGATCGATCCCAATGTCATTGACACCGCCCACGACCAACTATATGGGAACACATACTTTCCAACCAGTGCTGTCAAGAATGCTCCCAATGCCAGTCCTGGTCCTGCAAGGAGTACTGCCTGCACGAACGATTTCTTGAACAAATGCACGTTGATCGTCATCGTGTCTGCAAAAATCAGTGCAGGTAAGAAGACATAGAGGATGAGCTCTCCTGGTATGTTGATCCACCACTCCATTGAATCTCCCAGAATACCAAGATTACCATGATAATCAATGGTGCCAAATATCCCTCCCAGTATCAGCAGCACGGCAGTGTAAGGAAACGCGTTGTGGATGAGCAGGAGCTGTCGAGTGAGGCAGCCGAAGACAATGGCGAAGAAAGGGAACAGGACGGCCACGAAAGCTTCCGGCCTCTCTTCTTCGCTTTGCGGTTCTCCTTCCATCCTTCACTTTCGTGTTCCCACGTCTCGAATTCTTTCAGTTCCTTCAGGAGTTCACTTGCAGCGCTTCCTGGACGCTTGCTTCGCTGGTTTGGCGTGTCGTCACCGTCTCAACGACATTTGGTGTTCGTCTGTTCACTTCCTTTCGTCGTGGCATCCAAGGACGACGAGTTCACAACCACGGGACGTTAACAAGAGATGCCAAGGCATCCACCGAGGACGTTCGTCCAACCGACGCGTAGAAGCAAGAACACGAGGACGAGTGAACAGGTGCAGCAAGTGTACCACACGAATAGAAACAAATGGATGGACGGAGGGACGAACACGATGGGATTCGTGGAAAGGTCTAACATGCAAGCAATGTTGCATTAGTCGCAACTTTGAATCCATCCAATTTGGAGGAACAAGGCATTGTGTTACCAAGGACTTGGTTCGGCGCAACGACACGCACACGACATCATGTTTTAGAGCGGAGACTGGGACCATCACGGTTTTCTCCGATATCAATTGTGAAGATGCAACGAGGATTCATTCGATGGACAAGGCAAGGCAACGAAGCTATAATCTCAACACTTTCGAAATATGGGTAGTTGTGTCTTGCGCACATCCCCAACAATTCAATTTGGACAATTCGTGAGCGCTTCCCCTCATTAGATGCGCACTCCTATCGGCGAGAGGAAGAATTGTGTTCGTGTTGAGCAGAGATGTGCCCGAGACGGACCAACCTTTTTACAAGCAGAGGAATGCTTGACAGTTGTCAAGGAGAGCCAAGAGACAACAAAAAGCTTCTTTCCAATCAAGTACACGGCAACGTCCATCAAACGTGGGATAGCAAAGGGCGACTTTAGTTTGCTACTGGAATCGGCGCATTACACGACCAGTAGAGTAGAATTCCATCCTCCCCTTGGTATACGAAGTACCCACACACAGTTTCGTTTGGAACCTTCTCCATGTCCTCTCCTTGGTGGGAGCAAAGTTGCAATCTTCGTGCTTGATCCCCGGGGTTGAGGTCTCCATCAACGTCGATTGCTCCCACGAACCAAGGCCACGTAGACCACACGACGTCCGTCTTCGTTGATTCGTTTGCAAGTTCATGGGATTGGTGGCCTTGTCCATAAAAAAACGACGAAAAGGGGGACGATGCTTGGAAAAGAACAGGTGAAGGGGGGACCAGGTTGCCCCCGCCAGGGATCCCAGATGCGCAGAGGAAGCAAAGCAGGGACAGGGCCGGAGGGGTTTCCGACCCGTCCTCGTCGGTCCCTGGCGTTGCTGCCACCCGTCTCCGCCCATCGCGATCTTTGCCGGCAAGATCTCGATCGATCGACGCTTGTTCATCGGGATCTTCGGGGACGTCTTCGAGATCTCTGGAAGGCAAGTGGATCGGTTCGAAAAAACTGGCGCGCACTTTCGCGTGTGAATTTGGACGTGGCAGTTCCACGACGAGCACGAGACGTTGCAAGACGTAGCCGCACGCGCACGTGAGAGGCGAAGCGATGGTGCTCGTGCGTCCGAGCGACTACTTCTACGCCTACGACGCCATCCGGCAGGAATCCTTCCAAGGCCAATCCGTGCTGGTGTTCGCGTCGGTGGCGGACGTAGACGCCGTGTGTGCCTACAAAGTGCTTTCGGTGAGGCTGGTGGAACGAAATCGAAGACGTTGGCGGAAGATCGATCGTGGAAAGAAACGACGGAGTCGAATGTGGAACCAAAGCGACCGAGAACGAATCGATGCACACTTTTGCTTCGGAAGGAACTGTGCGAGGCGGGAACCAAAACGAACCAAACACGTGAGCGGTGGAACCTGACCCTGAACCCGTCTCATGCGCCGCTGGCATGGCTTGCGACGACACAGGGTGTCTTCAAATCGGACTCGGTCTGCTACTCTGTGTTTCCAGTGTCTGGTTATGACGATTTACAGGACCACGCAGAAAAGTTGTTACAAAATAAAGACGAGGTGAGTCAACATGACACTTGGCCCGCCTGAGATGAAATGCTTTGCCATGCTGACGCCGCCGGTCGCTGAACGTACTATGTTTGCCAGGAGAGAACGGTCGTCCTCATCAATTGTGGGGGAACGGAAGATGTCATTGATCTTCTTGGCTTGCACGAACTGCCAGGGACACGGGTGCTTGTGGTCGATTCAAGGAGACCGCTCCACCACAGGAACGTCGCTGAAGAAAACAAACAGGTGCTGGTGCTATATGATGATACCAGCGAAACGGTAGAGGACTTTCCGGAACTTTCAGAAAGTTCAAGCGATGAGGAGTCGGATGACGAGGATGGGGATGGGGAGGAAAGGCCGTCCTCAAGACGACGCACGTCTGAGAATTATACTAGCGGAATGTCTCGTTACAGGCAGCGTCAACAAGCCAAAAGGGAGCGTTTGCTCCAGAGGGCAGAATACTACGGGAGAGGCTCCTTCTACGGGAAGTCTGCGGGCCACATGATCTATGATATAGCACACATGCTCAATAAAGAGACAAATGAGTACTTGTGGCTCGCCATTGTAGGTTTGACTGATCAATACATACATCAAAGAATCTCGCAAGAACGGTACAAGAGTAGTGTACAGCGTTTTAACGAACTTGTGCTAAATAGCGGTGGTCTTGATATGCCAACTGTGGCGATGCTGGAGGATGGGACAGAGATCAGAATTCCAGACCAAGAGCGAATCAAGCAAGATCAGGACTACAGGTTTATGCTTCTCAATCATTGGTCCCTGTATGAGGCTATGGTGCACTCCACTTACGTTGCAACTAGGCTGAGAACATGGAAGGAATCTGGACAGCAGAAACTGCAGCTCTTGTTGGCAAAGATGGGCCTTCCCTTAATCGAATGCCAGCAGAGTTTTTCGCACATGAAACCTGAGTTGAAGCGTGTTCTGTCTGAGAAGCTGAATGAGTACGCACCCCAATTTGGATTGAACGATGTGAGGTATTCAAGCTTTCAGATGCAAAATGGATACAAATACCGCTTGTCAGCGTCAGATGTAGTGTACTCAATTGCAGCCATTCTTGAAATGAAAAGTCCAGATGCGAAGGTATGGTGGATGGCTTCAGGTGCCTATTGTGCACATGATACACAACTTTGGCGTAGGAGGTGGAAGCCCTCGCCGCTCGAACTTCGTCAAGAAGTCGTACAAACAGGTCTGCTGAGGTGGAAGATCCTCTGTCTTGAATTGCGATGAATGGTGGTGTTGGTCTACAGATACTGACCCTCTTCTGCACTTTCGTTACTCTTGCAGGAACTTGACTTGAATCCTATTGCTGCACACAGGGAGAGTATGAGATCAAACTTTTTGAGTGCTTTCCGCGCTTTATCAAGCAGTTCAAGTGCTTGGCAAGAGCTGAATAATGGACTCCAACTTAGCATGAGTTTGCAGCAGGCAATTATCCGACAAGGTGGCCTTGCCATTGCCAAGCGGAGCGTGTTCTCCTTGAGCAAGTTCAGGTGCCTCAACATGTCCATTGGGAAGGTAGTCGATGCGGAAATCCTCTCCCAGCCATTAGCCCTAACAAAGCTTGCCTATTTCATCCAGGATGCAATGGGATCCATGGGCCGCTCCTACAAGCCTGTTGTCATAGCAGGCCCGGAATGGCAGGGACAGGTGCTTCTCGTTGGCGTGAGAGGACGGCCGCGCCCCGAGGATACACAAGGGAATAAGTTTGGAATCAGCTTCCGCAGAGCTGCTGAGAGGATCTCGGCGCAATTTGCACATGATTCGTTTGATTCGTCTGTCATCCAAATCACCAAGAGAGATGTGCAACGCTTTCTTGGTGCACTTCAAAATGACATGGAAGACCTGTAAAATGGTTAATGCTAGATAAATTGCAAACCAAACACCATAACTGGCACAGCCATCATGGCTTATTCAAACGGAACCTTGTGTCTTCATTCACTGTTACACAGGATCCCCCTCCCTTGATGTGTCCGCTGCTCTTTCTTGTGCATTGAAACCTTTTCTCCGGTGCCCATCGTTACCGACGTATGTGCCCAACGGTTGTCCCATGACTGCTTTGAGGATGTTCCCTTCCTGCAACAGATTGAACACGACCACCGGAATTTGATTTTCTTCGCACAAGGTGAACGCCGTGGCATCCATCACCTGCAGTCGATCGAGTTGCACCTGTCGGTAGCTCAACTTCTCGTGCATCCTAGCATCTTCTCTTTTCTTGGGGTCGTGGTCGTACACCCCGTCTACTTTCGTGGCTTTAAGCAAGGCTTCCGCTCCAATTTCAGCGGCACGAAGCGCTGCAGCGGTGTCTGTTGTGAAGAAAGGATTCCCAGTGCCTGCGGCAAAGATCACCACGCGTCCTTTTTCCAGGTGTCGAATGGCTCGTCTCCTTATGTACGGTTCGGAAACAGATTGCATCTCGATGGCGCTCTGCACACGTGTGTCTACGCCGTGTCTCTCGAGTGCAGATTGCAGTCCCAGTGCGTTCATGCAGGTGGCCAACATGCCCATGTAATCCGCCGAAGCGCGGTCCAGTCCCAACCATGCGTCTTGTCCACGAAAGAAGTTCCCTCCGCCCACGACAATCGCCACTTGCACGCCGTTCTGCGACGCAGCCGCCACTTCGCGCGTGACGGAATCCAGCACGGCAGGGTCCAATCCCACGCCGAGGTTGCCTTGGAGCGCTTCTCCAGACACTTTCAGCAGCACGCGCGACCAACGCGGTCGAGACGTCGTCGAGCGATCGGCGCACGCTCGCACGGATCCTGCGGGAGCTTTCTTGCGTCGTGGAACCGCGCACGTGTGCGTCGAAACTGCGCGGCAGCGCATAGCGTCTCGTGCGCCGAAATCAAACCGTGTTCGACGTGGAGACATAACCGTGTCCATCGGACCATTCGGGTTCGTGTTCCAATCGAACCGGTCGAAACCCCTTTGGAAAAGGACCTCGACGTTCCTTTCGAAAGGAAAAGAAGAACGAGACGCCGCCTCGATCGCGTCTTGAATGCCAAAAAGACGCGATGGAAGGATCGAGATCTCTAGAGATCTCGATGGCGGGTGGTGTGTCGGAAGAAACCGAACCGAACCGTCCTGTTGCAATTGTGTTTCACCGAGTTTGAACGTGTGCGGTCCACGCACCGGTTGTGACGTGGTTGTGCGCTGGCTCGGAGTGTGCTTTCTGCTAGTGCGCATGTTCTTCGATCTTCTTCGTTGCCTTTTGTATGTTCGTCCAATGCTTCGAGAACCACTTGGAATGTGGATGCTCGCTGGCAAGACAAGTAAGAAGCGGAAGTGATGGCTTCGTCTAAGTTCTGAACTACAAGTCATGCACCCTGCGTTTCAATAGCCGCAGGGGTTCGATTGCCTCCAGCACCATTGCATTGACATGCTCACGAGTCGTACACCGCAATTCGTCGTACGCAACCGCTCGTTCGTCATGTCCATTGCATTCGTCGGCGATCCACGTGCGTGCAAGGCGTCCTCATGCCTCGTTCGCAAGGATCCTCCAACGAGGACATCCGTAAACCCTGACGAAGTTAATCGTGTTTGCGACAATTTTCTTCGTTTTTACTTTCGTCTCTCGCATCGATGGAGTCGCATCACAAAGTTCGTGGAAGCGTGGGCGCGACGAGCTGCAGCTGGTGGCGCGTCGCGTCTTCGCTGGAGGAGAACACGTGTCGCACGCCATGGAGGAATGGGAGACGCTACGTGGGCACGAGGGGCGCGTGTGGAACCTGGCGTGGTCGCCGGACGGCAGTATCCTGGCCAGCTGCGGACAGGACAAGACCGTGCGGCTGTGGAGGCGTGGACCAGAACCACAGGATTGGATCTGCTTTGCCGTGTTGGAAGATGCACACGGAAGGTCCATACGAAGCTGTGCCTGGTCCAACGACGGAAACGTGCTGGCTACGGCAAGTTTCGACGCCACCATCACCATTTGGGAACGAAAGGGAGAAGAATGGGAGCTTGCCACTACCCTGGAAGGACACGAGAGCGAGGTCAAAGGCGTGGCCTTCAGTGCTTCTGGGACCTACTTGGCCTCCTGCAGCAGAGACAAAACCGTGTGGATCTGGGAATCACACGCAGAATTGGACTACGACTGCGTCGACGTCAAACAAGAACATTCGCAAGATGTCAAGTCGGTCACGTGGCACCCGCATGAAGACGTGCTGGTCTCCTGTAGCTACGACAACACCCTGCGGGTCTGGGCTGAAGAATTGGATGCGGACGAGTGGGAATGTCTGCAAGTGCTGAATAAAAATTTGGATGCACACAAGTCGACTGTGTGGGCGGCAAGCTTCGATCGGACCGGGAAACATATGGTCAGTTGCAGCGAAGACAGCTCCATTGCAGTTTGGGAGTGCCAGGAGCAGAGTGGGCGCGGAGGCTGGAAGGCCGCGTGCGTGGTTTGCGAGGCCCACGCAAGGCCTATTTATTCCATTGATTGGTCAAAAACAACGGGTGCAATTGCCACTGGCTCAGCAGATGATTCGATCAAACTCTTCCGATGGGAAGGAAATCAACTGAAGGAGCTCTGCACAAAGACGAATGCACATCAGTCCGACGTCAACTGTGTTTGTTGGCATCCGCAAGACCCAACACTGCTTGCATCTTGCGGTGATGATGGTTTGATAAAGATCTGGAAGTGCCGCCTGTAAGCAGGATGCAGATTTCCATCCGGCTTGGCTGCATCTTGTGTGCTGTCCACCCAAGATACATTGGTGCAACCATGTGTGCTTGTGACTGTCTACGTTTCCTCTTCTTGCTCCTCGTCGTGGGTCCACCATACCAACAATCCGAGCCCATCTCGGTTGATGTCCCCTATAACTTGCATTGGTTCAATGAGCTGCACCAATTGTGTCCCGTCAGGCTGCTTCTGTACAACGTTAGCAGTAGGGTCCGGGAATTTCACGGAGAGCACTCTGAATCGAATCTCCTCGCCAATGTCCATGAACATGTCATTTTCCCCAAACTTCCACACCCAAACTTTTTCTTCCTGATTGAATACGGACGGATCCTGAAGGAACCTCTCTGGAATGTGTATGTCGTGAAAAAATCCTAAGCTAACTTGCAGCCCTCTCTCGTCGCTGGCCACCAGTTTTCCCTGCAGCACCTCTCCGACCAAGGGACGGAAGAACACCTGGCGCAGCGTCGGGTCAGTTCCATTGCAACATCCACGAATTTCAGTGTCCGATTGCGTCTCAAACCTACCACTCGAAACTCTACATTGAAGTGCACGGCTCCGTCACCTGGGAAGATTTCACCACCTTGGATCCGGTGCAGGTCGTAGATGGCCACACAGAGCCCACTTCCTCGCACCACTCGATCCACGTATTTCTTTCGCAGTTCTTCCAGCACGGCTTCGTCGGTGTTCAATCCAAGGTTCCTCGGCGGAACCTGCACGGTGTCCGTCACACGTGCTAGGATGAACATGGCGACAGCTCGTGCCTGTCGGATGCGCGCCGCCTGCACCAGACGCAGGAAATCTTTCACGCGGTTGTGAGCGATAACCGCCCAAGTAGAACCGGTTACGGGTATCGGGCAGAGGTGTCACCTCCCAACACCGTTCAAGGTGTGGATGGTTGGAGCCGAAGTGCTTCGTATCAGGCAAAAATTGGTGTTTGAAGGTGCCGGACGGCCGTGCATGGCATGCGAGGAGGACGTGTACCATGTGTTCGGCTTTGGCAATCGGACATAGGTGGAATGGGATCCATGGTTAGCTCCCCGGAATAGATGTGAAATGTTTACGTACCTACTTGAACGGTGACGGTTTGCACCACAACTTTTCCACCGGTGACACCCTCTCATGCATCCCAAGCAAAGGCGCTTGCTCCTCCCCTTTCTCCGTAATCAAGATACTTTTGTTCCTCATCCTCCCCTTCGAGCCAATGCTCATCGTTCCCCACGTGTTTCGTGCCTTGACTCGGGAAGCTTGTTGGCCTCTGTGTGGACCAAGAACAATAGGTTCGGTGATGCGCGTGGATTCTTCTCTTCCAAGCGCTTGTCGATCCGGATGGACAGTTGAATGGCAAGTGCGAAGTGGAATTGGTTGAATTTCATGCGCTTGCGGAGACAACGCTCGGGATCTCACACCAACTTCGGCAAGTGGCGGGACAGGATGCGTGTGGCTGATGCAACCGTGCCGTCGTGCACGTGGTGTTCCGCCGTGCCAGCAACCTGCGACGAGACGGTGCTGACAAGGAAAGGAAAAGATCTCCGTCCTGGGACGTCGATTAACTCGCGAAGAGTTAAGTGGAGTGGAGCAGCAGGAAGGAGCGCACGACGAGCGCAATGGCGATGGCGAAAGCGATGGCGTTTCGCACACGTCCACGGGCGCGAAGGCGGACGACGAGGCCCGTGGCGATGCATGGAAAGCACGAAGGAATCGTGGAACGGACGGCGAGGTCGACCGCATCGATCTCGGCCGCGGTGGTGCCCAGGAAGCCGGACGGCGAACTGGCTTCGGTGCGAACCGCAGCGCTCGTCGTCTTCGGAGCCGTGCTCTCGAGTGCTGTGCGTCGTGCAAGGCAAGTGGTGGCGTGGAAGACGTTCGAAAGGAAGAATGCAAAAGAAGGGAAATCGTCGAGGGCGATCGTGCTTTATTCCGACCGTTCCGAGTCCGTCGAATGGGTGAACATGTGCGTCCGAAAAGTGTGGCGCGTGTACCAAAGGAACCTCGAAGCCTGGTTTGCAAACATGCTGCAGCTGGTGCTCGACAACGTGTTGAAAAAGATCGAAAAACCGCTGTTGATACGTAGGGTAGAAGTGAGCGAGTTTTACCTCGACCACGAACAGCCGCTGTTCCGCAACATGTCCAGAAGGACCAGCCGGAAGGATTCGGACCTCAATGGCGTATTTGACCTGAGGTACACCGGTGGAGCACACATGCTGCTGACAGTGGACATAGGCAGAGGGAAGGGACGAGTAGGAAATCTCAGGATACCCATCAAAGTGTATGATTTGGATGTGGATGCAAAAATATGGTTGAAAATAAGACTGGCACCAATTACGCCGTACATCGGATCGCTGTCGTTCGCATTCGCAGGACGGCCAAACATACGTATTCAACTTGCGCCCTACAACAGGGTGCAATTGATGCGTATTCCTATTCTGCAGGATTTCCTGAGGCAACTGATCACCGTGAGCGTGCCGTCCATGATGGTGCTCCCGAAACGCCTGGAAGTGAACATCCCACCCGCAGTCACAGCAATCGCCGAAGCAGCGATTGGACGAGAAGCAGTGATGCAGGCCCTTGCAATGGCTTTGTTGGGTAGCTCAAAGCCAGAAGTTGTTTCGTCTGACCTTATTGAAGAATTGCTCATGGAGCAAAGGGATGCGGGGGGAATGTCTCTACCGGAGAAGTTCAAGGGAGAACTAATCGTGGTTTTGAAGCAGGCTAGGGGGCTGGCAATAAGAGGTTGGAGTGTTTTCAGCAATCCATACTGCAAGTTGATGGTTGGCACGCAGGTGTGCGAGTCAAAGCGCAATCGTGATACAGGGGGCGGGAAGTCATGGCGTGGGCACCCAGTTTGGAACCAAGAGTTTCAATTTCTTGTACGTGACCCTGGTCAGCAAGAGCTGGAGGTGCATGTGTACGACAGTAGATGGTCGCTTCGTAAGAAGTATGGCGTGTGCCACTTACCAATGTCCCAGTTGCAGGAAGGTAGGCCAATGCGGGTCTGGCTTCCACTTTCACCAGATGTGAGCCCTGAAGGCCAGGCAACAGATGGGGACACAATGCTCCCCTTGCTGCGGCGCAGGGAAGGAGGAGAAGTGCAACTTGAGGTCACGTACAAGGAGTTCGTGGACGACGAGTATGACAGCGGTTATCGAGAGGCAGAGGCAATGATTGCTGCCAAAACTGAGTCCATCACCGACGCGGCCACTGCAGCAGCAGCTACAACGCGAGCAGCCGAGGTGACAGCAGCAGCAGTCAATGCTCTAGCTGTAACAAAGGCAGCTGCGTTGAAGCGTGTTGCTCAGGCTGCCACGGCTCTTCGGGGCGGGGAAGGTGGCGACAAGGTGTCTGAGATGGAGGATGAGGATGAGTACAAAGACGAGCAGGTGGATGCTTCCACCGTTGTTGAAGAAATAAACGAGTTGTTAGAAAAAGCGGCTGCTTACGAAGGCAGCCCACACATTACAACTGTCCATGAGGACAGTATCGACGAAGTTGATCGTGCTGGGACAGACGGTGTTTCTGGATCTGTGTCTTCTCTTTCTCCAGATGCCGGAACCACGTCTCCACTCATTGCCCCAAAGGATGCGCAGTCAAAAGGCACCTCATCTGCAAGCTCAAAGGACAGCTATACACCAGAGGTGGAGATACTCCCTGAAGTTCAGCGCTCTGGATACAGGTCCAACGACTTAAGCAAGTACCTTTGGGATGTATCTTCCATCAACGAACCGCCTACTTCAGAGCGGAAGCTACTGCAGCTCCTGATTGTTTTGGTCTCTGCTTCGGTAGTGTTGCTTCTAATCTTGGCTGCAGAGATAGCTGCTGGTGGGACTCCGATTCTGTAAATGCATGGCTTCTGGCCACACAATATTGTAAGTATTGTGTGAACAACACTGCTATTTGTAATTCGTTCAACTAGTACCCTGGAGATTGGTGCCGAGTGCATCATGTTCTCTACACGCATCATCTGTCTTGTTTGAATTGTCCCTTCCATTCCAACCCAATCGCTAGCCCAGAGCCTAACGCATGTTTGATCCAATGTGTGGGTTCTCCGGCTTGTCAAGCAATCTGATTTCCGTCAAATAGCCCCACGCTACTTGCGTAGCTTGATAAGAAGTTATGGCGATGGTTCGTGTTAAACTTGTTGCAATGAGGAACTCGTTCTTCATTGCATTGTCTTTATAAGAATTTAGTCGATCCTTTAGATTCTTACCATGTATAAGATTTGCGTAATTCTTTTTGAAACGAATGCCTTACTATTGTTTGTTTGCCAACGATTTCCGAGTCGCTAGAGGGCGTTGCAATTTGAATGTGCTTGCCTACATTCGGTGCTTGAGAAATTGCATGGATTATGTGTGAAATGGAGATGTACGCTAAGGAAGTGGGTGTGAGTGTACTCATCGAATAGCACATGCGTGCCTTCCATGTGGCTTGTAAAGTCGCACGTAACGATGAGACCTTTTTCGATAGTGTTTGCATTCGAATCCATACATCGTCCGTTGAATTGGATCATGAGAATTGCACAATATTGTGAAGATTATCCTTTTACCTTTGTGTTGTATTGGTACCTCCATTGAGTCTTTCCTAGGATGGACATTGTCGTTGTACAACACCTCCATGGAGAGAATTCCCATCCCCTAGTAGATCGTTGTTTCCTTCGACGCACAATCCTTGTCGTTCGTGAATACTAGTAGAAGAGGTTGCCCAAGGGTGGGTTCTTCACAAGGAAGTGATAGGCCATAGCGATACGTCGGTTTTTTGATCAGAATTGTCAACAATGTGGCCAAATGGTGGTGTGCTCTCGTTCTCAGCATGAGCGCGCATTATGGAACACATTTTCTCAAAATAACCGCGGTGGAGTTTTCACATAATGGGTGTCTTGTGCATTCAAAGACCATCCGTATACTACCTTTGAGAACGACAAGGATGGCGAGGGAACACGAAAATATCACACCTCGAGTGTCGCTATTCCTTACAAGAGGATGTGTGTGCTGCTTTCAGCATTGATGGATGTGCTTTTTGTAATCTTGGGATTGGAAAGACATCGAACGTGGAATTCTCATGCACTGTTCATCGTGCACGATAGCGTGTGGATTGCATCGCCAGGGCGATTTCCAGGCGGCGGATCGTCGTGCTCTGAGTTCACGGAACCTGTCCACCATGCAGTCAAGTTCACCCATCGTCTTCTTGGTCCGCCGGTGCGGCAACGCGTCTACAAACTCCGTCCTGTTTCTCTTGTCCCTTGTCTCCCGAAGGTCGAAACCACCCATTTTTCATTTTTTTTTCGACTTTTTCTTCGTTTATCCCCTGAACGGCGTCTCACATCCTCCCTTCTTGCATACTCCCACCCTACGGTTCCGGTAGGTTTTGAGACGTGTTTTTCCTCCCCCTGGCGGCGCCTGGTGGCACCAGGTGTGGTCCACGACGTGGTTGCTGCAGTGGTCGCATCCCACGTGGACGATGCAAGCCACGAAGATGGCGAACGTGCGGTCGAACAGCTTCCTCGGGACGTCCATGAAGCGCACCCAAGTCACCTGGACGGCACCAGCACGTGCCACGCGCGTGCTGGAAGTGTGCGCGGCCGGGAAGGAAGCCGGCGTGGGGGTCTACGGCACCAAAGCAGGCATGACGCAAGTGTTCACGAGGAAAGGGAACGCCGTGCCAGTGACGGTGATCTCGCTCGGCGAAGGAAACTACGTGACGCAGGTGCGTGAGACGGACGTGCATGCGAAGGTCGTGGAAGACGTGGACGAAAACGAACGGACGTGCAACTGGATAAGGCGAAGGGTGAAGGATCGACGGATGGAATGGAACGAACCGCTGACCCGACATGCCGAATGCAACTCGATCTGACGCAATCGTGCGCAACAACGGATGGTCGCCTTGTCTCCACGAACCATCGGAACTTGACAGGTGAAAACGATGGACACGGATGGATACAACGCAGTTCAGGTCGGATATGGCCCGGCCAAGGAAAAGCACCTCACCAAGCCAGAACTAGGGCACCTCGAGAAAGCTGGAGTGCAACCTTTAAGGAACCTGGCCGAGTTTAAACTAGACAATGTGGACGATTATCAAGTCGGACAAAAGCTCAACCTGTCCGAGATCTTCAAGTCTGGGGACTTGGTGGACATCAGCGGAACCTCGATCGGTAAGGGGTTCCAAGGTGGAATCAAGCGCCACAACTTCAAGCGGGGGTTGATGACGCACGGATCCAAATCTCATAGGGAGCATGGTTCAACTGGAGCTTCTGCCACACCATCACGCGTGTATCCAGGCACCAAACTCCCTGGACAAATGGGCAACGAAACGGTGAAAGTCAGAAAGTTGAAGATTGTTCAGGTGGACGATGAGAAGGGTTGCTTGGTCGTCAAGGGATCTGTCCCTGGAAAACCGGGGAATTTGTTACGCATTGCACCTGCTAAAATTGTTGGAAAGAACGTGTAAGAAAATTCGATGGAAGTGCCATGCCTTTCACCCCTCCAAATGTCCCAGCAAGCCAAACAGAAATAGCTCTCAGAAAGCCTTCAAATATCTGGGATGATCTGTCTACATTCTGGTGGCCACTTGCTCATCTATGAAAGCAGGGCATCTAATTATTCTGTTGGTGAATTGCCGCAGCCAAAAATTTGTCTTTGTGACCAGCACCCTTGATTTGCTTTTGCACTTCAGTATGCAATACTTGCTGTACCCAAGTCCGAGCCGTATCAACGCCAATCTAGTGCAGAATACTAGGCATGTGCCTCAACGCAAGATTATTTTTCATGGGTGCTAGGTGCCATACAAACAATAAGGTCCCATGTATCCTACATTTTGAGCCACAGTCTCGGTTATTTGTATGTTTCAGGTTGCGCCTCTTCAGGCATTGTATTTCTTATGAGCTGCTGTTTGTATACTTTGAAGTTTATACACCTATCAACTTTGCAGGGTCATTGCTAATGCTGTTGTTTGATAGGCTGCATGGAAGATGGAGAACTCGACGACACTGCTAATGCTCCTCTGTCTACATGCGTCTGCGATTCCACTTGATTGGCTTCTTCTGTTGTTTCCATGCTCCATGGCCATTCAAGCCACCCATTGTTATACAAGGCACCATCATTGCATCAAGAAGCTCACGTCCTGAATATATGCCTCAATAGACGGAACAGCAGGTCGATGATCTTGCTGCATTTGGGAACTGTTCGATCACTGTCCCATGCCAAGTCCCTTGATGTCTGCATCAATTTCGTCGCACAGCACTCTCTTTACGAACCCCATGGTCGCGTACGCACGCACTGGTGCCACGATCGTTGGCTGGCAGATTCGACTCCATTCGCGGGACCCTCCATCTCCCATCAACGGGTGTTTCTCCTACACTCCCAGCTGTTCTGCATGCACTTGTTTTCCCTCTCGTCCTGCTCCCACCAGCCTGTCTTCCCTCGGGAGAAAGGGGACGGACTCCGGTTGTCCTGCAGGGTCTCTTTTCCATCCCGAACCGGTGCTGTTGCTTCCTTCCGTTCGCATGGGTTTGAGCACGCTCCATCCCGATGGTCTCTTCCTTTCGTTTTCCTTCTCGTCCTGTCCCCGGTCTCCCCCGGTTCGACCCCGTTCCGTCCCGGGGTCGCCCTGCCCCGACCCCGGGATCGGATGGGATCGGGTCGAAACCGGGGCATGACCCCGGACGTTGTGTCTTCGCCCCAATCGCCTGGATGGGGAGACCCGGGGCGTGGTCGAAACCCACTGGGGTCGAAGCCAGGGTCGCACCAGGAACGTGTGGATCCAGACGTCATCGAGCACGCGGGATCCGCCATGACGCGTGCGATGGCGATGGCGGCGGTGCTGGCGATGCTGTGCTTGCAAGGCGCACGCGGATTGGCCGAAGAATGGATCAGCAGCAACCGGACCGTGGCCGCGCCCAGAGAAACGAGGAACAAGACCGTCCCTGCTGCGAGCAAGGCGCCCAAACCTGTGGTGAAGAGCAAAGTCATCGAAAGCGCCGCGGAAGTGGAACTCGAAAACGGTACCGGAGACATCGATGCAGAAGGTGAGTTGGAACGCGAAGCAAGGTGAACGAAGCATGGAAAAGAACGGAAGACGACGGACGCGAAGGAAGCGAGTCGACGTTTTCGACCAAAACGTCGAGAAATCGGAAAGATCTCGAACCGAACCTT
>LFIK01000763.1_pt1 | contig 24494 bp, 29 predicted proteins | sample 643401 | NCBI WGS metagenome assembly LFIK01 (sample SAMN03777447, study PRJNA286221) | soda lake metagenome | biome: soda lake; feature: Kulunda steppe; material: water; isolation source: sample T5-Br brine of Lake Tanatar-5 | place: Russia: Kulunda steppe | collected 2010-07
CCCCCACACCAGCCGTAGGAGCAGCTGGCCCCGCCTGCGTGTGCTGAGCAGCTGCCGGTGCTCATGCAGCTGGACCCCCCCTCCTTGCCGCCACAACCCCCCCCCGACATGCCGCCGCACCCTCGGTGACATCCTTCGTGCATCCCCGGGCAAACACAGCAGCCCTGGCCGCCCTGCCTGAACGCGCCAGCCCCCTGCCCCCTGCCCATCCCATCCCCAGCTCCACTCAGTGGAGGAGGAGATTTACAGCCCTGCGGCATACCTAGCCCACAGCCTGGTTGCAGGCAAGCGCCGGATGCATCTTCCCTCCACGCCCTCCCTGCGCGGCCCCACTCCATGCCCATGCACCCCATGCCCATGCCCATGCCCATGCCCATGCCCATGCCTATGCCCATGCCCGCCGGGTCTGGCGGCCCACCGCCACAGCCATGCATGGCGCTGTGTCCCGCAGCCGCCCCTCCTGCAACAGCAGCTACTGCCGCAGCAGGGCAGGCGACGCCACGGGAGCCGTCAAACATTACGCTGCTGCTGCCACTGCCGTCTCCGACGCCCTTGTGCGCATCCAGGCATGCGCCCATGCCTGCCGCGCGGGCGGCGCAGGCCATGGTGCGCGCAGCGGTGAGGTTGCCAGAGCGGTTGGAGGGTGGGCTGCCAGGCTGGCTAAGGCCAGGCACATCGGTTGCGCCCATGAGCAGCTCCTGCGCGACACAAGCAGGGTGAAGCAGGGGAAGGGCTGGGCGGGCCCCCATGAGTGAGCGGCTTTTAACGGGCCGCAGAGCATTTGGGGGCACACAGCATGGGCATACAGCATGAGCACACAGCATGGGCACACAGCATGGGCACACAGCATGAAAGCATGAGCACACAGCATGGGCACACAGCATGAGAGCATGAGCACACAGCATGGGCACACAGCGCAAGTGAACTGCCCCCTTGGGCAGCTCTTGCGGGAGGGACACAGCCGGCGCGCTTCCTCTTGACCTCTCTCTGCCTGCCCCCCTTTCTTTCAACCTACACTGTACGCCCAATCTCTCTTCCCCTTACAACACATGCATATGTGCATGCTCGCACGTCCGCATGCAAACACACACGCACCCCACTCTGCATGTATGGCAAGCACGCTCCTCGCCCTGCCCCCATATGCACGTGCCTGCATCTCCTGCATCGGGTCATGCAGCCGCCGGCGCAGCAGGCCGCGGTCCAGCAGCCCGCTGTCCAGCGGCAGCTTACGTCGGCCACAGCCGGCCCCGCCCACGCCCCCCCCGCCCCCCTGCCCCAAGTGGTCGCCGCCGCCTGCGTCAGCAGCAGCCATCGGCTCGCGCGCGCGGCCATGCTTCTGTTGGATGGGGGGCCCCCTGCAGCTGCCGCCGTGCAGGTCGGCAATGCGCTCCAGGTCTGCGGCGCACGCAGCTGCAACGTGGATGGCATGCAGCTGGGCCTGAAGGTCTGCGCGCACAGAGGGCAGGAGGGGAGCGGGGACAGGGACAGGGCGGGAAGTGGTGGGAATGGAACGCACTCATCACTCCATCATGATTTCACGATAACAAACTTTGTTGACTTGGGGTGCTGGTACGTGCACGGAGAGCAGGAGGAGAGAGAGCAAAGGTGCGGGTGCGTGTGCGGCAGTATCGGCATGTTTGTACATGGACGGTGTGCAGCTGCTGCCTTCAGAGTTGCATGCGAGGCAGGGTGGAGGACGCAAGAGCAGGCGGTGTTCAAGAGTACAGGCGGGCATGCAGAGGGGGGCGGTGCAGCCGCTGGTGTGCCTGGCTTTTATGGTCTGAATCGCATGCATGCCACGGGGAAGCAGAGGCTGCTGCCAAAAGGGCAATGGGTGCGGACACTGGAGCAGTGGGCCGATTGGGTTGATTGATTTGGAATGCACACTTTGATTGCAGACCTGAGCGCTTGCGCATTGGCATCAAGGACAACGGACGAGCGTGGTCTTCAGGGCTTGTGCATTGGCATGAAGGGTAATGAAGGGTGCACTGGAGATGGGGGGGGGGGCCTGCTTGCCGGAGGCCCATAAAACCAGGGTACAAGGTGCGTCTTAGGCACAAGAGCATCTGGATGATCCAACCGGAAATTCCTGAGGACACCGTGCCCGTGACCTTGGGCCATCTCCATCAGGCAGCACCGCCAGCCACCTCTGTCGACAGCCCCTCCAAACGGCACCGCCAGCCACCTCTTTCAACAGCCCCACCAAACAGCACCGCCTGCAACCTCTGCCAACAGTAGCCCCTTCTCCAGGTCCTGTGCTCCAACCTCTGCTGTCAGCTCTCTCCTCCCATCCATTCCACAACCCCATGCAGCTCTTCAAAAGCATCCACGCTTGTGTCCACCAACAGCGCCCACACTTCCACCCGCGGCAGCCTCACTTCCATGAACAGCGTCGGCAGCTTGCCCACCTTCCACCTCCAGCGACAGCTCCTCAATGACCAGAGCGCTGTCCAGGCACACCCTGCGCAGTCCACAGATCTCCCTGGCTTGTGCCTGCACGCACCCAGGTTGGGTTGCTTGCATCAGCATGTGCATGAGTGTTTGGGAGCGGACATGTGTACGCGTCACACGCACACTGATATGCCAACCTACAAACTTGAAATCAAGCTGAGCGCCCCACGGCTGCACACCAGGGGGAATTGCCCTGCAAGAAAGCAGCTGCCTGCACTGAACTACTTGATGTCGCACACACACATGCACAAACGCACACACGCGCACACGCGCGCACACACACACACACACGCATGCACGTGGCAACCGTGTCTTGTCACACTCTACAGCCCCCACCTCACCAACATCTCTCCACACATATGCGCATGCGCACGCACTTACCTTGCACCGCGCCTCCAGCGTGATGTGGCACGTCTGCAGCTGCGCTGACCGAAGCACCGCCGCGTCGTCCGACCGTGACCGTAGCCCCTGCTCTGGGGACACATCTCTGCTCCCCACCGCTGCGCCCAGGGCCGGCCACAGCCCCGCAGCTACATGCTGCGGGGAGGCGCAAGCACCCCAGCCGGCCGCAGCCGCTGCCCCTTCGCCCGCAGCAGCCAGCCACGGCGGGGCTGACGCAGACAGAGTGGTCGTGCTGTAGCCCTGACCTTCAGCAGCACCGGCCCAGCTTTTTGTGCCTGTTGCTGCGCGGTGCACACCCGTCACAGCCAGCCCGTCTTGGAGGCCCCCCCCGCAATGCCGGCGCTCACCCTCCCCACCACCCCTGGCACTGCCGCGCACTGCGCTGCCAACAGGTTGCTGGCATGGTGCTGCGCTGGCTGGTGCTGGGCTACCGGATGTAGGGTCGCATGACCCAGCGCTGGCTGGTGCTGCACCATAGGGTGCTGCTGTGCTGGAGGGTGCGGGGTCCCTACTAGCAGTTTGCCCATAATAAGGGCTACAAGCGATCCCACCAGCAGCGTGGTCACGACCACGGCTACAAGCACGTCCTTGCACTGAGGCTAGACCGCTGCCATATGCGCATGGCATGCTGTTGTGCTTGCTGGCGGAGGAGTCTGATGTGGACATGGGCGCTTGGTTGCTACCAGCGCCAGCATCGCCGGCCGAAATGCAAGGCTGGTAGCTGTGGCCGCTGCTAGCGCTGGGCTGCATGCTGCCGCTGCTGCAAGTGCCGCTATTTTGCGGCTGTGCGCTGCTGCTGCTTCCGCTGCTGACCCCAGTGCTGCAACTGTTGCCACCGCCGGCGGTGCTGCTGCTGCTGCATTGTGGCTGTGTGCGCTCGCCTCCACTGCTGCTTTGCAGCTGTGTGCCCCCACTGCTGCCACAGCTGCTGCTGGTGATGCTGCATTGTGGCTGTGTGCTCCTGTCCCCACTGCTGCCGCTGCCGCTGCCGTAGCCATCACTTGTGCTGCTCCGCACAGCAGTCCCGTGGCTACCCCCGGATGCCGATGGAGGGTGCAGCTGACCAGAGCCTCTACTGCTACCACCACCAACAGCACCCTTGGTGTTTGCACTGTGTCTGTTGCTTTGCTGGCTCAATGCGTGCCTGGGAGTACTGCTGCTGCTGCTGCTGCTGCTGCTGCTGCTGCCAGATGGGCTTGGGGCAGGTAGGCGTGCCTGGTCTGCTGAGGTGCTGGTTGGCACTACAGCTTCTCTGACAGATGTGTCTGTGAGGCCAACCGAGGTTGATTGAGCAGGGTGCAAGGGAGAGTAAGAGGGAGGGAGTTGGGGATGGACCGCGGTTGGACCGATGCATGCCGTCAAGGCACGGTGATGGACGACCTGCGGTTGAAGCACAATCCACAGTGCGGTTTGGGGAAAAGGGGGGATCAGGAATAAAGGGGCATGACCTGGGGTTGAGGCGCAGTTTGAAGCCAGAGCGCGGTGTGCAGGGAGGCGCCGCACAATCTGCGGTCGAGGCGGTGGGAGTGGAGCGGCACAGCTGTCAGTGAGAGGCACTGTCAGTGGAGAGGCACAGCTGTCAGTGGAGAGTGTTGGTGCTGCACAATCTGCGGTCGAGGCGCTGTCAGTGGAGAGGCACAGCTGTCAGAGGAGAGGTTCTGTCAGTGGAGAGGCACAGCTGTCAGTGGAGAGGCACAGCTGTCAGTGGAGAGGCGCCGTCAGTGGACAGGCACAGCTCATGGCCTATAGGCGCACGTGGCCTGCAGCCTGTGCATGAAGGTGCATGCAGCCGCAATGGAGGCATGGAAGCTGGGGCACGACACGCTTATGCACAGATTTTGCAAGGCTGTGGCCTGCATGTTGGCTTTTGAGGGCACGGCAGGAGGGCAAGTGCTGGCCACGGAGGTATACGCACTTGCACCACTGCATCTCATGCTATCTTTGTAGCTAAGGCGGCTGCAATTTCTAGTGACATACTGTGAGGGACGCACGGAGGCTTGAGCATCTTGATACTCCGTCAAATGCGTCTGGCTTTGTGCCAAGACACAACAAAAGCCCTCACTCGCATGCTCACATACGCACAGGTTTGTGCACAGGCACTTCCATCCTGTGCTGCCCGACGTATGCAAAAACACTCGCATCTTGCATCGCCTGTTGATCTTTTGATCCCAATTGGAAAGGCGCGCTACAAAGCAGAGAGGCAGAGGAATTGCACAGCAAATCAGACAGGGAGAGAAAACTTCAAAGTGGCACATACGTGTGGACACACACACACACACACACACACACCGAGTGCGCACATGCAATGCATGCGTGAGCACACACCCTTACCACGGATGCAATGGGCGTTGTACACACATCCACCCACCAGCTGTGCGTGCTGCTCCAGCAGCTGCGCCACTTCTGCAGCTGGCGGGTGTGGCATGGCAGCCAGGGCTTTGAGCCGGCCAGACACTTGCCCCGCGGCTGCCAGCAGATCAACAACTTGAGCCCTGCACACAAGCACCCAGGCAGGAGGGCTTGCACAAGGTCCCAAGACAAGTGAGGAGGTCATGATGGCTCTTTTGGAGGTACCATGCGGCTGGGGCCAAGCTAGTAGGGCTCAAGCCCATCCATCCATCCATCCATCCACGGGACCCAATAGGGCACGTCCAAAAGTGGAAGGCTTGGAGACGAGTGAGGAGATTATGATGGCTCATCAGCGTCCAAAATGCAGGGGTACGAGCCATGAGGGTACAATCAAAAGTGAAAGGTTTGGAAACGAGTGAGGAGGTCATGATGGCTCACCAGCGTCCAAAATGCAGTGGTATGACCCATGAGGGCACATCCGAAGGTGGAAGTTCTGGAGACGACTGGGGAAGTCATGGTGGCACAACAACGTCCAAAATGCAGGGTGTGGGGGCAAAAGAGGGCGTGTTGGGAGCCACTTTGCAGGTCATACACGACCTGCTTCTTCAGACGCAAGTGAGCAGAATTGATCAGCCTTGAGTCAAAAGGCATCACTTGTGATCCTCTGCCAAAAGCTTTCAAGCTCAACACAATGCATTCAGACCTGCCCCAGCTGTATAACGCCCAGCTGACGCTGGGTGCTCGCAGCTCGGTGTGACCGCGAGAAATGTGGGAGGAAACGGACAGCAAGAGCCTGGTGCTCTTATTCCCATGCGTCTTTGAAGGCATCGCATGCAAGCAGCAATGCGTGCAATCAAACGGACAACATTGCATGCAAACATGGCAGCCGCTGCATCAAGTTTTCGAGGCGGTAACATGCGCAGAGCGATCTTTCAAACGACCAGCCTGGCCTGCTTTGAGGACAATCAAGCCTAGGACAAAGTGAGAGAATTTTATTCAAAATGAGAGTCTATGGCATAATTTGCTAGATCTAAGAGCTGCTAGCATGAAGGTCTTGCTAGCGTAGCCTTGGATGGCCAAGTTTAGTGGGGTTTAGTGGGGTGGTGGCTGCTCCGCTTTGCTTAATTTGAAAGTGGGATCAAAGTAATTGCCTCCGACGCTCTCTTTTTTCTTTCTTCCCTCACAACACAGCCCAAAACCTTGCTGTGCCTTCCACACTCAGCCAATATTCTCCACAAGCACGTAGCTCACCTCCACCCTGCAAAACTTGCATCTCTGCCACCAGCTGGCGCCTGCGAGGCTTGGTCATGGTTGCCAACCGTAGCCTCCGCTTGCTGCACGCCCAGCCTCAGCAGCTGCTGGCAGCAGACGCGGGTCACATCCTCCAGTTGCCGCAGGCACTGTGCAGGCAAAAAAAGTGCTGCGAGCATGAGATGATGGTTGGTCTTTCAGGACCTAAAAGCATGCTGATGGAAGATTTTATCCGAACTCCACTCATTTGCGTAAGTTTGAACGTGCGTTAGTGCACTCATTTGCACAACACATAATTTCTAAATGACCACCTGACCATGCTCCTCGCCCGTGTCCTGTCTACTAAGGGCACATAAATTATGCTGACCGCGCTTAAGTTGGAGGCAGTTTTCTTGCAGAGCAGTTACATTGCATGCATGACAGGCTAGCGATTACCTAAGCGGTTGGAAGCAGCATGGGCTGGTCAAGCGATCCTGACCCACCTCGTCCATTTGATCAGTCAATTGACCAACTGTGACAGCTGGGGCATTCTGCACTTTTTTGGTTACACAGAGGCCATGATGGGGTTTCACTTTCCACCAGCCACAATACCAGATACAACCAGATACAACGTGTTGGTGAGCGCTAGTAGGAAAAGCGATGATGATCAAAGATTGATTGGGATTCTTTGCTTAATAAATAGTTCTGGTTTTTAATTACTTTCACACTATCCGCCACTGCTCACTTTGTTGTGGAGCTGCTCGTTGGAGGTAGTTGTTTCATATCCACTTTTGAATCATCCACGCTTTATTTTCACACGCCAGCATGTCCGCTGAGCCTGAGGCCCCCAAGCAGGAACCCAAGCAGGAGGCTGAGCAGCTGACCGTGGTGATCAAGGTGCAGTAAAACTTGTCAGAGTGTCAGGCTCCCGTGCACTGCAGGGATTCCCCTGAAATTTTCATGAGGAGGACAGCTGGAGAGCATGCTCCTACCCTCGCATTCCGTCGCCCTCATCCCTACCCTTTTCTTTGTGTCGTGTTGCAGGAGGCTAATGGGGCTGAGGTCAGAGACTGCGGTGCCTGCTTGGTCCATTGCTCGCAGCAGAATGGGTTGTGAGCAGCTAACCATGCACCTGTCAGAAACATTATGCCACCCTGAGTGTGATCAAGACGCTCCTGACCATTTACATGCTAACTTTTCTTCTGTCCTCTCTGGCTGTTTGGAACACGCACATGGCAAACACAACAGGTCCAATTCAAGGTAAGGACTGAACTGTCTACCTCAGTATTGTTCTACTTTAAACATGCATTACCTGAAATGCCTCCTTCATTGCTCCTTCATCCATGAGCGCCCAGTGTGCATTTGTTTTGCAAACAGGCTTTGTTGCTTCACTTGTGTGGACAGGTGAAGAGCACAACCAAGTTTGAGAAAATATTCAAGACCTACTGCGAAAAGAAGGCTTTGAACAAGGACTCTGTGAGGTGCGCGTGGCTTGGAGCCAAAATGGGGTCAGCTCAATTGATATGGGCCCATCTTCTTGACAGTATTACGCTGGCACTTGCACTCAGTTTAGAGGGGCCAAGGACAGGCTTGGTGCAATCAACCTCTCTTAGATTCCCTGGAATACGCTGTGCAATCTGCACCTTCGTTGCTCTGCAGGTTCAATTTCGATGGAGAGCGCATCAATGAGAAGGCAACCCCCGCTGAGGTGAGGCTGTCATGTTTTGGATCCCGCGCACGGCACTCACCTGGCACTCTGTGCACGATTTCTGTTTTAGCACTGCCTGCGTGCTGTGGTCACTCAAACTTTGGTGGCTGCATCCTTTACTACAACTCAGCTGGAGGGTTTCCTGCTGGAATGTGCAGACAGCTATGCTTGTCCCACTACAAGTGATGAAGGACTCCTGTCATTGTGCGCATGTTGTTGCCCTTGAACGCCCTTTTTTCCTGCAATGGCGACAAGCAGAGAGACTGTGCAGACCTTCGCATGCATCCACTCATGATTGTGCAAGTAAATATGCCTTGCCCCCCGAAGTTGATACCTCATGCTTGCCTTCCTGTGCTTATGTCCCTTCTCCTGCAGCTGGAAATGGAGGATGGCGATGTCATGTGAGTGCTTTCAATGTGCATGCATGCTTGGGAGCAGCGGGAGGCTAACGAGTCACTAATGTGTGCCTGCATGTTTGTGCCCGCGCATGTCTGTGCTCGCACGTGTGGTCAAGAGAGACATGGTCAGAGGATGAACGACCACGAGCACTCTGCATGAGGACTCGGCATGGCCTCCTTAATGCCCTCGCGCATCATGCGCTGACATGGAGCGCGTCTTGTGTGTCATGACCAACGTGCTCAGAATATGTAGACATCAGCACATCACTCCTGGACGCCAAGCCGCTTGTTCATGCTGAAATCATCACAACAAGTGCTGGCACCAGCTCCTTTGAAGTATGCTCCTATGGGTGGCTTGGTTTGTGTTCTCCGCAGCTCAAAGCCACCGCTGATTCGGCTTTTTTTGTATGTCTTTGTTCACTTGCCCCCAAAAGTACAAGTCATCCCTCACTTATTGCTCGTATGCCTTGCAGTGACTGCATGATCGAGCAAGTGGGCGGCTCGAGCTGAGAAGGGGTTATGCCTTCAAACAACATAGTTCTGCTCTTTGTGCGCAATCGTGGTGCTTTGGGGGGGGGGCGGGGATTCTTCCTTGATTTTGGTTACACAGCATTGCTGCCAATGATGAGCGCAGCAATCGGTCTCCATTATCTGAAACGCACATGATTGGCACATGCTGTGTACGCCTACGACCCAAAAGCTTGCCTTTTACCTATTTTACATGGCCTGCGTGGATCGGGTCTTTTTTATGCGTGCTTCATTTCCAGCAGGATGTGCACTCAAAGCGAAACAAAAATATGCTGACAGAAGGTATACAAAAGCAATTATACAACGCCTCTCAGAAGAGCAAGGCTTCACACGTGTTATCAAGATTTGGGCTTATGTCAAGTCTTCCCCCAATTGGCCCATTTGAGCTCGATGGCACAGATAAACCCACACACCTACTAGGTTAATTACAATTTAGACACATGTTTTAATGCCCTTCCCATATTCTCAAAATGGCGTGGATGCACCAACCATAAAATTGGAAGATCATCTCTACATGATGTAGAGAGGTAAGGATTACATAGATGTACCTGCCGGACGAGAGCAGTGAAGCTGAAACCGAGGCCATCAGCCGAAACCAACAAAACACAGGCAAAAGGAGCATGGTGGTGTTCTGAAACGTCAAGTGCAAGTTTACAATTTAAATGTCATAGCAGCCTTCAAACATGGCGCAGCTGTGACCCAAGAGAAAATAGCCTCACCACCGTGGTCCAGTGGACTTTAAACCAGACCTCCAACGCTACTGGAGCAGCCACCCACATTAAACCACCTTAAGTACATTCACTGACTGTCTCTCCTCCTCTTTCTCTGGCTTCTCTGTGTGCCATCCCATCCATGATGACGATATCATGCACTTGACCAAAAGGCATGCCAAATCTACCGTCAACAGCCCCCCTGACACACCCACAGCAGCCTTGATGCTCCTCCCCTGCTGGGGCAGATCCATGAGCACATATGCGTACATGGCACTATACGATCAATTCAACTACACGTGCACCCTTATGAGAACTAGTTTATCTCAAAATCTTCAGAACGCTGATATCCATTTCTGGAATGATTCTCGCACCCCATTCCCAAAGCACTGGGACCTGCATCATTGCAGTCTGGAACATACAACCCAGACTGGCCTTTAACAACCACGACCCTGAGTGGCTCAATCACCTGGTACAGAGCATCCCTGCCAGGGAGCTAGTGAGGCTAAATGGAACATAACCAGTGTTAACAACGACGCACATATCCGTTGCTCCCACTCGGTGCCCCACCTTCAGGCTTAAACAAATTCAAATATTCAAGTAACCAATAGCCAATACTCTATATAAGCTCTGGACACGCATGGCGACAAACACTTTGTATGAATATGCAGAAGCAAACTGCCTACCAAGTACCAGCCAGACGGGCTTTAGAAAGCAGAAAGATACAATACACCAGCTTCAGAATATCATAATGGTCCTAGATGCTAAACTCTTTAAACAAGACATGTATGCGCATTGGTTTTAGACTTCACCTCTGCGTTTGATACAACAGACCATGACAGGATGCTATGGATCATGTATGACCTAGGCTTCCCCGCAGACACCCTAAAGGTAGTAAAGAACCTTTACTAAAGTACCACAACCCAGGTCCGCTTACCCCTAGGAGGACACACAGACCAAACTCCTGTCGAAAGAGGGACAATACAAGGAGTTACTCTGTCCCCCTTTTTGTTCCTCTTGTACATGGAATCACTCCTCAGGTGGCTTCAAGTGGGAGGATGTGGGTACTACCATAGTATGGACATGCCAGCCTCAAAGACACCATTACCAGTATTGGAAACCTAGCAAGGCACAACATACCTGAAACTGATTAAATTAGCAATAGCTCTTTTGCAGACGATCCCCTATGCTTAACTAAAAGATTGTGCATTCTTCACATGCAAGCTGACAAACTCTCAAAATATGCCGATTGGGCAGCCCTCATAGTGTCAGGAAAGAAAACTTGTGTAACAGGTATTCTACACAAAGCCAAGCACCAGGCATCTACAGAACAGATCCAAGTCAACATTAAAAAAAACCAGCAAAAAGAGAAGGTAATTGTTCAAGGGCAGCATGCTCAATTCATAAGAGACATGGACCTCTTCAATTACTTTGGCGTCACACTCACCATGAGCCTTAGTTGGAGCTGCCAGCACAAATGTTTGACAGATAGACTTACTTATAAAATTCATAAACGCCTTAAGTAAATCATATGCATTCCCATCCCCAACCAAACATATTGTAAGTACTACCATCATACCAAGCCTAGCATACTCCTTCCCTGTGGTACTATGCGCTCCTAATCTGACAACAGATGGGACCAAAAAAAAGATATTTTGTTTATAAAAAGTTTGATATGGACAGGACCAACCCCTCCACAGCCATCATCAGAGAACACACACAGTCATTTGGACTAGGTTGCCCTTCTTTCAGTGTGGAATAGCATACGCGCTGTGCAGAGGCCTTGATTAACAGCCTAAATTGTACACTCCAAGACATGCTAAAATAACGAAGACACTTCTGCTCAAACAAATTACAAACCTAAACCTGATAGCTGATGCACTTATTGCAGCCAACAAAACCTCTTTGCTGCCCATGCGGAGACGATTAGACTATAATCTGAGAGTATGCCAGTTGCTGAGCATACAAAGATCAAAACTACACATATTGATATACATATTCACAGACAAGCTTGACAAAATATCGTTCCTTTCACGCCAAGAAACTGCTGCACACCAAACAGGCTCGTTGCCAGACTATAGCCATTTAGAAACAAAGAAAGACTACGCCAACAAGGTAACCCCTGCTTGTGTGAATTAAGGAAAAAGTTTACAGTTGGTGCAAGCACCAGGCAAGCCTCCACCATCAAACTAGGAAGGAGTTAATTAGTGGGGGTCGGGAGGGTCCTGAAAAGAGCCATATGTTCTTTCCTTGATGTTTTTCAACCTCCAACTTGTATTTATGATCTTTGTTGCATATTGAATAGAACGAGTATTTAGATCGAGAGTAAGTTTTGTTACTCTACACCGGTCTAGGCCAAGCTTACTGAGGGGTAGTTCAGTGTGACATTTATAGATGGTCCCCATCACTCCAATCAGGATGGTATGTAGGCTTACTTTGTGGCACACATCATCTGCAGAAGTGGCGCAGCAACTGCGCAAACTGCTGGACAAGCCCACACCCCTTCTTCGCGGGTGGCAGCAGCAGCAACAGAGGAGGCGGCAGCAGCAAAAGCAGCAGCAGCAGGGGGGGCAGCAGGAGCAGCAGCAGCAACCACGAGAGCAACAGCAGCAGCGACAGCAACCAAGGGAGCAGCAGCAGCAGCAGCAGCAGGAGCAACCGCAACAAGAGCAGAAGCAGCAAGAGCAACAACGGCGCAGGCTGACAGCATTGACGCCGACAAAGAGGAAGGCGACCGGGACTTCCCCAACACAGGACCATGGAGATCCATCAAGACCAGAGAACCTCCAAGAGCGTGCTTGTGGACTGGCTCGCAAACATGCGAGCGCTCTGGCGGCTGGTTGGTTGAAGTAGTTAGTGTAAAAAGACAGAGCTCCGTCTTGGATACCGCGCTTGCCAATCGACAGGGATATGTATCGTTACAGTTAGTCAGCGAACCTTGCTCTTTTTGATCTCTCCAGTTGCCATCCTCTGCTGCGATCTTGCCCTTGCATGCTCGTAAACTGCCTTCAAATGGCTTCTGGTTTTCAGTTTTGCTATTTACCAAAACATCTGGCTTCCAGACACTACCTTACTTCAGATTTGAGCGCTTTTAGTTTTGGTTTGGGGTTGCAGGCCTTTCAGGCTTCAGCTAAGCTGCCCTCGTTCGGCGGATACAGCTATGTAACCTAACCTAACCTTACTTTGTGGCATTGCTGTGCAAGGGCGTGTTTCAATTCAACATGCTGTTCAGTTGCTCTTTGAGCAAATGTGAGCAAATTTAGCTGTATTTGAGCAAATGTGGTGTGTGGACTGGCTGCCGACAGCGACAGTGTACACCAAGCAGATAAGGTGCTCCGGATACTCGAGCAGGCGGCGGGGCACCTGAGATGGAAGTCGATTATCCACCCTCGCAACCCTTGGGCTCGAGGTTCAAACCTCACTGGAGGCTACCGGCTAAGCTGCCTTTGTTTGGCGGATACAGCCATGAAACCTTACCGTGAGGCCGCCGCCAGGCAGGCCGCCGCCAGGCAGTAGTACTCCCTGGCGTGCATGTTACTGGGTCGCTAGGAGCAATTAAGGTATTACTGCGAGTTCGTCTTTGACATGCTCAAATACAGCCATAGCTGAACTAACAATGGGATCGAATACTCTTTCGACTGACTCAACCGACCTACTACCGCAATGGATGCGCACAAACGGCTAAGTTGCCCTCGTTCGTCGGATACAGCCTAAAAAACTTAACCAACCGACCTACGGGTCACAATGCATAAATCTGGCACTGCACTCATCTGGCGTGACATTGCCAGTCTGTAACAAAAAAAATTATGTGTACACATCAGGCCGGCCTTCTAGGTTTCAGCTCAGCTGCCCTTGTTTGGCGGATACAGCTGCGTAACCTGACCTCACGTTCAGGACCGGACAAGCACCAAGACAGGGCGTGTGGGCTGGCACACAAGAGCGCACGCACTCAAGCAAATCTTTGTGGTCGTTTCTACCTCTGCCCTGAACTTGCCCCTGCGTACTTCTGGTTTGTGGAAGAATCTGGTTTAAGTGAATTTGCCCATCTGCGTATCTCCTGGTTTGTCTCTTGAGTTCTGCTTTACACCAAAACCTCTGGCTTTCAGACACTACCTTTTTTCTATATGAGCGCCTTTCTAGATTTGGTTGTGGCTGCAGGCCTTAAAGGCTTCAGCTGCCCCCGTTTGGCGGATTCAGCTATGCAACTTAACCTAAAATAAAAACATAAGTCTCGATCAACCAGAGATGGCTTGAGGAACACAAGTGCCAGCTTGAATAACATGAAACTTAGACACAACAGAAATTTCTTTAAAGATCAATCCTTAGGCTGGCATGTCTTACCATACTCAACAATTTATTTATGTCATTCATCATTGACGTAAGCTGACGCTAAATAAAGTCTAAATCTCAGGTACTGCCAGACTTTGAGCATCGGCCATTTCTTCTTAACAATGGAGAAATATTGAAGCAAAACAATGCATGCAGGGAGTGATGTGAGGATATGAGAAGAAACAACGAGGCAACAGGGAGAGATGCAGGGAGCGATGTGAAGATATGAGAAGAAATCAACGAGGTTATAGGGAAGACACAAGGGACAGTGCGAGCACAAGTTGTAAAATTGGGGCTGTCTGCTGACCAAGGCGCCGTTTATTCATGAGCATGCATACATGCTTACATACAGGGCAAGGTAGAGAAGAGCTGAATTGCTCGAATGAAGTGAAGGCATGGAAAAGCACTGGTTATAACCAACTAATTAGGGTGGGGGGTGGGGGAGCCAGAATGAACGCTCCTGTTCGGATAAGATGTTGTACACAAGTTAAAGATTATGGAAAGACACGCCTGCAGGGGGTAGGGCACGACTTGGGGAGGAGGCTGGTCCATGGACCAGGTGAAGAAAGGGGGAATATCTACGATGACATGAATGCAAATTCACTAAAGAGTATTAGTAAATTAATCTTTACAATGTGCTTAAAGCACTGTGCCGCTTAAATTGCAGCCACGCTGTCGCGTGCCAGGCGAACATATGGCGGGGTGGACGCACTGCACAAGAAGTGTGATTTTGCGTTGAATATATAATTTTGAGTGACTTTGTTATGTTTCAATGGCCCGCAGTGGTAAGAGGGGTCCGCAGATGTGGTTTTCAACAGCATGCATCGTGCTTGCAATGTTATAGAGTTTGTTTAACTGAGTTAATATTTAATTTGTCCCATGAAATGGGCGTTAGCGTCAAGGTGGTCAGCTGCCTGCAGGTCCTTTAGGGCCCTAGCTAGGGCCCCATCAGCTGGGTCCCAGGCAAAACTAAGAGCACTTCCCAATTCTACTTTTTCGAGCTGAATAAGCCTGTCTTGTTTTCAAGAGCTCTAGTGGGCTGTAGAGAAAGAGTGACCAAAAGTGTACCGTAAGGTGCGAAGCTAGCGTTCGGCGCCTTAGCAGCTTGCTCGGGCTCGCTGCGCTCGCTTGCCTGTTTATTTTTTGGCGCCTTGGAAATAGACAGGAGTAGAGAGCCTATCAGATTCTACCCTAAGAAGCTGTGAAATTTTGCAAACTGTCTTAAACTCGCTGCCAGTGTTAGCCTCCATTTCAATCACGCCACTTCCTATCCCATGCTGACCAATTGGTAAATGCTCCGTTCCCGCGCCTTGGAATGAACTTGCCCAGTGGGCAGACCACGGCTCCTTACAGCAGCATGCAATAAGAGCAGAATATCAAAGAATTCCAGAGGCAGTGGCAATGAAATAGCAGTGGCAGTATCGATTCAGAAAGCATGATACCAAGATATCATGCCAAATCTTTGTTTAGGGAGAATTAAGGTATGTGTGGAGCAGCTCTTACTACCCAAGCAGCCGCTGGCATGCAGTTACCATCTCGTATGCTTCTTTAGTATCAGGATGATCATTGCCTAAAATGTCTGCCCTGATGACAGCAACATTTTCAAATTGTGAAAGCGCGGCACCTGCGTTGTCTTGGTTCCATAGGCTGATGGCTTGGTTCCACTTGCAGACAGCGAGCTTGCTCCGTGTAGAAATGACATCAGGATGCTTCATTCCAAGCAATCTCTGTTGAACATCAGCCAGACTTCTGAAGACTTGTTCTGCTTCATCTCGCTTTCCTGCATTATGCAATGGGTTAGAAAAGAACATCAATCATGGCTCGAATTTAGATAACTGCCAATGGGCATGATTGGAAATTAGGCAGAATGGCGCTTAAGCAAGCTTGAGCAATGATGAAGTCATGTTACCATGTTGGCATTCAAACATCATTAAATGTGTTTGCATCTTGCGCTGCTAACTTCACTGCGCTTCAAGCTCTCAGGGTCTATGGGTAGAGAGTTTCAAATATGCCACATGTGAAAATATTCTGCACCAAAACACGTATGGCACACTGAGGGCATCAATCAAGACACACAAGCACGAGTGGATGAAATGTACTTGCTCAACTCAAAATCATTCCAATGATTTCAAAACAGACACGTACCTCCTAAGCTAAGGCAGTCTGCAAGGTCATCCATGACCTTGAGAGTATCAGTGTGATCTTCACCCAACACCGTCAGCCTCCATGTGAGAAGTTCTCTGCAGAGAGCTTCAGCGTCACTATATCTCTCTGCACGGGTTGCAAAATAAAAAAAACACAGGTTTTGGAGTTTGATATGGACAAAGTTGTCTTATATACCTTATGAGGGTGAAAATTTTGCAAAATTCCAAGTTCAAAATCTCATGAGTTTTGCACACTGCATTGGATTTTGTATTCATGAAGGTGATAAGAATTAAGAAAAAAATTGGACTGAATTAAGACTGTCTACACCCAGGTAACCTGGCGGTCTTTCAAGCATCTCCTGATTGTATTTTAAGAGCTCCTTCAAGCTGCCTTAGGCTCATTTTAAAAAGCTGATGATTCCATTCTTTCCTCACCATCCCTGCATTGCAATATACAATCTCACTGAACTCAAGTTAACAACCAGTATCAGAACCTTGAAGTGAAAGATTTTTAGCATGAAATGGGTTGGGTCTACCTTTAAGCAGCGTCTGGACCTCCTGCTGCTAATCCGGGGCAGTTTTTCATTTCAAGGACGTATTCCACGTACTCAAACAACACGTATTCCTTCTCTTCACTACTTTGGAAAGTATGGACTCAGAAGTGTTTGGCATAAGTAGCCCTTCAAATGGCTAAGTGGCATCCCATAGTGGCCAAATGCCATATGCCATAATTGGTTACGACACTGTGTTGTGGAGGCTTGAAAAGTAACAGCCTTCCCTCATCCCAAACATCAAACAAAAAAATTATCTTTGTTGCTTGTGTGTTTAAATTAAGCACCCAGTACAACAATTGCAAACATTTATCTTTCTTTTTTACCTTGATTAAACAATAGTATGGCCAAGTCATTCATATCACGCAGTGTGTCTTCATGTTCAGGTCCCTGAGCCTCCTGACGTCTTGCAAGGACGCAGCGATAAAACTCTTCTGCTTGTTTGATGTCACCTACATGGCAACAAACTGTCAGTTATGTACAATTATGCAGCTTGTATGTGAGTTATACAAGATGCTTATTGACCACAGTGCTAAAATTCTTTTATAAAAACATGATATTGGTCTTGATTTTTAGGAAGCATTATCCATAAACAAAGCATATCTACACATCAAATTACCATCATTAGACATCAACATCATAAACGCAAAAGTGTAAATGCAGCGGCTGCTGATGACTACAATCAAACCTTGAAATCTCAGACATCTAGCAAGTTGACTCATTGACTTCATAGTTGCCTCGTGCTTGTCTCCCAAAACCTTCTCCTGCTTTAGCATGAGCTCTCTATACAGCTCTCCAGCATCCTGATAGCGATCTGTGTGCAGTTTCATTAATTTGGAGTGCAAAATTTTAGAATAGAAGCATTACTTGGGATTGGCGTCTGCAAATAGCGCCATATAGCGTATATCACTACATAGCGCTATAGACTTTTCAGATGTAGCGTGTGCACCAATCGAAGCTCAAAAATTTACTGCTGGCCCCAAGAATCAAGAATATAATTATAGAAAAATTGGCAGACATCTTAAATGGGGACTTGAATGGGTCCATAAATTATTCTGGTGACGGATGGCCTACAGCCCCATGTCCAGGGCAGTGCCGCCCCTGCAGACTTCAAGAGGACGACAGCAGGTCCTCTTAGGATGTGGTCTGACAGGTTCACAATGAAGATTTAGCCAGAGTGAGGCTGTTTGATGGAGTGTAAATGTTGCATGCCAACCTCAGCCCTGTGAACCCCTGGACAATGCAGCGTCACAACTGCGTACAGCAAGCACTGGAAGCATCAGGGTTTTGCACAATCCCCAAGAAGCATGCCAGGGAGGGGGTTAGACTGTGTTGGGAAGCCAGTGGCCAAGAAGCAGCATATCAAGTCCTTCTCAATGGGCCCCGCACAGCACAAGCAGTTCCAGTGTTTCATGGCCATGCATTTCATCAATTATAAGGTCCCCTTTATCAAGCTGGAGTGCCCTGCGCTTTAGTGAGTCAACGCAAGCATCTCCATGCGAGCAGCCATGCAGCGAGCAGTAGTAGCACCAGCACCAGCACCAGCACCAGCAGAAGATTCTAAATAGCAGACAGTAGAAGAAAGTAACCAGTGTTGGGCAGCAATCAGCACTTGAGAGCAGACAGCTAGGGAGTGCCTTGGAACACAAGCGTGTTCTTCATTCACATCATGATGCACCTGATCTGAAGGGCCGACCTGTCAACATACTATTTTCAGGCAGCATTTTTAGGGGATTTCCAGAGCTCTTGTAAGCATTAAGGGAATTGAGGAATGAGGGGCTTAGCAGTACTAAGGCATGTGCCCGCACAAGAGTAGGAGTGAAACCCTAGTGCCAGATATAGCGCTATATCTAGTTGCTCGCAGCCCCCAGTGGCTGGAGCCCAGCCTGGACAGAATTAATTTTTCGCTTTCATCTTTGTGTGAAGGCATTGTAAAGGGTGCTGAACCTCCCTTCCGATTTTGATGCCGAAATTCGAAGTGCAAGGTGGAGTTCTGGCAGATATTGCAGCTGAAATACAGCAAAATGTAGTGCTTTGTAGTGCTATAAAATTGCCTCATTTCGCGCTACATCCTGACTAAGTATAAGTGCAGAAGTTGTTTAATATGAGAGATGTCTTCATGAACTGCTTACCCTGATTCCACAAGAAGACAGCTAAATTGCGCAGCACACACAACGTCTCTGGATGATCATCCCCACTCAAGCTTTGTTGTCCTGCTAGTGAATCACGGTAGAGCTTCTCTGCCTGATTTGACTCTCCTGTGTGCAGGGATAATTGAAATGAGTGATTTTTAAAATACAACAAATTCCATGGCAGACTTTAATTGTCTAATCTAAGTTGTAAAACTCACCAAGGCTTTCAAACCGAATAGCGAGATTGTTCATCAGTGTCAGGGTGGTCATTTGTTGTGGATGTTCAGCAATCTTTATCTGCAATGCACTCATGAAGATGCCAGTGGCTTCATCTTTCCGTCCTGTAAGTGGTCAAATGACACAACATGATATTTTTCAGAAACTTTTTCCTTTAGCCTACCCCCCGTGCTTTCCTTGTAGAGTGGGGGAAATGGTAATTCTTGTTAGGTTTGCCATGCAAAGGAAGTGCAATAAAGTGAGCAAGATTTGTTTTTCACAGCATATCATCTTCTTTACGTACCCATCTCATCCAGGCATGCTGCCAGGTCTCTTTTCACTATGCTGGCGTCTCGATGCTTGAGCCCAAAGATATGGACGTGCCGGTCATGGACATCACGGAAGAGGCGCTCTGCTTCAGCTAGCTGACCTGGAAGTGTTTAGGAGGTTGAAACACTACCATGGGCTTGCAACTGACCATTCAAGGATAGAGGCGCCAACAAATCTTCAAAGCTATCTGACATTTGCAAATATGCTTACAAAAAAATCTCTTGGCAAAGTGGGTACAAACAAAATATGAATTACCTTGCTTTTGCAAACAGAATGCTAGGCCTTTTGTTGAGTACAGAGTGTCAATGTTCCTATTGCCAAGCATGTCCAAGCGTCCATTTAAAGCTTCTTGGAAGTGTCTTTGAGCTTCCTCGTATTGGCCTGTAGTAATGAACAGAGCAAGAGCAACTAAGAAGACAGATCAATTAACCCTAAATTATACATCATTTTTTGGCAGCATGTCTTGCAGCCAGCAAATCTTGTTTGCAAGAAGCTGTGATTGCAATATTTGTGTAAAGCATAAATGCAACTCAAAGCTTGACCATTCACCATAGGCATTCAGGAGGAGGAGGTTGGGGAACAAATAGAACATACAGTCAACCAGTGCCACAAAAACAAACCCGCTATATTTAATAAAAACATGTCCATGCACAAGGATACCAACCTTTTCTTTGAAGGAAGCTGGCAAAGGAATGAAGGCATTGAAAAGTATGAGGGTCATATCCAACAACCTTTCTTTGGCCGGCCAAAGCATCCTGGAATTTGTTTTCAGCAGCGATCGGATCACCTGAGGATGTTAAGAGATTGAGAGGATTCTGTACCAAGTTTGCGATAGAACAAGCTATGCTTAGATGAACTAGTGATATGTGCTTGTAAGGTCTAATCTCCCTTTGAAAGTAAATTGCATAAGGATTCCTCTTGACAAGCAATGATTTGACCATGCACAAGAGCATGTCTTAAACATGTCTTTCGTACCAAGTTTTTCTAGGCAGCGCGCCAAGCTTGCCATGGACTCAAAGACCTGGCAAGATTCCGGCCCAAGGACTTTTGACCTCCATGCAATGACCATGTTAAAGGACTCGTGGGCTTCATCCAGTCGATCTACACAAATAGTTCAAACAGGGATCAATTTATAAGTGCAATGGTATATAATTTTTCACTCAGGCCATCCAGGTCAAATCCATTCGAAAGGACATACAATCGGGTTTTACTCCTCAAAATTTTCTATGTCCCAACTGCTGCACTTAATCTGGCATTGGCGATTACTTGTCCTCTCTAGTGCAACCGTAAAAATCACTCTCTATCACTTGTTCCCTGGGTCAGAGGCAGAAAGAAGGGCTGGAAGCTGTATTTTTGGGATATGAGCAAAGCTCATGGAGCCCAAACAGGTGGATCTAAGAGGATCTGGTTTCCGCGCCCTAGGATTGTATTTGCCTAAGAGACCAAAACACACATGCTCCCAATCACGGCATCTTTTAGAGTTGCATTCTTTGGGGCTACGGTAACCACTTTGTAAAGTAGTCGTAGCCAAAGCAAAGCACAGCAAGAGCAGTAACTGCGAAGTGACTGATCCTTCTGCTCAATTCAGCTGCTCATCAGGCTCCCGATTTTACTGTTTTAAGTAATTTCTAAACGATTTCTCACTTTCAAGTACAAGGTAGTTATCTCAAAAGAAACTATGGCTAGTGGCTAGAGGGATTCAAGGTAGAGCACAAACTGTCAAAAGCTGGAGCTGGGAAATCAAGCCATGCATGGTACAGTGAAAAGTTATTAATGAGAGCAGCTGCCTTTGTCCCGCACTGTCATTGTTCTGAGTGCTATGTGGCTTCATGCAGCATGGGAGCATCATGCAGCAGAAAGGTGTCCTGTGCATGCCATGCCTCACTGAGGATGCTGCATGACTGCCGCTGTAGCAGGGGCAGCAACTGTGGCATGACAGCATCGCTATCTTAGACTACAATGTATGTCCCTACATTCTCAAGCCTGTTACCTATCTTTTTCAAATTGAAACATTTGTTAGTTATTCAAAATAATTTCTTATCATCAGCAATTATGTGTGTTTTTTAAGACAGCCAAGTAAGTACATCAGATAACTATTTGGTGTGCGAGGAGTCATCTATGCTTACAAATGTATCTTTTTCTTAGGATGGTTTAAAGGTCAAGAGAAAAGAATTTCAGTGGAGCTTGTTTATCGGCCAAGGGTTACTACCTATAAGACCGTATCATAGTCGTAGCGCGCAACCCTCCCACCTGTTCATCTTACACACTCATGAGAACAATTGGTTCTCTTTAATTGATTTGCAAAGTATGCACTTTTCCTTGGATTCTCTATCAAAAATACATTTGCATTAGGCAGCTTTTGGCAATGAGGACAAGTATGCAAAGTGACAGATTATGTTACTTCCTAAGGTGTTACTATCAATTCATGCTACTTTAGAAGCTACCCTATACATGCATTGTCTGTGACTCAAGTCCGCCACATGGGAATAGCGTGCAGTAGGAGAAAGTCATGCAGTGTAAAAATACCGTTTATCTCACAAAATGTACACTTTCTGTGGCCATCCAGACAGTTATACTCAATTATTGTACTGGAAGGCTGAGACCCAAAAATGTTCTTTTAACAAAATCTGGCTTTCCTTGGTCATAAGATCATCACCAATATACCAACCAAACATCAGTCTCTGGGACTGGTTGGACTGTGGATCAGCCAGTTCACTAATTAGGATTGTTCCATGGCCAGCTATTTCAAAGATTTGATCTATATCCTTATTCATAAGTGTTTTTTTGATATCTTTTATCTTATATAATACCATATCTGATAAAATATCTTACACATGCTTTTTTTGTTTTATTCTGTAAGCATTCACAGCCAGAGAATGTAGTGAACGAGCACTTAAGGCCAGGCTCCTAGGGATTTTGCATGTATACTTTGCTCGCATGTCTGCAACTTGCTAATAGCAAACAATCGATCAATTCCATCACCAGTTGTTGCTTTATAACAACAAGTGGGTTCTAATTTTAAGAGCTTGCAAATGCCTGGGTAGGCATGGTTCTGCCGCCATGCCGTTGCTGCTAGACCCTCTCCTACACCACCTTAGCTTGTGGGCTGTCCTAGGTTAGGGGGGCAGGTTCCTCACTCTTCATTCCCAAGGTGCCATGGGTGTGCGCCCTACTTGTACCCATGCATAGTGCTCACACATACATTTATGTGAGCAAGAAACGTGTATTTGTGTGTTTGTTGGTGGGTGGGTGTGTTGATGTGTGTTGTTTTGTATGTGTGTGTGCATGTGTGTGTGTGTAAGAGTGGATTTGTTTATTTGTGAAAGTATGTGCGTTTGTATGTGTGTGTTTGTGTGTGTATATGTGTGTGTGCGTGTGCGCGTGTGTGTGTCGTGACTTTTTAGAAACTCACAAGGTAACGGAGTCTCAAGATCAAAGGAGCCAAATGGTGGAGTTGCACAGTTGACCGGAGCCTTGTTTACTTCTTACAAACTGGCATTCACAAAAGTTGACTATTTTAAGCAAAATTCTTGCCTGCACATTACATGCACGTTCTCATATAAAAATATCATGTAAAAATATCATTTAGAAATATCATGTAGAAATGTAGGCAAATTTGGCAATCTAGCCAACAACTTCTGCTTGAAAGGTTTTAGAGCAGTTGTAAAATAGCCATAGCATGCAAGAATAATTTGGATTTGTGTATAAATTCAATATTTACCACTTAGCATGTTTGTCATGTTAAACCAAACTGCTTTGCACCACAAGTTACTTGTGGCGCTAGGCACAGCCCCAAAGTCAGGTTATGGGATACTTATACCCCTAGCCATGGCTTCGTTGCTGAACCATTTCTGCTTCCAGTCCTTCAAGTCTGTCATGTCAAATCGGAAAAAAGCAGGGGGAGGAAGCCAAATGCAATTTTTCAACAAATTTGTCTGTAAGCCAAAGGCAGGGTGAAAAGGGTCGGTAGCAGGTGCAGGGCGCTTGCATCACCCCAAAGGATGAGCAGACATCAATTGCCCAATTTCATTTTTCTGCAATTTTTGCTGTAGGCTGCCTTGGGACCCACAGCATGGGTTTTGGAAGACATTACTGCCAACCAATATCATCCAAAGCCAGTCCTCTCATTTCTCTTTCTCACCAAGGTCACTAAGGTTAATCGCAAGGTTATGCAAGGAACGAAGTGTGGCAGGATGATCAAGACCCAAAACCTTCAGCTGCGCTTCATATGTAGCTCTTGACAGTGCTTCAGCTTCAACGTAATCTTGTGTGGTTCCAATGTCAACAGCAAAATCAATCATGGCCCTGTGAATGGAAGTTGAGAAGAAAGATGTACATTTGTATTCAAATGTAACATGGCATGCATATTCACAATTAAAAACAAATGCATATGTGTTATACAATCAGACAGATAGTTTGCAAGTTCATGCAGGTAAATCGTTTTGAATTATTTTGTGACAAGGCTTGAAGGATAGGAAACCAGAATGGATAGAGGAACAAAATCACTGATAGGCACGCAATGATGGTAGATGCTTCAGAAGGCATTTCTGAGAGAGTATCCCAAAAATGTAAGGCATGCTCAAAGACTATCAAACACACTCCATCCCAAAAAATATGGGTCTGAGGGAGAGTGAATGCCAGGACTTCGAGCAGCCTGTCATGGAGCTAGAAGTCAAACCTTCACAAGTGTGCATTAACAATCTACACACTCCAGCTAGTTTCACTGCTGAGCTTGCTGCATTCAGCTTATGCAAGAGGGAGAGCAGCATGAGGTGCCATTGAGTCCAACTGACCAGCAAAGGTCTGCTCAGATGATGCTTGACAAAATCAAGGAGTAGATTATAGAGATAAGGCCGCGGTCACACACAAATTTTTTCACTATTTTTTTCACTTTTTTTTTCACTCGGAAGTGAAAAAAATTTGCGGTCACACACGATTTTTTTCACTCCTGAGCGAAAAATTTTTCACTTTCTGAGTGAAAAACTTTTTTGCGGTCACACACAAAATTTTTCACTA